>Ga0210406_10001139_pt1 | contig 33670 bp, 28 predicted proteins | sample IncBWC30MmetaG_FD_155454 | JGI IMG/M metagenome (GOLD analysis project Ga0210406, IMG submission 155454) | Forest soil microbial communities from Barre Woods Harvard Forest LTER site, Petersham, Massachusetts, United States - Inc-BW-C-30-M | ecosystem: Environmental > Terrestrial > Soil >... | reverse complement strand
ATGGTCGAGATGCATAAACTTGTCGGGTACGGGCGTCTGCTATAGCGACGGAGTCGTCTGTATGGCTGCGGGTGGCGGCTCCATGTGCTGGCGCACCAGACCTTCAACCTGTGACCAGAGGCGGGGATCACATTGGCTCTGCAAGTGGCTGGGAGTGAATACCCGCTGAAACCATGAGCCGCCCTGGCAGTGTACCGGTTGTTTTTGATAATCGAAACGGTAGTTTCCAAGGATCTGCGTCTTCGAATCATCCGCTGCGGTGATGTGACCTTCGCCGTGAAGCAAGCCATGGGGCTGATAGAAGTTAACCGCCTCAGCGACATTGTCGGGGATGACCCGGTCGCTTTGCCAAGGTTTTGGCACGCTGTCGACCTGTACCGTCAGCAGTACCGGGATTCCCGCGCGCGCGAGTTGGCGAGATAACATGACCACGGCGGAAGCTCCCCAGCTGTGCCCGAACAGAATGATGTGTGCCTCGGACTTCTCCTGATTACTGAGAACGCCATCGTGGTTGCGGTCGAGCAAGCCAAGAATGGCTTTGAAGGCGGCTTTTCGGTGGCGGTTCTCAAAGACCTGGATCGAGTCGCCTTTCGGCAGGTCCTGCTGAATGCGTTGGGCGAGTTTTACGGGTCCGTGGTGGGGATTGTCGTGGCGCACAAACCCGCCAGCAAAACCCACGAGGATATAGGAGGCAGGAGCGGACGGTAGGCTTCCTGCCGCGCCATCCGCGGCCAGGAGCAAGGGCAGCGTTCCCGCCAAAATCACCAGCGCCGCAACCAGGATCGGAAATCGCGCAAGGCGAGGCATGCGGGCTCCCCAAGGGATGAGATGATTTCGGTCGCCGCCGGGGTTGCGGGAAAATGATTCACTCGTACGTCTGGTGAAATGCCTCTCCCAGCAAGGCTTTTGGAATACTCGACCCGGAACCAAGTCTACACCCGTCTGTCAAGTTACGTCGGCCGCAGTTTAAAGCACCCTTTTCGGCCCCGAGACAAACAAATTTCCCACGAGCAGGTAACGGAGGGCCTTTTCCGCGGCCTTGGTAATGCCAATGCGGGGGGTTAGGCGGATGCCCCGCGCGCGATATCCGTCTTCCCCGATCCACAGGTTGCTGTCCCCCGACGTCAGATCGCACCCATTGTCGCGAACCCGGGTGATCGAGAAAGCCTGGGCCAGCCGTCCTGGTCCGCTGGTAAGCCTAAGCAGGTCTTTGGGGCTGTGGATCTCGATGCCGCGGGCCTTAGCCATTTCCTCCACGCCTGAGAGCGGTTCCAGGGCGCGCACCAGAACGGATCCGGCTTGGCCATCGGGTTCGCAGGAGACGTTGAGGCAGTAGTGATTTCCGTAGATGAAGTAAACATAGGCATGACCCGGTGGTCCGAACAGCACCGCGGTACGGGCAGTATTTCCGGCGGCGGAGTGAGCGGCTGGATCTTGCTCTCCGAGGTAGGCTTCCACTTCTACGATGCGAGCCGTAAGAAGGGCGCCACTGTGTTGCCGGACTAGTACCTTGCCAAGCAGTTCGCGCGCCACGCGTCGCGGATCGCGGCTGAAGAAAGCACGATCCAGAGCGCGGATATTGGCAGGTGTCGTAGAGGTGCGCGACTTACGCATGAAGCGAAATCTTAGCTGTTGTGCTCCGGCTAGATAGGTTTGAGCTGTGTGTTTACTGCCACAGTAACATTGGAAGGCGTGTCACCGAAGGATTTGCCGGGTTCGAAAGCGACCTTCTCGTGCTTGCTTCCCACCTTCCGGATCGCGTCGTGCCAGCCATCGTCCCAACTGATCCGAGCCTCTCCATCAACTACGGTCCAAGTTCCGTGGGAGCTGCCGAGCGTCTTTCTCGCTTCTCCATCTGCGTCAAGAGTGATGAAGAACTTGCTTCCGTTGCCATCGCCGACTTCCCACTTGCCAGCAAAGTGACCACGTCCCGGCGTCATGGCGCTGAGTCCAGAATCCTCGAATTCAATGCGGAGGATTTCACCGCCGGCGACCTTCTCCTTATGGCCATCCTTATAAACGATCACCGCCGGAGCCTTAAAGTCGATGCGCGCGATCTCGGCCACCGCCAAGCTTTGCCGGTGCCCGTCTTTGAATATGATCACCAGCGAGTTGCGATCCCCAGCAGGGGAAGGGACCGGTTTCGCAAAGGACCCTGCTGTCGCGAACAGAAGAATCCCAGCCAACGGAAACACTCGGATGAGACCGCGCATAAGTTCCTCCGAAACAAGCGGAGCCGAATAACGCAACTCCCCAACAATTAGTACGGAACATCAAGCTGAATAGTTCCTTCAGCTTCTCACCCACCCTAAACTGCGGTCTTGGCCGATTCCTTTAGGTAGTTCAGTACCTCTTCGGCGTGACCCTCTGGCTTCACTTTCTCGAAAATATGCTGGATCTTGCCGTCGGGACCGATGATGAATGTGGTGCGCGCAACTCCCATTACTTTCTTACCGTACATGTTCTTTTCCTTCATCACGCCGAAAGCCTCAGCGACTTTCTTGTCGGCGTCGGCGAGCAGAGTGAAGGGCAAATCATACTTCTCCTTGAATTTCTTCTGCGCCTTCGGGGTATCCGGCGATATGCCAAGCAGCACAGCGCCCGTCTTCTGCATCTGTTTGAATGTGTCGCGGAACCCGCGAGCTTCGATCGTTCAGCCAGGAGTGTCGGCGCGGGGGTAGAAATAGAGAACGACGGTCTTGCCGCGCAAGCCTTTCAACGACACTTCTTTTTCGTTCTCGTCCTGCAGAGTAAAGTCAGGAGCCTTATCATTGACATTCATGGGAGTTTCTCCGAGCAAATCGAAGTCGAACGCGGGAACAGGCTTATCCGGCCCGATAAGTTTCCATAAGATTTTATACTGCGGATCGTTATTCGTCGCGCTGCTCGCCTACGTTGCGGGGTCCGCCGTCGTAGTTAGCGCACAGGAGGAACGACCGGAAATTACGCCGGGTGAGCGAAAGCCCTCCAAAAAGAAAGACGCGGGGCCACGCGCGGTGGGCGTGATCCAGCTTGCAGCCAACGGCAAGGCCATGCTGGTGCCGATCGCGATTCTAATCGGCGGAAAGTTCTGGGACGCAACCGCATACAAGGCCACTCCGGTCCCCATGGCGCTGGAGTCGGGCACGGTGTACGAGGCCGAACGCGCGGGAAGTTCGCTCGGGCTATTCACCGTCAACAGCGCGCTCCACAGCAACTCCGTTAACGTACAAAGTCCATGGATTGGAACCGGCGCCTGGGTCCCGGCAGGTGCCGAGAAGCCGAAGACGGCCCTTCAGGCGGAAATAGTCCCGGTTGGCATCGATACCAGCGAGGGGCCTCCTCGTCTGACCAGGAGCCCAACTGCGACTCAGGAGACACCAGCTGCGAATAACCCCCCGTCTTCAGCGCCACCGCAGATTAGTCCGGGGGGGTCCACAAGTCCCGGCCAGACGGGATCGAATCCTACAAGTTCCTCTCCCCCTGCGCCGAAGACGTCGACACCTCCGGGACCGGGAGAAAACAAGCCCGCTGATTCAAAGTCCGGAGATTCTAAGCCAAGCGAAGCTAAGCCTACCGACACCAAGTCGGGCGAAGTCAAGCCAGGGGATCGAAAGTCCGCCGAAGTCAAACCCGACAAACCGTCGACGCCGCAGTCCGACAGCGGAGCCAGTGAATCCAACCGGCCACGACTGAGGCGCGGAAAGCCTGTCGAACCGTTGCCCGAAGATGAAGTACCCGGCTACAGCAAGCCGGGCGCGGTTGGCTCCGCTTCGACCGGGGGAGCCAGTAAAGTGCCTGAGACCACAGCCGATAAGGGGCCCGTTCAGCTGATTCCTGCGATCTCCGACGCTAGCGCCGCACCGCTCAAGTCATTCGCTTTTGATTGGCTCAAGGATGAAGAGGGAGAGCGCTTGCAGCAGATGACGATGCTGGCGAGGAACCAGATTCGCGCTTATGTCGACGCTCAGGCGAAGTCAAAGATCGCGCCGAAGCCGGCAAAAGCGCAGGCTGCGCGGCGCCCTTTACCTTCAAAAACACCAGACCCGATTCTCGAAAACGTGCAGATGAAGGCGTTCGACCTGTGGAACAGCAATAAGCCGGTCCTTGTGTTCACTGCCGACGCGCACATGCCTGCGCCGCCGGCGGGCACCGCGCACGCCGGGGTTGATTCCGATCTTCAGTATTCGATCCTGCTGGTGGCCGACCCCGACATATACAACAACCTGCACAAGCTCAACGTCGCCATCACCGACAAGTATCATCTCGACATCCGGCCACGGCTCGAATTGGTGGACGCGCTCGACGCCGATGGCGATGGTCGCGGCGAGTTGCTCTTCCACGAAGCTTCCGATGCCGCCAACGGATGGGTGATCTATCGCGCCACTCCCGACAAGCTGTGGAAGTTGTTTGACAGCTTGAACCCGGAATAGGACGGGCGCAGATGAACCCTGTGGTGACGCCTGCACTCGGCTGTCCGCCCGGGCAAAGCCCGGCAGCGCAATGTTCGCCGAACTCCGATCGCCGAACTCCGACGACTTCAAACGCTAGCCAAAGGCGGCTGCTCCCATTCCCTTCTTTTCCGCTAGAATCGAATTGTGGTGAGACAGAAGTCAGGTCGCGCCAAGCGTGAGATTGGCCTCGAGCAGGATGCGGATCAATCCGTGAAGGAGACAGGAAATTCACTCTGATTTGCGCCTGACACGCCGGAAGTTTGTGCAATCGATTCTCGGGGCCAGCGCGGCCGCGGGACTGCCTGCGGCGTTCTCGGGCTGTAGCAAATCTTCCAAAGCGAGTACCGCGCCCTCGTCCGGGTCATCGCTCGCAGCCGCCAATCCTCGATTCGACAACTCGTCCGCGTTTCCATTTCCCAAGGGATTCTTCTGGGGCACAGCTACCGCCGCCTACCAGATCGAAGGTGCGTGGAACCAAGACGGCAAGGGCGAGTCCATCTGGGATCGCTTTGCGCACACTCCAGGTAGGATCAAAAACGGTGACACCGGCGACGTCGCCTGCGATTCCTATCATCGCTGGCACGAAGACATCGCCTTGATGAAAGCGATGAATCTCAATAGCTACCGGTTTTCGATCTCCTGGCCCCGCATTCAGCCGTCCGGGTCGGGAGCGGCGAATTCCAAAGGAATCGACTATTACAGCCGCCTGGCGGATGCGTTGCTCGAGGCGCACATCCGGCCGCTGGTGACGCTCTATCACTGGGACCTGCCGCAGGCTCTGGAAGATGCCGGCGGATGGCCCAATCGCGACACCGCCGCCCGCTTTGCTGATTATGTCCAACTGACCGTGCAGTCCTTGGGCGACCGCGTCTCCGACTGGATGCTGTTCAACGAACCCGCTGCCTTTGTGGATCTTGGCCACCTCGAGGGGAGGCACGCTCCCGGTCGCAAGAGTCTGCTCGATTTTCTACGCGCCACGCACGTGGTCAACCTGGCGCAAGGTGCTGGGTTTCGCGCGCTCAAGGCGGCTCGCCCCTCTGCGCGCGTGGGTTCGGCTTTCAGCATGTCGCCGTGCGAGCCCGCCACCAATTCCGAGGAAGACAAGCTTGCGGCCGAACGCGCCCATGCCATCACCAACATCTGGTTTCTGGACCCTGCGCTGCGTGGACGTTATCCCGATGCGCTCACGTTTCTGCCTGAGACAGCGATGCGGATCAGATCGGGCGATATGGAGAAGGTCCGAGCGCCGCTGGATTTCATCGGCATCAACCTTTACTACCGGACCATCGCTTCCGCGCCGAAGGCGATGGAGCGCGCCACGCACACGCAGGAGTGGCTTTTCCCCGTAAAAATGGAGGGAGGACAACAGGGGCCAAAGACCGATTTCGGCTGGGAAGTTTGGCCGAAAGCGCTGTATGACATGGTCCTACGCATCACACGCGACTACAACCGCCCCGTAATCGAGGTTACCGAGAGCGGATGTTCCTATAGCGACGGGCCCGGTGCCAGTGGCTTGATTCACGACAGCCGCCGCATCGGCTACCACCGTGAGTATCTGGTGGCTCTGGCATGCTCTGTTGCCGAGGGCGCTGACGTTCGCGGGTACCATGCCTGGAGCCTGCTGGATAACTTCGAATGGGCCGAAGGCTTCAGCCAGCGTTTCGGGCTCGCCTACGTAGACCTCAAGACGCTGCAGAGAACGATTAAAGATTCAGGCCGCTGGTATGCGAAAGTGGCGGCGGGGAATCGTCTGGGAAAGATTGAAGATTTCAGATCGCCGACGAAAGCAGAAGGCACAAAGAAGCTGCAACTAAAATCTGAAATCTACAATTGATTCGGGCCAGTTACTTCTGCTGCATCACTAGTTCGCTGTTCTCCACCTTCATCGCGCCGACATTCTCCGGAAGTTTCAGTCGATCACGCTGCTCGGCCAGTTTCTTCTGCAGGGCGGGGTTCACGAGCGATACCGGAACGCTGAGGTCCCCCACCTTGAACTCCGTTGGGTCAAACGTGGCGTACCCATCCTTCTCACCGAGGTGGCCGGAAATTGTCACCCACACGTCCTTGCCGGCTATCTGGGTTAGAAATTGGCCGTGAACGACATCGCCGTCCAGGCTCACGTTCTGGTCCTTGATCGTGGGCGCACCGCTGCCGATATTGGTGTCGGGCGACAAGCCGGAAGTTCCAGCGGCGTTGCCCAACGATTGCGCTAATACGGCGCTGATCTCGTCAGAATTGATGTGCACCTCAGCCTTGGAACCCGCCAACGTGGCTGGTCCGGCGTCGGACTTCGAAGTATCGGACGAACCACTGGTCGGCGAGAGCTGAGTGGCCTGCTCAAACTCGGCCATTTTCTGGTCAAAGCTCTGCGCATGTTCCGCAATGGCCGCAGGCGGCTGTGATTGCGCCACGGGCGCAGGTTTCTTGAGGACCAGAATGATGGCGATCACTGACGCCACAAGCGTCGTAATGCTGATAATGCGGTCGATCTTGAATTTCTTCATGGCAGCTCTCGAGCGGTCAGCCCAAGACAGGCAGGCCCACAATCATGGTATCGGGTTGAAAGGGAGAGGTTTAGATGACCAAAGTGACGGGCCTGGTAACAAGGGGACCGCGGGTTTGAGGGTCTGGGATGGGATTTTCGGAACGCAGCTTGGCGGCCGGGTTTGATTTTATGGGGCCGGGTCTTTGACCCGGTCGGGCGGCCTGAAAGGCCGCTGGCTACCGGCGCCACCTCCCAGAGCACAGGAATCATTCCTTCCCAAATCCACCGGTACTCGAACCTCAGTGCTCACCCCCAGCGGATTCTGGCAGACATACTCCACTCCGTGCAAGAGCCTGTCGTTGGGCCTCGTTGGACCTGAGGACATGGTCGAAGAATTCCTCCTGCCAAACCGGGCCTTTGCCACTGAGCAGAGCGTTGATCCTCCGTGCGGCTGGACTTTTGATGGCATTTATAACCTCGGGCAGGGTGTAGGCCGAGCCCTCCGCGCGGCGAAGAGCAGAGTAGATCGAGTGCACGTGGGTGGGCATAACAACCGCCGCGTGCGGGTTGTATTTGTGGCCGTACTCTTTCAGGCAGCAGTCGAGAACACCGTCTCGGGCTGTGGAGGAAGTTGCCAGCGACGATCCGTGGTGAAGGTGACGAAGAGAGGGGGATCAGCTTTTTTATCGCGAGGTAGACGGCGGCGATACTCATGCTTTGGCCGTAGCGCGCCCTCGGCCCTTGGGTCTGGAGACCGGGTCAGAGACCCGGTCCCACATAGTCAAATTCCACAAAGTCAAAACCACACGAGCAAAACCAGCCATCACCCTAGTTTCTTCGCGAGCAACACATTGACCATCTGCGGGCTGGCTTGGCCTTTGGATGCCTTCATGACTTGCCCCACGAAGAAGCCCAGCATGGTTTTCTTTCCCCCACGATACTGCTCCAGTTGCTTGGGATTGGCGACGAGAACTTCGTCGATGATCTTCTCGAGCGCCGACGTGTCGGTGGACTGCCGCGGGCTGCCTTCTTCTTCATAGACAGCAGGAAAATCTTTGCCGCGCTCGAAGCTCAGATCGTAAAGATCCTTGAGCATTTTTCCCGAGATTGTGCCTGCCTCGACCAGATCGGCCGACGCCGCTACTCCCTTCATCGAGATCGGAGACTGCTCGATCGCGACGCCCTTGCTTTTTAGGCGGCCCATCAATTCGCTCTGCACCAGGTTGGCGACGCGCTTGGGATTCTTCGTGGCTTTCGCTGCCTCCTCGAACTGATCGGCCAGCGATTTCGAGAACGTCAGCACCTGCGCGTCGTATTCCGTGATCCCGTATTCCCTGACCATGCGCGCGCGCCGGGCTTCAGGCAGTTCCGGCAATGCCCGAGCGATTTCGGCCTTCCATGTTTCGTCCACGACCAGCGGGAGCAGATCCGGTTCGGGAAAATAGCGGTAGTCGTGCGCCTGCTCCTTCGAGCGCATGCTGTATGTCTTACCTTCGTTGGCGTTGTAGAGGCGCGTCTCCTGTGTGATCTTGCCACCCGATCCGAGGACGTCAGTCTGGCGCCTGATTTCGTATTCCAGAGCCTCGCGGATAAAGCGAAACGAATTCACGTTCTTGATTTCAGCCTTGGTGCCGAATTCCTTCTGCCCGCGCGGCCGCACGCTGACGTTGGCGTCGCAGCGCAGCGAGCCTTCCTCCATGTTGCAATCGCTGACTCCGGTGTAGAGGATGATTTCTTTCAACCGCGTCAGGTACTCGTAAGCCTCGTCAGGCGAGGCGATGTCTGGCTCGCTGACGATCTCGATCAGCGGCACGCCGGCGCGATTGAGATCGATGGCGGTTTTCTGGCCGGCGTCGGCAAAACCCTCGTGCAGACTCTTTCCGGCATCTTCTTCGAGATGCACGCGCGTGATCCCGATTTTCTTCTTGCCGCTGCCGCTCGGGATCTCTAAATATCCGTGCTCGGCCAGCGGCTTGTCATATTGCGAAATCTGGTAGCCCTTGGGCAGGTCGGGATAGAAATAATTCTTGCGCGCAAAAATGGAAGTTTGGTTGACATGGCACTGCAGCGCCATCGCCGCCAGGGTGGCAAACTCCACGACTTTTTTGTTGAGCACCGGCAAGGCGCCGGGCATTCCTAGGCACACCGGGCAAACGTTGGTGTTCGGCCGTGCTCCAAAACGCGTCGCGCAAGAGCAGAAAATCTTGCTTGCCGTCAGAAGCTGAACGTGCACTTCCAGCCCGATGACCGGCTCATAAGTGGCGCGGGCGGCAAGGGAATTGGCCGTCGTGGTGACCATAGCTAGTGATTATAAAGGCTGGTAGTTTCAAGTTTCGGGTTTCCAGTTTCAGGTTTTGAAACTCGAAACTTGAAACATGAAACGCGAAACGGCGGCATTGCAGGGATGCCGCAAAACCGCGACCCTCGGGATGACAAGCGAGCAACGTTTCCCTTCCCTCAGGCCCGCTCGTAAAACCTGAAGAACAGCGACTGCTTCGACGTTGCCGAATTCAAGGGTAGGGGCTGCGATGAACCGGACTGGCCGCCTGCGACCCGTGGAAGGGCCGCCGAGCCCAGGCGGCCGCGGTCATGAGGCCGCCCGCTTTCAAAAATGTCCGTCGCTCGTTGTTGGACGGCTGATTCGATTTTTGTTTACCCAGGAATGCCTCCAGGGAACAGTCGGGAACAGTTTTACGCATTTAGGTTAGCCCTAATACTTGTTCAAATCCACGATTATCCAATTATCCAGGCCGCCTGCCATGCCGTTTCCCAAATCGCAGATCGCCTAGTTCGTTTTCTGCGGCACATTGAGATACTTGTCCACCGGAATTTCAAAGTACAAGAGCTCGATCCCCTTCGCATTGGCAACACCTGTGATGTCGATGTTTGCGCCGGCCAGAGGCGACGAGATGCCACCCACATCGAAAAACAGAAATCCCGATTGCGTGCCGTGCGGCTCGACCGCCTTGGCTGCGAATTGAGACGACTCGATCTCGTCCATTTCCTTCTTGCTGACCGTGCCCTTCACTTTGTGGGGAAGGGGAATCGGCAGCGGGCTGGGCCGCGTGCTGGCCTGCGGATTCGAAAGCCGCCGGTACAAATCGGCGGTCGATACGGGAGTGAGCTTCGAGTGATTCGCCGTGATGAGCTTGATTTCCATGTTCGCGATGGAAAGCGGCTGGTCGCCGTCATTTGTGATGATAAAAAAAATCGGCAGCAGGCCGTGTGTGGCAAAATCTACCGAAAAGATCTTCGCCTTTTCGGGCGTGTCGTAAGGGTCGGCGGCGAGAGAGACTTGTTCGTCTCGATGGAAATCGTGAGCAGGATAATTGATGGCGGTCTTCGCCACGGGCTTGACGAAGTTTTTACTGGCTAGCAGCGCAACCGGGAACAAGAACGCGACGCACAAACCGGAAACGACTGAGCGATGGTTTCGCCAGGACAAAGATGCCATGTGCGCAATTATAAAAGGCCAGCACACCTACCTGCCCACGAGGCGGTTTAGAATGGCTCAGCTTGAGCTATTTTCTCTATAGTCTGGTGCTGGCGCTCGTCATACTGTTGAGCCTGCCTTACTGGCTCTACCAGATGCTGCGCCACGGAAAATATCGCAGCGGACTCCTCGAACGTATGGGAAGCGTTCCCCGGCGCTTGTTTGACGATCGCGCACCCTGGCCCGCGGCGCGTGTCATCTGGATTCACGCGGTGTCGCTCGGAGAGGTGCTCGCCGTCAGCGGCCTTGTAGAGCAGATGCGACGAACGTTTCCGCGGCATCGAGTTCTGCTGTCAACCACGACCGACACGGGCCAGGAATTCGCACGCAAGCGCTTTGGCGAAGCCAACGTATTCTACTTTCCGATGGATTTCGCGTTCGCGATTCGGCCTTATCTTCGAGCGCTGCAGCCCGAGTTGGTCGTGCTCGCGGAAACCGAATTCTGGCCGAATTTTCTGCGGCTGGCGCACGCCACTGGCGCTCGCATCGCGGTGGTCAATGCCCGAATCTCTGACCGCTCCCGGCCCAACTATCTCCGCTTTCGCTGGGCCTTGAGAAAGATGTTGAAGCAGGTGGACCTGTTCCTGGCGCAAACGGCGGAGGACAGCACGAGACTGCAGTCAATCGGTGCGGAAGTCGGCAATGTGCTGGTTACGGGCAACCTTAAGTTCGACGTGAGCTTGCCTGCGCCGCCGCCCATCGTCGACAGCCTACGCCGGTCACTGAAGGCAGAAGGCGCCGGGCCTGTGCTGGTCTGCGGAAGCACCGTGGAGGATGAGGAACCGCCGCTGCTGAAGGCCTTCGAAAATTTGCGGGTAGCGCATCCCCGCGCGGTGATGGTTCTGGCGCCGCGCCATCCCGAGCGCTTCGATCAGGTGGCGATCCTGATGCGGCAGTTAAGTATTCCATTTTCCCGACGATCACAGTGGGACGGAGAGTCGCTTGCCGGCGGAGTGTTGCTGGTCGATTGCATCGGAGAATTAGCGGCGCTCTATGCTCTCGCTGATGTGGCGTTTGTGGGCGGAAGCTTGGTGCCGCGTGGTGGTCACAATATTATCGAGCCGGCTCAGCACGGCGTCGCGGTGGTGACCGGCAACCACACAGAGAACTTTCGTGACATTGTGGCGCTGTTTCAAAGCCGCGATGCGGTGCGAATCGTAGGATTGTCGGAGTTACCCTTGGTCTTGATGCAGTTGCTCGCCGACGATGCTGAACGGCGCGCCCTCGGCCGGCGCGCGAAAGAAACCATACGGTCGCAGATGGGGGCCACTCTGCGGACATTGGAAGCTCTCAAGACATTGATTGCAGATAGCGACCCCCAGCCGCTCTCGGCCCAAGCTGCGCACAACGATTGAATGCCCTCTCAGCCATTTACGGCGGCTTGGTAGGAGCGCGCAACCTGCTCTATGACCGAAACATTCTGCGTGCGGGACGGCTGCAAGGCGCCGTGGTCAGCGTGGGAAATCTCTCTGCCGGCGGATCGGGAAAAACTCCGTTCGTGATGTTGCTGGGCGAGTTGCTCAAGGCCCGCGGAATCAAATTCGATGTCCTTTCGCGCGGCTATGGGCGCAAGTCAAAGGGCGTTCATTTGGTGGACCCCGCAGGACTGCCGCACGAGTTCGGCGACGAACCGCTTCTGATTGCGCGCAAACTGCAGGTCCCGGTGATCGTCGGGGAGGATCGCTGCGCTGCGGGGCGCTTCGCCGAGTCGAAATTTGGCCCGCAATTCCATTTGCTCGATGACGGCTTTCAACATCGGGCCTTGGCTCGCGAGTTCGACATTGTTCTGGTCACGCCGCAGGATGCGGGCGATCGCTTGCTCCCTGAAGGGCGGCTGCGGGAGCGTTTGAGTTCGTTGCAGCGTGCCGATGCTGTCGTGCTCGCCGGTGGAGCGTCGGCGGAATCGTTTCCCATCGAGGAAAAGATGCTGTGGCGTGTGCGGCGTGGCATTGTGCCGAAGAATATTCCGCCGCGGCCGGTAGTGTTTTGCGGTATCGCCCGGCCACAGAATTTTGTGCTGCAACTGCGGGCGGCCAATATCGAGCCTGTGGCCGAGGCCTTTTACCGCGACCACCATGCCTACAGCGAAAAAGATGTTCGCGAACTGCTGCAATTGAAGCAGAAGAGCGAGGCCGGTGGCTTCGTGACCACCGAGAAAGACGCGGTGAACCTGAGAGGCTATCTATCCGTTCTCGAGCCGCTCGCGGTAGTGCCCGTGAAAATGGAGCTGTCTGACGCAGCTAGCGCCATCGATACCATGCTCCACAAGATCGACGAACGAAAGCGCCAGGCATGAGAGAATCGGTTTCGTGGCGCCGCGGTTTCGGCGGCTGTCGCGATTCGCCTTGTGGCATTCCGAGTGCCAGTCGGCACCGCAAGTTGAAAATAGTCTCAGCCATGACCAAGCATCTCAAAGAGGCCGAACGTCTGAAAAAGATCGTCGAGGCGTTCCCTAACGTCACGGTGACCGTGCTCGGAGACTTGGTGGCAGACGAGTTTGTATTCGGCGAGATTTCGCGCGTCTCGCGCGAGGCTCCGGTCCTCATCCTGAAGCATCGCGAGCGGACCGTTCTTCCCGGCGGCGCGGCCAATGCCGCGAATAACCTCGCGGATCTGGGAGTGAATGTTCTGCCGGTTGGCATTGTGGGAGACGATGAACCCGGGCGGATGCTGCTGAAATATTTTCGCCACAAGCGCATTCCGGTAAGCGGCGTGCTGAAGGACAGGAGTTACACCACGGTTACGAAAACGCGCATTCTGGCAGGGATGACGCACAATGCCCGCCAGCAGGTCGTCCGCGTCGACCGCGAGCCGCAGCAAGCGCCTAATGCTCATTTGACCCGAGAGCTTTACCTGGCAGCGAGGAATTACGCGCATGCCTCCGACGCGTTGCTCGTTTCCGACTACGGATATGGCGCAGCCACTCCCGCGATCGTGAATGCGTTGCGGGAAAAGGGCAAACTCGGGCCGGCGCCGGTGGTTCTCGATTCGCGGTACCGCCTTTTGCAATTTTCCGGCGTAACCGCAGCTACCCCAAACGAAGCGGAAGTGGAAGAAGGTCTCGGCGTTCGAATTGGCCACGACTGGAACAAGGTAATCGCCGCAGGGGAACAACTGATGACGCGCATGAAGCTGCAGTCCCTGCTGATCACGCGCGGGCGCGACGGGATGGTGGCATTCGATCACCAGCACAAGCCGGTGGACATTCCGATTTTTGGTTCGGACCAGGTGACAGACGTCACCGGCGCGGGCGACACCGTGATCGCGACATTCACGGCTGCACTTGCTGCGAGTGCCACCACGGAAGAGGCGGGGCAGCTTGCGAACTACGCCGGAGGAATTGTCGTGATGAAGCGTGGCACGGCAACGGTTTCCCGGGCAGAGTTGCTGTATGCGATTGAGCGGACGCCGCCGGCGACGCGACCTCATTGAGCGCACACCGTTGAGGCCAGATTATTGAATGCGAACACCAAAATCCTGAGTCGCATAGAGCTCCGCGCGCGAGTCGAGGAATGGCGGCGTGCCGGCGATCGGATCACGCTCGCCAACGGTAACTTCGATCTGCTGCATGTTGGCCATGTGCGCTACCTCCGCGGCGCCAAGGCTCTCGGCGGTCGCTTGGTGGTCGCCATCAATTCCGACGAATCGGTGCGCGCGCTCAAGGGCGAGGGAAGGCCGGTGACGCCCGCGGACGAGCGTGCAGAGATTGTGGCTGCTCTCGCTGACGTCGATGCGATCGTGATTTTTTCGGAACTTGACGTGCGTCCTATCATTCGCGAGATTCAGCCTGATGTTCAAGCCAAGGGCACCGACTACACCGCAGACACCGTGCCCGAGCGCGACGTGGTTGCGGAGTATGGCGGACGCGTCGCGATCGTGGGCGATCCGAAAGACCACTCCACCAGTGGGATCATTGGCTCGCGACTCGCGCCGAGGAAATCTTGATTCCTCCGGTGGAAGGTATTGCGAACATCGAACGGCTGCTCATCGTTCGCTTGAGCGCGATGGGCGACGTTATCCACACACTGCCTGCGGTTCAGGCTCTGCGCGAGGCGTTTCCGCAGGCGGCAATCGGCTGGCTGATTGAAGAGCGATGGGCCGAACTTCTCTGTTCGCCCGGATCGCCGCGGCGCGGGCCGCGATCGCCCGAGCGGCCTGTCGCGGATTGGGTTCATGCGGTGAGTCTGACGGGGTGGAGACATTCGCTGTTTAGGATGGCGACTGTGCACGAGATCGCGAGAGTGTGGAATGACGTTCGGGCGGCGCGTTATGACATCGCGGTCGACCTGCAGGGAGCGATCCGGTCCGCCGTGCTGGCGCGCTGGTCGGGAGCGCGCGTTGTGTATGGCGCGGCAGAACCGCGGGAATCTCCCGCAAGTTTGTGGTACACCAGCCACGCGATCGCGCACGGCGCTCATGTGATTGAACAATATGGATCCCTGGCTCAGGGCGTGGTTCGACGGAAGATGACAATCCCGCGTGCACAACTTCCTAGCGATGGCGAGGCCGAGCGACGGATTGACCGGAAGTTGGCGGAAGCCGGGGTTCGCGATTTCGCGATTCTGAATCCCGGCGCGGGCTGGGGAGCGAAGCGCTGGCCGGCTGAGCGCTATGGCCGAGTCGCGAAAGCGCTGGGCAACGAGGGCGTCCGCTCGATTCTTAACTGTGGTCCTGGCGAGGAAGCACTGGCTCGTGAAGCCGATGCTGCGAGTGAGGGTGCGGCCACGCCGATCGAGTGTTCGATTACGGAGTTGATCGCTCTCACGCGACGGGCGCGGCTTTTCATCGGAGGGGATACAGGACCGATGCATTTGGCGGCAGCCTTGAGAGTTCCAGTCGTGGCCATCTTCGGGCCGACCGACCCTGCCCGGAATGGACCTTATGGAACGCGCAGTATTGTGTTGCGCAATCCGGCGAGCCCGACCACGCACACGCGGAGATTGCAGCCGGACGAAGCAATGTTGGAGATCAGCGCGGATGCAGTCGTGGAGGCGGCGTGCCGGTTACTGGCAGACGCCGCAGAAGGTGCTCATGGCTGAATGGTCGCGCGTCGCGCGGCGCATCCGGGTGCCGCTGGGATTTGTATTTGCCGTGCTCTACTTCTGGCTGGCCCAGCCGACCTGGCACTCCATTGGGCTCGGCGCAATCGTGATTGTGCCGGGGCTTCTGGTTAGGGCGCTCGCTTCCGGACATGTGCGCAAGAACGAGGCGCTGGCGACTTCGGGACCGTATGCTTACACGCGGAATCCCCTGTACCTTGGGTCGTTGTTGATCGGTGTGGGATTTGCGGTGGCGGCGCAGAGTTGGGGGGTGGGGATCGTGCTCGTCGTGATGTTCTTCGCCATTTACCTTCCCGTGATCCGCGGCGAAGAAGCGTTCTTGCGAAAGGCGTTTGCCGAGTTCGATGCGTATGCGAAGCGCGTGCCGAGAATGTTCCCCAGGCTTTCTCCATTTCCTCTGAGCGAGGAGCGCGACGGAGGATTCTCCGTGGATCTGTATCTGAGGCATCGCGAATACAACGCGGTGGCCGGAGCCCTGGCAATGGTCGCGGCGCTGGTGGTTAAGATGATGCTCACCAAGGCCAACCGATGATGGTGAATTGTTAATTCCTGATTTTGATTGAAACATGAGAGACGAGAGGCTCATTTCCGGGGAGCAGGAGGCACAACGAAGTCGACAAGATTGCCGTCGGGATCGCGAGAGTAAAGGGAACGAGCGCCCCAGGGCTGGGCGGTTGGTCCCTTAACCCACGACTTCACCAGATCGTGTACCGTGCGTACTCCTTATCGACGTCCCCCCTCTAAACTCCAGAATCGCGCTGTGGTTCTGGCCCGAGGTCGCGGAGCCAGGGATGTATTTCTCCTGCAGAGCAGCGGCGAACAAAGCGCGTACTGCGGTGCTCGGTCCGAAACTCAACGTAATCTTCTCCAACCGTGTGCGGCTCGATTTCGAGGACTTGTGCGTAGAAAGCGGCGAGCGGGTTCACATCATTCGTAATGAGGCAGGTGTTGATCAGCCCAGGCGTGTCCGACATTTTTGGCGAAGCAACGCTCAAGCCCGGCGTTCGGTTGGTCATCCCGCCTCCCAAGCCGAGGATCAGAAATAAGGCCGAAGTGGCCTCGATTTTCATCATTACCCCTGCTGCTCACTTGCTCGCAAGCAACTCCTTCGCATGGCTGAGTTCTGGTCGCGTTGAGGTTCCGCCTTCGCAGGTCTTCAGTAGGAGAGCGTAGTATTCAGCGGCTTCGCTTTGCTTGCCGGCTTGTTCTGCTGCGCGGGCTGCGCCGTAGAGGCCGTTGAACCGGTTGGGATTGAGTCTCAGGTCGTTTTGATACTCGGCTAACGCTTGCTGAGGGCGCTTGGCTTCGAGCAGGATTTCGGCGATCATCTCGCGCGTCGGAATGCCCTGAGGTTCGTCGCCCAGCGCATCCTCTTTGTCGGCCATGGGCCGCAGAGCCTCGACGGCATCATCGTATCTGCCTTCTGCAAAAGACAGCCAGGCCTGGGCCTGCTTCAGATCGTTCTCCGTGGCCTCGGCAAAGTCCTGCTTCTTTTCGGATTCGAATTTCTGATGGATGGTTTGGATTGCGCTGACGTCCTTGCGGACTTCCTCCGGTTGGTGAAGGTGCGCGGCGCCGATCGCCTTTGCCCAATATCCCACGGAATCTTCTGCGGTGCCCTGAACCGCTATGGGCGCCAGCGTCGCTGCGCCCGCCCAGTCTCGCATCTCGATCGGGTACAGCGAAGCAAAGTGCGCTTCGGTGGCCAAGTGCGGATCGAAGCCTACGCCGTACATGTCGTGCATCTCGGGCATGGCTTTGACTTCATCCATGAGAGCCTTGGCGTCGACTTCGCGGCCGCTTTGCAGGTAGGCGTAGAACAAAAAGTCCATGGCGTGAAACTGGTGGCCTTCGCCGCCCATGTGCATGGCGGCAGTTTTACGTGTGGCGGCGACCGAAGCGAGGTTCGAGGTGATGTCGTCTTGCCAGAGGCCTACGCGAGCGAAGATGTGCGAGGGCATGTGCAGGGCGTGGGGAGCGGCGGGCGCGACCTGCGCGTAACGGCGCGCGGCGGGAATGCCGAGCTGCGCGAGTTGCGGCTTGTCGTAGCTGTGGATCAGATAGTGCGCGACGCCGGGGTGGTCGGGTTCGATGGCGAAGAGCTTCTCGAGAATCGCGGCGGCTGCCTTACGGTTGGCGAAGGTCTCGTCGTGATGCGGCTCCGAGGCAAGCAGTGAGAGCGCGTAGAACGTGGCGGCTTCGTGATCGTCCGGGTAGGACTCGTATACCTTTTGCATCGCGTCGGAATAGGCTTTGGCGCGGGCGTCGTGATCGACCGTATCGGAGTCGCTGTAAAAGGCGGCGATGGCCGCAATGTAGGCATTCTCGCGCGGCGTGACTTTCTTGGCCTCTCGTTTGGCGACGTTGGCTTCGCTTAGACCCCGGGCGATGACCTTGGCGTCGGGCTGGTTCCAGAGTTGATGCCAGATGCTCATGGCGACGCCCCAATGCGCCATAGCACAGTGCGTGTCTTCCTTGGAGATCTGCACGAATTCCTTCTCGGCTTCTTCGTACCAGAACGAGTGCAGCAGGGCGACGCCGCGCGCGAATGGCTTTTGCGCCGACGCCGTGCAGGAGACGGGGAAATGGACGGTGCCGAGCTGTGTCTCGGTGAGATCTTCGTGATGGGGGTGATCTTTGTCTTTGTCGTCGTCGGCGAAGGCGGCGAACGAAAGAAAACCGGACAACAGTAAGCATGCTATGCGCTTCATCGAAAACCCCACGATTGGATGTGACCGAATTCTAGTCACGCTGTGCGGGAGGGTCAAACGGGTAGCGCCGGAAGGGCGTTTGGCTAGCACCCTTGAGCTTTTCCACAGCTGTCCACCAAGCGAATCTTCCTGTGACGAGCAACCTTATAGGGAGAATACGGAAAGCGCAGACACTGGCATCGTGTCCGAAAACTTCCAAAAGATATCCGGCAGTCGAGCAAAGTCAGCCCGCTGCTGTCAGCAACGTCCCTGCTGACTCCTGGTTCCGCAACACTTTGCCGGTAACTTATTCAGAATAAATATTTTACCCGGTCAGTCTTATATCCCCCTTACGAACTTAAAGAAAGCAAGGAGCTTATCGAAGTCGACAGAGAAATATTGTGAGATATATCCCCGCATTCCCCTTTGGTCAGAATGACAAAAGCTCGCGGCAGAATGAGACACCCGGAATAGAGAGCGCCGATCTCAGAGCCACAGGAGGGGGACTAAGCCGGCGGCGGCTAGGCCTAGGAGGAGCGGAAGGCTTTGAATGCCGGTTTTCTTGCCGGCTAGGCTGTAGGAGTAGATGCCTTTGATCAGGTTATTGCTGGCGGCGGCGATCAGGACGGCGGTGGCGGCGACTTGAAGCGGGGTGAGTTTGCCGGCGGCCTGGGTCATCCCCATGATGAAAGGATCGACATCGGTGACTCCCATGATGGCGGCGAGAATGTTGACGCCGGCCCGGCCTAGATAAGTCACTGCCAACTGCGTGGCCACAAGCATTCCAAGAAAGAAAAGAGCGAAGAGAAAAGCAGCGAACAGTTCGAGGGGATTGCCGGGTTCAAATTCGCGCTTGATCTCGGAATCCTGCGCGTCTGGTCTGCGAGACCAGAACCATCCGGTGCCAATCGCGACGGCGGCCAGAACCAGAAAGGCTGGGGCGAGCATTGCGCCCAATTGCCGATTGAAAAGGGTCAGGAGCGCGACCAGGCGGAGGTACATGACTCCTGAAGCGATCAGGATGCCGCCGGCGAACAGATGCGGACGATGCTCGCGAGCGGCGCGGCGCGACATCGCCACGGTTGTCACGGTGGAAGAGTAGGCCCCCCCGAGGAAGGCGGCGAGCACGACCCCTCCGCTCTCTTTCGTTACCTTCTGAAGCACGTAGCTGCCGTAGGAAATCGTGCTGACGGCGACGACCACGAGCCAGGTTTTCAAGGGGTTGATGTGAAAACGGCCGAACTCCTGATTGGGCAGCGTAGGCAGAATGACCGCCGTGAGCAGCAGAAACTTGGCGAAGGTAAGAATCTCTTGCGGGGCAGTACGGGTGGCGAGCGTCTCGAGAGCGACCTTCAATTCCAGCAGCAGGAGACTGGCCACGCTGAGGGCGGTGGCGATCCAGAAATGTTCGTAGTAAATGAGGGCTCCGACGAGGTAGGTCGCCAGGCCAGACATTTCTGAGGTGACGCCGGCAGGCTCGACACGGCACAGCTTGTGCCAATACGACAGCAACAGGAAGCCGCCAACCACCAGAAAGCCCAAGGTCACGGGCAACAACTGGTTTCCCGCGAGAAGAGCGATGGAGAAGCCGATGAGTCCGATCAGAGGGAAGGTACGGACGCCGCCGAAGGAGTAGGAACCGCCAACGGAGGTTTTGTGCTCTTCTCGTTCGAGCCCGATCAGGAAAGAGAGGAAGAGAACGAGGACGATTTTTACGGCATCAGATGGAAACCAGCGGTAGAGATCCACTCGCGGTTACGCCTCCTGGGGGTGCGAGCAGTATAGACCGGGCAGTAGATTTTCAGGAGGAGAGGGGGGGCCGGTTCCTCCTTTCGGTCGGAATGAACAAAGTCGAGAGGGTGGGTCGAATGGATAAGCGCTAATCCGTCCGGATGGAATGACCGAGGATTGGCTATTCCGTGCGAAGGGCGTTCATGGGTTCGATGCTGGCGGCGCGTCTTGCGGGGATGAAGCCGGCAAGAGCCGCAAAGGCTGAGAGCAGCAGAACCGCGGCTGCGAGCGAAATCGGGTCATAGGGGCGCACGCCGTAGAGTTGACTCGCCATGAGACGTCCACCCAGCAATGCGACCGGGACACCGATGGCGAGGCCGAGGGCGACCAGCAAGAGCGCTTTCCGCAGAACCAAAGCCACGACGTCGCCGCGATTCGCGCCGAGCGCCATGCGCAGGCCGATCTCGCTGGTGCGGCGGGCTACGGAGTAGGCGGTGATGCCGTAGAGGCCCACGGAGGCCAATGCGAGCGCGAGCAGACCAAATAAGCCCGTAAGCCGGGTGATGAGGCGTTCCTGGTTGAAATTGTCGGCGACTTGGTAATCGAGGGATCTGAAGCTTTCGATCGTGAGATCAGGATTGATGTTCGCGAGGGTGCGGCGAGCCAGTGATTCCAGCCGAGAGGCATCGCCGACAAACTGAATGGTGATTGAGTTGGGGAACAAAGAGCGGCTTTCGGCCGTCGTCGCGCTGTGCTCTTTCAGATTCGTGTTTAACTGGCTCAGCGGACGAAAGTACATGGGCCGAGCCGGATCGCGCGGATTGGTGTACTTCGCATCCGCGACGATGCCTACGATTTCGTAGTCCCCGGCATATTTTTGATTAAACGTTCCGAAGTGGCTACCGATGGGGTCTTGCTGGGGAAAGAACTTTTTCACGAACGATTGGTTTACGATTGCCACCATGCGGGAGGTGGCGGTGTCCTGCTCGGTAAGTCCACGGCCCCGGATGACGGGTTGGCCGATGGTCTCAAAGAAGTGCGGACTTACCCGATCCCAGGATGAGCCGTTATGCTCGTCGGGGGCCGGAGCCGGACGGCCTTCTACATAGATCCCTTCACCCCAATTGTTGCCCTCGAGGGTGCTGTAAAGGGCCAAGCCCACGCTCTTGACACCGGGGAGAGCCGAGAACTCGCTCTCCAATCGCTGGTTGAAAGCGCCGATGCGATCGAGGTTGTATCCGGCACCCATAGGGTCCATGTGGATGACGTAGCGGTTCGCCGTGACAAGTCCGAAGTCCTGCCGTTCGAGATTGCGCAGCGTTTGAGTCATCAAACCAGCGCCCACCAGCAGGACCAGGGAAAGAGCGGCCTGAAAGACGATCATGGCCTTCTGCGGCAGCAGGGCCCGGTCGCCTGTGGAACGGTTGATTCCCCGCAAGGCCTCGGCAGGATCGGCGTGAGATGAAATCCAGGCAGGCACTATTCCGAACGCAATTCCGGTAGCCAGCGAGAGAAGAAACGCAAAGCCGAGCACGATCGGCGAAGGGCTGGCATGGATCGGCATTTGAGTAGCGTCGGGAAAGGCCAGGTTCAAGATCATGCGCGCGCCCGCGTAGGCTATGGCGATACCGATGAGGCCTCCGGCGATGCCGAGGAGCGCGCTTTCTATGAGCAACTGGCGGATCAGAACGGAGCGTGCAGCTCCAAGAGCGGTTCGAATCGAAGTCTCGGCGCGACGGGCAGTGCCCTTGGCGAGGAGGAGATTCGCGATGTTGGCGCAGGCGACCAGCAATACGAGAGCTGAGATTCCGGTCAGCAAGTGAAGGCCGTCGCCGGCCTCCTGCTGAAGGTTTTGAATTCCAGCGCCTCCCGGAACAACGATGACGTGTTGCTTATGAATCTGGGTGTCCCCGCCGTTCGCGGTGTAGACAGGCTGGGTCGCAAGCCACTGGCGCAGCGTGTTGGAGATCTTTGCCTGGAGACTTGCCGGGGTGATTCCCGGCTTGATGCGGCCGAGGATATACAGCCAGTTCGTATCGAGCTGCTTCAGAATGCTGGTCTGTCCCTCGATGACGGGCTCGACATTCAGGGGAATCCAGATGGCGGGAGGGTTGGCGTCGATGCGATCTCCAAAGAAACCGGGAGGCGCGATCCCGACGATCGTGACTGGGCGCCCCTGGATGTGGAAGGTGGAGTCAATTACCTTGGCTTCGCCGCCATGATCGGCTTGCCAGGCTGCATAGCTGAGTACCGCGACGGGCGCGGCTCCGGGAGCGTCGTCGGAGGGCTGGATCATGCGGCCGGCGTAGGCGCCGATGCCGAAGGTTGAAAAGTAATTGCCCGAGACATATTCGGTGCGCTCCGATTTTGTCGTGGCGTTTGCGCTGCGGACGTTCATCATGTTCCGGCCGGATTGGAATGCAGCCAGTTGCTCGAATTCGGGCGTCGTGGCCTGCAATTGACGGTAGAGATCGTAGGAAAACAGATCGAAATCGCCGTCGTCGTTCATGAAGCCGCCGTTGACACAGCAGTCGTCCAGGTCGCCGACTCGGTACAAAGTCCGAGGATTGCTGACCGGAAGAGATTTGAGCAGGATCGCGTGAACCAGAGTGAAGATGGCGGTGTTCGCTCCGATGCCGAGGGAGATGGTGAGGATGATGGTGGCGACGAACCCGGGAGATTTTCGAAACTGGCGGAGTGCAAGTTTGAGGTCGTGCATAGGTTTACACGGTATGGACGCGAGGGTGGTGGAAGAGTGAGCAGAGAAGCTGAACGCACTTGGGGATTTCCGAGAGGGCAAGGGTCAGGTCGGATTGGGCGAAAGGATAAGCCGGTTCCTCCCATCGGGCGGAATGACAGGCTTGCACGGGGGGCGGACTTTAGGAGCAGCGTGAAATCAGGCGAGGGAAACCGGACAAGTGAGGAAAATCGGACAAGAAAAAGCCCCCCGCTTGCGCGAGGGGCTTTTTCCGGGGGAGGGACTTATAGGCGAGGCGCCTTTGGGTCCCAAACTTATTTCGGTTGCTGTTGTTGATCGACTGTGGTGGCAGGGGCCCCGGTATTGGCGGAGAGCTGCTCCAGGTCGTTCTTCAGAAGGCTGATTTCAACACGGCCTCCGCTGACGCGTTTATTCTTTGCCGTCTCGTCGGTCGTGGGAGCCGGGGCGTTGCCCATGCCAACGAGGTAAATGCGATAAACAGGAATCTCATGGTTGAGGACGAGGTAGCGAACCACCGACTCAGCCATCTTCTGCGAGTTGGAGATTGCGGTCTGTCCCTTGCCGGATGAGAAGCCCTGCACTTCGATGATGTAGCCCCGCTGTCCCTTTACGCCGCTAGCCATGGTGTCGAGAGCATCCTTCGCGTTCTTGCTCAGAACGGTCTGGCCGGGGCGGAAACGGATTTCGGTCTGATTCGAAGCCTTGTATTGGTCGATGTTGCCAACCACGGTCTCAACGGTCTGGACGCGGGTTGTGACCTGCTGCGCGCTCTGCTGAGCGGCGGTAGCCCGGTTGCCAGCATCGAGGGCGTGCTGATCGGCTTCATTGGCCTTGTCGGAGGCGAGCTTGATGCCAGCCTGGGCGCGGGAGTCGGTGTCTTTGATCGCCTTGCTGTTCGAGGACGTCAGTTCATCGAGTTCGTTGACGCGATCACGAATCGGCTCGGTTTGGCGCTGCACATATTTCTTGCGAGCAAAGGGATTGACGCGTCCCCAGAAGCCTTCACGGGACGGCGCTGCCAGAGGTGCTTTACCGCTTGCACTGGAATTGTCGGACGAGGTCGACTGAGTCTGCTGAGCGGCAGCAGGCTGAGTCTGATCTGAAGTAGACGAGGTGGACTGCGCGAGGGCCGGCAAAGCGAGCATTGCGGCCAGCGGCAGGGCGATGAATAGGCGGTTGTTCATAAAGGACTACCTCCAAGTTGGGGGGAGTTCACTCCCACCGGGCACGCCTAAGCGTGCTTAAAATCGATTGCGTCCTCTGTAGCGATTATAAAGCCAGCGCAGTCGCTGAGCCGGCTAGCGTGACGCGGCGCTTGCCTTGGACAACGGGCGCCAACTGCGAGTGGCGACCTACCATCCGTATTACATGTGGGATGCCAAATCCACCATTAAGGTTGAGCGGGTAAATGATTGATAGCAATACACATTGTAGTGCGCCTGAGGGTGAGATCCAGGCGGCGCGAAGGGAAGCAGGGTAAATTTGGCAAACCTGATATAAAAACTGCGTGGAGAAACAATTGTGCACAACGGAGGAACTTTTGAGGACAAAGGGACAGAATGCTGGGGAGTCGGCACAGTGAAGGGCGCGGCATGGATCGGGGCGGCGTTGCTGCCTTTTTGCGGATTGATTTGGAGTGAGGGACCGATGGCTTCGTCGCGCATCCCGGCGGACCACCTGCAACAGTATTCCGACCTGGCAGTGAATTGGATGCAGGAATATCTGCGGATTGATACGACGAATCCGCCCGGAAATGAAATGAATGCGGTGGCGTTTTACAAAAAGATCCTCGATCAGGAAGGGATTGAGAACCGCGTGTTCGAGTACACGCCGGGGCGAGGGGATCTTTGGGCGCGGATTCCCCACACGACAAGTGAGGGCAAGCGACCGATCATTCTGCTGAACCACATGGATGTCGTGACCAGCGATGCGGCGCACTGGAAGGTGCCTCCGTTCAGCGGGGAGATCAAGGACGGGTATCTGTGGGGACGTGGAGCGCAGGACATGAAGGACGAAGGCTTGGCGCAACTGGTGACGATGGTGATGCTGAAGCGCGAGAAGGTGGCTTTGGATCGGGATGTGATTTTTCTTGGCGTTTCCGATGAGGAGGCGGAAGGAACGGGAACAGATTGGTTTATCGCGCACCAGCGCGATTTGCTGGAGAATGCGGAGTTTCTGATTAACGAAGGCGGCGAGAACCTGCTGGAACACGGCAAAGTGAAATACGTGGGCGTGGATGTGGGGGAGAAGACTACGTATTGGCTGCACGTGGTGGCGCATGGGAGACCGGGACACGGGTCGCGGCCGAATCCGGATTCGGCGCCGAACCGGCTCGTGCGGGCTCTGGATCGGATTCTTGCCTACAAGACGCCGCTGCGGGTGCTCCCAGTGGTGGATGAGTTTTTGCGCGCCATGGCGCCGCAAGAAACGCCGGAGCGAGCGGCCGAGTACCGCGCCATGCAAAAGGCAGTGGCGGACAAAAAGTTTCAAGAAGAAGTCGAGAAGGACGAGTCGCTGAACTTTCTGTTGCGCGACACGATTTCGCTGACCATGATGGGAGGATCGGAGCAGACTAATGTGATTCCTCCAGAAGCATGGGCGAATCTGGATGTACGCATTCTACCGGGTGGAGATCCGAAGGCGGTGCTGGAGGCGGTGCGGCGGGTTGTGAATGATCCGAATGTAACGGTTCAACCGATGAACGGCGATTTTCGTGTGGCGAACTATTCGGGGACCGATAATCGGCTGTTCGCGGCGATTCGCGAAGTGTCGGGGAAGTATTTTCCCGGGACGCCGGTGGTGCCGCACATTACCAGCGGATACACGGAGAATCAGCGATACCGGCCGCTGGGGATTAGTTCTTACGGATTCAATCCTTACACAGCGACCGAGGATGAAGGGAACACAGAGCACGGGAACGACGAGAGGATTCGGGTCGAGGAAGTGCGGAGGGGGCCGAGGATTTTGTTGGATGTGGTTGCGGCGGTGGCTGGGCGGAACTGAAACCCTTAGCCACCGATTTGTAGGGATTCACGCTGCTCGAAAGGACGGGGCGGACAGCCGAGTCGGCGGTTGCCAGAGGTGAGCACGACTCAATTGCCGCAGTGCTTTTCGTATTGCTCGAGGATGAAGTTATCGGTCATGCCGGCGATGTAGTCGCAGACTACGCGAGGGAGAGAATCTTCCTTGGCTTTTTCCTGGTAATTGCGGGGAAGCGTTGTGGGATGATTCATCCAGAAGGCGAAGAGTTCGCCGACGACGCGCTCCGCGTCATCTTTTTCTCCCGCCAGGGCTGAACTGAAATAGAGATTTTCGGAGAGGAAATCCTTGCTTTGTTGGCGTTCGGCTTCGACGGCCGGGCTGAAGGCGGCGAGGCGTTCAGGATGGCGGCGGACGCCTTCGAGGGTGCTGACGCCGGCTTGATTCAGGCGGGCGCGGGTGTTGGTGATCAGGTCGTCCACGAAACGATTGAGGGTGCGTTTCAGGGTTTCGTTGAATTTCAGTTTGTCGGGCGCATCGGGATAGATCTGCTCGACTTCGCGATAAAAGCGCTCGAAGATGGGTACTCCTTCGCGGATTTCGTCGAGCTTCACGAGGTGGGCTTCGTATCCATCATCGAGGTCGGCGGTGTTGTAGGCGATTTCGTCGGTCAGGTCGATAAGTTGAGCTTCAAGGGGAGGGCGCTGGTCGAGCAGGTACTCGGCCAGTTCGGGATGTGGCGCGGGATCGTAGTCGTGCGAATGCTTGATGATGCCTTCGCGTACTTCGAAGGTCAGGTTCAGACCGCGGAAGGCGGCGTAGCGTTGTTCGAAATCTTCGACAATGCGCAGAGCGTGGAGGTTGTGATCGAAGAGGAGCCCGTGTTCGCACATGGCGGCGTTGAGAGCTTTTTCACCCGCGTGGCCAAAGGGAGGATGGCCGATGTCGTGGACGAGAGCGAGAGCTTCCGCAAGGTCGGTGTTGAGGTCGAGCGCTCCAGCGATGGTGCGGGAGACTTGCGAGACTTCGAGAGTGTGGGTCAGGCGGTTGCGGAAATGGTCGGAGTAGCGGCGGGTGAACACCTGCGTCTTGGCTTCGAGGCGGCGGAAAGCGCGAGCGTGAATGACGCGGTCGCGATCACGCTGGAAATCGTTGCGGTAGGGATGCGGGGGTTCGGGGAATCGGCGTCCGCGGGAGTGTTCGACCTGCACCGCGTAGGCGGCCAGCATGGTTCGAGTTTAGCAGAGTGCTCAACCAAGCATTCCGCACTAGCCCTCAGCATTTAGCCAAGAAAGGAAACCCCTTAGCAACGCCGAGTCCTCGCTGCCAAATGCGAAAACTAGTGTTTGCCGGACTCTTCTTTGGCTAACTTTACTTTTGCGGCGTCCAGTTTTTGCTGAACTTTGGCGAAGGCCTCGCCGTCCTGTTCGGGGGCAACGGTTTTGGTCCACTCTTGGACGGCGCGATCCCAATGGGCGGCGGCGAGTTTCAGGCGGCCGGTTTTCTGATAGAGATCGCCGAGGTGCTCCTGCACGGTAGGATCTGTGCCCATATGGGCTTCGGCCTTGGTCAAGTTTTCCTCGGCCAAGTCGTACTTTCCCAGCTTGAAGTAAACCCATCCGAGGGAGTCGAGGTAGGCGCCGTTATTGGGATCAAGGCTCAAAGCCTGCTTAACGAAGTTGAGCGATTCGTCGAGTTTCACGCCACGGTCGGCATTCATGTATCCGAGATAGTTCAGCGTGGCGGCGCTCTGCGGATCGCTGGGAGCGGTGACGGCAAGAACTTTCTTGAACTCGGTTTCGGCCTGGTCAAACATCTTCTGGCGCTGATAGAGGTCGCCTCGCAGGAAGCTGACGTATGCCTTGTCCTCGGATTTGGTGGACAGCTGCTCGGCTTTGGCGAGAGCCTGGAGGGCATCGTCCCAGCGCTTGGCCCGAGTGAAAATGATCCCCAGACGGAGATAGACTTCGCGATCTTCGGGGCCGCCTTTCAGCATGGTGCGAATGTCAGCGACGGACTTGTCGAACTCGCCAGTGTCGGCCAGTTGCGCGTCGAGCACCATGCGCAGGTCGCGATCGTTCGGCATCTTCTGCACGGCTTCTTTGGCGGCGGCGGTGGCTTGCGGCCACTGCTTGGCCTCGCGGTAGGTATCGATAATTTCCTGATAACCGCTACGGGCATTTTCATCGCCCAAGGGCAACATTTTGCGGAAAGTTTCGACCGCGGCGGTGTAGTTTTGCTGTTCGCGATAAACCATTCCGAGACGTTCGACGAAAATGGCCCGGTTGTTGCGGTCCGCTTGGCTCGATCCGGTTTCGCTTTTTTCCGTCTTCCTCAAAAGGTCCTGCAACAGCTTGACGGCATCGTCGTAACGGCCCTGGGCCTGGTAAACCGCGGCCATGCTGTAGGGAACGTCCATGGTGTCAGGAACGAGGGTGTCGGCGCGCTTCAAGCTCTCGAGAGCCTGATCATATTTCGCTTGGCGGCGATAAATCTCGGCCATGCGGACGTAGGTCTGTGCATCTTCCGGATTGGAGTCGGCGATGACTTTGTATTGTTCGAGGGACGCATCGAGCTGACCGTCGTTTAACAGGTTCTCGGCCAGACCGCGAATGGCGTCGAGATTGTCGCGATCGAGGACGATGGCATGGCGGAACGCATCGATGGCACTCTTGTAATCCTTGCGTTGTTCGTAAGCTGCGCCGAGCGCGGCATAGAGCTTGGCGGAACGGGCAGAGTCAGGAATTGCGCTGAGAACCTTCAGAGCGTGCGCCGTGTCGCCTTCGTCGGTGTAGAGCATCGCAAGTGTGGTTACGGCTTCTTCGGAACTGGGATCGAGCTTGATGGCGAGCTTGAGTTCGTTTTCCGCTTTCTGAAGGTCGTTGTTGAGGCGATAGAGGCGGCCGAGGAGCAGGTGGTCGTCGACGCTGTCGGGATCAAGTTTCACGATCTGCTCGTACTGGTCGATGGCCAGATGCAGGATATTGTCGGAGCCGGAGCCGCCGGGCATGTCGCCGAGCGAGCGGAGATAAATGCGGCCGAGCAGTTTGTGGGCTTCGAGATTCTTGGGATCGCGCTTGATGATATCCTGAGCTTCTTTTACGGCGTCCGCAATGCGGCCAGTCTTTACGTAGAGCTCGGCCAGTGCCGATGTGAGGAATTCCGACGAGGGATCGGCGTCGATGGCGAGCCGGTATTCCTCGGTCGCCTTGCCGGCTAGGTCGCTGCGACCGTAGGCGGTGACCATCTCCTCATACATGTGCGCCAGGGTGTAGTGGTAATAGGCCGCAGCATGATCGCCTTTGCGCGGCGCGGGCTTACTCTCAGGCGCATTGGATTCCGAGGAGGAGGGGGTCGTTTGGCTCACAGCGGCAGATACGGCCACCGCCATCATCAATAAAACGCGAAACATTCGATTCATGCTGGACCTGACTGCGCTGGAAGCGCGTTTCCGAAACCTCAGCTCGTTTGGATGCAAAGCCGCGGGGGAAAAGGTGCTTTTATTCTAACTCGAGGAGCGAGCGGATGGAAAAAACAGTGCAAGCGTGGCAGAAGCCGGAAGGACAGGGACCGCCGCGTGGCGTCAAGTTAGGTAAAGATTGTAGATGGCCCCCATTTTGTGTTTCCCGGCGCGGGAAATGGGGACGCATGGAAGATTGGCGCAAGGAGCGCAGCGCGGACCGAAGCGCGGACCGAAGCGCTGCTGATCATTACGGGTTCGACAGGCGCGGCTGAGACAAGCGTTCTGGCCGAAGCGTCGGATATTCCAGCCTTGCCGATCGTTCACGCTGCGGTTGACCTGGATGCGCTCGGGCTGGCGCACCTTCCATCGAAACGGCGAACGACGAAGTGATGTACGGCAGTCTTCAGCCGGCATGCAGGAACTGCGCTTCGCGGGGCCGTGAGCGATTCTGGCTGGCGTGCAATGGAAGAGCGCGCTGAACTAGAACTAGAACGCCGTCAGGGAATCGTTGCCGTCGAAAACCCTGTGGTCTGTTGTCTTACTGCCAGCGTGGAGGCGCTATTCTTGACCGTGCGGGCTCAGAAGATTTCACCGGACTGGCGAGAATCGTTCGCTGCGTGAGATTGCACAAGAAATGCCGCTCAAGGCGGGATGGATTTCAGATCGCCTGCCCCGCCAAAGTCGTGGCTAGATTCGGATCGCGACCAATATCCTGGACAGTCTGTTAAGTCCGTAGTCAGTGGCGAAAATGGCGTACTCCGGTGAAGAGCATGGCCAGGCCCAGGCGGTCGGCGGCCGCGATCACTTCGGGATCGCGCTGCGACCCGCCAGGCTGAATGATGGCGGTGGTTCCGGCTTTGGCGATTTCTTCGACGCCATCGGGAAAAGGAAAGAAGGCGTCGGAGGCGGCGACGGTGCCGTGCAACGGGAGTTGGGCTTTCATCGCACCGATTCTGGCGGAGTCAACCCGACTCATCTGGCCGGCGCCGACGCCCACCGTCTGCCCGTCGCGAGCGTAGACGATGGCATTGGACTTCACGTGCTGGCAAACTTTCCAGGCAAACAGCAGGCCGCGCGTTTCTTCCGGCGTGGGGGCGCGTTCGGTGACAACCTTGAGATCTGCGTCCTGCAGGGGACGGACGTCGGCGTCTTGCACGAGCAAGCCGCCGGAAACGTTTTTTAGAACCCAGTCCTGTTCCCCGACGAGGCGTCCGGGACTACGTGGATCTTTAACTTCGACCAGGCGGAGGTTTTTCTTCGACGCGAACTTCGCTTTGGCGGCCTGGTCGAAGGCGGGGGCGGCGATCACTTCGAGAAAAAGTTTGTGCATTTCCTCGGCGGTCTCGGCATCGATGGGACGGTTGACGCCGATCACGCCGCCGAAGGCCGAGACGGGGTCGCACTCGAGGGCCTTCTTGTAGGCTTCGACCAGCGTCTTCCCGGTCGCGGTTCCGCACGGGTTCGTGTGCTTGATGATGGCGCAGACGGGTTCGTCGAATTCCTGGGCTAGGTCCCAGGCGGCTTGCAGGTCGACGATGTTGTTGTAGGAGAGCTCCTTGCCTTGTAGTTGCTGGGCATTGGCGACGCCGATCGCCGAGCCATCGGAGTACATGGCGGCCTTCTGATGCGGGTTTTCGCCGTACCGCAGGTCGAACTTCTTCTGGAAGGTGAGGCGCAAGGTGGGCGGAAATGTTGAGGACCCGGGCTGCACTTGCAAAGATTCGGAATTGACGCACTCGAGCGTGGAGGCGATCGCGGCATCGTAGGCGGCAGTGGTGGCGAAGGCTTTTTGAGCAAGACGCCACTTGGTTGGTTGCGAAAGCGTTCCGCCGGAGCGGGACAATTCGTCGGCGACGGAGTCGTAGTCGTGGGGAGAAGTCAGGATGGCGACGTCGTGAAAATTCTTGGCCGCGGAGCGGATCATGGACGGGCCACCGATGTCGATGTTCTCGATCAACTCCGCAAAGGCGACGTTGGGCTTGGCTGCGGTTTTTTCGAAGGCATACAGGTTGACGACCACCATGTCGATGGGAGCGATGCCGTGCTCGGCGATAGCGGAGGTGTGTTTCGGATCGGCGCGGCGGTGCAGGATGCCGCCGTGCACCTTGGGATGAAGAGTCTTCACGCGGCCGTCGAGCATTTCAGGAAATCCGGTGAGGTCGGAGATGTCTCTGACGGTAATACCGGCGTCGCGGAGGAGCTTAGCGGTCCCGCCGGTGGAGATGAGTTCGATGCCGAGTGCGGAGAGTTTGCGGGCGAAATCGACCAAGCCGGTCTTGTCGGTGACACTGAGAATGGCGCGCTGGATACGATTGGCTGACATGAAAGGTCCTTGCGGAGGATCAATGCTGAGCGGTACAGGAAAGTTTATCAAGAAATCCCTGTCGGTCGTCAGGCGCTAGCGCTCAGCAATCGGGCTGGCGGGTTCGATCTTGTGCAGTGATTCGACGACGCGGTTGATCTCAGGCTGGGGGACTCCCCGGGGATCATCGTAGCCCTTCTCGAGGATTTTTATTCCCACGTTGCCATCGTCGTCATAGAGGCGTGGTTCGAGCGTGATCATTTTCACTGTTTCCTCGCGTGCGCCCCGCTTGCCTCCCGGCTACGTCTTGGCTTTGGCCTTCAGTTTTACGTGGCCGTCAGCGAGTTCGACGGAGTATTCGACGTTTTCGCAGTGATACTGCTTGCGGATTTGGTCGGTCTTTTTCTGAACGAACGTGGTGAAGGAGTCGAAATTGCCGGAGACCGCTTCCCCAGCTTTCTTCTTAGCTGCGACCAGGGTGTTGTAGAGGCGCTCGAGTTGCTCCCGCTCCGCGAGGTCGACGCTGTGCAAGGTGAAATGCGGGGACGAAACTGTGCCCGCACCCTCGGCAGACGCGGCGGCAGCATGACTCACACCGTAGACCGGATGATGGGCCTTTTTCGTTTCTTCTTCGAGTCGGACTCCTTGAACCGAAAGAAGGGCGTCCTGCGGGCGGCGATAGCCTTCTTCGCGGATGCGGGACTTTTTGCGCCACAGGTCGCTGTAAATGGCGTAACGCTGCGCCAATTCGTTGTAGCGGTAGCGCTGAGAGAAACTCATCCGGCCGCCGTCGGAAAATTTACGCAAAAGGCTTAAAACCTTCCACTCGATGTCGGTGGGAGGCCTCTTGGTCGGATTGCTGAAAAAGATCTCGTACTCGATCTTCAAGCGGCGCAGTTGCGAGTCGAGAACGTTCAGTTCCTCGTCGGTAGTCACAGGCGTCTCCATGCACAGTGTAGTCAGGGGAGGAGCGGCGGGCGAGGTACCCGTGGGACACTAAGGGGAATGGAACGAAAGTAAGCTCTCAGCCGTCAGCTCTCTGGCCAAATTCACCGGCTGCCGCATTTGCGAACGGATCCACGACGGCAGGAGAGACACGGGAAATGCGGTTAGGCTGATAGCTGAGGCCTATTTTGCCGAGTTCGAAGCCATTTTTTTCACCATGGCGAGAACGAGTTTGCGGTCGCTGTCGTTCAGGTTGGTGGCGTAGCGGCGGATCTGGCTGAGGAATCGGACTTCATCATCGGAAAGCTGGGGCAATCCCTTGGAGCCGTTGCTGTGGCCGGGCTCGGCAAAAAACTGAGACAGAGGAAGTTCCATCGCGCCCGCGATTTTCGAGAGAGTATCGAGCGAAGGGATGGTGTGGCCATTCTCAACCCGGGATAGGTAGCATCGCAGGAGTCCGGTTCGTTTTTCGATATCGCCCTGAGACATGCCTTTTTGGAGCCGGTAGTTGCGGATGGTCTCGCCGATATTCATCGTAGGGAGCATGATGAGGATGGGTCATAGTAACCAGATCAGTATCTTCTGGCAAGTAGGAAATTTGTGCCATCCGCCTGAACATTGGTGCCACATGAAAATAAATATTCGAATGACATGCGATCGTGATTACTTATACATCGTATAAATAATGGACGGTGGTCGCACACCATCGGCCCCGCCATTCGCAGGCCACCTGTCAGTTTTTGAGCGTCTTCGGCCAGAAAGCCGACGGTGCGATTCCACGCGTCGGCGGTGTCGGCGGCCCGATATCCTTGCTTTAGTGGTTGAGATTTTCCTCGCGATAGGTTTGCCCGAAACCACTTCCGAGCCTCGGCTCTTCCACAGATACAGCCAGGACGTGACAAAACAAAAATAGAAGCGCGGCAAACAACGGATCGATGGGGACAAGATGGGGACAAAAGGAATAGGCCAACCCCAGGGGACAGGACCGTAGCTCCGAGCGACATCGGGTTCTTGGAACACAGAAACCATCCGCAGGTCGCCAGACGGCGCGCCATTAAGCGATCGCCGGGCTGGTCCAGAATGCCGCGGTTGGCAGAGTATGCGCCGCGGAGCAGGACCAGCGAACCGCCTGCGAGCAGCAGCACCGCTCCGGGGATCAGCCAGCCGGCGGGATGCCGGAGGGGGAACGGGGGAACAGATGATCTCAGGGGCGAAGATACACGACCGGCCAGCCGGTCAAAGACACCGCAGCTGCGACCCGGATATGAGTTCAAACGACCAGGCGGTTCTCGCGAGACAGTAAGGTAGTTGGCTCGGCTGTTGAAACCAAGTGTGTGCCTTTAGAGCCGCAGTTCCATGTAAAGAGCGCC
>Ga0210406_10001138_pt1 | contig 33794 bp, 36 predicted proteins | sample IncBWC30MmetaG_FD_155454 | JGI IMG/M metagenome (GOLD analysis project Ga0210406, IMG submission 155454) | Forest soil microbial communities from Barre Woods Harvard Forest LTER site, Petersham, Massachusetts, United States - Inc-BW-C-30-M | ecosystem: Environmental > Terrestrial > Soil >... | reverse complement strand
CGGCTAAGCTGCCTCCGGGCACGCCGATGTTCCGCGACATCGACAACCTGAGCTACCGGCAAAGCTTCACGCCGCACACTGGCGCCTACTAAACAAACCGTAATTCAACCTGCCCCGGTCCTGCTCAGGCAGGGTCGGGGCTTTTGCTTTTACGTGTACGCGCCCGTGCACCCCCGCAAGAGAGGCGAGCGCCACTCGTCGTAAAATATCCTCCGGCGACCATCGCACCTTGGGAGGATGGCCTTGGCAAGAATCAGCGCTATTTTCTGGGACGTTGGCGGCGTGCTGCTCAGCAATGCATGGGACCACGAGCAGCGCCACTACGCTCTCCAACACTTCAATCTGGATGAGGTCGAATTCGAAAGCCGCCACGAGATGCTGGCGTCTTCCTTCGAGCGCGGCAAAATCACCCTGCAGGAATATCTCGAGCGCACGATTTTCTACCGTCCGCGACCCTTCACCCTGGATCAGTTCCAGGCGTTCATGTTCTCTCTGTCGCAACCCAATCCGGAGACTCTGCAACTGGCGAGAGACCTGAGCAGATCGTGTCAGTACCTGATGTCGACCATCAACAATGAATCGAAGGAATTGAATTTGTTCCGCATTCAAACCTTTGGTCTGCGCGAAATCTTCAGCCTTTTCGCAAGCTCCTGCTTTGTTGGATTGCGCAAGCCGGAAGACGCAATCTACCGCTTGGCCCTCGAGATCACCCAACGCCCGCCGGAGGAGAGCTGTTTCATCGACGATCGCGCGTTGAACCTGGACACCGCCTCGCGCCTTGGAATGCACGCCATCCAAATGAAGAACCCAGATCAGTTGCGCCAGGAGTTGCAAAAGCTGGGCGTCGCTCTGAGGTGAAGTTCCGCAACACGAGCGCCCTGCGGAGCAGTCTCCGCTCACGGCGTGATTTCAAATACCACGCCGTAGTTGCCGGGACCGCCTTCCGTGGTTGTGCCGTAAAGATGTTTGTAGCCCTTGTCGAAGATCAGGCTGGCCTGAGGCACCCATCCGTCGGCACCGGTAAAGCGGTGCAGGATGTTGTATTTCCATTTGCCGCCGGTTTCCGGCGCCAGCTCGAAGACCACCCCGCAGCGGGCTTGGACCTCACTTGACACCACCTCATCTCCGGCATTGACCGGGTCGCTTGAGAGGGCAGCGAGGGGAGTCTCCTCGCTGCGCGCCACTATACCACGGTTTCGAAGGATCGCTGCGGTCGGCGGCCCGATTTCCGGCGCGCAGCGCATAACCCCGTGCCCGCTGAGTCTGGCGCTCTCTCTCTCTCACGCGCTCTTGCGAGGTGGCTTCAAACCAGGATTCGGCGGCGACTGCACACTGGACTTCGGAGGGCCCGAGTCTACGTTCACTCCCAAACTCAGATCGCTCGACCAGCAGTCGGCCAGAATTTTCCAATCACCCCCCTGCCGCGCCAGGGTCAGCAGATATTTCCCGCGCTCTTCGCGGCGCTTGCCCATGGTGAACGGAACCAGCATCTGGCAACGGCCCGCCTCGTAGGCAACGTCTCCGAACACTTCGACCCGCAGCGGATCCATCTCGACGTCTCCCAGTCCGGCATCGAGCGCGGCAAAAAAGAACTCGCGAATCGCCGCCGAGCCCCGCACCGGCGACACATTCGGACGCAGCACAATGGCATCGGCCCCGTAGAGATCGACCAGGTCATCCAGTTGCTTGTTGTTGCAAGCCAGCGCCCAATCCTGCGTGAGCTTCCGGATCGCACTTTCTCCGCGGCTCAGCGAAGCTCCGCCCACCGGGCTGCGTGCACGGACATCGCGAGCGACGGGAGCGCTCGTTGCCCGCGGGTCAGATCCGGCGGATGCCAGGCCTCCTTCCGAGGCAGCGAAATAGTGGTGATGGTAATGATGATGATAGTGGTGCTGTCCAGCCGCGTGTGGAGCCGGCTTCACGCTGGGCGCTATCGGAGCTTCCGGTTCTAAGGGTGGGGCATCCTGCTGCGGCACGCCACAGATCGCGCAGAACCGGTTCTCCGCAGGGTTTCGACTGCCGCATGAGAGGCAGATGCGAGTCTCGATGGCTTCAGCCGCGGCACTGGCGGAAGCATCCGCATCCACCTGCGAAGTCAGCCGCTGCGCCGCTTGCAACGCGGCCGCAATCGCTTCGGTCCCGGGCTTGGGCTGATGCAGGTCTTGCTTCAGACGCCGGAAGAGATCGTCGACCGCGGGGTTATGCGCAAGTTCGGCCTCGGATCCGGACGCAGGCAGGTTCCGCCCCGGCCCGGTTGGTTTTTCATGATCCATAGCGCTGCCGATCAGCGCTCATTCTAGTCGAAAAGGAGCCACGCGGAAAGAAGGGCTAACAAGACTTGGAACCCGAGAGGCCGGCAATTACCTAACGGCTGGAAAACTCGATCTTCCCTTCGGTTTCGGTAGCGGCGCCATTGCACATCCCGGGACGGTAACGCCATGACCGAACCGCGTCGAGAATGGTGCGATCTTCGGCCGGCCCGGCACTCTCGAGGATGAGCGGAGAATGTACGCGGCCGTCCGTGCCGATGATGAAGCTGACGCTAATCTTGGTGCTCGGCTCGGCAATATCGAGCAATGGATTCGGCGTGGCGATCGGCTCGGGAGGCTCTGAAGCTTCGCAACTTGTAGCGGACGTGGCGTGCGGCATCGCGGCAAACTTCGAATCGCGCAGCGTCGAAGCCCACATCTGACGTTCGCGCGCGGCGAGTGCGGATGTTGTCGGCCGCACTAGAGCTCGGAACTCCGGCCCGAGAGTTGAGGCTAAAGAATTGGCAGAGGCTAAAGCCACCAGGAGAAGCGAGCACAATCGGCAGACTGTCATAACCCCATTTCCAGGAGCGCGGCGCTGGAACGCCACCACACTCACGACCCGGCTTTATGGATAGGGCAATCCCCGTGCCAGCCAAGGTTTCCTGGATATCGTTGATAATGCAGCAGTTGACGGACGAGTCAAGCTTGGCCGCAGCCGTCAAGGTGAAAACCATTGCAACTAAGCTGCGTTGACCTCGTCCCTCTGCCCAGACGCTGCCGGACTCGGCTAAAATCCCTGCCTAAGAGTCTGAGTAAGTCGGACCGGGGTGGCCCATCTTTACCGGCCACTTGTTCCTCTGCATCTCTGGTATCCATGCCACCTCGGGTTGCCGCATCGCGCCGACGTCGCTCGATTCAGCAGTCTGATCGGCAAGCAGGGGCGCGACAAACCGAAGCGCATCGACTTCGATACGCAGGCGCTCCAAATCCATCTCTTTATTACGCAGCACTTCGTATATGTTTTTCATAGCCACCAAACCCAAGCCGGCAACGGCTGCAACAGTTTCTGGTTGAAATGCACTGCGTGTTTCTCCCGGCTGAATTCCGCCGATTGTAATCCATAGCCGCCATCCTAGAAAGTCGAGCGTTTGCAGCTTGCCGTGGTCCATGATATCTAAGCCTGTGGGCTTGCGCTTAGTCCATAGCAAAGTACCTTGCGAGAACATCGATTCATGGAGGCAGATCCCGGCGTGGAGCCAGAACCGTTGCCGCATCTCGATGGCGTCTTGCCTGACGATGAAGTTCACGTATGGCAGGTCGACCTCGTAGCTTGGGAGAAGGCCACTGAACCGTTGCTCGATCTGCTCGATCCCGAAGAGAAAGCGCGTGCCGACCGGTTCAAATTCCCGGCGCCTCGCAATCAATTTCTGATCAGCCGAACCCTGCTTCGGCGCGCCCTTGGCTGCTATCTCGGGATCGAAGCCGGCCAGGTTCGTTTCCGCACCACAAAGAATGGAAAGCCGGAACTGGCAACGAACTCTGGCTTTGACCCTCTCCAATTCAACTTGTCGCACACCGAAGGCATAACCGTTCTTGCCATAGCCCGCCGGCGCCAGGTGGGAGTCGATGTGGAGCGCATTCGCACGGATACCAATGCCATCGAACTAGCCGAACGCTTCTTTTCGCCTCCCGAAGTGCAATGGTTGCGAGCGCAACCTGCCGCCGAACAAATTCCCGCGTTCTTCACCTGCTGGACCGGGAAAGAGGCATACATCAAGGCTCACGGAGAGGGCCTCTCCATGCCGCTAACCAGCTTCGGCGTCCTGCCGCTCCCCGGCGACGCGACTTCCAAATTGCGATTGAAAGTGTATGACGATCCTGAAGAGGCGCGCCGCTGGTCGATCTGGCGCCTGCAACCAGGATCCGGCTTGCGGGCTGCGCTGGCGGTCGAAGGCAAAAGCTGCCGAGTGCGTCTCGGTCAATGGCCATCGCCCGATACAGATGCGGATCCCCGGTAAGAATCTCAGAGTGAAAAAATGGTGCTCCAGATTCGTCCGCTGTCTGGACGCTAACCTGGGACGAGGCAACTCTCGCGGGCTGCTGCCGATTCGAGGTTCGGCATTCCAACTCCAGATCGAGCAGCCAGCCTCACCAAGCACAACTCTAAATCACAGGTAAAACTGGGGTGCCCCACTCTTCCGCGTTCCGTGGCGAGAAGCTAACAATGCGCTTGAAAAATCGAGGAGAACCGATGTTCTATCTCCTCCTCCTCTTGACGTGATCTCTACAGCTTAGCCGCCTAAAACTTGGTGACTTCACTGCCCGCGAACCCGGCAGCCCATATATTCGCTCCATCAAAGGCCAGCCCCTCGTCGCCCGGCGAGAAACTGCCGAGCTGAGCGCCGTCCTTATCGCGCAATTCGTACACAAGCCCGTTCCTTGCCGAGACCCACATGTTTTCTCCGTCAAAGGCCACGTACAGCACTCCCCCGCTGTTAACATTAATCGTTCCGAGGTTCTCGCCGTCGCTGGCCCGCAGCTTACTTACGGTACCTGCGCCCATGTTCGCCACCCAGATATTCGCCCCGTCGAAGGCCACCCCCCACGGTTGCAATCCCACGGGGTACGAGCCAACTATGGTTCCGTCAGTCTTGAGCTTGGCGACTGTGCCGAGTGAATTCCCGTTGCCCGAGGACGCTACCCACAGGTACCTTCCGTCGAAGGCTGCGCCGGTCGGCCCAGGCACAGAGAAGGTTCCTGTCGTGGGATGAGGAAACGCAGGTCAGCCCTTCCGATCCGAGTTTGTAACTGTCACGCAGCCCAATTATGACGTGAGCGGGCGTGTAGACGATCTTCGCTTCAGCGGATTGGGCGCTGGCGATCAAACCCGCTCCGGCTGCCTCGCCGCAAGCGCATACATGAATCTGCATGATCGGAATAGCAAACTCACTTGGACAAGGGCGAAAACGGGTAAAGTGGAAAAAAAAAAGAGCCTACGGCGTGATCTCGAACACCACACCTGCTCCACCGGCACCGCCGGTGGCTGTGGTGCCAAAGAGATTTCCTTTGTTGTCCAGAGTCAGGTTGGCGTCGGGCTGGGCGCCGTCGGAGCCCACGAACCTATGCAGCACGGTGTATGTCCATTTACCGTTTTTGCTCGGCGAAAACTTATAGACCACGCCGCAGCTGCATTGCGGGCTGCCACCGTAAATTGTGGTTCCGTACAGGTTACCGGCTTCGTCCCGAACGACGCCCGCGCCGGGGCCGTGGCCCGTGGAGTCGGCCTTGAAATTATACAGCGCGGTTTCGGTCCAATGGCCGTGCGGCCCGCGAGTGAGTTTGTAGATTACGCCACAACTGTCGCAGCCGCCGCAGCCACAGTTGGCGCCGCCAGCTATAGTTGTGCCATAGAGGTTGCCAGCCTGATCCATTGCCAGCGCGCCGAGTCCGGGGACAGCGCCGTCAGCGCAGGGGAATCCGGCTGGGCAGAAACTGTGCAAGATCCGCTCCTTCCAGCTGCCGTCTACCGTCGGCTTAAGCTCGTAGACAATACCGGCGTTGTGGGCGCCACCATATTTGGTAGTGCCATAGAGAACTCCGGACGCATCCAGGATAAGGCCGGCGTAGGGGCCGTTCCCGTCGTTATGGCGCGAAAAATCGTCAATCACGCTCTCTGTCCAGCCGTCGGACCCCGGGGCTAGCGCGAACACAATGTCGGCGGTTCCGTAAACGTTGCCACCCGGAGCAATCACTACTCCGCCATAAGGACGAGCCCCATCGGTGAGATCGAAGCTGTGGAGCACGCTCTCCGTCCAGCCGCTGGATCCCGGCGACAGACTGAAGACAGTGCCATACCCGTACGCTCCGCATCGCTGCGAAGTGCCATAGATGGCCCCTGAAGCGTCGAATGTCAGGCCGGCCGTCGATACGCAACCGTCGACGCCATCGTTCTTGAAGCTATACAGTATGGTCTCATGCCACTTGCCATTCGCCCGAGGCGTCAGCTCAAAGACCGTGCCGTTGGCGCGTAAACCTCCGCCACTCGTGGTGCCATACAAATTGCCGTTCCGATCCAGAATCAGACTTCCCCAAGTCCCCGCTCCATCTTGGCCTTGTCCGAAGGCATGCAGGACTCTGTACTTAGGAGTGGCCCAAGCGCTGGGCGATACCAAGAGCATCGGCGCGAATACGAACAGGACTGCGACCACATTGAGTATGGATTTGCTTGATCTCACGCGGGCTGGCCCACCTTTACGTTCGTTGTAAAGGTGGGAGCTCATGCTGCTGGCGTCGCGATTTTCGGCCTCGCCCCACCCAATTGATTTGCGCGGCGTCTCTTCCGCGAAAGCACAACTCCGAAAGCTGGAAACCGCCGACCTCGTCGCTCCCACCATTACAAAAAACGTAAAGGTGGGCCAGCCGCCTGTGTTCCCACCACACAGCTTTTCCATTGAGATTTCTCAAGCTACGTACGTTGACCCCCTTGATTTCAGGCCGTCCTCCTCACATCTTCCAAACCGTGCCGTCACCGTCGCCCGTTACCCAGATGTTCGCCCCGTCGAACGCAATCCCGTAGGGAACGTTGATGTTTCCGAATTCCCCGATGACAGCGCCGTCGCTGCGCCGCATTTCTACAACCGCAGTGAGCCCCGTTATCCAGAGGTTCGCTCCATCAAACGCCACGAACCACGACGAGCCATAACTGTTGAAGCTTCCAAGGAATTTGCCATCGCTGGCACGCAATTTATCCAGCGCACCGCCGCCAGTCTGACTGACCGCCACCCAGATGTCCGCACCATCGAACGCAATGCCGAGCGGCTGGCCGTCCAGCGGAAAACTGCCCGCGTTGGTCCCGTCAAGCTTCATGCGGGTCACAGCGTAGGCACCCGCCGTGCCTCCCGGCAACCACATGTAGGTTCCGTCGAAGGCTATGTTCCGCGCGCCGTTGGAAGGAAACGTCCCCAAGATCTTGCCATCGCTGGCTCGCAACTTTGTCACGGAGCCATTTTGACCCTCAGCATTGATCACCCAGATGTTGGCTCCGTCAAAAGCTAAGAGCCAAGGCGTCTTCCCGACGGCGAAGGTCCCCAGGTTCTTCCCATCGCGGGCGCGCAGCTTGCTCACCGTGTTGTCGAGCGTGTTCACCACCCAAATGTTCGCTCCGTCAAAGGCAACACCGAACGGGTGCTGGCCCACCTTGAACGTTCCCAGATTTGCGCCGTCACTGGCGTGGATCTTCGTTACAGTCCCATCAACGTAGTTCGCCACCCACATGTTTTCGCGATCAAAGGCGATGCCGTCCGGCGCTTTGCCTACCTTAAAGCTGGTGGTCGTATTCGCTGCATACCACTTCAGCAATGCCACCTTAAGCGGATTGGCGGGCGGTGCGCCGTTACTCGGCGGCTGTGATCCCGGCGTGCCCGCGTTCTGCGCTCGTCCGGGAATGAAGCTTGACATCGCAACCACGACGACAAGCAACGAGACGCTAACTGCCGCATGCTTTTTCACGATCGCTGTACCCCTGTCACATCTTCGAAACACTGTCAGTATCGAGCACGGTCACCCAGATGTTGGCTCCGTCAAAGGCCACGCCGACGGGCTCGCCAGACAAGGGAAAGGAGCCCAAAATACTGCCGTCGCTCGCCCGTAGCTCCACTACTGCCCCCACTGGCGCCGCCACCCAGATATTTGCCCCATCGAAAGCAATGCCATATACCTCGCCGCCGATATTGAAGGTGCCGAGATTGGCGCCGTCGCTCGCCCGCAGCTTGGTGACCGTGCCGTCAGAACGGTTTGCCACCCAGATGTTGGCGCCATCAAAAGCCACGCCAACAGGAGTAGCCCCGACACTGTACTTCCCCAGCACCTTTCCGTCCGTCACGCGCATTTTAGTGACGGTGTTGAGGCCGTAGCTTGTTACCCAGATGTTAGCCCCATCAAACGCGACAGCAATCGGAGCCGCATCGACCTTGAATGTACCTAGAGTCTTGCCGTCACTCGCACGCAACTCGGTCACGCTGCCCGTGCCGACGCCAAAGTTAGCTACCCAGACATTGGCGCCATCAAAGGCCAGCCAGAAGGGTGAGGTGCCTGCGTCGTAGGTGCCCAATACCTTGCCATCGCTCGCCCTCACCTTAACCACCTTGTTATCGATGCGCGTCGCCCAGATGTTAGCCCCGTCAAAGGCCACCCCGTAACCCGCGCCGCATACGAACTCGCCTAAGCGCTCGCCGTCGCTTGCCCGCAACTTGGTCAGGGTGCCATCGCCGGAGTTCGCCGTCCAGATGTTTTGCCCGTCGAAGGCGACTCCGTAGGGCTCTTTGCCGACCTTGAAACTGGTGGTGGTATTGGCCTGGTACCACTTCAGTAGCGCCACCTTCAGCGGGTTCGCGGGCGGCGCGCCGCTACCCGGCGGCTGCGGTCCCGGCGTTCCCACGCTCTGCGCTCGTCCGGGGATTAGGCTTGCGATTGCGACTACGACCAGCAACGACAGACTCACTGCCACATTTGTTTTCATGATCAGTTACTCCCAAGGGTTCGGCCCGGTAGTGCAAGGATTCCCAGGGTCGCGACCGGAAGCCAGGGGAAAAAAATAAGCGACCCTAACAAACTGGGCTAATGCTTTCCCGAAACGGGAAGAAAGTCAAGCGGATACTGCATCGGAATGTCGCAGATCTGGAGACCAGGGTCGCCTGTCGTAGATCATTTAAACTCCGAAGAGTGCCCTATCCGATCTTCTCTCGGTTGGGAGTTTGGCGGACGGGTATCCCAGTGGCCGAATCGGCTCCCTTTTCCGCTTGACTCCGTGATTCTGATTGGCTAACATAAGGGAGATAACATTAGCTGTTCGATAACGGCGAGCTTTCGATTCCAGCTCTTTGACAATTTGACGTTCAGGTTACGGCGGACAGGTCGCCATCCTTCCAGCATTCGCCAGGAAGCGGAACCTCGCAGGGAAGATATCCTTGCGCTTTCTGCCAGGGTATCCCCTTCGTAAGTCCTTTAGAAGGGATATTTTACGAGGGTATCTCTAAAACAGACCCTTTGTTTTCATGGATCTAGCGGGAAAACGCAAATTTTGCGGTATATACCTGTCACTGTAAGGTGAACACGGCGTGTTTCATGTTTACCCTACAGTAAATATGGGATCGTGAGGTGTGGCCCACCCTTTCTATCCTCGCTGCTTATCCGCTGAGCGCAAGGTGAAGAGCGTCACCTCGGGTGGGCAGTTCAGCCGCACGGGCAAGCGAATGGTGCCGAGGCCCCGGTTGGTGTACAAGGTCAGCGGTCCAATCCGGCGCAGCCCGCGCGGATACTTTCTGGCAAACCTCGGTAGCCACGGAGCACCGATACCGGGAAGCCAGACTTGCCCACCATGCGAATGTCCCGAGAGCTGAAGATCCACCGGGAAGCGAGCTGCCTGGTCGGCGAAGTCCGGTTCGTGCACCAGCAAGATCACAGGCTCCGCCGCGGGGATTCCCTGCAGCACGAGGTCCATGTTTGGAACTGTGTGGAACAGGGAGTCCAAGCCGCATAACCAGATTCGCGATCCTCCTTGTTCCAGAGCAATCGAACGGTCGCGGAGCACGGCGATTCCCTGCGACTCGAGAGCCGCAATAATTCGTGGAACGTCGGAATCCACATCGTGATTTCCTAGAACCGCCGCCATCCCGCAGGGCGGCCGCAATTGCCCCAGAAGCCGCGCGCAAGGCTCGGCAGCGACGGCTGCGGCCTTGGCGTTGTGCAAGCGGCGATGAAACATCGGGATGGTGACAAAGTCGCCAGTCAAGACGACCACATCCGGATGAAGCTTACTGACGATTTCGACCGCCGCGGTTATCGGCGCCACCGAGTGTTCGTCGTAGTGGAAATCGCTGAGTTGCACAATGGTGAAGCCGTCGAAAGCCGGCGGCAGTCGCTTCAACACGATTTCAATCGAGGTCAGGACGGGGTGCTTCGGCTCAAGAATTACGCTGTCATCGGCCAGGGCGAGCGCGCCGGTCGCGGCAACTCCGGCGGCGATTTGAAGAAATCTTCGTCTGGTGGAAGGCGGCAATCTAGGAATATTGTATCGGACGCAACGGTTCCATAAGGTCGGCGCGCTCCCTCCGGTCTCTGGAGCGCATCTATGTAAAGATGCGATTTCAGGTGGTTGCAGCGGATTATGACGGTACTCTGGCAAACGACGGGCGAGTCAGAAAGAAAACTCTGGAGACTTTGGCTTGCGTCCGAAGCTCCGGCCGTAAACTTCTGCTGGTCACGGGACGCGAACTCGAGAGCCTCCAAAGTGTGTTCCCGGAGCTAAGCATTTTTGACCTGATCGTGGCGGAAAATGGAGCCTTGCTTTATCACCCTTCTACGGGACAGGAAACGCTTCTGGCGAAGAGTCCGCCGGCTGCTTTTGTCGAGACGCTGCGCCGCTTCGGAGTGAAGGATCTATCGGTTGGCCGTTGCATTGTGGCAACCCTGAGGCCTTATGAGGAAGCTGTCTATAAGGCCATTGATGAACTCGACCTGAATTTGCACGTCATTCTGAATCGCGAGTCGGTGATGGTGCTTCCGCTTGGGGTCGATAAAAGCACCGGATTTCGCGCTGCCATGGCTGAGTTGCGGCTGCCCCTGACCAGCGCCGTGGGAATCGGGGATGCGGAAAATGACTACGCGTTCTTGAATCTCTGCGGATTATCGGTAGCCGTTGCCAATGCCATTCCCAGCTTGAAAGAACGAGTGGACGTGGTGGTGTCCCGCAAAAACGGCACGGGAGTGGCTGAGGTACTTCAAAAACTGCTGGAATCGGAAAGTGCCTTTGACATGGCCCACCCCCAGCCTTAGCGGCCTGTACCGACAGTGAATTCCTTGAGTCTGCTGGTCGCTCCTATGTTCTTGGGCGCGAGGCGAACATTACTGAGTTCCGCAATCAAGTCGCCTGCCCAGCGATAGACATTGTGTTCTTGCACTACCTTCCGCATTCGCCGCATTCGTGCCTGCCGTTCCTCCGCGGGCAGTTCCAATGCGATGCGAATGGCCTCCGCCATCTGCTCGGTGTCATAAGGATTGACGATGAGTGCATCACTAAGTTCGCGGGCCGCGCCGGTAAAGCGGCTTAGGATGAGCGCGCCCTGTTCGTCGTCGCGCGCGGCGAGAAATTCCTTGGCTACCAGATTCATTCCGTCGTGGAGCGAAGTAACCAGGCAAACATCCGCCGCCCGGTAATACTTTTCGACTTCCTCGTGGCTGAAATGGCGCTTGAGGAACACGATGGGACGCCACGAGCCGCGTTGAAAGCGCCAGTTGATGCGGTCGGCCTCCGCTTCTACTTCTCCCAACAGATCGTGGTAGCGCTTGATATGGGTGCGGCTGGGGGCTCCGATCTGAACAAACGTAAACCGGTTTTGATAGACCGGATGCTTCTCGAGCAATCGCTCAACCGCCAGAAACCGCTCCAAGATCCCCTTGGTGTAGTCGACGCGATCGACTCCCACACCCAGGAAGGATGCGCTCACGCCCAACTCTCGCAACAGGTTCACACGTTCCGTGTAGGGTGATTCCCCGGAACGCGGACTAGAGGAGATCTGCTGGAAGTCCACGCTGATCGGGAAAGGCTTTACCACAGTGTGATGGTGTTCGCGATCAACCGCAAAATGTTCCCAGTCGATTCGCGATTCCAGCGTGCGGTCGACGGTCTGGAGGAAATTATTGCAATGCGATTGGATATGAAACCCAATCAAATCGGCCCCCAGCATGCCGTCAATCAGTTCGCGCTGCCAGGGACAGATACCGAAGGCTTCAGCATTAGGCCAGGGAATGTGCCAGAAAATTGCGACCCGCGCGTCAGGCCGTTTTTTCTTTACCAGCCGCGGCAAGAGAGCGAAGTGGTAGTCCTGAACCAGCAACAGCGGCTGTTCCTGGTTCGCCATCTCTTCCAGCACGGCATCGGCAAACTTCTGATTGACGGCGCGATACGACTCCCAGTCGGAGGTGCGAAAGATGGGACGAGTGTGCGCGATGTGACAGAGTGGCCACAAGCCTTCATTGGAAAATCCGAAGTAGTAGCCTTCCTCTTCATCTTTGGTCAGCCAGACTCTCCGCAGGGTGTATTTGGGGTCGTCGGGCGGAACCCGCAGGTGAGCGTTCGCATCCACGGTTTCCTGATCTGCGTCGCCACTGCCATGGGCCACCCATTTGCCATCACAAGCACAGAGAATTGGCTCGAGAGCAGTGACCAGTCCGCTGGGAGGCACAACCACTTCGAGCGCCTCTCCTTTTCGGGTGTGCGAATAGGGTTCGCGATTAGAAACGATGATGAGGCCGCTGCCACCAAGCTTGCCGCGCACATGGATGGCGAGGCGTTCGGCGGTCCAGACCGATTCCGCCGTCTCGCGCATTTGGGCCTCCGCTTCCGCAGCGGAACGCGCCGCCATCAAACTGATGGCAAAGGTTTGCATTTCACGAGCCAGGGGCCGCAGCAATCCCAAGTCTGGGGCTGCGGAGGGCATTTTCCCTTTGCCCGTCCTTAACGATTTCATCCATTGCGCCGCCTTCGCGATGGGTCCGACGATGCTCCAACGCACAATCAGCAATGTGATGAGCGCAATCAACAGGACCTGCACCAATACGCGCACAAACGCTTCTCTCCACATGCGCGTGCTCAATTTGTTGATGTAGCTGGCGTCGTGGATGATTACCAATCCGCCGACGGCTTCGTCATGTTGGCGCAGAGGATAAGCGTAGATGTGAACCGATGCTGTCTCTAGCCGGCTGAACTGACCCGAACCTTGGTTGGAGGCGATTGCCTGAGTTACCTGGGACGGATGCTCGCCCAGTCGATTGGGCAGGCCGGCGGTCGCCGCCAGCAGAGCGCCCTGCTTGTCGTAGATCGCCATCCCTTCCAACTTCTCCCGGTTGGCGAAGCGATCGACAATTCTCTGCAGCTCACGGTGGGACTGCTTTTCGAGGTAAGGCTCGATGTACCCCGCGAGGCTTTCTCCCAGCACTTCCGCGCGTTGCTCCAAGTCCTTGCGAAGCGCTTGCTTCTGCAGGCGAACTTCGTTGTAGGAAAACGCCAGCGAAACCAGCGTGATGCCCAAGATCAGCGAGACAATAAGTCGAACACTTAGCCAGCGCATGGCAGTTTCTGTTGCCTCGACTACGTTCTGGGATTGAGATGCCTACTACTTGCGACGCGACCAGTAGTTAGATGTGCCAAACCATAAAATAGATCTGAGCATCCACTGTAGTCTAGGTCCTGAAGGTGCAAGGAAAATATCGGGAAGGAGCTGTATTTTCAACGAGGAAGGGTAGTAGCCATCTCTAGCCGATTAGTGGAGCTTTGGCTGGCCCCGTTATTGGGACGATGCTGTCGATAAATTGCACTTTCTGCAACGCATCCTTCTGTAGCTGGTTGGCTGCTGCCGGGATTTTGCTGCGTCGCTGGATGCGGCTTACGGCACGGTCAATTACGCGAGCGAGTTCGGCAGCGAAATCGGCCGTGCGATCCTCGCGTAGGCGCCGCTTAGCCTTGTCGACGGAAAACCACGTGGGATGTCGATCACGCTCTTGCGGAGGGTCGAGCCGCGAGACTTCACAAAGGTGAGCTTGAACGGCAAGCTCTTTCCTGGCCGAGGCTGATCGTCCGGAGTTCCGCAAGTCGCCCCGCTTTCGGCGAACGTATGTTGCGAAGGAAGATTCCTCCATGCGGCCGTGAACTCCGGCCTCTTCGTAAGCCTCGAGGGCAGCCGCCTGGGCATGCGTGAGCCCCGGTTCGGCGTTGCCCTTGGGGAAAGTCCAATGTCCACTGTTCGTCCGAACCAGCAGAAATTCGATGCCACTGCTGCGCACTCGATAGCAAACAGCGGCGACCTGGTCGCATCCACGGAGTTTGCGGAGTTGCGACAGGCGAAAGCATTTGACTGAGGGCTGACGGATCGGTGACCAGTTGGTGATCAAACCTGCTTCGTTGCTCCCGGCATCAACACCCATACCAGCAGAGTGCATGATGCCATCCGCCTTTGGCTAGAGCACAGCTTGATTCCGGGGCGATCTTAAAGGAATCGTCGCCAAGTCTTCTTGAGTTCATTTTGCGGGAATCCTTCTGCATACTTGCGTCCTCTGGGCCGCCGCGACAGTATTTTCTCTTTGAAGCAACTGGCTAGGAGGAATTTTGGAAAACTTGTATTGTCTTCGCTGCAATCGCGAACTCGAGGCGGGACACAAATCCGTGGCTGTATATATGTTCGCGCAGACGGTCGGGATCAGACCACGGCAAAAGTCAGCGGCGCAGCGGATCTGTTTCTGCCCGCAGTGCTCAGTTTCCCTGGCTATGGGACCTCCGCCGGAAGGTGCGCTCAACATTGCTGCCTGGAACATGATCCGCGACCTGGTTGGCTCCGATCCCGCACTCAACAACGCAGCGTGGGAGAACCTTCGAGGAATTGTCGGCTTGTTGCCAGCCACCGGAACCGATGGCGGTCATCGTCGAGCTTCGACCGAAGGATACTTCGAGTTCTGAGGTCAGTTGAAACCAGAGCATTCCCGGAGGGCGAAACTCACGAAGCAGACGGGGTTCGCTGGCGGTAAAGCGACGGGTCAATTTGCTGTGACATAGCAACCACATCCAGAGGCCAATTGAGAAACTGCTGAATCGATTCCGAGACGCGCAGCGGTTCACGCAGCACGTCGTGATGTTCCACGCGATGAACGGATGTGCCCGCCCGATCCCTAACCCAGGCGTTCACTTGATTGAGATGTGCCCGGAGCCCTGCGATTAGCGCTGCGGGAGGCAGCGCGGCACCCGTCGTCCCTCGCCGCCGAATCATTTCCGTCTGGGAGGCGACCACTTCCTCGAGCGGACGTTGCATAAAGATGATGCGATATTCGCGCCCAGCAGGTAGCGCGAATAAGAGTTGTGAAATTACTTTTACCACCTTGCCTTCGGCTTCCTCGACGCAATCGGGCTGCTGCGGCAGAAGCTTGATGCGTTCCCACTCGAAGTAACCGCGCGGATTGTCGGCATCGGCGTGACGTTCACCATCAGTGAGGGCTGGCATACCGCCAGCCGCCAGCATCTGCATCATGAGCGAAGTGCCGGAGCGCGGGAGGCCAGAGACGATCGTGATCATATTTCTACCAGGGTTAAGCTGTTGCCGTTTAATGCAATCGGACACCCGTAGCTATTCGTCGACCACGGTATTCCTCAACGTCCCTACACCTTCTAAGCTGATCTCAATCATATCTCCCGCAACCAACGGGCCCACGCCTTTGGGAGTGCCGGTTGCGATTACGTCACCGGGAACGAGCGTCATCGCGTCAGCAATATAGCGAATCATCGCATCGAGCGAGAAAATGAAATCGCGTGTGTTGCCCTGCTGGAGCAGCTCTCGGTTCAGTCTAGTTTCAACTCCGACTCCACTCCAGGGATCAATCTCATCCGTGACCAGCGGGCCGACGGGGCAAAAAGTATCGAAACCCTTGGCGCGAGTCCACTGGCCGTCTTTCTTCTGCAAATCACGAGCGGTCACATCGTTGAGGCAGGTATAACCAAGAATGTAGGGACGAACATCCTCATCGGGACCGAGCTTGTAGCATTTCTTGCCAATCACGACCGCGAGTTCTCCCTCGAAGTCTACGCGCTGCGAAATCTTTGGCCGGCGGATTTCGCCCCCGGACGCAAGCAGTGAGGACGGAGGTTTAAAGAACAGCAACGGTTCGCCCGGAACTTCATTCCCCAGTTCGGCAGCGTGCTCGCGATAGTTGCGGCCGACGCAGACAATCTTTGATGGACGAACTGGAACCAGCAACCTCGCCTCGGCCAAAGCAAGATGATCCATTCGCTTGGAGGGTAAGTCTTCGATGTCACCGCCATTTTGCTCGGGTGGTTTGAGCAGCAACCGTGTGATCTGTTCCGCTCCCGCGACCGTTTCCACCAAGCCGTAATGGGGCTGTCCGTCAATTTCAAAGCAGCAATATTTCATAGAGGCCTTAGCAATTAGCACGTTGTATTTAGCAATCAACTACTGAGTGTCTTATGGTACAGCCTCGCTCGCTTCCTGCGACCTCGCGCTTTCGTTCCCGCGCACATCGACCGCCGAAACCGAATAGAAGTATGTCTTTCCTGGCGCTACCTTCGTGTCGCGAAACCCCGGCGTCTTTACCAGTTCCGAATTGATTTTCACCGGATCCGCGCCGGCTTCATGGCGGAAGACGTGGTAGCCCGCAAGATCGGCATCGGTATCCGGAGCCCAGATCAAATCGATGAAAGGTTGCTGACCGGGTCCGGAAAATACCGCTTGCAGACCGGTAGGCACTGCCGGTGGAAATACGTCGTGCGCGAATACTTTCTCCTCAGGCGTGTCATCGCCTTCGAATTGGGCATCGGGTTTTCCTTCTTCGTGGATCAGCGCGACCACCGTCGCGCGATAAAAATACGTTTTCTCCCACTCGAAACTGCGATCTACCAGCTGTGTGGATGACGCGTCCACCGGCACTTCTCCCGCCACCGTGTCGCCCGTTCCGCCTTCAAGCCGACGATACACACGATACACGTGTCGCAACGCGGGCGTTTCGGGCGGGTGAGGGACCACGGTCCAACTTACAACGACTCCTTCCGCCGTGGCCTGAGCGTGGAAGTCGGCAGACGGCGGCCAAGCGGGCACCGCCGGCACAGGCACAATATTCGAGATTCCAGCGCTGCGCCCATTGGTATTCAGCACCGAGATCGCGTAGAAAATCCTGGCACTGGGATTGTCCACGAGAAGCGTCCGCGGCAGATTGTCGATGTAGTTCGCTTGCATCTTCGTGGCAGGCTTCGCAGATTTGCTTTGCTGATGGCTGACTCTCGGAACCTGTGGCGCAGGAACTTCGGCCACTGGATTCGTGCAGTCGCTCATTGCGGAATCAAGGTTTCGGCAAATCCGAGTCGGGCCTAAGCGGCGCACTGCCAGGTGGTCCGTGGTTTCGGCGGGCACGGTCCAGTCGAGATAAACACGGTTGCCTTTGCGCACCGCTCGCAGATCGGTAACCGGCTGGAGAAGTTCCAACGATGGAGGCTTGGGGGCGCCTGGAATGCCGCAGCTTATAAGGACGGCAGTCCCAGACACGGCCAGCAGCAGCTTCGAGATGATTTGCATGATCGGAAGCGACAAGCGTACCAGAAGGGTAGTGGGTCTGCGGTTTCGCACTTATGAAGGTACTGCGGTTGGTTTGCCGCGCTTCCAATACAAATACCCTGGCACGCCGATCAGCACAATTGCCGTGCCCCAGAAGGCTTCGGTCGGGCGGGTGATGAGAGTGTTCAGCGTCCACGCAGTTCCAACTAAAACATAAATCGCGGGCAGCCACGGATAACCGGCGCAGCGGTAGGGACGCGGAATCTCCGGCCGCTTCCACCTCAGAATGAACAGGGCAATCACGGTCAGCGTGTACGACAGCACCATCCCGTAGATCACGTAGGTGTAAAGCTGGTCGTAGCGTCCGCTGAGCGTCAAAATGGCGGCCCATGCTCCTTGTCCGATCAGGCTGAACGCCGGGGTGCGCCACTTGGGATGGATGACTGCCATGCGCTTAAAAAAAACGCCGTCCTGAGCCATGGCGAGATACACCCGCGCGCCCGACAGCGTGCAAGTGGCTGCGGCGCTAAAGCAGGAAATGGCGATGGTGGCGGAGAGCCAGACGGCGGCACGCGGAGAGAACAACGCGGCGGCGGCAGCGTGGGCGACGGTCTCATGCTTGGCGATTTCGCTTAGCGGCATGGCGTAGACGTAGGTCAGGTTCATGGCCACGTAGATCACGCCGACCACGAGGATGCCGAGTACCATCGCCAACGGCACATTGCGACGCGGCTCTTTGACCTCGCCTGCAACCCAGGTGATGTAGACCCATCCGTCATAAGCCCAAAAGACAGCGATCAGCCCAACTCCCAGCGCGGAAATGAATTGTCCGGGGCTAAGACCCATCGTCAAGCCAGCACCCTGTCCGCTGAAGTTCGCCCAATGGCCTTTGCCGATAGCAAATCCCAGAACCACGAAAGCCCCCATGGCCCCGAACTTGGTCCAGGTAGAGACATTCTGCAGCAGCGCTCCCCAGCGAAGCCCGACGACATTGACCCAAGTGAGAACGAAAATCAGAACGAGTCCCACAACCTGAGCGCGAGTCACCGTGATACCCAAAGCTGATGCCACAACGCGCTCCTGCGAAATCACCGGAAGGACGTGGCCCATGTAGGCAGCCGCGGCCACGGCGAGCGCGGCGATCGACCCGCCGTTGGCGACGCTGAACAGCATCCATCCGTACAAGAACGCTGGCAGGTCGCCGTAGGCTTCGCGCAGATAAATATACTGACCGCCGGAGTCCGGGAACATCGAGCCGAGTTCGGCAAAAGCGACGCAGCCAAACAACGAAATCACGCCCCCCAGCACCCAGACTCCCAGAAAGAGGATGGGCTGAGGCAGCGGCCCGGCAATGTCTTTGGCAGTCAGGAAAATGGACGAGCCGATGATGCCGCTGGCGAGCAGCAAAACCGAGTCGAGCAATGATAGGCCGCGAACCAGAGTGGGCTTAGCGTCAGATTTCACGATCGGCGGCGATGCGACGGGAGTCGGCATGGATCAACCCATCCCCAATTCGTCGGCCGATTCAAGCGGAGTTCCACAGCGGCGGCAGATCACAGCGGAGCAATCGCCGCAGGTCAGGGGATCAGAGACTTCGACGGCACATTTCGGACAGTATAGAAGTTCGGGCTCGGGTTCAGACGGAGACTCGGGATTTGAAGCCATGAGGAAGGCAAATGTAGCATAGACGTAGCGGCGGCGTCCCGTAGCCCGAAGGTGGGCGAGACACCGGCCAGACAGCCGGCAAGATACCGGCGCTACAAAGGAGCAGCTTATGCCCGACAAAACGTCCCCCACGGACGAAAAACTGCAGCACGAATTCAACCGCTGGGCCGAAGAGGGTGAAGGTGAAAAGATGGAGCGCCATCACGCCGACATCACGGCGAAGACGATTCGGCTCATGGATCTTCGTCCCGGGGAGCGCGTGCTTGATCTGGGATGCGGCTCCGGTTGGGCGACACGGCTGTTGGCAAGATTGGTCAGCGAAGGCCCCGAAGGTTTCGGCCAAGTGGTGGGCGTCGATGTTTCGGATGAGATGATCCGCCAGGCCCGCACGGCCTCGAAGGACTTCGAAAATATCCTCTATGTCTGGGGATCGGCTCAAGAGATTCCGTGGGAGGAAAACTTTTTCGACAAGATGCTTTCGGTCGAATCGTTTTACTATTATCCCGATCAGGATCGGGCATTGGCGGAGTTGTTCCGGGTGATGGCGCCGTACGGGCGCATGTTCATTCTGATCAATCTTTACAAGGATAATCCCTACTCGCTGCAGTGGGTGGACAAGCTCAAAGTGCCCGTCCACGTTCGCTCGGAGGCGGAATACATCGAACTGCTGAAGCAGCACGGTTTTGAGAACGTCGAAGCTCAACGCATTCCAGATGACACGCCTACCCCAGACGACTACCAGACGAAGTCATTTCACAGCCTGGAAGATTTGCGGGCGTTCAAGCGGATGGGTGCGTTATTGTTGATGGCTTCGAAGCCTGATGTAAGAACGCCAGCACCGGGGCACGCAATCTACTGACGCCGTAGAAACGTTGCTTGCAAGGTTGATCCTACTCAATTCCCAATTGCGTCCTGGCCTCAGGGCTCAGACGTTCCGGAGTCCACGCCGGGGTCCAAACGACGTTCACGGTTGCGGTACGGATGCCGGGCAACTGCTCCAGCCTGGCTTTCACTTGCTCGCCGATCATAACGTGCGAGGGGCAGCCGGGAGAGGTAAGCGTCAGGTCCACCGAAACATCCTGACGATCGTCGGGTACAGTCTCGAAGCGGACTGCGTAAATCAAGCCCAGATCCACAATGTTCACGGGAATCTCCGGGTCATAACACTGTTTTAAAGCGCTTAGAACTTCGCCTTCAGTCACTGCAGCCATAGCTTCTCCTTGAAACGAGCGGAAAAATATCCGCTCCCTGTCTCTTCAAGTCTACCGCAAAACAGGTAGCCTCGAACGCCCTCATCCGCCCCGGCGGTGCGAGGCGCCGCTGCTCGGCGAGCATGGCCGCAGAGCTCGCTTTGCTTCTCTCCCGGACGAGCCGTCCAAGGCCTGTTTAATCTTTCGACGTCAGAGTCTGGTAAATTTACGCCTTATGCAGATTAGCCCTGAACTCAGGCAAAGACTTCAGCTGGTGATGGTTGTGGCCATCCTGGTTTCGGGGACCCGGCTTGCCTACATTTGGTACCAGCGGTACGAGAGCCGAATCGCGCAGGCAAAGAAACAGCCGCCCCCGCTGAACGCTGACTACTACGTAACTCCGAAGAAGCTTTATCCCTATGATCTGAAGTCCGCTCGCCAACTGACCCAGCAGCCGGTGTGGGTCAAGGTCGGCTACGCGTACATATTTTATCCCTACGATCCGGCGCGCCGTCGCGTGGACTTCTCGCATGAGGCCGGGAAACTCCTGCCTATTGAAAAGCTGCAGATCAAGGACATCATCAGCCAAGACGCACCGCAATCGCCCGGTGAACCGCAGGTGATGGCCGTATTTGAAAAAGAGGGAAAAACCTACGCCTTTCCCATCGGATCGGTCAAGGGCGGAGACTACAAGTTTTACTCGGACGACATGCTTTTCATTCAGGATCCCCACGAGCTCTACAAACATTGGCCGACCGAGGTTTGGGACGCGATCGACAAACACCAAGTCCAACCCGGGATGAGCGAACTGCAAGCGGACTTTGCCGTGGGCTTGGGAATCCCAGAGAAGTCCGGCGAACCAGGCAATCGTACCGTGAACTATCCAAACGGCGGCAACCCCCTCAGCGTTAGCTATCGCGACGACAAGGCAGTGGGAATCAAATCCGCGACCGCGAACTAGTGCTGTCCGCGACCGTGCGGCCACTAAGAAACCGTCACTTCACGATCGCCGAATTCTCATCGGCGGCCTTCAGCTCATCCCCATGGATCACCGCATCTTCATTGGCATAGAACGCACGGTGCTCGGTATCCACTTGCTTGGGAGTAAGCGTCAGTTCATAGCCGTCTTTGCGAGGGTGGAAAGTGACGGTGTAGTCTCCCCGATTGGTTTCGGCCATGCGGCGGGTGAAGGAGCCGGTGTGCACCAGGTCCATGAGACTAGACGCGTACTTGTCATTGTTCTTCTTGTAGTATTGCTTTTGTGCTCGGATCACAGTTCGCATGTAACCCAGTGCGTTCGCTTCTGAGTCCGAGCGCGCCGGGTCTCCTTTGAACTTTGGCTGGTAGGCGGTCTGGGCCGCCAAAAACAGCGTTGCCGCGATCATTAACGCCGCGATCCCCTGCGCCTGTCTCTGTGATGGTAATCGGTAAGGTAACCTTATGAGCATGCTCGCCTCTTTTCGCTAAGATGTTGGCATGTTACCGCCGTAATTACAAAACCGTTAGGGCGCTTTCCATCATCGAGGAATGCAGCTATGCTAGCCCCATCTACCCGAGTAGGAAAGGCTATGAAATCTGCAATGGCCGCTAAAGCTGCACTGGCAAAAAAGTCGCCTATCCGTATTGCTGTAGTGGAAAGCGATCCACTGCGGTTCGTAGGATTCAGGGCTCTGTTTGACAACGAAGTGGATTTCGAACTGATCTCTGCCTCGCTTCCGGATATCGGTGGCTTGCAGGGGATCGACCTGATCCTACTGGGCAATCGCAATGGCCAAAACCTTTTCGATTTGATGGCGAGCCTCAAAGCCACGCGCCCTGACCTGCGCATTATTGTGACAGGTTCGGGCATCGATGACGAAACCATTCTGAAGGCCATTGCCTCTGGGGCCAAAGGCTACGTCGATGAAGCCGCATCGCCAACCGAATTCGTGCAGGCTATCCGGGTAGTGAATGAAGGTTCCGTGTGGGCGCCCAGGCGTGTGCTCTCTATGTTTATCGAGCGCGTGTCGACGTCTCCGGGACGCATCTTCCCTTCGGGCCGCGTGACCTTTACCGACCGCGAGAAGGAAGTTCTGGAGATGCTGGTGGCCGGGCGTTCCAACAAAGAGATCGGTTCGGCGCTCGGCATCGAAGAGCGCACGGTGAAGGCGCACGTCGCCAAGTTGATGCGCAAGGTTGGTGTGCAGAACCGGATTGCGCTTTCGGTGCATGCCATTACGCACAACCTGGTCACCGCAAAGTAGGCCAGCTTCCAAGTTACTAAAGTACAATGCCCGTCGTAATCTTGTCGGCTTCGCGGTCCTGACGCATACTCGCCTCACCTACCACAGAACCTGGGAGACGGGGTTGGGAGCGGAGATTAGGGTCACCGTTGCCAACCTCGCATTTTTTTGTGCGTACCTGAATCAGCAATAGGCCACTCGCTTCCGTCGCTCCAACCCTTTACCCACTCCAAAAATCCTTTAGAATCAATTCCAACTGATTTCCAAGAATCTCGAATAGGAAAGCTGGAGAAATGAAGAGACTTCTGCTGTTGTGGGTTGTAGTCGGTTTGGCGGCTGTGGCATTTGCCGCTGATGAAAAGGCAGGCGAGAAGGAAGGCAAGGCCCAAGACCGGGTCCAGGCTGCTGCTGACGTATTGAATGAAATCCAGGGAACGCCCGATCAAGGCATTCCCGCGGAGGTACTGGGCTCAGCTGAATGTGTGGCCGTCGTGCCCTCCATGCTGAAGGCAGGATTCGTGGTCGGCGCCCACTATGGCCGCGGCCTCGCCAGTTGCCGTACCCCCAAGGGCTGGAGCGCGCCAGCGTTCTTTAGCGTCAAGGGAGGAAGCTTCGGGTTGCAGATTGGCGGCCAAGCGGTTGATTTGGTCATGCTGGTCATGAACCAGAACGGCATGCGCAACCTGCTCTCCAGCGACTTCAAACTGGGTGCCAATGCCAGCGTCGCGGCAGGTCCGGTGGGCCGACACGCCGCAGCCGATACCGACTGGAAGATGCGGGCTCAGGTTCTCAGCTACTCCCGCACGCGCGGTATTTTCGCCGGATTAGAGCTGAACGGCGCCGTCATCAAGCAGGACAAAGATAGCACGCGAGAGTTCTATGGACATATGGTGACTACCAAAGCGGCTCTGCAGGGCGAGATTGAAGCTCCGAAAGGAGCGTATCCGTTCCTCGAGACGCTTGCCAAATGGGCCAAGGAGGCCAGCAAGTAGGGAGGTCACTTCTTCACAAGACGTTCACCCGGTTTGTTTGACGTAGGATTTTACCGGTGCTACCGTCACCATCTCCCCCCACATGCGTCAGCGACTCGAGTACGCGCTCGCCTGGCTGATCATCAAGTTCATAGGTGCGTTACCGCGTTCGTTGGCCCGAGCCGCGGGGATCGTTCTCGCCTGGGCGATTTACCTGCTGCACATCCGGCTGCGACGCGTCGGCATGCACAACCTCGTGCTGGCATTTCCGGACAAGAGCCGCCACCAGCGCGCCAGGATCTTGCGAGGTGTGTTCACTTCTTTCGGACGCCAGTTGGCCGAAGTCTGCCTGTTCCCCAGATATACCCGCGAGAATGTCGGCCAGGTCGTGGTCTACGACGGATTCGAGAACTTCGAGCGCGCCCTGGCGCGAGGCAAAGGCGTGCTGTTTCTTACCGCTCATCTTGGAGCCTGGGAACTCTCCGCCTTCACGCATTCCTTGCATGGACACCCGCTGCATGTCGTGATGCGCCCCCTGGACAACGTTTACCTCGATCGCCTGACGCGACAATATCGCACTATGCATGGCAACTCCATGGTCGACAAAGATGACTTCGTCCGCGGTTTGCTGAGCGCCATGAAAGCTGGAGAAACCGTGGGCATTCTCATGGACACCAACATGACTCCGCCGCAGGGAGTGTTCGTCGACTTCTTCGGAATCCCGGCCTGTACGGCAAGCGGCCTGGCGAGAATTGCATTGCGTACGGATGCCGCCGTCGTGCCCGGCTTCACCATCTGGGATCCCGCCCTGCGAAAGTACCGCTTGCGCTTTGACCCTGCAATAAACTTGGTGCGGACAAGCAATGATGATGCCGATGCGGTTGCCAACACGGCGTCGTTCACGAAAGTGATTGAGGACTATGTGCGTAAATATCCCGATCAATGGCTTTGGGTGCACCGCAGGTGGAAAACGCGTCCTGAGGGCGAGGCGCCGCTTTATTAGCTCTCAACGCTGGCCGCCTACGGTTGGTATCGTGTGCGACGCCAATTTGCAATGCGGCGTTATAATCTTGCGGACATGGAAATCTCTTACACTTTGACTAGGGACGACTATATTGAGGGGTTCAAGGCCTTCCGCGCAAGGACGGCATATTCTCGCTGGGTAAACCGAATTTCGCGTGTCTGTTTTGCCCTTTTAGTTGCCATAGCTCTGTTTCTGTCATTCATGGGACACGACAAAAGCCTTCGCAACCTATTTCCCTTGTGGGCCTTGCTGGCATTTTGGGTTTACATTATTTGGGGTTGTCCTTATTACGTCGCGCACAAGATGATGAAAGGTAGTCCAAGCGCCCCCCTAGTTCACACCTTGGACATTTCGGAAAGCGGGCTATCGTCCCGCACCTCCGTTTCCGAATCGCGGTTCACGTGGGATGTTTTCATGGGATGGACAGAAGTTGAAGGCGTATTTTCTTTGTTTCCATCGCCTATCTCTTATTACCCTGTGCCCAAGCGAGCCATGACCGATGACCAGAGAAACGAGTTTCGCACTCTTCTCCAAGCTAAGGTCTCGCCAAGGAAATACAAATAGTCGAAAGCGACACTCTTTACCCTGTTGCATTTGCACCCAGTTGACCATCGAGGAAGTCGAGTTTCTAACCAAACCAGTCGCTTCGATACGCGATCCACCAACTCACGTAAAGAATCGGTATGGTTGCCGCCAAAGCCCACCAGAGCGGCAAAATAAAATCCGCCGCCAGTCCAAGCACGGTGAAGCTAAGCCAGAAGATCTTTCGCTCCATTCGGACATTCTATCCCCGGCTTTCCTTTCCCGAGGCAAACGTATAAAAAGGTGCCATGACTTTGGTGAACACACGGTCGGTCCAAGAGGTGGCCGAGTTCGTGCAGGCCCGCGTGCTTGGAGACGAAACCGTGCAGCTGACAGGCATCGCAAGCGTCGAGTCGGCAGCACCGGGCGACTTGATTTTCGTCGACGACGAAAAGAATCTTCGCGCAGCACTCGAATCGCGCGCCTCTGCCGTGGTAGCCGGTGATTTTGCAGAAGGGAAGACGAACGCTAAGCCTCTGCTACTCGCCACCCAACCGCGTCTAGCATTTGCCCGGGCTGGCCAACTTCTCTGTCCGAAGCCGGAGAGCAAGCCTGGCATCCATCCCACCGCAACCGTGCACCCATCGGCTCGGTTGGCTAACACGGTTAGGGTCGAAGAGCGAGTCGCCATCGGCGAAGGCGTGCAAATCGGAGAGAGTACGCGGATCGGCGCCGGCAGCGTAATCGGAGCGAACGTAAGCATCGGACGCAATTGTGATTTTTATCCGAACGTCAGTGTCTATCCCGGTGTGCGCCTCGGAGACCGCGTGATCGTCCATTCCGGCGCGGTGCTCGGCAGCGACGGTTTTGGCTACGTGCGCGATCAGGCGACCGGGCGCTATGAAAAGTTTCCCCAGATTGGCGGGCTCGAGATCGAAGACGATGTCGAGATCGGCGCCAACACTACCATCGACCGCGGAGCCTTGGACACAACCCGCATTCGCCGAGGCGCGAAAATCGACAACCTGGTCCACGTTGGCCACAACTGCCAGATCGGAGAGGACGTTGTCATCGCCGCACAAACCGGACTGTCCGGCAGTATCACCATCGAAAAGAACGTGATTCTTGGCGGCCAGGTCGGCATCGGCGAACACGCCCGCATCGAAGAAGGCGTAATGCTCGGAGGCCAAGGCGGCGTGTTACCGAACAAAGTATTGCGCGGGAAGGGAATCGCCTTTTGGGGAACGCCAGCCAAGCCAGTACGCGAATATCTGAAAGAGTTGGCAGTGCTCGCACGCTTGGCAAGAAAAGAGTAGACGTTGTGTGGCGTGGGCGCCCTCGCCCGCGAAATCAGAAGTCCTATGGCAATCGTCGTTATTGGCGGACATTCGAGAAGCGTAGGCAAAACCAGCGTAGTCGCTGGCTTGATCGCGGCGTTGCCTGCATATCACTGGACCGCGCTGAAGATCACCCAATATGGGCATGGAGTCTGCTCGCTCAACGGCGAATCCTGCCACTGTGCCACCGATGATCACACCTGGGCAATTTCGGAAGATAAAGATCGTTCCGGCGAGTCCGATACCTCGCGCTTTCTCGTCGCCGGTGCCGTTCACGCCTGGTGGGTGCGCACGGAACAAGGCCGACTGGCGGAAGCCATACCAAGCATCCGCCGCAAACTTGCCGAATCAGAAAACGTGATTCTGGAGTCGAACAGCATTCTAAAGTTTGTCCGCCCGGATCTCTACCTGACGGTTCTCGATCCAGCAACGGCGGATTTCAAACGATCGGCCCAGGAATTTCTCGATCGAGCCGACGGGGTCATCCTGCACGCTCCCAAAGAGCCAAATGGTGGCAAAGCGGTTTGGACGAGCGTCTCGCTGAAACCCGTTGGGGGTTGCCCAATCTTCGAAATTCATCCGCCAGAGTACGTAACCCCAGAAATCGTCGAGTTTGTCAGAAGCGCGATGTCAGACCTAAAGCCCGAAGCCTGAAGCCCGAAGCCCGAAGCCTGCCTTTTGCTATCCTGCTGAGTGCTCCAGATTCATAAAAGCGCCTGGTGGCTGGTTCTGCTCTCGGCTGCCCTGCAGATTCTGATCTTCCCGCTTCCCAATCTCTACCTGCTTTGCTGGGTGGCGATCACACCATTGCTGGTCGCACTTTTGCGCGCTCGACAACCGCAAACGCTGCAACTCCGTGCCGGAATCAAACTGCTGCCTGCAAGCCCGCTGCAGGGTTTCTTGTTGGCATACGTGTGCGGGATTCTTTGGTACGCCGGCACCTGCTATTGGATTTACAGCGTCATGCATCAGTACGGAGGCGTCAGCACACCAGCCGGAATCGGCATCCTGATTCTGTTTTGCCTCTATCTTGCGCTTTACCACGGCGTCTTCGGGTTGTTAGTCAGCCTGCTCGGGGGAAGCGGCCCATTCAAGCTGCGCGCGCTGCTGCTTTCGCCCGTAGTCTGGGTGACCGTCGAACTCGCCCGCACCCGCATCACTGGATTCCCCTGGGGCCTGCTCGGCACAACCCAGGTGGATAACATTCCGCTGAGCCGCATTGCCTCGGTCACAGGCGTCTACGGAATCTCATTTGAGATCATGCTGGTGAACGCGGCGTTTGCTGCCGCCTTCATCGTCGAACGCGAAAAACGCAAGAGGCTCGTGCTGGCAACGGTGATCGCCGCGCTGACCTTGCAGGCAGGAAGATTGGTACCTGCGCCCGCCAATCCCGCGGACCACAGCGCCGTTCTGGTTCAGGCCAACGTGCCCATCCTTGAAGGTTCCGATTGGACGAAACCGTACTTCAACCAAACCCTGCGCGACCTGACAGAAATCAGTCTCGATACACGTGGCGGCCTTTCACATCCCGAGTTGATCGTTTGGCCGGAAAATCCGGCCCCGTTCTACTCTACGGATCCGCTTTTCCGCGAAGCAGTGAGCAACGTTGCGCACCAATCCAATGCATGGGCGCTGGTCGGCAGCATTGGCATTCGCAATGCCAGCGCGACCCCAGACCATCCTACGGAGATCTACAACTCTGCCTCGCTCGTGAGCCCGGATGGCGAATGGGTTTCGCGCTACGACAAAGTTCACCTCGTGCCCTTCGGCGAATACGTTCCGTTCAAACAAATCTTTTCTTTCGCGGGAGGTCTGACCAAAGAAGTAGGAGACTTTTCGCGAGGCACATCCCGTGCGCCACTCGATGCCGGCGGAACTAAGCTTGGTGTTTTCATATGCTATGAATCGATCTTTCCAGACGATATCCGGCAGTTCGCCAACAATGGGGCGCAAGTGCTGGTGAATATCTCTAACGATGGCTGGTATGGCGACAGCGGAGCCTACGCTCAACATCTCAAGCAATCCCGCATGCGGGCCGTCGAAAACAATCGCTGGCTCCTGCTCGACACCAATACCGGCCGCACCGCTGCCATCGATCCCAACGGACGAATCGTGGCCGGCGCGCCCCGCAAAACCCGCACCACGCTGCGTGCGCCTTATACACTTTCGAATGCCACCACGTTCTACACGCGTCACGGCGACTGGTTCGCCTATCTGTGTGCGATAATTTTCGTAGCAGCGGTATTCGTGCGGCTGTTGCTCCGCAAACAAAAAGAAACGTAGCCAGCTACGTCTCCCGCGACAATTTCGAGAGGACAAAATCATGGTCGAAGAGCTCGAAAAAGAATATGCAGTCTTGAAAGACAAAGTTCGCGAACTTCGGGAGTATCTTTGACGCGGGCAACCTGCGCCAACGTCTGACCGAGATCGAAAAGCAAGCCTCCGACCCGAATCTCTGGTCAAACCCGCAAAAATCCCAGACGGTCATGCGGGAGAAAAAGCGCCTGGAAGATATGTTGGCTAATGAAGCCAACCTCATTCGCCACAGCGACGACATTTCCGCCTACTTTGATCTGTCCCGCGAGGGCGAAAATGTCGACGCCGATCTGCGCCGCGAAATCGACTCGCTCCGCCAACTAGTGGATCGCCTCGAAACCGAGACTCTGCTCTCCGGCGAGAACGACGCCCTCAACGCCATCGTCACCATCCATCCTGGCGCCGGAGGCACGGAATCGCAGGATTGGGCGGACATGCTGCTGCGAATGTATTTGAGATGGGCCGAGCGTCAGGGCTTCGAGACTGTGCTCTACGATTACCAACCGGGGGAAGAAGCGGGACTTAAATCTGCGACCTTCGCAGTCAACGGCGAATACGCCTTCGGCCTGCTGACCAGCGAAATCGGAGTGCATCGACTGGTTCGGATTTCTCCGTTTGATCAAGCAAAACGCCGCCATACATCTTTCGCCAGCGTCTTCGTCTCGCCGGAAATTGACGACAGCATCGACATCGTCATCAAGCCCGAAGACCTGCGCATCGATACCTACCGATCTAGTGGCAAAGGCGGACAGCACGTCAATACCACCGACTCTGCCGTGCGCATCACTCACATTCCCACCGGCATTGTGGCCGCCTGCCAGAACGAGCGTTCGCAGCACAAAAACAAAGACCGCGCCATGAGCATGCTTCGTTCCAAGCTCTACGAGAGCGAACTAGAGAAGAAGCGCGCGGCTACCAAGAAGATCGAAGACTCAAAACTAGACATCGACTTCGGCTCGCAAATACGCTCTTACACTCTGCAGCCCTATCGTCTGATCAAAGACCATCGCACCAAGATGGAAGTCGGCGACGTGGATCGCGTGATCGATGGCGACCTGCAGCCCTTCATCCGCGCCTACCTGCAAATGCGACGCGGGGAAAAGCAAGCGTAAATCACGTAGGGACAGCCGCTGGGGATCTCAACAATGACATCGCACGCAGTGCCATTGGTAACGTTACCGGCGACGAAAATGCTGGCAAACAAATCGGTCCCGCGTGATCCTGTAGTGTCCAGCATTTTTGGGAGACAACGAACATTTATGCCACGCATGATCGACCTTATTCGCTCTTCGAGCGCTTCCTCGAATGTGATGCAGACCGCCGCTCGCGGCGCACTTCATGTTCCTGCTCAGGAGATGATCGAAATCCTGGTTTACCTGGCGACTCAGACCAAAATCTTCGCGGAGCGGGCACGCCTCACCCTGGCGGGATGGGACGAGGTCTCTTCGCGCGCCGCCGCAGCCGACCCGCGCACCCCGAAAGAAGTGCTGGCCTACATGATCGCCCCGGGGAACCTCCGGCCGACGCTGTTGCCCGCATTGCTTGAAAACCCTGCGGTCGAAGAGCAATCTCTGGTTGAACTCGGCGCTGCGGCTTCTCGCTACATGCTGGAAACCCTGGTCAAGAGCGCGCGCATCAACCAGTCCGCAGCGATTCTGAGTTCGCTAAACACCAACCCGCACTTGAATCCAGCTCAATCGGCGGACATCGCCGGAAAACTTTCTTCTTTGAAACCCGCCAGTACAAGCGAACCTCCACCCACGCAGGCTTCTCCGGAAGCTGTGCCGACAGCAGGACAGCCTGCTGAGCCAGCCGCTCCGAACGCAGCCAGCCTCGAAACAGATTCGGACGGAGTCCCCGATGAAACCATCACTGCATACTTATCGGAACACGCCGTCGAAATCTCCGCCGAAGCCAACAAGCCATTCCAGCCGATTGGCGGAATCGATGAACTAACACTTGAATCTCCTGCAGCCCATCCCGAGGAATGCCCCAATGAACCGCGAACCGAGGCCGTTCCATCGAGCGATCCCCACGGCGCAGCTACAGCTGCCCGGAAAGCGCCCGCAAAAAAGGTGTTCCTCAGTTCGGAAGAGCAGCGGGGCAGCGCGCTGCAGAAGATCGCCAAACTCGATATCAAAGGACGGATTCAATTGGCGATGAAAGGCAGCAAGGAAGAGCGGTCATTGTTGATCCGCGACGGGACGAAAGTTGTAGCCTTGGCCGTGCTCGAATCACCCAAGATTACCGACAGCGAAGTCGAGAAATTCGCTAATCAGAAGAATGTGCTGGAATCTGTGCTTCGCGGAATCACACTAAAGCGGCGCTTCATGAAGCAATACGCCATCCTACGAAACTTGACTTTCAATCCCCGCACGCCCATCGATGTTTCCCTTGGCCTGGTCAAGCATCTGCTGACTCAGGACCTCAGAAATCTCGCGGGCAACAAAGAGGTCTCAGACACTGTCCGCAAAATGGCGACGAGAATGTTCAGGCAGAAACTCGAAGTGAGCGGAAAAGACTAACCCGCAAGTGGGCCCGTGCATCCCCGCCAGACTCCATCTGGAATTGGCGTCTTATCACCGCCGCCGCTACAATGCTTGGTTATGCCGGATGCGATCGCAGATCTGCTGAAGCGCTCCAAAACCATCGCGGTAGTCGGACTCTCGAACAGCCCTCTGCGGCCAAGCCATGGAGTTTCCGCCTACATGCAGACCAACGGCTACCGCATCATTCCGGTCAATCCCAGCATTAAAGGCGCTTTAGGCGAGAAGGCGCACCCCTCGCTACTCGATGTCCCCGAGAAGATCGATATTGTGAACATCTTCCGCCGCTCCGAGTTCGTGGAGGAAATCGTCGATCAGGCAATCCAGCTCAAAGTTCCCGCGATCTGGATGCAGGAGGAAGTCATCAACGAAATAGCCGCCGACAAAGCCCGCCAAGCCGGCATCTTCGTGGTCATGGACCGCTGCATCCTGAAAGAACACAAAGCCCGCTTCGGATGACCGGCGTGGCGCGGGCGCCCTCGCCCGCGCGTAGTGAAACGAACTAAGCCTTCACCAGAATCACCGTCGCATCATCGTGCAAACCCGCCCCATTGGCAAACGAACGCACATCTTCGAGAATGCTGTCCGCAGATGCCTCGCTTTGGCCAAAGTGCTTTTCCAGGCGATCCGCTCCATACTCGTCGTTTTCTGGATTCGTCGCTTCCGTAATGCCGTCGCTGTAGAACAACAGGCGTGAGCCTTGGGGCAGATGAACTTGCGCCTCGGAGTAATCGCCGGCTCCAATTCCCAGCGGCAAGCCCCGCTCCGTGTCCAGGAATCGGGCATGGGAATTCTCGATCAGAAGTGGACGCAAGTGTCCAGCGCTGGCAAAAGTAAGTATTCGGCTCTCGGGATCGAGCACCCCGTAGACCATGGTGACGAACCGGCCAGAAGGAAAATCATTGACCAGCAACTGATTCAGCTTGGTCAGCACTTCACTGGGACTGCAGGCCGCCTCCGCCAACGAGCGCAGCATCCCGCGCGTCGCCGACATCAGAAGCGCCGCAGCCATGCCCTTTCCCGAGACGTCGGCCAGCACCAATCCCCAACGGCTATCGGTGAAGGGAATGAAGTCGTACCAGTCTCCGCCCACCGCGCCAGCCGGAGTTGAAAGTCCAGAAATGACGAAGCCGGGAATGTAGGGCGAACTGCGCGGCAGCAAGGCCTGCTGAATCTTGCGCGCTTCATTGGCCTCGCGGCTCATCTTCTCGCGCTCACGCCTCACCTGTTGGTACCGGCGGGCGTTGTGGACCGCGACCGCCACATAGCTGCACAGCGCCTGCAAGAGACGAACTTGCTCAGCCGGAAACCCATCCAGCTCAGGATGCGAAGCGGTGAACACGCCAATCAGTTTTCCTTCCACCTGCAGCGGAATGGCGACCTCGGAGAGCGTCGACTCCTCGCATCCGATGTAGTACGGATCCTTGCGCACATCGGGCGCATAGCGCATCTGGCCGGTGGCCGCGACGTAACCGACCATACCTTCCTTGCCAATCTTCAACCTGTGGCCTTTTTCATACATCGTGCATCCGCACACGCCGGCCAGAACCATTTCTCCTCGCTGCTCGTCGTGCAGGTAAACACTGGCTTCACCGCACCCGAATGACTTCGCAATCTCATTCACCACTTTCTCGATCAGCCGATCCAGATCGAGAATGGAGTTGATTTTCTGCGCCGCCTTCTGCAGCTTCAACAGATCTTCGACCTGATCAAAAGCAAGCTGATGTTCGGCTTGATATTCGGCGGTAGTAAGCCTCTCGACGGTGGCCATGACTTTTCTCCTGCTGAGTGTAAATCCAAGTAAAAAGGATACTTACGACTTCCCTATCAGATGCCAGCGCGGTCATTTCCGATTCAATATTGGGAGGGCGATCCCGACCGAAGCCCGGTTGCGGCGGACACTCCTCTCCGCCGCCTTTGAAGCTGATTTTCCCCATCCCGACACCAGACGTCGCGACGTTTCCGATCACTGGGATGTTTGCAAGCCGGGCTTCGCAGAGCGCCCAAGGTTCCGGCGAGGGTGAGGTTTCAGCCGCTGGGGAGGCAGCTTACCGCCACGGACTCAGTTTTTCCGCAACCTCTGAAGTCGTGCCGCAAACGCCAGAAAAGAGAATCACACTGCAGCCTGTCCACGCGCCCAACCGTTGTCATTCCGACTGAGCCGAAGGCGAAGAGAGAGGAATCTGCAATTGCGCGTGGGGCGCGTGGCGCCCTCGCCCGTGAGGTTTCGGGGAAAGGGCACGGCTTCAACCGTACCGCAAACGCCAGAAAAGAGAATCACACTGCGGCCTCTCCAAACCCCCAACCGTTGTCATTCCGACTGAGCCGAAGGCGAAGAGAGAGGAATCTGTATTTGCTCGTGGGGCGCGGGCGCCCTCGCCCGTGAAGTTTCGGGGAAAGGGCACGGCTTCAACCGTGCCGCCAAAACCCTCACCGCAATTCACGCCCCGCAAGGGCGCCAGGAACCCTCACCCGCAAAGCCCTTGACACTCGCCCTGCCATACAGTAACAAGGAAGGCTGTCGAACCATCCTTCCCCCGCGGACGGAAATTGCCAATCCGCCCGCAAGAAGGCCATTGTTGACGGGGGCATCCACAATGAAACTCAGGAAGCAGTCCGGCGTAGTCCTCGCGCTCGCGACGCTC
>Ga0210406_10001137_pt1 | contig 33800 bp, 38 predicted proteins | sample IncBWC30MmetaG_FD_155454 | JGI IMG/M metagenome (GOLD analysis project Ga0210406, IMG submission 155454) | Forest soil microbial communities from Barre Woods Harvard Forest LTER site, Petersham, Massachusetts, United States - Inc-BW-C-30-M | ecosystem: Environmental > Terrestrial > Soil >... | reverse complement strand
GCGAAAGAGGCCGAACGGCAACACCGGCGATCACTCGAAGATGGGTTTAACAATTTCAAAGAGGTTCGGCAGAACCGCATCCGGGTTCTTGAGGACATCCTGCATTAGTGGAAGTCATGCGAACTGACCTCCAGTGTTTGATCGGAGAGTGCTTGGAGTCTCAAGGCTTTCACATGGATGACACCGTCCTGATTCTGCAAGAGGCCTTCCGCCAGGATGAACTTGCTGCGGGTTACGACCAGGCGTTCCCGTTCGTAGAGATCGGGCGTCACGATGACGTTCGCGATGCCGGTCTCGTCTTCCATCGAGAGAAAAATGAAACCCTTTGCGGTACCCGGTCGCTGCCGCGCGATGACGCACCCAGCGGTGCGTACTAGCTCACCATCCTTGCAATTCCGTAGCTCTTCGGCTGAATGTATTCTCCGCCTACGCAAGTCTTCACGCCGATAGGCCATCGGATGTTTTCCGATCGTCAATCCGGTGCCGGCATAGTCGGCGATGAGCCGCTCTTCGGTACTCATCTGCTGCAGCGGCCTGCTCTCGGACGCCTCCTGTAATAGTTCGTTCCTTTGCGTGAGTAGAGGACCTTCAAGCTTGCCCGCACGTTCGACTTGCCACAGCGCATCGCGGCGGTGTTCGATTCCGTCAAGATTGTTTAGGGCTCCGACACGAGCCAGCAACGTTAGCTCCTTTCGATTTAGCGAAGGCACGCGTGCGACCAGATTTTCCGCGGACTGAAAGCGGCCTTGCTCCTGACGAGAACCCGCAATAGCCGAGGCGGATTGTTTGCGTAGCCCTTTCGCGTATCCGAGTCCGAGGCGCAGAGACAAGGTTCCACCGGTCTCATGCTCGATCGTGCAGGCCCACTCTGAGATCTGAACATCCATCGGCTTTACCTGTAGGCCGTGCCTTTGGGCATCCTTGACCAACACGGCGGGGGAGTAAAAGCCCATTGGCTGATTGTTGAGGATGGCGCAGGTAAAGGCTGCCAGGTATTTCACCTTGAAATAAGCCGAGGCATACGCGATCAAGGCGAAACTGGCCGCATGCGACTCCGGGAAGCCGTAAAGCGCAAACGAGCTGATGTTCTGGATGATATTTTCCTGGGTCGCGGCATCCAGCCCATTGGCCGTCATACCGGCTCGCAACTTTCCTTCGAGATTCTTCATGCGTTCCCAGGAGCGGCGCATTCCGACAGCGCGACGTAGCTCCTCGGCCTCCGCACCGGTGAAATTCGCGACAGTCATGGCCATACGGAGGAGTTGTTCCTGGAACAGAGGCACGCCCAGCGTGCGTTTCAGTACCGGCTCCAGCGAGGGATGCGGATAGGTGATCTCTTCCTTCTTCTGACGGCGCCGCATATAGGGGTGCATCATCTTGCCTACGATCGGTCCCGGCCGGATGATAGCGACCTGCACAACAACGTCGTAGAACTTTTCAGGATGGTTCCGGGGAAGGGAAGCCATCTGTGCGCGGCTCTCGACCTGGAACATTCCCACGGTATCGGCGCGTTGCAGCGTTCGGTACACTTCACTGTCTTCCGGTAACTGAGCAAGGTCCACTCTGTCGCCATGATGTTCCTCGATCAGTTCCAGACAATCCTTGAGAACCGCCATCATGCCCAGGCCGAGCAGGTCTACCTTGATGATGCCGAGGTCGGCGCAGTCTTCCTTGTCCCATTGAACGACGGTCCGTCCGGGCATCGACGTGCGCTCCAACGGTATAACCTGATTCAACTGGCCCTGACAGATCACCATCCCGCCCGAATGCTGGCCGAGATGCCGAGGCAGGTCCTGTATCCGCATGCACAACTCAAGGTACTTCGCGATGCGCGGATGATGGATATCGAAGCCCGCATTGCGAAAAGAGTGCGCCATCGTATCGTTCGGGCCGCGCCACTCAAAGTGGTTCACCAGGCTGGAAAGACGCGCCAAGGATTCCTGATCGAAGCCGAGGGATTTACCCACCTCACGCGCCGCGGACTTTCCCCGGTATGTAATGACGTTGGCTGTCATGGCCGCGCCTAGCTCACCATAACGCTGATACACATACTGAATCGCCTGCTCTCTCTTCTCCTCCGAGGGCAGATCGAGATCGATGTCCGGCCATTCTCCACGGCTCTCACTCAGGAATCTTTCAAAGAGAAGTTCCATGCCGACCGGATCAATGGCCGTGATTTCGAGGGCATAGCAAACAGCAGAGTTCGCTGCGCTTCCCCGGCCCTGAATCAGGATGTCGTTGCGTTTACAGAACTGTACGATGTCCCAAACGATGAGGAAGTAGCCTGCAAAACCGAGCTTTGCAATCAGTATCAGTTCGTGGGCGACTTGTTTCTTGGCGCGTTCGAGGAGGTTGGCATTATTCTTCGCCCCGTACCTCCGCAGTACGCCTTCCTCGACACGTTTCTCCAGAAAGCTATCCATCGTGTCGCCGTCCGGCACGGGATAGCGCGGAAACTCATAGCCGAGATCCCCTAACTCGAACTTCAGCCTGGAAGCCAATTCCACCGTGTTCTCTGTGGCCCCATCGATATCCCGGAACAAAGCGGTCATCTCGCGAGCTGGGCGGAGGTGACGTTGGCTGTTAAGAGCAAGAAGACGTCCGGCATGATCGAGTGTGGTGTGATGGCGGACCGCCGTGAACAAGTCCAGGACCTCACGGTCATAGGCACTGGCATACCGCACACCGTTTGTCGCCAGTACAGGCAGCTTCAGAGAACGGGTGATGCGAATGGCGGCTTGATTCCGCCACTCCTCTTCACGCTCCTGGTGACGTTGCAGTTCGACGAAAACATTTCCTGAACCAAAAATATGGACCAACCGCTCGACTGTTTCGCGGCCTGCTACTTCTCCGCCGCGCATCAACGCCGCTGCCAGAGGGCCTTCGTCGCCGCCCGTCATACACACCAGACCTGCGGCGTAGCGTTGTAGATCGCCGAAGTTCGCCGCGCCTTCTTGCTTGGTTGTTTCGCGCATCTTGAATCGCGTCACAAGCTGGCATAGGTTCTGATAGCCTTCGCGCGATTCGCAAAGCAGGGCCAAGCGAGCAGATTCGGCGACATGTTGATGCGGCAGCCATGCTGGAGGTGTTAGCCGTAGGCCCAGGCTCGATACCGCAATCTCGGCGCCCACATGGGCGCGCACGTTATTCCGCTTCGCACTGGTGTGAAATCGAGCGGCGCCGTAAACCCCATTGCGATCCAGTAGAGCGATCGCCGGCATCTCCAGCGCCACCGCCCGTTCAATCAGGGCCTCGGGTTGCGAAGCCCCCTCTAGAAAGCTGAAAGCACTGGCTGCGTGTAATTCGATGTAGCGGTCAGTCATAGAGTCCCGCCATCTGCCATTTGTTTTGCAGGAGGTCACGCATCATGCAGCAACACAACATGGAGCCGTCCTGCGACCGGGCGACCAGATCCCATTGCTCCAGCCCCCAGAGTGTCTGATTCCACCAGTCACCCCCAACAAGCCAAGGGCCGTAAGAGTGCTCGACGGCGTAACGTCGCTCGCGAAAGAAGAACATCGTGGGTCGCGAGTTCTGCGAAGTCACCGAAGCAGGCTCCAGAGGACGAAGCTGCCTCATGGAAGCACGCGGTCGCGGAGAAGCAATCGCCTCGGATTCTCCGGCAGGTACGGTGAAGGGTTCCATGCGAAAGCTCTCCGGCGCATGGGTGTCCTGAAGCACAGCGCGACCCACGCAGTCCTCGCCCACAACGGCGCGAATGCGCGCAAGCGTGATGTCGAGGCGCGACGCCTCAGGAAGTTGTGGAGAGAAGAGGCCGAGTTGCACCGTACTTGTATTGCCGGGCTCGGCGTTCAATGCCACCGCAAGGATGGCAGCCTGCGGAGGATGTGCCTCAAGGTCAAGATGCAGCAGCTTAATCCAGAGCTGTTTGTCGTTGGTAGGCAGCGCCGGCCGAACAGTTCGCGAGTGCGTGCCTCCGCCGTCGAGCGCAAGTGTGACGGTGACGGACGCGAGTGCCAGGATACGCGCCTTGGCACGCAGGATGAGTTGATCGAGCATGACGCTGACTGCGAAGAGGAGCGAATCCAGCAACTCGACCGGAGAATCAAGCTCCATTCGCTCCGCGAGCGTGAAGGGAAGCTCGACAGGTTGGAAGAGATGCGGCAGCTCGCCGCGCGCTAACAGGCGGAGACGCTTGCCGTTCTGTCCCATCCGAGCAATCAGTTCTGACTCCGGCAGAGCAGCCAGCATCTCAAACGTGTCGATGCCCCATAGAGTAAATGTTTCTGCTTGGGACTCCGTCATATCAAGAACTCGCAACGGCAGGCGTGCCAGTGCTATCGCTTCTTCACCCGGCACGATCGTTTTGATGGGAATGCTTGGCGGCAAACCTCTGGCTAAACAGGCGGCTGTATGGAAGTTGCTGCTAACGGTGATGCGGGCTGTGATGCCGACTGCTCTCACGCGCTGCAAGAGACTCCTCGCCAACGTCTCCGGTGATCCGAACAGGCTCTTCGTGCCCGCAATGTCGATGGCACAGAGGAAAGCCGTATCTTCGCTGCGATCTTCAACACGCGGCGAAAACGCTCCCGCACACTCGAGAAGTACGGCCTTGGCTGCTGTCTCCATCGTGCGCGAACGAAGAAGCACGACCGGGGCGGGGAAGGTATCGACCTCTACACGCGTCATGCCATGCAACATGTGGAGCAGCCGCGCCTTTGTGTTCAAGGAACAAATGTGTTGTGAGGGGGCCTCGCCTTCCATCACCACACAGGGCTTGTTGTGCATCTCCGGTCGAAGCCGCAGAAGTGCCTGTGCCGGGAACTCCTTTGCATAGAGGCAGGCATACAGTTCAGCGGGCTTCGTCATCGGCAGCCTGCCCATGCGGTACGGCTCTGCCAACTCGCGACATTCACCCGTTGCGGCGGCTTCCGCATCGGAATGACGTTGGTTAGGCTTTCCGTAAAGCGCCTGCGGACCACCTCCACGCGATACTCGTTGCCAGTAAAGACGGTGGCTTCGTTACAGAGGACGCTCCCTGGCTGAAGCCGCAACAACAACTCCGCGCTACTCTTTGTGCAGGAGTGCTGCGTCAGAAGCACGATGCTGGATTGTGTCCTTTCTGCCGCGGCTCGATATCGAAACCACGTCGCCAAGGGCACACGAGATACGGCCTCCGGTGCGAGGCTGCCCATGTCCAGCATGATGGCGCTGAAGCCGCCGCCCTGTAAAAGCAGGTCCGTAGTGCATAGTGCCTGTTCCATCCGCGACCAGGGCTTGAAAGGTTGTGAGGATCGAACAACAGTCGTCGTTTGCTGGGAGCTTGGCTCGAATGATTCCATTGTGGGGAGCACAGGGCGCTGCGGTTCGGCACACCGGGGAACAATCGCCTCCGGCCGCAGCAAGCCGCCCACTGCCTCCGAAAGCCCGTTCGCCTCGCTTCGTGGATGCGGCCCGAATCCGCCGTCATGCAGCCCCTTTTTAGAAGCAGGGGGGACAAGATACTTTCCCGGCAGGACGAATCTCCGACTCGTTTGTTGGGTCTCTCTCTGCAATGCGCCGCAGCGTACCCAGAGCAGACGCGCAAGATCGACTCCGGCGGCTGATGCAGAGAGAGGATCAAACGCGTTCGAGACATCAATCCAGGCACACACCTTTGCCGTTTGCGTCATCCGCGCAAGAAAGGAAAGCGTCACCGAGGTTCGTCCGGAACACTCCGGACCGACCAATTCACTGATGGCCCCTATGGGCAATCCACCTTCTAGAATCTCGTCCAGGGTTCCGATTCCTGTACCCGCAACTGGGCGCACCATCTTCGGAGCTGGTGTCAGGGCGGAAGGAATCTTCTCCGCAAGTGCGGTTTCGATCTGGAGCCGGATTGCGGAGGAAGAAGTCATGGCAAAATGTGTTCGCTTTATCTTCGCCTAAGTGTGGGAGTACCTGTCAAACGGGACTTGCACGAAAGGATGTGCAATGAGATGCAAAATGCTGATAACAATGGCCAACATAATCGCACTTGATAGACTCCCAGCATGTGTGGCCGCTATAAACGCCGTTCGGATAAACAGCACATTGCCGAAGCCTTCCAGGTGAGCGTGGGGTTAGAGGAACTCTATCTTGGCCCGGAAGATGATATTGCGCCACAGTCGTTCCAGCCCGTAATCCACCTCAACGAGGACGGCGAGCGGCAAATCGAATTGATGCGTTGGGCGTTCAAGCTTCCCGATCGCCTCCTCTTCAATGCCCGTTCAGAAGGAATCGAAGATGCCAATTTCTGGAAAGAGTCCTTTATCGAACGGCGTTGTATCGTTCCTGGCGACGCGGTCTTCGAATGGCAGGACGTCAAGAATGGCAAGAAGCCGAAATATGAATTCACGCTCCCAGGCAAAGAGCCGTTTGGAATGGCGGCGGTCTGGAAGCTCTGGAAGCACCCGAAAACAAATCAGTGGGAACGGACTTTCGCAGTCCTCACGGGTGAACCCAATGGACTGATGGAACCGATCCACCCGCGAATGACGACATTCTTGGAGCCGCGCGACTATCCAGAATATCTAGCACCGGCCGAGAGGCTACATGCCCGTGGCTGCAAGGCGGCGACAGGCATATATGCGTTACCTGAATCAAGGTTGCAGTTGTTAGTTCGGAGTCGTTATACAGAACCATCCCAGCTCAGCGGCGTGTGCGAAACACTCCTGAATTTTGGCGGTCTGGTCCTCTAGGGTATAGACGCCGCCCTCAAAGGCTGTTTCGAGGGCAAAACCAAGAGAACTGCCTGACTGGAGCGAGGATAGTAATTGGTACGCCTCACGATCAATCCGTCTGTAGTAGACAGAGTTGTCGTAACGATGGACGGCAAGATACACGTCCTGACGCGTCATCTCCGGCAAGACAGCTTCTGAAGTCTGCCGGCGTTCGGAGATTGCGTTGCTCATGATGTCGCTGGGGCCGGTCTCTCTATGCACAGCCAGAACGAGTTCATCAACAGGATATTTCAGATCGAGCAACTGCAAATGGGGCTGGAGGCTAAGCTTCGTTTCGCCGTCGAAGCCTGCGAAATCCGCGCCATTCAACGGAGGAATCGCAGCTCGATCGAACGCTTCCACATAGGCCCACTCCAACCGTGCAATATCCATCGCCAGGTCGTGGTTGCCGGACGTAAACTCGGCGTGATTCTGAAGCCATTCCGGCAGCCTGGAGCCGAGGTTACGGAGCGTAAAGGAGGACGACGGGTTTTCTCGAAGGTACGCCAGAACCAACTCATCAAAAACTTCACTTCCAAGAACCGCATTCAAGGCGGGGAAATCTTCGGCGACGGCAGTGATGACCCGAAACCAGTACTGGCGGTTGTAGATCTCAAGGCGGTCGAACGAGGACAAGCGGTCGTTGGGTTTAATGTAGCCTTCGGCTATCGCCGCGGTCGAACGTCCGTCGTCTGTCGTCGTCTGCATTTGGAAATCGGCACTGAGAGGTCGCATTACGTCCTCTGACATCCGGCGCTGCAACTCGAGTAGTGTCATGAGTGGATCACCTCTCGGACCATCCGCTCCGCGGGTTGCGAAGCTGTCTCCGTTGGTTCTAGATATTGGTTTGCCTTCAACGCCTCGCCATGCACCTCATCGAAGGACGGGATGTTGTCGTCCCACTCGAGCAAAGTAGCGGTGTGTCCAACACGTTCAATCGTCCGTTGATACAGACCCCAAACCGGATCGAGCACTGGGTGATCGTGCGTGTCGAGGATGTACTTTTCAAACTTAGAGTGGCCGGCGATATGAATCTGTGCCACTCGTTCGGCAGGAACACTGTTGACGTAATCGAATGGGTTGAAAGTGTGATTTTGGGAAGAGACATAGATGTTGTTGACATCGAGGAGGATTCCGCAGTCGGCTTCCTCGACCACCTCGTTTAGAAACTCCCATTCGGTCATCTGGGATTCATGGAACTCAGCATAACTACTTACATTCTCGACAGCGATCGGAATCTCAAGAAAATCCTGGACCTCCCGGATCCTCTCCGCCGTCGTCTTCACAGCTTCGAAGGTGTAGGGGATGGGCAATAGGTCATGCGTGTAACGCCCATCAACGCTTCCCCAGCATAGATGGTCGGAGAGCCACGGAGTCTTCGTCCGTCGAGTCAGCTCTTTGAGACGTTTGAGATGTTCCCGGTTCAAGGGCTGCGCAGAGCCGAAATACATCGAAACCCCGTGTTGCACGACCCGATATTGATCGAGGATGTCGTCGAGCACCTGCAGCGCCCGTCCACCGTCGACCATATAGTTCTCGGAGATGATCTCAAACCAGTCGACGACGGGCTTCTTGGAAAAAATGTGCTCATAGTGCGGAACGCGTAGACCGATCCCCACCCCGTAGTCGGTAAATCCGTTGAAACGGTTCGCTGGCATATGTGTCTCCAAACACTAGAAGATGGATAAAACTGGAGGCTTGATAACAACCCAAGCCCCCAGACAATGCGACATGTTAGGCACCCTTCGGCGGCTTGGAACCGTCGGTGGCGCAACCACCCTTGCCCTTGCAATCGTTCTTGCCGGCATGCTTCTTGTCGCCGCCGCCCTGCCCCTTACAGTCGTTCTGACCCTTGCAGGCATGCTTGGGCAGGGTTTTGTCCTGGACGAGGAGGACGCCGGCGTGTGTGGACTGAACGGAGGTGCCGTTCGACTGGGCCGTCTGAGCGTTCAAACGAACCGAGGTGCCGCCGATCAAACCTGCAAACGCGGCGGCCAAAGCGAGCGATTTTACTGTGGTGGTCATTAGGAATAAGCCTTTCATTGGTTGAGCCGCGCCTGGCGGCGAGGGACGTTAGGGTTGACTGCGAAAGAATCGCAGCAGGACCGGAAAGTAGTTCAGGAGGGAGAGAGCCACCCATTCGCAACCCTCTCACTCAGCTGCGCTTTCCTGCGAACTGCACATTGGAGTGCACGAAGGGCTAAAGGTTACGGTCGATCTGAGAGAACGCAAAAAACTGCGCTTGTGCCAATCTCCCGCCGTGCCGAACTCTGATTGTTTGCAGTGTTTTGAAGTGAAAGATATCTGGTTATCGACATCTGACCCATCGCTGTTCGTTCGGACAAAATATAGTTGGTCAGGTTTTGGTCAGGTTTCTAGAAGGCGAAGATAAATAGAAATAGCGCACGACTCTTCCCAGGACGCAATCCTCTCCCTTATTGATTGACCCTGAAACGTTCAGCGGAATACTATTCCACTTTGAATGGAGTAAGGGCTTCGATAGGGGGCGAGCGACTACGATGTTGCTTCATCAACCCGAGTGACATACTCCGCGGCCCAGTAAAAGTCGTCCTTCGCCCATCTGTACGAAGAAGAAACTATGTACTGCCTTCTTCGTTCACATGTGCGTCCGTGTGCTCGCAAACTTTGTGTCACCGGGAGGAAAAAATACAATGGAAGCAAAACGGGGTCAGAAATGCTGAACGGCTTAAATTGGACTGGGTACACGAAGATGTAGTCGTGCCTTGCGTGCTGTCGTTTGGATCAGTTCGGAATGCAAGCAAAAACCATGCACCGGGGAGGCGCTGAGTTTTCTTCGCGAGGCTGGCCGGGGTCGGCGCTTCTGACCCAAGCTGTATAAATGATATCGCGCAGCTCTGTCGCTCCAGCTGCGAGTCTCTCCACCGCGAAGGCTTTTCCTTCCGGCGTCCCCTGGCCAGAAAACGCGCCAGCCTTCTCTAAGTCATAGGTCTTTTCGACGAGAGTATTTGAGCGCCGCAGGTAAGCAAGGTAGTCGTCGAAGACGTCGGCGAGTAGCATCGGCTCGTTGGCCTTCACCAGCGGCGCCAGATCTGCGATCTTCACATTCGCGCCGACGAAGACGCTCTCAAAGAGAGCGTGGATATGATGCTCTGTCGTATACCCATTCGGATTGGGTCCGGACCATCCGTTGGGATAGATCGAGGTGTGAAGCGGCATCGACCCGTCGCCCACGTAGTGCGCGAGGATTCCGGCGAGAAAGAGGATCTCGGCCTCGAGAGCCTTTGTGTCTCGCTTATTTGCAATTAGAGAGCGATAGTCTCTCATGGCGCTCTTGAGCCGCTCGTACACCTCGACTGTTTGATAGGGCTGTGTGCCCATCCTCTCGACGGTGAGCGGGAGATCCGGATGGGCTGCCTGCATCGGAACCAGCGCACGAACATAGTCGTAGCGGTTGCGAGGAAGGGAACCGAGCAGGGCAACTCGTTCGAGAGCAATGAAGTGGTCTGGAGATGACTCATTTGCCAGTTGAGGTTCTCCTCGCCCACGCCAGTGATCGGGCTCGGGAGCGTAGTACTCAAGGGAGTTGAGACCTTCCGGAGACCGGAGAAAAGATGGCATATCACCAAGCAAATTTGTGCCGGGCAAGCGGTTAATCATATGGTGCCCGTCCACACCCCAAGCGAGTGCTTGTTGCGCCGGTAGGAGCGATGAAAGAGCCAGCGCGGTGAGAGACCGCAGCAGGGAAGAGGACCACTTCTGAATCGCCATACAATCCGCCTTGGTTGGAGTCAGGGAGAGGCGAGGACAACTCTCCTCGCCTCTTGATCGAAACGGAGTTCTAGAACTGGAGCCGCACGCCAAGCTGGATCTGTCGCGGAGTGTAGATGTTGTTGTTGTTGGAGTTGGTCGCCGCTCCAAAGGTGCTGCCCAGAAACTGCGTGAGCGTGTTGGTCGTGACTCCGTTGGTGGTTGTGGTACCGAGAGTGTAGGCAGTTGTGTTGACGCCTGTCACATTCTGATGGTTGGCGATATTGAATGCCTCCGCCAGGAACTCCAGGGTGTAGCGTTCGCGAACCGTGAAGCGTTTGGAGCCCCGAAGATCAAGGAGGATGGTTCTGGGCTGTTGGAACGTATTGCGCTGGAGGCCTGGAATGCGCGACGAACCGCCGGTGCCGGTATAGCTGCCGCTGACGCCGGTGACGTATCCGGTAGAGAATCCGGAGGTGACAAGCGCGGTCGGGTTGCCCGTAATGGCGGCGGAGTACGGAGCGCCGTTCTGGGCCGAAAAGCTGGGGGAAAGTTCGTAGCCGTTGACGAGATAGCTCTTCCAGCCGCTCGCCTTCCACGGGGAATTGATGATAGCGGTCGCAATGACGCGGTTAGGGATGTTCTGGTTACCGTTGCCATATTCGAGATGGAAGGTCCGAGGGTCGAGGACGCTGCTTGAATTCGAGAAGGTCGTGTTGTTCTCGTTGAAATCGAGAACGTGCGACCAGGTGTAGCTGCTCTGGAATTGTATGTTGTGGCTGAGACGGTGTTGGACCTGGACGACAAGTGCGTTGTAGGTGGTGTTAATGTTGCTGACGATGTCGGTGATGGCACCGTACGCGCCGTTGGGCCGGAGGATCTCTCCCTGGGACGTCTTGCCGGCTGAGTTGACTGCGTACCCGTATAGGTTCGAGGTGTATTGCGCGTTGTTGGGCAGCGCGGAGAACGCGGAGGGGTTGCTGTTGACGACCGTATAGGTAACCGCGACCGGCGTCGGAAGATTGGTGTCGATGAAGTTCGGCAACTCGCGGCCAAACGCGCCCAGCCAACTGACGCTCAGGACGGTATTCCAGCCCAGATCTTGGTCGACAGTCAGATCGGCCTGATGGATCTGCGGAAGTTGGAAGTGAGGATCGAAGTAGATCACGTTCGGAGTAACGCCGGCACTGATGTTAAGTATCGGGGGGAAGAGTGGGCCGGTGGTCGGGGTTAAATTTGGCGTTCTGTTGGCGTAGGGATTGACGAATCGCTACAGCCTCCTTGGGTTGCCGATCTTGAGGGTGCGTTTGATATGCCTGCCGGACTCAGTGACTGTTTACGGGCGAGCTTGGCGCGGAAGCCGGGGAGCTAAGGATCGGTTTTGGGCGCGATAGTTAGAGGGTGGGTAGATCTGCCATTGTTTTCCCGCGTCTGCATGTTCCTCACCCATCTCCGATCCGCGCGCTCTTGAGTCGGGCTTCGCAAAAACAGCCCAATGAGAATTGGTGATTTGAGAATCGATCCCATATGCTTTGAAACGCCATATCTGATTCTTTTCTACTGGATTGTGGAAGAATAGACATGGCTTGTCCGGCGGGCTTGCGAGGGAGACGGGGTTTCGATGAGGACGGCGATCTAAAGCTAAGATCAGGAGTTTCGCGGTAGGTCATCTGGCGCGGAGCCGGGGTCATTGCCGGGGTCCGGAAAGCCAGCGGGATAACAGGGGGTGACGGAGCCATGAGACGGATTCCTATTCTTAGGACACTTCTGATTGGCACTGCCAGCCTGCTCCTCAATGGGACGGCGTCTGCCGACAATCAGCATCGATCCATTTTCCAATTGCAGCACACCGCCTGGACCGCCAGAGAAGGGGCTCCTACCTCGATTGAATCGATTGCGCAAACAACGGATGGTTATCTGTGGTTAGGAGGCGATAACGGGGTATTCCGCTTCGACGGCGTACATTTCGACCGCTATAAGCTGCCGTCAGGTGAGAAGCTCAATTCAGACAATATTTCATCGCTTATGGCTACCTCCGACGGAGGCCTTTGGATTGGTCTTCGCTACGGCAACGTGGGCTTCCTGAAAGACGGGCGAATCATCAGTTATGGCGAACCCGAGGGGCTGCCACCGGGGATGGTCTACGGGTTCATCGTAGATCGGGAAGGCGTGGTTTGGGCGGCGATCAACGGTGGTCTCGCCCGGCTCGAAGGGTCACGCTGGCGACGAATTGGGGAAGACTGGTCATACCCCGGAAAATCCGCAAAGGCTGTGTTCGTGGATCGCGACGGAACGCTTTGGGTGGCTAGCGAAGACACCGTAGTTTTTCTCCCGCGAGGCCAGCGAGTCTTCCAGAAAACCGGCGAGCACGTCGGTAGTAGTAGAAAGGTTAACCAAATCGCGCAAGCGCCGGATGGGACCTTGTGGATGGCAGAATTCGGCAGTGCGGTAGTAAGGCCGATCACTGTACCCGGGAGAGAAAACAGCCTACCGTCTCCGATCGACGTCAAGGCGGAGCGTCTCCTTTTTGACCGCGCAGGCAGCGTTTGGGTCATCGGCGGTGGCGATGGAGTTTATCGTGTGTCCGTTTCAGACCGGCTCAAAGGGCAGAAGCTCGCACATTACAGCCAGAAACCTGAAATCTTCACCCAGAGAGACGGTCTCACATCTGACAATACAGGCCCGATTCTAGAGGACCGCGAGGGAAATATCTGGGTCGGCACAAGCAAGGGATTGGATCGCTTCCGCAAAAGCAATCTTGTGGGCATTCCGCTTCCCACAGGAGCCGAAAAAGACTACGGACCGACGCCGGTGGGGGGCGAGCCCGGCGCTGCTTGGATTGTAAGTCTTCCCGGTCGGAACGAGTTGTCCTTGATAGATATTCGCGGTGCGAGAACCACGATCCACGGGGTTGCAAGTGCCATACGTTGTGCGTATCGCGACGTGGACGGCAATATTTGGTTGGGAGGAGCATTTGGCGGAGGCCTTTGGCGGCTTACAGGCGGACGGGTTGTGCGGATTCCACTCCCGGAGGGATTGGGGAATTTCGATGTTCAAGCAATCACCAAAGACCGCTCCGGAGGTCTGTGGGTATCCGTCATTCGCAACGGGGTTTTCCGGTGGGCGAATGGCGTTTGGACGCCTTTCGGCAACCGGACGGACTTGCCGAAGTTATCGCCTCTGACCCTGCTAACCGATTCCGCCGGCCGGTTATGGTTTGGCTATATGGGCAGCACGATTGCTATCCTCGACGGCAGCACACTCAAGACATTTTCGCCCCAGGTAGGACTGGATGTAGTAAACATTGAGGCGATCTACGAACACGCGGGGCACATCTGGGTTGGGGGCGAACGCGGACTGGCTGTCTTTCGGGGCAGCCGTTTTCAGTCACTGACCGCTGATGGCGACATTGAATTGAAGGGAATCTCAGGCATTGTTGAGACGGCTGGCGGGGACTTGTGGTTAAACGCCACGCCAGGGATAATTCATATCCCGGCCGCAGAAATCCAGCGGGCATTGGAAAAACCTGACCGGCTCGTGCATGGTGAACTGTTCGATTTCAGAGACGGCCTTCCTGGAACGGCTCAGCAGGGTTCTCCCCTCCCGTCCGCTCTGGCGAGTTCCGACGGGAGGCTTTGGTTTAGAACCACTGGCGGCGCGGTCCAGATTGATCCCGAGCACCTTTCCAGAGATGCGATTCCACCTCCTGTCTTCGTTCGATCGCTGGACTCCGAGGGCCGGGAGTATGCGCTGACGACGGACTTGAAGCTGCCAGTTCGAACCACAAGAGTGCACATCGAATATACCGCCCTGAATTTCTCGGTGCCGGAGCGAGTTCGCTTTCGCTACAAGCTGGAAGGAACGGACGAGGATTGGCAAGACGTGGGGACACGTCGCGAAGCCTTCTACACCAACCTGCGGCCCAGACATTATCGGTTCCACGTCATTGCCTGCAACAACGACGGCGTTTGGAACGAGCAAGGTGCCACGCTGGGATTCAACATCCTTCCCGCGTTTTACCAGACCAACTGGTTCCTTCTGTTGTGTATCGCTGCGGCCGCGTGCCTGGTCTGGGCTACCTACCAGTGGCGAGTGCGCCAAATGGCGGCTCGCCTCGACTTGCAATTCCGGGAGCGGCTCTCGGAACGGACCCGGGTGGCGCAGGACTTGCACGACACCCTGTTGCAAGATTTTCTCAGTGCGTCCTTGCAACTTCAGGTTGCTGAGGCACACTTCGCCCGCGATGCGCCAGCGAAGGCGGAACCCATCGTAAGCGACGTTCTGGCCCTGATGGGAAGCGCGATCGAGAGTGGTCGAAAGGCAGTTCGAGGCCTGCGCTCGTGGCAGGAAGAAACTGGCGATCTCACTCAGGCATTCTCCCGGATTCCGCAGGAACTCGCCATGCAGCAAGAGGTTGGTTATCGCGTCACGGTGGAAGGGCAACCCCGGCCATTGCACCCGCTGGTGCGGGATGAGGTCTACCGGATCGGGCGCGAAGCGTTGGTCAACGCCTTCCGCCACTCCCGAGCGGGAAACATCGAAGTGGAACTGCATTATGCGACGGACCAGTTGCGGATTCTTGTCCGCGACGACGGCTGCGGGATCGACCCGCAGGTGTTGGACACGGGCCGTGAAGGACACTGGGGACTGTCGGGCATGCGCGAACGGGCGGAAAGAATCGACGCCCAAGTCAAAGTGTTAAGTCGCCCCGCCGGTGGAACAGAAGTTGAACTGCGCGTTCCGGGGAGTGTGGCTTTTCGCTCTTACTCTCACGATCGCTCTCAATCGTCACAGACCGCCTTCGACAACAGGTAGAATCGGAATCCAGGAGCGAACAAACGAGCGAGAAACATGAGCAAAACGACCAGCATTCGTATTTTTAGCGTGGATGACCATCCTCTGCTCCGCAAAGGAATTGCGATGGTCATCAATGACCAACCGGACATGCTAGTAGTAGGCGAGGCATCCAGCGGACGCGAAGCGATTCAGGGGTTTCGGCAGCACCAACCCGACGTTACTCTTATGGACCTCAGACTTCCGGATATGAGCGGCATCGATACCATGATTGCCATCCGGACAGACTTTCCCGAAGCTCGCGTCATCATGTTGACAACCTTTGAAGGCGACGTGGAGATCCACCGTGCTCTCGAAGCTGGTGCCCGTGCCTATCTGCTGAAAAGTATGCCAGGCACGGAATTGGTGGAAGTCATCCGCCAGGTCCATGCGGGAAAAAAACGGGTTCTGCCGGAAATTGCGGCACATCTGGCCGAGCATTACAGCGAAGATGCCCTCACCGCTCGCGAGACTGAGGTCCTCCAACAGATCGCCGGCGGCAACAGCAATCGTGACATCGCCGGAAAACTCTTCATTTCGGAAGGAACCGTCAAAGTTCATATTCAACACATCTTGGAGAAGCTGGGCGCAAGCGACCGCACCCAGGCGTTGGCCATCGGAGTGCGCCGCGGGATTATCCAACTCTGAGAGGCACGTCGGCTCAGCCAATACCCAGAAAGTAGTATGAAAACATTGCGCTACCTACAGATGCCCTCCGCGAACGTACACGCTACCCTAACTCCGGTCATCGTTTGGTCAATGCGAACGAACGTCCCGGAGGCCAATGCTGCGAAGGACAGTCTTCACTTTTCCTGGCGGCCGGCCCGGCATTGGCTTGTTGGTTTTGCGAGCAGCCATTGGTGTCACCCTGGTCGCTCAAGGGATCGCCTATCTGTCGGACTGGCGCAACCCAAATGTCGAGATGTGGGCAGTTGGTCTGCTGAGGGTTGCGAGTGGTACCCTGGCCCTGATCGGGTACATGACGCCTCTCGCTGTCGCTGTTGGGTGCCTCGTTAGCCTAGCCGCCTGGTTCCCCTGGTTTCCTTCGACCGCTCAAAATCTGTTCGTCACTAGGCCCGCGACTATCCTGACCGTTCCGATCGCAATCGCAATCGTTTGCCTCGGCCCCGGAGCATTTTCGCTCGATGCACGCCTGTTCGGACGCCGCGAGATCATCATTTCTAAGCGTTCATCCTCCGCAAGACCCTGAGTGGCGCCGGTCACTTCTGATCGCTTCTTGCCTCACATTGAGGATGTGGCTTTCGCCTACTGCCAAAAGTGATACCTGCGAACAAGCCTTCAGTACTAGTCAAAAAGCCCTATATCTCCTGATGCGTTTCTGTTCGTCATGGCACAGAGTGTCATTACAAGAGCTAAGCAGAGGAGATTCCCAATGAGCGCTGGCGGCTTCAACCCGCAACTTTGTAACTCCAACGAGATCGCAGGGGAGGAGCGGATCTCCGTCGGCCAATGGCAGCTTTACTTGAGCTTGATCCGGCCGTATGAACGAGCAGTCTTCATATCAGCATATTGCATTCTGCAAAGCGAACCTGACGCGGAGGAAGTGGCAGCGAAGGCCATTCTACAGGGGTTCACACGTTTGCGAGATCTCCGAGCTAAAGAGCAGTTTGGTGCGTGGCTTATTCATATCACCGTTCAGGAAGCGCGAATACATCGGAGTAATAACCAGACTTGCGGCCGCGATTTTATTGATGAGCTCAGCCAATGCTGTGGGGAGGACAAGGGAGCGGAAGACACATACATTCCAAAAGATTTTTCTGACCGGCGCAAGATAGATCAGGAGGAGTTGGAAGATCCACAGGTCCGAACCGCGCTTCGGCTGGCGATTGCATCCCTGGCACTAAAATATCGCGCAGTGTTGGTGCTGTGCGACGTATTGAAAATGAACCTCGCGGAAACCGCAATGGCACTCGAGATCAGCGAAGCATCTGTGAAAACGCGACTCCTGCGTGCGCGCTTAGAGCTTCGCGACATGTTGGCATTGCATTTTGCCCGCGATATGGTCGTTGAAAACCAGTCCGAAGGTACGTTGAAAACCTCTCGGGATCGAAGAGTCAAATCTGGAAAACTGACATGAACCACAACTTCAGCGCAACCGGAAGCTCGCACTGATTTACCGTCGGATGCTAGACCATCAGACAAACAACGGAACGTAATGAGGAACATGGACGAATGTCTAACGAGCTTGCAAGCATCTTGATCGCAGATGACAACGACGACCTTCGGTCGGCGTTGGGAGACCTATTTTCTGACTACGAATACAGAGTTCGGACCGCGACGGATGGATTCTCAGCGCTAGCGGAAATGCGGTCCGAGCTTCCAGATGTGCTTATCTCCGATCTGGAAATGCCGAGGATGAGCGGTTTCGAACTACTTTTCGTTGTGCGGGAGCGCTTCCCGGAGGTCGGAGTCATCGCCATGAGTGGAGCATATTCGGGTAATGAGGTACCTAGAGGCGTAGCAGCCGACGCCTTTTATCCAAAGGGCGGGACCTCCAAGAGTCGTTTACCCGAGTTGGTAGACGCAATTATCGTACGCAATTGCCCGCGCACGCGTCGGTGGGCTGTTTGATCTGGATTCAGACGTATCAAGGAAACCTCAATGAGCGGAGGATCGATGGTCATCTTCTTGTGGATTGTGATTAGCTCGATCGTCGTAAGCAATGCTATCGCCTTACTCGGTTGCAAGTGGTCGAAGACTACGCTGTCCGAGATTGCGGGGAAACTGGAAAGGCAGGCGCGGTAGTCGGATGCGAAAACCGTCCATCAAACCGGACCGAGTTTGAAAGACCGGTGGCTTAATCAATGTGGACGCCCCCTCCCAGCCGAGACCATTTCGCATTTCGTTGACGATACTGGAGAGGCTGTTTAGAAATAATGCCTACCCATCTAGAGAACGAGCAACCCCTCGTGGCCGCGGCAAGGGCTGGAGACGACGATGCGTTTGTCACACTCTTGAATCAGTACAGCCGGTATATCTATCGCATTGGCATGAGTATTACCGGCAATCATCACGAGGAGCGATGGCAGCAGCAGGGAAGTACGACGTCATAGGTGGCACACCTTCCGCCGCACCTACCGTTCCTGGCTGGACGATACCGGGACGCCGGTGGGGGTGCAGCAGAAACTGCGGCGCGCCCAGATCTCGACTACAACGTATATGGCAACGCGCTGATGGGAGCAAAACGCGAGGCAAATACGAAAGTTGTCAGGGAGGCACTGGGGAGTTCATAACCTTGAAAAGGGTTGTCGGTTCCTTACTACTTGACCAGAGAGGCCGTTCGCTCGCGATTGCGGCGGCCGTTCTGCTCGCGGAAAAGCGCGGTGTAATTCGAACACCGCAGCGTTTATTGGCCGCTGTAGGCCGGACTGCATTAAGCGACTACTTTTTTACGAGTGTTCTATGTCAAACGATCTTCATTCGGGGCCCTGGAAACTCTTCGGCAAGCTTGAGTATTATCAACTCATGTCCGTCGTCTTTGAAGTGTGGGCCATCAATCTGATCGCCAGTTCACTGTGGCTGCGCAGGTTCACCTATGGACCCGTTGAATGGCTTTGGCGTTCGCTGACCTATGCCAAAATGCAGCCTATCCGCGTTGACGGCCAAAAAGACGATTCAAGCTCAGATCCACACTCGGTAAAGGCTTGGCCTCCGTCGCAGAAGCGGGCGCCGCATGGATCGAGGGCTGTGATTCCTCAAATCGACTGCCCGACGGGGCCTTAGAGAGGCCTTGTATCCACTCCAAGTACTCTTCCAAATCCTGGCACTTGCGCAAAGATGATTAGATGCCGGCCTCGGCTGGGTGGCAATTGGACTGCGGTGGACAACGGGATTAGAAAGGGCCGTTCGGTCTCAGCCTGTAGGGTGCCTAGACGGGTAATCGTTCTGGCGGCGGAGACATGAGAAAGTGTGCAGCCTGAGTCTTCTCCATGAAACACGATCGAGCTGGTCGTGTCCCCCGCAAGGATGGCAAAGACATCGGCCCCGCCAGCCAGGCTTCCGCTAACTGAAAACTCAACGTCTAACATGTTGCCGCTCATGCTCGCCGAAGCGATATGAATGACCAACTGAGGGTGTTGTTCGTCCTTCCGAGTCGCGTGCAGAAGACCGGTGCTGTCCCTGCCCAGAATCTGTTCCTCCCCATGGATCACCATTGGGGGTGTGCAGACACTGTCAAGGCGAGAGCGCTCCCTGTAAGCGTACTGTCGTTCCGTAGAGGCAGAAGCCGGGAACGGGTCAGACCAGCCGAACTGATTCCAGTAGGTAAAGTGCTCGCTGAGGCCCGCGACCAGTTGGTGGGCACCGTAGTACTTGTCGTCGATCTCACGAAGTAGAGCATCCGCTGGAAGACGGCTCAAGCATGCTTCCGGGACCAAGAGTTCCACGAGGACCGCGCCGTGTCCCGTAGGTTGACTTGCGGCTTCGGAATGCTTCGGGGATTGCGCGTGCCGTGCAGTCAGTACCGCTATTAGAGATGCAGCGATTATCGCAGTACACAGAATGAAGTGTAGCGCCATGAGAACACCCCGTAAGGCTGAACATGAGACGCGTTCTCCAAACGATAGTTACATCCTGTTTGCTGTGGCGATCGCAAAGATCGCTTCGAAAAAAAATGTACGCAAATCCCATGTAACCTTTTCACGCGATTCAACTCCAAATTAGGTAAAGCCTAGAAAATCCGCTTTTGAGCACCGAGCCTCCTCCTATGAGGGGAACTCGTCGATTGGAGTCTACTAATGCCGTATCCAGGACCGCCCGCCGAACTAGATCAGCGGGCCCGGGAATTTCTTTCCAAACAGAACCCTCTACCTGCAAACCTGCATCTCGTGATCGACCCCGACCTATAGGTTCACAAATCAATATGACCTACGTTGGGATGCACCCCAGGAAACCGCGTATCCCTCCACATTCCTGGTGAACCAGTCAGGTAAGGTCTTCTTTCGCAAGATCAGTCACTCCCATGGAGATCGAACAACCGCGAGTGACATTCTTACGGAGTTGGAGAACGCAAGAAACAGCCATCAATAGTGCCCGGGGATCTTGTAACTGATCGGCCAATCAAAACTCTAACTTTGTGAAGAGGCAGGAGACCGCCTGCGGTTTGGTCGAATCACAACGCGGGACAAGACTCGCCGGGCTTCGCACTGGATGTCAGTCTGGAAGGGAATTGGAAGTGACTAATACTTTGCTTAGGCTGTATGCACGCTTTGCCGCCGGGGTTTCATATCTTCAATCGCCGTTTCTACTTGCGGTGAGACTCTATTGGGGTTGGCAGTTTGCTCAATCGGGTTGGGGCAAACTCCATCACCTAGATAAGATTACGGATTTCTTCACCAGCTTGAATATTCCATTTCCCGCGGCCAACGCGCATTTTCGTTTCTGGCCTCGAATTCGTTGGCGGAATCCTGTTGATTATGGGATTGGGTTCAAGGCTCACCGGCCTGCTGCTCACCGGCAGTATGCTTGTCGCATACTGGACAGCAGATCGCGAAGCGCTCCTTTCGGTGTTCTCTGATCCGGGTATCTATGTCGCAGACCCATACACGTTCCTATTCGCGTCAGCCTTGATCTTAGTGCTCGGTGCGGGTGCCCTCTCCTTTGATGCGTTTTTGGGAAAAAGTCTAGCGCACGGATCGACAAGTGATGGCAGAAGTCGCTGAGGGCAGGGACGAAGCGCAGATAATCGCCTCGATTCTTGCCGGCAACACGAATGAGTTTCATGTCCTCATCCGTCCGTATGAGCGGAGCGTATACGCCATGGCACTATCCCTGCTCCAAAATGAGGCCGATGCAGAAGACGCTGCCCAGGAAGCATTCCTCAAGGCATTTCGTCATCTTGCCACCTTTCGCGCAGAGGCAAAGTTTAGTACTTGGCTGATCAGCATAACGCTCAACGAGGCACGGAGCCGACTTCGTCAGAGAAAGGTTCTCAAACTGCAATCACTGGATGAGCCTTTAGATGAGCAGAGACACGTCTCTCCCGCGCTCCTCCGGGACTGGCGCGAGGTCTCCACTCAGACTTTAGAACGTCAGGAGGTGCGACTATTATTAGAACGTGCCATTGCGTGCCTGCCGTTGACCTATCGCGAGATTTTCCTCATGAGGGATGTGGAGGAGTTAAGTGTGAATGAGTCGGCCGAAACGCTCGGCATCTCGATAGCTTCCGTCAAAGTCCGGTCGCATCGCGCACGGATGATGCTACAGAAGAAGCTGGCGCCACAATTGAAACCACTTAATCCAAAGCGAAGGTGGTTCCCATGGTTATAGATTGCAAGCACGTGTGGGAGCACATCTCCGGTTACCTGGACGACACGCTATCTCCGACGGAGATGGCTGAGGTGCAAAAACATCTGGAGCATTGTGAGATTTGCTCGGGCGATTCTCGACTCAACACGCAATATTCTTATCCTTACCGCGGATGAGCGTGTTTTTGAGTTGCCTCTTGGCTTCCGTGAGCGTTTGCATGCTCGCCTCGACACGGAGATGAAGCACATAGCGCCCGCGGCGCCGAAACGTTCCTAAGAGTTGCGATCGGCTATCGTCGCACTTTTTAGTTCGATCAGCACAAGAGCTCTTGGATCGCCGGAGAGACCTGGAGCAATTCCGATCGTCTCTGCTTCGGGGATTAGTACTCTGTTGAGGGCTTCAGAACCGATGGAAAAAGCCAGATCGACCTTCAAACGTCTTATCGCAACGTCGATACTCATTTGGAGTCCACTTAATTCAGGATCGCAGCCCAGAGAGCCACAAGCACGCTGCCTGTGACCGGAAAGAATGAAAGGATCGTCTCTTCGCAAAGCTTCCGGATGGGAGACGCCACCATTCAGGTCGACTTCTGGAAATCTTGATGTGAGTTCGGTCCTCATTCTTCGTTGGATTCAAGAACGCGGCGCATGCGGTGACGGTGTTCTATGGTAGATTCCCGTGCAACGCGCCCGTGTTCTCATTGTCCCCGTCTCAAGTGAGGAGAACTCGATTCACGGCACTACCTGGGGAGACGTTGAAGGATTTCTTGGGTTTACACGTATGCGACTCGGACCGCATGTAACTGAAAAAGATCTGTCCGCAGACTGGACCATGACTCACGAGTTCGTCCACCTGGCATTTTCTTCCCTGCCAGACAGTCAACACTGGATGGAGGAGACCCTAGCCACATTAGTTGAGCCTATCGCTCGTGCGCAGACCGGTCAGCTGCCTGGTAGCTGATGTCACTATTCGTCGACAAACGAATAATTCAAAAGGCCTGCAGGACGCATTGCGAGCCATCGTCGCTACGGGTGGCACGATTGATAAAGAGTGGTCTTTGGCGCAGGTGTTGAAGATTGGGGATAGAGCCACTGGAACGACGGTTCTCGTTGATATTTACAAGAACTGGAGTAGTTCAACGTCACACGTTGAACTGCAAAGCCTATGGACTGAGTTGGGGATCCATTCGAACAAAGACAGCATCGTTTTTGATTCGGACGCTTCTCTCGCCCGAATCAGAGACTCGATTGCAACCCGACCACTGGTCGCCTCCGCAAACTCAGCGGCCCCGCACAAATTGAGCCGCCCCCGCGTCGCAAGATCCTCGTGAAAGATACGGGAAGTCCTTTGGAATAGAGGAGCACCGTTTCGCGGACATCCAGCCCAGTTCGCGGTAGGGACAGATCTACTTCGTCCGGATCGTGAAATCAACCTTCAGCTCGTTTTTCACCTTGACCGTGCCTCCGGCGGCGCTGATAGGTTGAATACCGAAGTCAGTCTGTTTTATCGTCGCACTTCCTACGAATGTGTCGCCACGGTATTGGACGCGCACCTCGACAGGTCGGGTCTCGCCGTGGAGTGTCAAATCTCCGGAGACGTCCCACTTCCCATCTCCGATGGACTGGACCTTATTCGACACGAAGCTGATTTCGGGAAAATGTGAGCTATCGAGGACTCGCTCCTGCATCGAATGTTGAATCTCGCTTTGGTGATCTTCAGGAAGCACTACCAGTCGAGCAGCTTCAACGCGAAAGCTGACGTGAGCACTCGCGCCATCGTCAACGGTGCCTTCGGCGATGGGAGCCCTCACCGTATGGTCGTGACCGGCAGCCGACAGTAGCCCAGTCTTACCTACATGGATCGTGAGAGTGCTCTGCTCCGGATCGATCTGCTTCTCCGCAGCGGACAGGTAGGTGACTCCTAAGATGAGAAACAGGACAGACGGCAGAATTACTTTCAAAATGAACTCCCCTCGAGACTGACCTGGTCCTCGTATGCAAATGTGAGTGGCGATTCAGAGCGAGACGTAAGGCACCTTTGCTAGAAGTGGAGTACCAGCCCTCCTGTAAACACGATGTTATTCTGCAGCGTGCTGTTGGTGCGAACGCCATAGTTCGGTTGACCTGAATAGAAGTCACGTACCTCAAACCGGGCACCAATTGGCAACTGTCCTACGACCGGGATCCCCTTAAGACGGACAAGAGGTTTTGTATCGACACCGCCGCCGAACTCTAATGTTCCCGAACTGCCAGAACCCGAGACGACGGCACTACCGGAGCGCGGTTGTGCTGGACTGAAGTCTGCATAGCCGCCACCGAACAGAAGCCATGGCTGCAGCGTACCGTCTGCGTTGAACTTGACCCGCACATGCGGCGAAAGAAACAGGTACGCGTACTGAGGACTGACATCTTCAGCGGCGAAGCTTGTCTTTACGTCGAACGGGGACGCGAGGAAGTCGACGCCCGCATAGACTGCGGTGTGACGGCCGATAAGATGTCGATCGTACTCAGCGCCGAGCGCAAGGCTGGAGTTGAGATTGACTGCCCCGCCTCTTTGCAGGCCAACGCTTGGTGTTTCTGTCGCTCCGATTACGAGCCCTACCTCATTCTTCAAAGAGGCACTGGAGAGAGGCGCCTGAGCGTGCAAGGCGAATGCTAGTACGGAGACAAACATGCAACTAAAAATGCCTGCAATACGTTTCTTCATCTTTCACCTATCTTCGATTCAGCGATGCTGCAGGCCTTTTAGGGCCCCCGGGCCGCTGGATGGCTTACCTGAGGAATTGCGAACAGAAACGAAATGGTCAAGAGCCGGGCTTGGAACGCAACGGCTGCAAGCCTTCCTCACGACAACGATCATCTTGAGGAAACTCATCGAATTACTGTCACTGATAGGAGTGAGAAAGGAACAAGAAGTTACAGCTTCTATCGACCGCAATACTTGAGCACATTCGGATCGACAACGCGTGGTGAATCGTCACGGCCGTGGCGGTCGTTGGTCGGGGCAGCAGGTTAGAGCGCCACAGGACTCGTCGAGGAACCGGGTGTCCTCGTCGTCTCTCTATGTTTACTTGTCCGCACTAGGAGATACGTTTGATCATGGTGCGGCTATCGAAAGCGCCGCCTTCGATGTATTGGCAAATGGAATCCACGTCCACAGTTGATCCGTTTGTGCGCGTGCATGAGAGCCACTTGAGAGTGAAAAGGTTACAGGTCGATTTCGCAGTTAACCGAATTAGTCACACCAATACGCCTAGGTGAGAGCCCACAACGAACTCCTTCGGCAGATGACCGCGGCTCGTAACGACCACCCATCTCTCTGATCCAACATAAAAACTTTACCTTACTGTAACCATGAGCGTGCCTGTGCGTCCTATGACGCTGAGAACCAACAGGAAGGTTTCTCATCCAACCTCTGCCTTGGCTGCGGTCGCATCGGTGCGCGGCTACCACGCCTGGTTGATCCTCGACAACTTCGAGTGGGCCGAAGGCTACACGCAACGCCGTTACCTCAAGGACTCCGCAAAGTGGTACTTCCGCGTCGCCGCCACCAACTCGCACAATGTTGTCCCAGACCTGGATGTAGCGGCCAGCCGTGGGAAAAAACGATCGCCTGACTTGTCCCTCAGTCTTTGAAGCCATGACCAACGACGTCGCAAGTCTCGTTTTCCTAAAATGGTGATGGTCTTCAACAAAAGACCCCTCTTCGGCAAGCGGACGAACGGTGATTCCGTTACGAGCAATGAGCAAGGCTCGCTTCACGTCGACGGGGGATGGAGAATGCTTGTTTTTCAATCTGCATCTGGTGACACGTCCAACTGGCCGCACGTAGAATCACATCGTTCGAAGGATGATATGCGTACTCCTTGAAGGAGCCTTCCCCCGATGTCGCGGCCCATACCAGCTGAGAGTGGAACTGCGAAAGACGTGATCGCGTGGTCCAGCTTCTTCTTTGCGCTCCTTCAGAGTATTTGCACTTTTTTTGCGGCTGTCGATGGCCTGCGCCTCGTGATCGGAATCGGTTCTCTGGCATTGAGTACTTGGATTGGATTGGAGCCTCGACCGATTTCGCTCGGATTGGATTCGAGTCCCAATGATGGGACTGGCCCTTCTAGGGGTTTTATTGAATCTGGCGGTTCTTGCGCAGGTTCGTTATCTCCGCAATCGCCCGGCTTCGCAGTGGCGCCAAGGAGCATTGAGCCAGCATAAGATACGGATGGAGCGCGTACAGTTGGCTCTGTCCGTTGCGACGGTGGCTCTCATAGGGATCGAAGAGTACCTGCACCTGCGATCGCAGGGTCACCTATAGGTGCCCGCGCCCAGGCCCAATTTGCTTCGGTGGAGTCGGACTGACTGGGCTACGAAACTAGCTGGCGTGCTGCTTGTAAAACCACCCTAACTTAGAGGCATGCGCGAAATATTCCTGGATTTTCATTGCTCGCTCCTCCGCAGAAAGAATGCTGTTGCGAAAGGCAGTTTCAAGAGCTACCCCGAGCGGGTAACCCTTCTGGAGCGCGGACAGCAGCCGGAACACCTCGCCGTCGATCCGCCTGTAATAAACGGAATTTTCGTAGCGATGGACGGCCAGATGAATAGCGGAACGGCGCATCTTAGGGAGGCTGGTCCGTTTGACATGCCTGCGCGCTCAGAGACGACATTGCTCATGATGTCGCCGGGAGCAGTCTCCCGATGCACGGCGAGGTTGCCGCCGCCCTGTCCCTTGCAATCGTTCTTACCCTTGCAGGAATGCTGGGGCAGGTCGGGTTGGGTGCTCTGAGCAAGCAGAACGCCAGCCTGCGAAGAGTGAGTGGCAATCGGTGTGCCGTTTACCTGCACTTGTTGCGCGTTCAGTCGGACCGTAGTGCCGCCCAACAGACCTGCAAACGCGGCGGTTAAAGCGAGTGATTGTGCGGAGTTCTTCATGAAAGTAGCCTTTCTTCGGGTTGAGCCGCAACCAAATAGCCTGATTTCCCGGATGAGGAGTGGGGCAAGTCCAACACGGAATAGTCCTGTGCGTATCCAAACTGGATTGCGTAAAGATTATTAACACCGCGGAAAAAAATTCTGAGCGATCACGAATTGTTGTAACTATTCAATCCACTGCGTGTCTGACCATCGTGCATGCAAAACCCACAGGTGAACTCATATGGCTCGCCATCGGCCGGTTTTGACTGCACACATCCAGTCAACTTAGGAGCACTTATGAGAACAGCAGTTCGCGAATCAGTGATGTTAGGACGGAGTACAAGTGAAGGTACAACGCGCGAGGGATGAAATGAGAGCGATCCCTGGCTAGCAGCCAGCGATAATCCTCGACGAAGATTTATCTCTTTTCGTGCGCATAAACTGCGCGGCGTTCGGTTCGCCTCTTTGGAGGAACTAGCCCATGAGCGCATAACGATTCATCTGTTGGACCAGCTTCAAATTTTAACCAAACCCAGACAAGGCCGTGACAACAAACTCATACCAGAAGTTCTAAGCTTGCCGCCCATGTGGACACAAGCTCGCCACCTTGTCTCAGCCTGCATCCACACCACAATAGATCGGAGCGAACCAAAAATGAAGATGCGAAGCAATCCAGGAACAGAGTTATTTGCCCATACTGCTTCAACCCAAGACGAGGCCGCCGCAGACTCGCAGCGTGTTGCGCCAAGCCAGTCTTTGAGTGCCAGAAACAGACGAAGGTTTTTGAAAGGAGGAATGTTAGCAGTCGGTGCAACCGCTTTCGGCGCAGGCCTGGCGCCCAGCCGTTTGCTGGCCTCTCAGGACGACAACAGCGCCTCAATCACAAAAGGGGATATCGCGATTCTTAGATTCCTGCAGGCCTTGGAGACGATCGAAACCGATCTATGGCAGCAGTACTCGGAACTCGGTGGAACTCAGGACAACGAAGTCAGTGGACTCAACGGCGGCAACGTGCCCTATACCCAGGCCCTTCAACTCCTCGATGGGGACATGCCTCAATACATTCACGACAACACCGATGATGAGATCAGCCACGCAAGATTCCTCAGCAACTACCTGGAATCTATCGGGGCCGCTCCAGTCGATCTGACTCCGTTCGCGCAGTTGCCAAGCAGCAAAGCAGATGGGGCCAGACAAGTGGGACGACTGACCAATCTCACTCAACTCACCATCGACACCAGCTTCTGGTCGCGGTATCGCAGCATCACCAATCCCGATTTTGACCCGAATGCAGTCTTCGCTCAAGCTGTTCCGAGCCTGAATGTGGGCATGCACACCGCAATTCCCAGGAGCAATGACGACACAGCTGGGAGTGTCATCAACCCGGATCCCACCCAATCAACCTTCCCCGATCTGCTCAAGGCGATTGCCTTCACCGCGGGATTCCATTTTGCGTTCATCGAGCAAGGCGGCACCAGCTTGTATCCCACACTCGCTCAGCACGTGACCAATCTGGAAGTTCTGCGAATCCTGTTGAGCATCGGTCCGAGCGAGACCATGCACTTCCAGACCTGGCAGGACAAAGCCGGCAACGCCACTCCACTCACTGTCGTCGACAAGACTAACAATTCGTCGGTTACGTTCACCGCTCTTCAGAACGCCCAGGGAGAGACTGATCCGGAATCGCTGAATGGAGATACGTTGCAAGCTAACCTGATCATGCCCGAGCCAACCCACTTCCTGAATCCAAAGTTCGGGCCCGTGGCGATCATTCGTCCAACTTCAACAAAACTTAGCGGAGCCCAGGCGGCGGTGAATAGTCTTGTCCAGGACGGACTCTTCCGCGGCCAAAAGCCATTGAATAACCCTGAACTGGTGAAGGTATTGCTCCAACTGGCAGAAGCTGCGGATGAGGCCCGCCGCGGACTGTAGGTGCGACCGGAAACAACGAATGCTATTCGCAATGGGCACATGATGTGTCGAACGCGAGTACCAGCCTGAACTCCCAGGTCTCCACGGCGCAGGGGACGACGTCCTCGGCGCCCCGTTTTTGGAATCGGCACTTTTTACGGTGCCACTCCGCAGCCATCTCAACGGCCTGTCCGGCAGGTTTCTTCACTCATCGAGAGAGACGCGAGGCGTAGACGCCCTGTCTATCGGTAAACACTGGGGAGGAATAAGGATCTTTCCAACCGAGATTGTTCCAGTACGTGACGTGCTCACTAATAGCGACGATGAGCTGTCCCGCGTTCGTCTGCTTCAGATTGATCTGCCGGAGGAGGGAGTCAGCCGGTGGGCAACTTGAACATCCTTCCGAAGTAAATAGTTCTACGATCGCGACCGATGAGGGCGTGGCATTGGTTGAGCTGTCAGGAGAAGCGGCATGTGACTCCAGGCGAACAGCAAGGAGAGCAAGCGAGATTGCGAACAAGGGACGAAGCTGCATTGGGATACCTCCAGCCAAACGCCATCATCTGACGCATGGCCCGCGAAACAGTTACACACACCGCATCAGGCATGCCTTGTAACCAAAACGTTCCCGTCGTTTCTAACAAGGCGAAACGACGTTCTCGCTATTCGCAAACGAGGTACAGGTCACGAGGAAACGATGGCTCATCTGCTACGCCTTTACCGCCGGATCGCATCGGCCTCTTCATCCCTTCAGGCCGTGATGCTTCTGGCGGTGCGTCTCTACTGGGGATTTCAATTTGCCCAGACCGGGTGGGGAAAATTACACAACTTGGTAAAAAATTACGGGGTTCTTCGCCAGTCTCAACATTCCGTTCCCGGGTTTGAGTGCCCCCTTCGTCTCCGCTCTGGAGTTCGTCGGCGGTATTCTTCTAATGCTCGGCCTGTTTTCGCGGCCCATCGCACTCCTGTTGGCGTGCAACATGTTCGTTGCATACTGGACCGCAGATCGCGAAGCGTTCTCTGCCATCTTTTCGGACCCAGGAAAGTTCTACGTGGCAGATCCTTACACCTTCCTGTTCGCGGCGGTAATGGTTCTGATCTTTGGATCGGGTTTCTTTGCAATCGATACTCTCATCGCCAAACGGCCGAAAGCTATTGTGTAGTGACCTTGCCTCAGATCTCAAATCGCTCAGAGTCGGAAATGATCGCCGCTGTCCTCGCGGGGGAAATTCAGGTCTATTATGAGTTGATTCGCCCCTGCGAGCGGAGCGTGTATGTGATGGCTGTCTCGTATATGAAGAACAGGGAGGACGCAGAGGACGTCTCGCAAGAGGCCTTCGTTAGGGCGTTTCGAAAGCTAGCATCATTCCGCGCTGAATCTAAATTCAGCACGTGGTTTATCAGTATCACGATCAACGAGGCTAGGACTCGCCTGCGCAGGCGGGCGCTTGTCTCGATGGAGCCGCTAGATCAAGTTCCGAACAAAGATAGGGGCTTCTCACCTGCCCTGTTGCGTGATTGGCGCGAAATACCGTCCGAGGCTGTGGAACGCGACGAAGTTCGGGTTCTGATTCAACGGGCGGTTGAGCAGCTTCCGGAAATCTATCGGGAGGTTTTCCTTCTGCGTGATGTTGAGGAGCTCACGATTAAAGAAACAGCAGAGGCATTGAATATCAGTATCCCCAGCGTTAAGGTCCGATTGCATCGTGCACGTATGATGCTACAAAAGCAACTGGCCCCTCAGTTAAGGACGGTGAATCGAACATCGAAGACGAGGTGGCTCTTTTGCTCATAGATTGCAAACACGTTTGGAACTACATTTCTGAATATTTGGATGGAACGCTTCCCGACGAAACGCGGGACACGGTGCAGAAGCACCTGGATCACTGTGAGATTTGCTCGGCCATTCTAGACTCCACACGCAACGTGATCATCCTGACTGCCGATGATCGCGTCTTCGAACTCCCCGTTGGTTTCAGCGAACGGCTTCATGCGCGCATCGATCTCGAGTTCATGCGTACCGGATCTTGACGATCGCATGCTTTGTCAGAACTAAGGAGAAGCGACTATTCCGATTTGCTGCCGTCGACGTAGAGCGCGAGCATGTCAGCCACGGCTCGGTTGCAAGGGGTTGGCATACGCACCTGCTGCCCCAGCTGACAAACTGCCCCGCTCAACCACGGCAACTCCAGCCGACTTCCACGAACAAGATCCTGATACATCGAAGCTGTCATTTCGGGAGGCAGGGTGTCGCAGAACTCCAATCGCTGCTCGGCATAATCCTCTGAGAGCGATACGCCACGAGCGCGCCCCACGCTTACGGTCTCCCGCATTACGTCGAGCAAGAAGGCGCGAGTTTGTGCATTGCTCCTGATTGCCCCGATCGGTTGACGCATGGTGGCCGTTGTAGCTGACAAACCGACAAGAAAGACGAACTTCTCCCAAATCTCTCTTTCGATTTCGCTACTGATCCTGGCCCCGATGCCGGCACTCTCACAGGCGGCAAGGAGTTTCAGGGCTCGCTGTGAGCGTACACCGTCAAATTCTCCAAAAACGAGATTTTGAATTGGTCCGAAATGTCGGATGACGCCGGGCTCTTGGATCGTAGCGGAAATATAGCTCACGCCTCCAATGACGGACGGAGGAGGAAGGGACTTCAAGAGCAACTCGTCCTTCTGGACTCCGTTCTGAAAGGAGATGAGCGCCGCGCCGCGTTCAGCCAAGGGGATGAGCTCTGGAACCGCTTGCTGCGTATCCCAGAGCTTAACCGTGAGAAAGACGAAGTCGGCATGTTCTACCTGGGCCACTCTGTCTAAAATTCTCACCCTCGGAAGAGAGACGTCGCCCAACGGACTAAAAACGCGAACTCCATGCTCCCGTATGGCCTCGAAATGTGCACCTCGGGCAACAAACGTAACGTCATGTCCTGCGGCTGCTAGCCTGGCGCCGAAATACCCTCCGACGCCTCCCGATCCGAAAATCACGATCTTGGATGACATTCATGCCACCTTTCCTCAAAACCCCTGAGCATCTGACGCGTCGACACGTCAGATGGATACAGGTGTCCACGAGGCAGACTGGGTGATACCCTCTCCTAGATAAGACGTTGGATATCGAGCGAGTTGTCAGCATCGATCGCAGCCTGCCGGCAAGCTTCCAGAATCATCTGAGTCCGCGCCGACTCGCGGCCAGAGTATTCACCGAATGCAATGCGCTGAATGGCTCCGTGATGTCCGATCACTGCGGGTCTGGCAATCGAAGCCGATATGTAGCAAACGCCTCCAACAACAGATTCTGTCGGCAGAAACCTCCTTAGGACATCGTCTTTCTCGACGCCGTTCTGGAGAGAAAGAATCGCGGCTCCCCCTTCCGCCAGAGGCGTGAGGGCTGAGGCTACCTCTTCCGTGTCCCAGAGCTTCACTGCAATCAGGATGAGATCGACGGCCTCAACCTTCCGAATACTATCGACTGCATGGACGTTGTCGAGATGAAGATCACCGCGAGAACTTTGAATGGTGAGACCGTTTCGCTGAATGGCTTCCAGATGTTGGCCGCGCGCAACGAACGTTACGGGGTTACTCTCGGCCGCCAGTCTCGCGCCGAAATATCCTCCAACACCACCGGTTCCGACAACAGCAATTCTCATCTCAGCGCTCCTCCGCACTAGGTAGACTGGATTCGGTGGCTGAGGAAAGATCTGCGATGCGCCGCAGGGAGTGCACCGAAAGGCAGTCTTTGGACCGAAATGCCAACAATCCGGCATAGATCATGGCGTAGATAAGTTGCAGGCCCGCGGCATTCCAATCCTGAAGCAGTGAAGATCCGAGTGTGAGAAGAAGGATGAGAAAGGCGCCTCCAAACAGCGCCAGACGTAGAGATACGCCGAACAGTACCAAGCCGCCCAGAAGCATTTCGACCCATGGAAGCCCGAGACCAAACAGGTGAACGGACCAGTCTGGTAGTGGCGTCTTGTGAAACGAGCCCACCAGGGAATTTGCGAAGACGCCGGGACCCTGAAGAATGCGACTCACCCCATGGATACATATGTTGAGGCCTAACGTTGCGCGCAGCGTGAAATACGCTAGGTTCGTGTCGCTGTATCTCTCAGACTTGCTCATTTGCTCTCCCGCAATCAATTCTCCGTTCCGTCTTTCGCCAGAGCCCTATAAAGATAGTGTGTCTACGCCAAGGACTTGTTCGAATCCGGGTGCCTGGGCGAACAGGATAAGATGACTGGACTGTTGAATGTATCCCGCTAGGGGAAAGCGGATCGTGAGTTCTGTCGCTTCTTGAAGATTCGCGACCCGCGTTATCGTCCAGGCGACGGAGACATGCGACAGAGTGCTACCCGAGTTTTCGCCGCGCAGCACGTTCGAGCTGGTTTTGTCATCGGCAAGGATGGCGTATATCTCCGCCCCCTTCCCTGGAATGGTTCCACTAACGGAAAAGTCGAGAGTCAGGATGTTCCCATCAAGACTGGCATACGCGATATGGACGTCCATTTGAGACATTTGATCCTCCTTGCGAGTTGCTCGAAGGAGACCGGCGCTGTTATTGCCAACAATCTGCTCCTGGCCATTGATCACCATCTGAGGGGTGTACACGCTGTCGAGATGGAATCGTTGGCCGTAAGCGTTTTGGCGTTCTGTATAAGTGGGGGATGAGAAGGGGTTGGACCAGCCCAGACTATTCCAGTATGTGACGTGTTCGCTCACGCCTACGATGAGCTGGCCGGAGTCGCTATATCATCCGTTGACTTGATGAAGAAGAGCGTCGGCCAGGGGACAACTGGAACACCCCTCGGACCTGAAGAGTTCCACGAGGACCGCGCGATGCCTAGGTTGCGCGGTATTCGCGTCCAGGTGAGTCGATGGCTGCGCGGAGTCCAATGATGCCAATCACAAGAGCCGCGGCTATGCATAAAGCGGAATAGGTAATGCGACGGGTCACAATATGCCACCTCTATACGGTCGTGAGACGTCAGCCCGACGCAAGAGTTACAGCAAATTACCTTTGCCGGCCGATATGGACCGCGCTGGGAACTCTAAAAGGGCGGCTCATTACCATGTTCCTGATCGGTCGCCCTGGAACCGTATTTCCGCGCAAGATCGCCACTTCCACCGAGATCGGGCCACTGCTGCCGATATCTTGGCGGAATCTGAGAGCGCCGGGGGTGCAGAGATAGCAAAAGAATCAAGATCCTGTGTAACGGATCGTCCCGTAAGCTATCGGCAAAAAAACTCGCCGATCATAGATGACCGCACCAGCGGAGGTATAGATACTCTTCGACGCCAATAAGAACCAGAGTAGCGAGCGACAAAGCCATCTGTACTCGCTCCAAACGGATTCTGCTCGGACTCAGTGGTCTTTGACGCCACCGCGAAGCCGGACGATTGCGGAGATGGCGTATCTGCATCAGAATCATCAGATTCAGGGAGGAGCCGAGCAGCGCAAG
>Ga0210406_10001136_pt1 | contig 33806 bp, 29 predicted proteins | sample IncBWC30MmetaG_FD_155454 | JGI IMG/M metagenome (GOLD analysis project Ga0210406, IMG submission 155454) | Forest soil microbial communities from Barre Woods Harvard Forest LTER site, Petersham, Massachusetts, United States - Inc-BW-C-30-M | ecosystem: Environmental > Terrestrial > Soil >... | reverse complement strand
TTGAGGTTTTCGACTTCGTAGCCGGCGATGACCGCGGTGGCGGGATTGGTGCCGTGCGCGGAATCGGGAATCAAAACTTTTTTGCGCGGGTTGCCTTGCCTTTGCAGGTACGCGCGGATCAGCAGCAGGCCGGTGAGTTCGCCTTGCGCGCCGGCGGCGGGCTGCAAGGTGATGGTGTCCATGCCGGTGATTTCGAGCAGGCATTGTTCAAGCAGGCGAAGGATTTTCAGGCAGCCCTGCGATAGCTCCTGCGGCTGGTAAGGATGCTCCGTGGCGATGCCGTCGATGCGCGCGACGAATTCGTTGACGCGCGGATTGTATTTCATGGTGCAGGAGCCGAGGGGATACATGCCGAGGTCGATCGCGTAGTTCCACGTCGAGAGGCGCGTGAAGTGGCGAATGACTTCGATTTCACTGACTTCGGGGAATCCCTCAATGCCTTCGCTGCGATGACTTTGGCCGAGAGTCTCTGCGGGATTCACGCTCGGTACATCTAGCGGCGGCAACTCAAAGGCGCGCTTGCCAGGCGAGGACTTCTCGAAGATGAGGCCTTCGTTCTGGTTGGTGTGGCGCGAAGCTTTCTTGATTTTCGGACTCAAATCGGTTCCTGTCCTTATGGAACAGCCATTGTGGCTGCTCGGTTTGCTGCGGCTACAAAGGCCGTTCTAAGGTTCGCCGCACGGCGCCGGCTAATTTCTCAATGTCCGCGCGCGTGGTAGTTTCCGTGACGCAGACCAGCGCGTGCTTGGTCAGCTCCGGGTAGGAGACGCCAAGCACCACGGGGCCGACAATTTTTTCGCGCAGCAGTTCCGCGTTGACCAGTTTCACGGAGCGCGGGAACTCCAGCGTGAACTCGTTGAAGAACGGCGCATCGAAAGTGCGGCGCACTCCGGGGATTTTCGTGAGCTCGGCGAGTGCGAAGCGCGCCTTCGAGAGATTCTGCTGCGCCATCTCGCGCAGGCCTTCCTTGCCGAGAAGCGTCAGGTGCACGGCGGCGGCGAGAGCGCAAAGAGCTTGATTGGTGCAAATGTTGGAGGTGGCCTTTTCACGGCGAATGTGCTGCTCGCGCGTGGCGAGGGTGAGAACGAAGCCACGGCGGCCTTCGAGGTCGGTAGTCTGGCCGGCGAGTCGTCCCGGCATTTGGCGCACGAATTTCTCGCGGGAAGCGATCACGCCTACGAACGGGCCGCCATAGCTGGGCGGCAGGCCAAAGCTCTGGCCTTCCATGGCCACGATGTCGGCTTCCGAGGGAGGTCGCAAGGCACCCAGCGAAACTCCTTCGGTAATGGCCACGACCAGCAATGCGCCCGCTGCGCGCACAATTTCGGCAAGTTCGGCTATCGGTTCGACGGCGCCAAAAAAATTCGGCGATTGGGTGACTACGGCCGCTACATCCTCGCGGAGGGCCGATTGCAGCGCTTTGTGATCCAGAACGCCGCTCGCGTTGTAAGGAATTTCCTCAACCTGCAAGCCGGAGTTTTTTGCGTAGGTGCGCAGCACATCGCGATACTCAGGATGCAAGGAGCGGGCGACCAGCACGCGCCTGCGTCCGGTAATACGCTCGGCCATGAGCACCGCTTCCGTGGTCGCCGTCGAGCCGTCCCACATCGAAGCGTTGGCGACTTCCTGGCCGGTGAGCTGGCACATCAACGTCTGAAATTCGAAAATAGCCTGCAGAGTGCCTTGCGAGATTTCCGCCTGATACGGTGTGTAGGACGTGAGGAATTCGCCGCGCTGGATGATGGCGTCGGTCACCACCGAGCGCAGGTGATTGTAAACACCAGCGCCGCGAAAACTGGTGTAGCCCAGCGAATTCTCGCCGGCGCGCTCCGTGAAATATCGAATGATTTCCGCTTCGGAGAACGGCCCTGGCAAATTCAAGGCTTTGCGCAGCCGATAGCGTTCCGGAATGCTCGAAAAGAGCTCATCGATCGAGTCGGCGCCGATGGCCGACAGCATTTCCTGGCGCTCGGCCGGGCTTTTAGGAAGATAGCGCATCAGGCCGAAGCGTCCTTGGCCTTATCGGCGATGAACGCTTCGTACGCGGCAACATCCATCAGCGATTTGAGTTCCGCGGGATTGGCGAGCCGCACCTTCACTAGCCATGCGGCGCCGTGTGGATCGGTATTGATCTTCTCCGGCGCGTTCTGCAGATCCGCGTTGGCTTCGAGTACTTCGCCGGAGACCGGAGCGTAAATATCGCTGACCGCCTTTACGGACTCGACGGTACCGAACGTTTTCCCGGCCGCGACCTTCGTTCCCGGCTTCGGCAGCTCCACGAAAACAACGTCGCCGAGTTCGTGCTGCGCGTAATCGGTAATGCCTATGGTTGCCACGTCGCCCTTGGCATCGACCCATTCATGCTGGTTGGTGTAGCGATAGTTTGCCGGATACGCCATGCGTTTGCTCCTCTGGAACTCCCGGCTCCCCCGGGGGCACCGAAATTATTCTTGCTTCAGACCGTTTTGGCCGTAGACGATGCTACCGATTGCGGCGCCGCCTTCCGCGCTCGCTTGTAAAACGGAGTCGCAACCACCTGCGCCTTGGCTTTTTGGCTGCGAATTTCCACGTATACCGGCGTTCCGATCGCCGACAGTGCCGGAGGCACGTAGGCCAGCGCAATGTTTTTGCCGAGCGTCGGAGATGGCGAGCCGCTGGTCACCACGCCGATGGCCTCGCCGGCTTCATTGCAGCAGCAGTAGCCGTCGCGCGCGATCCCGCGCTCGACCATTTCCAGGCCTACCAGCGTGCGCGTCAGTCCCGCGGACTTGGCGCGCTGCAGCGCGGCGCGGCCCAGGAAATCGCCTTTTTCCATCTTGCAGTAGCGGTCCAGCCCGGCTTCCCAAACGTTGATTTTGTCGCTGATCTCGTGCTCGTAGAGCGCCATCTTGGCTTCCAGGCGCAGCGTGTTGCGCGCGCCCAGCCCGCAGGGAAGGATGCCGAATTCGCGTCCGGCTTCCATGACCTTGGCCCACACTTGCTCGCTCGTGCCTTGGTCGGAAGGCACATAAATCTCGAATCCGTCTTCTCCGGTATAGCCGGTGCGCGCGATCAAAATATTCTTCAAGCCGCACACGGTGCCGTGCGTAAACCAATAATTCTTGATCCCGGCGAGGTTTGCGTCGGTCAATTTTTGCAGGACGTCCGCCGCGTGCGGGCCTTGAATCGCAAGCTGCGTATACGCGTCGCTCAGCTCTTCCACGACGCAGTCAAAATTCTTCGTATTTTGCCGCACCCAATCGATGTCTTTCTGGCGCGTGCCGGCGTTGATAACCAGCAGAAAATCGTCCGGGCCGAGGCGATGCACAATCACGTCGTCCACAAAGGTGCCTTGCGGATACACCATCGCCGAATAGTGCGCTTGCCCAACGGCGAGCTGCGACGCATCGTTCATGCTGATGTGCTGCGCCGCGGCGAGCGCTCCTCCAAACGCGCGTCCAGAGCGGATGCGAATGTCTCCCATGTGGCTGACATCGAAAATGCCGACGCTTCCGCGCACGGCTTTGTGCTCCGCGACCAGGCCGCCGCTCGACGGATACTCCACAGGCATGTCCCAGCCGCCAAAATTAACCATTTTCGCGCCCAAACGGCGGTGCAGCGCGTTCAGCGGCGTCTTGCGGGCTTCGTTACCTGTGGGCGAGTTGGCTGCTTCCATTCCGATGGCTCAGGGCAGAAATCGATACTAGCATGCACCCTCAAAGGCGTCAAAGAAGCCGAACCGTGTGTGAAAAAATCGCGTCCGGAAGTGTCGAGCTGCCGGGTAGACAACTCGCCGCATCCGCACAATGCGCTTCTTGCCGCGCCTCGCCATCGTCAGGTACAGTTTTCGTTGGAGGCTTCTATGCCCGCTTCTGTCCTCTGCACGATGTGCGACATGCCGGAAGAGCGTTGCACCTGCGAGAAGTACTGCACCATCTGCAAGGGCCAGCACAATGTGCGCTTGGGCACAGACGGTCTGTACTACTGTCCGGATTGCCGGGAAGCCTGCGACATTCCACTGGCGAACGCCCGTGGTCACTGAAGCGAAAAGCGTTCAGATGCAAATTGAGGCCGACCCGCGCCTGGCGGCAGCAGCGGGAGGCGCGGCACGTTTTTTCGCGGACGCGGCGGGGCTGGAAGCTCCCGCGATCACGGACTGGCAAACGGCCATCGTGGCCGCCTGTAACGAAGCGTTTGAACGCTTGACGCGCGAACATCCCCGGTTGGAGGTAACGCTGACCTGGCTGGCGGACCGCATTGAGGTCGCATTGTCCCGCGAGGGCGATGCGGGGCCTGCCCTCGGGCTCGATACACTGGCCGGCCTGGCGCCACAACACGGAAGCGCGCAGGGGAAAGGGCGGGGCGGCTCGCTGGTGCTGGGAGGGGTCGACCGCGTGCAATACGATACGCGCGGCGGTATTGCGGTCACGCGGTTGACGAAATTCATCACGCCGGCTACGCGACGCTGTTAGCTTCTGGCTTAACCCACGGCGTGCTTCGCTTACATCTTCAATGCGAAGGTATTGTGCTTGATCAGCGAAGCCATTTGATCGTCGGTGAGCGTCAGGTTGATGATGACGCGATCGCCCGACGGCACCACTCGCGCTTTGTCGAGCATGTCCGCAAAGTCCGGATTCTCTTTCCCGGCCTGGTAACGCTTGTAGAGGAGACCCGCCTGCAGCAACTGGGCCATGGTGTTGGCTTCCTCGGTGGAACCGCAGACCGCCTGGAACTTTCCGTCGATGCCGCTGCTGGCATTCACGTTGATGAGCATGTTTTGCATGCGCGAGACGAGCTTCGCGGCGTCCGGAAACTGCTCGGCTTCCGGCGCGAGCTGCTGCATGGCCAGCCGCGTGTACGCCGGATTCAGCACCGCCCACACGATGCCGTTGCCGTTGGCTTCATTGATCAGCGGGAAGAGCTGGTCGTTGCGCAGCAGGCTTTCTTCCGCGCCGAAACGCACTTCGATCATTTTCTCCAGAACCGAGCGATGTCCGAATGCCGCGGTACTTGAGTCGATAAACAGGAAGAACAAATCGCTGGGGCCCGCGCCCGTCCCGAAGGCATAGAGCGTGTAGTTGCGCGCTTTGAACGTCGGCAGCTTTTGGCGCCTGAAATAAGCTTCCGTGGAGTCCGGGCTGTAGCTTCCCAGCGCGACGCCTACAACTTGCTCGCCGGTTGGAATCGAGGAGGCTCCTGTGCCTTCGCCCTTGCTCGTCGAGTCGGCCACTAGTCCCCAGGCCAGTTCCTCCACCTGTGTGTTGGGATCCACTCCGGCAGAAGCGAGGAATTTTTCGAATTGGCGGAAGCGCTCAGGGAGCAACTGTTCCTGCAGTTGCGGGAACCACTTCATGGAGCGCGCTTTCTTCAAGTCCGCGTAGGCAAACTCTCCGACTTCCTTAGGGAACAGCGCGATAATGTTGTTGCCGAGGCTGCCCGCGCGGGCAGGTTGCGGCGCCAGCAAAGTCGAAGCCAGAAATACGAGCACGGCCGCCAGCTTGGCGGCAGTCTTTGCCGGTGAGGGTCTCGCAGCCGCTCGAATGGACGATTTCATGTCTTTCTCCTTGCAACTCTTGGAAACTGCGCGGGAATCACGCGCTAGTGGAGCGGGAAGTTTCGCCCAGCCGCTCCCGCAGTGCCGCGCTGTTTGCTCGCATGGACGTCACGTAATTCGCATCGGCAATACTCTGGAGATTGATCTCCACGTTCGCCAACGCCCCTCGCGCACCGGCAGCGGCCATCAGCCGCGCCACTTCCAAGTCTGACTTCATGGATGCCGCGGCGATAGATGCAAGTTGTCCCAGGCGTTCGAAAAGCGCAACGCTGCGCTCGGCCACCTGCAGCGGCACTTCGGCCGCGCCGCGGGTGGCTCGCTGGATGGCTTCCTCACGCAGGCGTTTTTCCTCGGCGCTCTCTTGCGGCAATTTGTAGGCAGCCATGACGGCTTCGTAAGCGGCCGCGTCGCGGTCGATCGCTTCCGCCAGCTCCGAGGAGTTGCGCCGTAAGTGGTCGAGCGCTTCCGAGAGCTCATTCACGAAGGGAGCCTGCGACTTTTTCTTGCGCGAAAGACCGGCCACCATCTGTCCAAGCGACGCGGCGAGCGCTGCGGCCAGGGCGGAAACGCTACCGCCGCCGGGCGTCGCGGTTGGCGCAGCGACCGCTTCCAAGAACGGCTCGGCCAGCCCGGCCAGCTTGCCCTCCTCCGCCGAGTGATCCAGAGGCTGGCCGGTGAGCATGGATTGCAGCCTGTTTTCGAAAATCTGCGCCGGGGAGAAATCCTCCACCTGCAGAAAATAGTCCGCGGCCATCTCGATGGCTTTTTTGGGGATCAGTCCGACGATCTCGCTGCCCACGGGAATCGCGCCGTAACGCGCCGCCTCGCGTTTCACCATTTCGTAGACGCGGTGCATCGGCGTCTGCTCGAAATCCGTGAGGTTGATGGAAACCTGCGCGAGATTGCGCGCTTTCAGCTCCACCCCCATCGATTTCACGTAACGCAGCCCGCCGGAAGAAAAACGAATGGCTTTGGCGATTTTATTGGCGATGCCGATGTCGGAAGTGTTGAGGTTCACGTTGTAGGCGATCAGGAATTTGCGCGCGCCCACCACCGTTGCTCCGGCGGTCGGATGCAGCTTGGGTTCCCCAATGTCCGGCAGGCGATTGTGATCGCGCTTCATCTCCTCGCGCAGCCCTTCGAACTGTCCGCGGCGAATATTCTCAAGGTTGGTGCGCTCCGGGCGTTTGGCGGCTGCTTCGTAAAAGTAGATGGGAATGCGATAGCGCTTCCAGATTTCCTCGCCGACGCGTCGCGCCAGCGCCACGCAATCCTCCAGCGCGATTCCTTCGATGGGGATGAACGGCAGCACGTCCGTCGCGCCAATGCGAGGATGCGCGCCGCTGTGCTTTGTCAGGTCGATCAGCTCCAGTGCTTTGCCGACGCCCAGGAGCGCTGCTTCAGCGACGGCATCGGGATCGCCGGCCAGGGTAACCACGCTGCGATGGTGATCGGCATCCATCTCGCGGTCGAGCACGTACACGCCCGGCACCTTGCTCATAGCCGCGACGATGGCGTCCACCTTGACGGCGTCGCGTCCTTCGGAGAAATTCGGCACGCACTCAATCAATCGCTTCATCGCGCTGGATCCTCGGTCTTCAGCACATTCATCATAGGGGATTTTGGAGGGGCCAGCCACTCACGTGTGTGCTTTCTTGAAAACGAGCTGGCCCTTCTTGAGCGTCATCCAGCATTTGTTCACGCCGAAGTAGTAGGGTATTTCACGGTAGTCGTCGACCTCAAATATTGCAATGTCCGCTTGCTTGCCGGCCTCCAGCGAGCCGATTTGTTTTCCCCGCCGTAGGGAATACGCCGCGTTGATCGTTGCCGCGGCGATGGCTTCCGCCGGACTCGTGCGCAGTTGCGTGCAGGCCAGCGACAGGATCATCGGCATACTCATCGTCGGGCTCGTGCCAGGATTGTAGTCGGTCGCGAGCGCCACGATGGCCCCTGCCTCAATCAGTGCGCGCGCTGGAGCGTACTTCTCCAGTCCAAGATGGAAATCGCAGCCAGGGAGGATCGTCGCAACGGTATTCGATTTGGCCAGCGCGCGTATGTCCGCCTTGCTGATTTGCTCCAAGTGGTCGCAGCTCGCTGCGCCTAGCTGCACGGCCAACCGCGTCGCGCCACTGCGCGTCAGTTGTTCCGCGTGGAGCCGCGGGGCAAGGCCATGCTGCTTGCCTGCCTCCAGAATTTTTTTTGCCTCGCTGACCGAAAACGCGCCGCGATCGCAGAAAACGTCGCAGAATTCAGCCAGGTGTAGCGCAGCGACGTCCGGAATCAGCGTGTCGGTCAGCAGCCCCACATACCGCTCGGTGCCTCCGCGCTTGCTGCGGTATTCCGCGGGCACGACGTGCGCGCCGAGAAATGTCGATACGATTTCTAGCGGCTGCTCCGCTTGCAACTCTTGGTGCAAACGCAAAATCTTCAGTTCGCTGGCCACATCCAGCCCGTAACCGCTCTTGGCCTCCAGCGTCGTAGTTCCGTACTCGGCGAATTCCCGCAACGCACGGTGCGCGCGCTTCTTCAAGTCCTCAGCCGTCGCCGCGCGCAGCTTCTTCACCGAATTCAAAATGCCGCCGCCTTTGCGCGCGATCTCCTCGTAGCTGGCCCCTGCGATTTTCAGCTCGTATTCTTCGGCGCGGCTGGCCGCATGAATCAGGTGCGTGTGCGAATCAACGAATCCCGGCAGCACCACGCGCCCGCCCACGTCCAGTTTCTCGGCCGAGCGCGACTCGGGCAACGATTCCACTTCCGAGCGGGTGCCCACTGCCGCGAGTATCCCGTCGCGCGTCAGCAATGCGCCATCCCGGATGATTCCGATATCGGAAAGAAATTTGCCGCGCCGCGGAACGCGCCCGCGAAGCGTCAGCAACTGCGAAGCGCCCGTTATGAGCAGGTTGGAGGACAAGTCGCCAGTATTATGCCTCAGTAGCGCAGGCTCTAGCCGGTACAGACCGCAGGGAGCGTCGCGCCGTCCGCCTAAGCGGAAGCCGCCTTCCCCTGATACGCGGGAACAAAGACGTCCTGTACAAATTTTTCGAAAGAAGTCGGCGTGGTGTTCTCCGGCGCACGCGACTCTTGCGGAGCGACCACTCCGGCGTTGATGGCCTTGTACATCTCGATGAATAGCGCGGCGCTCTTCGGCGCAATACCCATCTGCATCAACACCTGCTGCACTTGCTCATACGGAAATTGCACGTAACGGAGTTCTGGTTTGCCAATGCCGCGCGCAATCACGGCGGTAGCTTCGTTCATCGACAGGTCGCGCTCGCCCAGCAGCTCGCGCGTTTGTTTGCCGGAAAAATCCAGGTTCAGTATACGCTGCGCCGCGTAGTCGCCGATGTCACGTGTCGCGATCATGGGCAGTTTCAAGTCTGGTAGCAGCGCGTGTCCGAAGATTCCCATCCCATGAATCATGCCAATCGCCGCCAGATTGTTCTGCATGAAGTACGCGGCGCGCAGGTGCAGCACATTCAAGCCGCTAATCGCGTTGAGTTTCTGCTCCGAAGAGTGCAGCCCCGCAATCGGCCCGGTGCCTTCAGGAACGTGCGCGCCATAGCTGCTCAAGTTCACCGCGTACTGCAAGCCGGACTCCTTCACGGCCTTGGCGATCGCATTGCTCTCGCGCTCCTGGTCCGCGCGATAGTCCTGGGAAGTCATCGACGGCGGCACCATCAAGTATGCCGCGCGCGCACCCGTGAACGCTTTGGTGAGCGCAGCTGCATCACTCACATTCGCCGTGAACGCTTCCGCGCCTTTGCGCACAAAGCGCTCCAGCCGCGCAGCGTCGCGCCCCACCACGCGCACTTTCTCGCCTTTTAACAGCAGGGAATTCGAGATGACCGAGCCGGTGTTGCCGGTCGCACCTAAGACTACATACATGACATCTCCTCGATTTGCTTCACGCCAGGCACACGCCAAGTTTGCCGGACTGTAACACAGAACGCTCTATCGTTGTCAGGAACGGTTGTCCTGCGGCAGGCTCTTGCCCATCGGTATTTTCACTCCGGCCTTTTCCGCGAACGCTTTCGCCTCCGCATAGCCCGCGTCCACGTGCCGCACCACGCCCATTCCCGGATCGTTCGTCAACACCCGTTCGATGCGCGCCGCCATCTCTTTGGTGCCATCCGCGACGGTCACTTGCCCGGCGTGCTGCGAATAGCCAATGCCCACTCCGCCGCCATTGTGAATCGAAACCCACGAGGCGCCGCTTGCCGTGTTCACCAGTGCATTCAGCAGCGGCCAATCGGCTATGGCATCGGAGCCGTCCAGCATCGATTCCGTCTCCCGATACGGCGAAGCCACCGAACCGCAGTCCAGGTGGTCCCGGCCCATTACCACCGGCGCCTTAATTTCGCCGCGCGCCACCAGGTCGTTTACCGCCAGCCCGAACTTGTCGCGCTCGCCGTACCCCAGCCAGCAAATCCGCGATGGCAGCCCCTGGAACTTCACGCGCTTCTGCGCCAGCTTGATCCAGCGGTTCAAGTGCTCGTCGTGCGGAAACATTTTCAGCACGAGTTGGTCCGTCCGCGCAATGTCCGAAGCCTCTCCGGAAAGCGCCGCCCAGCGGAACGGCCCTTTGCCCTCGCAAAACAGCGGGCGAATGTACGCCGGCACAAAACCAGGAAAATCATACGCATTCTTGACGCCCTGCTGAAACGCGAACGTGCGAATGTTATTCCCGTAGTCGAAGGTCACCGCGCCCAGTTTCTGCAAGTCCAGCATGCCTTGCACGTGCAGCGCGATGGCCGCAAGCGAACGCTTCTTATACTCCTCGGGACTTTTCTCGCGCAGCTCCAGCGCCGCTTCCAGCGTCATGCCGTTCGGCACGTAGCCGTTGAGCGGATCGTGCGCGCTGGTCTGATCCGTCAGCAGGTCAGGCAGCACGCCGCGCTTGGCCAGCTCCGGAATCACGTCCGCGCAATTGCCGACCAGGCCGACGGACGTCGCTTCGCGTTTGCGTACCGCATTCTTCAGAATGCGCAGCGCCTCGTCGAGGCTGGTCACCATCACGTCGCAATAGCCGGCTTTCACGCGCCGCTTGATGCGTTCCGGGTCCACGTCGATTCCGAGGAACGCTGCGCCGTTCATCGTAGCGGCCAGCGGCTGCGCGCCGCCCATGCCACCCATGCCGCCGGTAACTACCAGCTTGCCCGCCAAGTCGCCGCCAAAATGCTTCTTCGCCGCCGCCGCAAACGTCTCGTAAGTCCCCTGCAAAATCCCCTGCGTGCCGATATAAATCCAGCTCCCCGCGGTCATTTGGCCGTACATCGTCAGCCCGGCGCGATCCAGTTCGTGAAACTTGTCCCAATTGTCCCACTGGCCTACGAGATTCGAGTTGCACAGCAGCACCCGCGGCGCGTACTCATGCGTGCGAAAAATTCCCACCGGCTTGCCGGATTGCACCAGCAGCGTTTCATCCCCCGCCAGTTCGCGCAGCGACCGCACGATGGCGTGGAAGCATTCCCAATTCCTCGCCGCCCGCCCCGTCCCTCCATAGACAATCAACTCCTGCGGCTTCTCCGCCACTTCCGGGTCCAGGTTGTTCATCAACATCCGCAGCGCTGCTTCCTGCTGCCAGCCCTTGCAAGAAATCTGCGTCCCCCGCGCCGCGCGAAACGGCCCCCTCGACAATCCGACCTCCACTCTCGCGCCCGGCACCGTCACACTCATGAATGTCGCTCTCCGGCCCATACTAACCCACGCCACCCCCTTTTGCATCCACGCCCACTCACCAACGCAATCCCCGCGGTCGTCTCTCTATCGGCCCTGATCGCGTGAGTGCCTGCGTCTTGGAAAACCCGCAGGGCTCCGCGGACTCCGCCCTGCGCTACACGTTGCCAACCAGCCGCGTCCGAGTACGCATTGCGCGCCCAAATTCGGTAGGGTAAAGTGACCTCACGCCATGACTTACGGCACGCTTCCCTCGCGATTTCTGAGCGGCATCGATTCGCACTCCAACTCCCGCGCGCAGATGTTCCGCCGCGCCGACAGTACCTGGGAATCCATTTCGTCCGCGGAGCTGCTGCGACGCGTCGCAGGCCTTTCTATGGCGCTGGTCGAGCTGGGAGTGAAGCCCGGTGACCGCGTAGGCCTCTTCGCCGCCAATCGCCCCGAGTGGCACACCGCTGATTTCGCCATCAACGGCTCCGGTGGCATCACCGTCCCCATTTATTTCAACGAATCGCCGGACCGCATGACGTATATCCTGAAACATTCCGGTGCGCGTGTGATCCTCGTGGCCGGCGCGGAGCAGCTGAAAAAGCTCTTGCCCTGTCGCGCGCAATTGCCGGAGCTCGAGCACGTCATCGTCGCTGACGCCGGCGACGACGTAACCACGGATTGCCTGCGCTACGAAACGCTGATTTCTTCCGCGGGCGGCGCCGAAATCGCCGCCTACCGCATGCGTGCCGCGCAAGTCCTCCCCGGCCAGTTGTGCACCATCATCTACACCTCCGGCACCACTGGTGAGCCCAAAGGCGTGATGCTCACGCACAACAATATGTCCTCCAACGTAACGGACTCCTGCTCTACCTTCGATTTCAAGCCTGCGACCGACGTGGCGTTGTCGTTCCTGCCGCTCGCCCATGTCTACGGCCGCATGCTCGACTACATCTACCTCTTCAATGGCGTGAGTGTTGCCTACGTCGAGGCCGTCGACCTCGTCCCGCAGGCCTTGCTGGAAATCCGTCCGTCGGTCATCGCCGCCGTTCCGCGCTTCTTCGAGAAGATTTACGCCAAGCTGATGGAGCAGGGAAGCAAGTCCACCGGAATCAAGCGCACCCTGTTTGATTGGGCCATCAACGTCGCCAGGCGCGCCGCTCCCTGGCGAACCGGCGCGAAGGGCGCAAGCCCGGTCCTCAAGGCCCAGTGGGCCCTGGCCGACAGGCTTGTCTACAAAAAGATTCGCGCAGGCACAGGCGGAAAACTGCGCATGGTTTTTTCCGGGGGCGCGCCGCTTTCCAAGGAGCTCGCCGAATTTTTCTGGTCTATAGGGATCCCCATTTACCAGGGCTACGGCCTCACCGAGACTTCGCCCATCCTCACCTCCAACTATCCGCAGAATCGCAGCGGCAGCTCCGGGCGCCCCATTCCCAACGTTCTGATTCGCGTCGCGGAAGACGGCGAAATTCTCGCCAAAGGCCCCTGCGTGATGCAGGGGTATTACAAAGGTCAGGACGCTACGCGCGAAGTCATCGATGAAGAAGGCTGGTTTCATACCGGGGATATCGGCTATCTCGACGCCGACAACTATCTCTTCATCACCGACCGCAAAAAAGATTTAATCAAGACTGCGGGAGGAAAATTCGTTGCGCCGCAGCCCATTGAGAACGCGCTGAAGACCAGCCCCTACATCCTCAACGCCATGATTGTCGGCGACCAGCGCAGGTTCGTCGTCGGGCTCATCGTGCCCAACGCCGCCACCGTTTCCGCCAGGCTTCAGGATCAGGGCATCAGCTTCGCTTCGCACCAGGAAATGGCCGCGCATCCCGCCGTGCGCTCACTGATCGAAGGGGAAGTGAAGCGCCTCACCGCGCATCTCGCGCAATGGGAGACCATCAAGCGCTTCGCCCTCCTTCCTGAAGATTTCACGTTCGACAATGGCAGCCTCACCTTCACCCTAAAACTCAAGCGCCGCGTCGTCGAACGACAATACCGAGACGTGATCGACAAACTGTACGCTGACACTTCCGAGCCGGCCCCAGCGTCGCGCCGCTCATAGCGCGGCTTCTTTCGGAACGGCCGCAGGAAGTCGCTAGAAGTAAGACAATATCCTTCGCAGTCCCTCGGCGAATTCCTGTTCTCGCGCAATTAGGCTCGCGATCAAGTAGCCGTCGCCCGCAAAATCAAAAAAGTGTCCAGGATGAACGTAAGTATCCTTTGTCTCTAAAAAGGCAATCGCCAATTCTTCGTCAGTCTGCGCCACAGGCACGCGCAACACCGCGTACCAGCCGCCCTCCAGCTCCAGGCGCACGCACGCGCTCTGAGCCGCCAACTGCCGATCCAACTCTGTCAGGTTCTTGCGCACTCGCGTCATCACCTGCTTCTGAAATCCATGCCGCTGTTCCAAAAATGCCGGCGTAGCCAACTGCACCGGCGCATTCGGCGAAAGATATGTGTCCGCAATCACCTCCAGCCTCTCCATCGCTGGCCTCTTCAACTCGCCAGGCCCGCTCGAAATCACCCACGCCATTTTCATATGCGGCAGCCCCGCGATTTTGGAAAGCCCGCTCATCACAAACGTCAGCGCGCTAGGATTGCCGGCGAAGGTGACCCGCTGCGCGCCGCTCAGGGCAAAATCCAGAAACACTTCATCCGCGATCAGCGCCATCCCGCGCGCCGCGCAAAGCTCATTCAGCTTCGCCAACTCCTTTTCTTTAACGAAATGCCCAGTTGGATTGTTCGGATTAACCACGATCACGCCTCGCGCCCGTGGAGTGATGGCCTGCTGCAAACTGTGAAAATCAATCTGCCACCCGTGGTCGTAAACCAGCGGATAGCGAACCAGCTTGACGTCCTGGATGTCCGCAAGAAAACCAAACAGCGGATAACTCGGCGCGGGAATCAGTAATTCATCTCCGGGATTGCAAAGCAAGCGAAAAACGAAGGAATAAGCTTCGCTCGTGCTGGTCGTCAGCACAATATCGTCGGCGGAAATCGCCACGCCGCGAGCGGAGTAATACTCCGTCACCGCGAGCCGCGCGCTCTCCAGGCCTTTGGGATTTGGTTCGTAGCGCAGCGCCGCTGGATTTTGCAGAGCTGCAAGAATGGTTTCGTTGTCGTACGCGAAGCCGCACTCTGTAGGATTTGAGGCGATCAGATCGAGCAGCTGCTTCCCGCCGGCGCGATGCCGCGCCAGCGCCTCACTCAATCGATTCCCGGTAAGATTCCAATTCGTCCGCTCAGCAAACATCCGGCTGCATCTTCTTCCGGCGTCACAACACCTTCCCATCCGCATCCATCAGCCTCACTTCGCCCAGGTTCAACTCCTTTACTCCCGCTTCAATCTTCGCGCGGTCGCCTACCACCACCCAAATCATGTTGTCCGGATGCACGATCGTTTTCGCCGCATCATTCAAATCGCTGGTCTTCAGCGCGCGCACCTTTCCCGCATACGTCTCGTAATAATCGTCCGGCAAACTAAAATGAACCAGGTCCGCGATCGACTGCCCGACCGAATCAATCGTCTCTCGCGAACCCGGCAAGCTCAGCGTCTCGTTTGCCTGAATCTTCGCAAGCTCCTCCGTCGTCAACGGCCGATCCGCCAGAATCGCGCGAAATTCCTTGTTCATCTCGGCCATCGACTCCTTGGTCTTGTCCGTCTGAACGGGAGCAATCGCGATGAACGGCCGCTGCGCGCGTGCCGCCACTAGGCGGCTTTGCGCGCCGTACGACCAGTGTTTGTCCTCGCGCAGGTTCATGTTCAGCCGCGCCGCGAAATTTCCGCCCAGCCCGTCGTTCATCGCCTCGATGGCAATCTCCTTCGGATTGTTCGTAGGCGGCGCGACGTGCCCGGCGATAATCACCGATTGCAGCGCCCCCGGCTTGTCCACCAAATACACCACGGATTTCGGCACTTGCTGCACGGTCCCGATATTTTTCGCCGGTACCTTTCCGGCCTTCCATCCCGCAAACAATTTCTCCAGCTTCGGGGTCATCTCCGCAAGCGTAGTATCGCCGACGACGATCAACGTCGAATCGTTTGGCCGAATCCAAACGTCGTGAAACTTGGCCAGATCCTCGCGTGTCATCTTCGCGACGCTGGCCGAGGTCCCCGATCCTGTCAGCGGATTCCCATAAGCGTGCTGCGCGCCATACAGCAGCCCCGGAAATACGCGCAGCGCCATCTGCAGCGGAGTGTTCTTCTCGCGGTCAATCCCCGCGAGCTGCAGTTTTTGCTGCCGCTTGAAATCCGCATCGGGAAACGATGGGTTGAGGATCACATCGGCAAAAAGATCCAGCGAAGGATCGAGCTTGGACTTCAGCGCCGACAATCGTACAGTCGACATGTCCAGGTTCGAATTCGCCCCCAACTCCGCCCCCAGCATCGCCAATTGGTCGCTGATCTCCAGCGCGCTCCGCGTCTTCGTGCCACCGGTCAGCAGTGCCATGGTCATGCTCGCCGTTCCCGGCGCAGCAAATTCATCCGCGGCGTAGCCGGCATCGCTCGTCATCCAGAAACTGACCAGCGGCACTTCATGCCGCTCTGCCAGCACCACGCTCAGTCCATTTGAAAGTTTCGCGCGCTGCAACTTAGGCAGCTTCAACTCCGGAGGTGTGCCAATCTCCGGCGCCTTCGAACGGTCCGCGCCCGCCGCCGCCGTTTTGTACGTTGGGAAGGGAAGCACTTCCAGGATGTAAACGCCATCCGCCAGCCAGCGATTCGCCGCCGCCTTCAAATCTTCCGCGGTGGCCTCGCGCGCCAGCTTCAGCGAAGTCTTATACGCATCCGGACTTCCGCGAAACACTTCGCTCTGCGCCAGGCGGTCCGACTTCCCGCCGAACCCGCCGATGCGCTCGACGCCGCGAATAAAATCCGCGTCGTCTTGCGTCTTCACCCGCTGCAGCTCTTCCGCAGTCGGGCCGTCCTTCAAAAATCGCGCCAGCTCCTCGTCCAGCTCCTTCTCCACCTGGCCTAGTCCCTGGCCCGGCCGCGCCGTAGCCTGCACCCGGAACTGCCCGCCAATTTCGCGCAAATCCACAAACGCTGATGCGTCCGTCGCGATTTGATCGTCGTACACCAACCGCTTGTAAAATCGTGAAGTCTTGCCGGTCGCCAAAACGTCGCTCACCATATCCAGATAGACGCTGTCCGCGCTTCCATACTCCGGAATATTCCAGACCTTGTAGATCCGCGACTGCGGCACGCGATCCTGCACCACTTGCCGATGCGTTCCGGTCATCTTCGCCACCCAAATCTCTTGATGCGCCACGGGCGGCCCCGCGGGAATATTCCCGAAATATTTTTCGAGCTTTTCTTTCGCGGTCTTCGCGTCGATATCTCCAGCCATCACAATCACCACATTTGACGGGCCGTAATAGGTCTTGAACCATTCCTTTACATCGTCCATCGCCGCTGCGTTCAGGTCGGCCATGTCTCCAATCACTGTCCACGAATAGGGATGACCAGCAGGATACGTATTCTGTGTGATCAGCTGCCGCGACACCGCGTACGGTTGGTTCTCGCCCTGCCGCTTTTCGTTCTGCACCACGCCGCGCTGCAAATCGAGGGTCTTCTGGTCCAGGGTCAGGAAGCCCATGCGGTCCGATTCCATCCACAAGGTGTAGTCCACCGCCGATGTCGGCACATTCTCAAAATAATTCGTGCGGTCGTTGTTCGTCGTGCCGTTCAAGTCGGTTGCGCCAATGCGCTCCATAGCTTCGATGTAGCTGCCCTTGGCGTGGTCGCTGCCGCCAAACATCAAGTGCTCGAACAAGTGCGCGAAGCCGGTCTTCCCCGCCTTCTCGTTCTTCGACCCCACGTGGTACCAGGTGTTGATGGCCACAATCGGCGCCTTGTGGTCCTCGTGCACAATCAGCGTCAGCCCGTTATCCAGCACAAATTTCTGGTACGGAATCTCCACGTCTTTCGTCTGCGCAAGCGCCCCCGCGCCAGCCGCCAGCATCACCACCGCCGCCAAACACCCCTCCGCCCAAATCCTCATCGTCATCCTCCATCTCAAAAGTCAGCAAAGAAGTGTACTCTTCTCCGCGTCCCCTGTGCACTCTGTGGTGAAATCCAGTGGCAGGTCACACTACTACCTGAAATCCTCTAGTCCGTTCTAAAATCATGGAGAGGTCCACCATGTCAGACTCATTGGTCATCGCCGGCCGCGCCTTTCAATCCCGTCTGATCGTAGGCACCGGCAAATACCGCAGCTTCCAGGAAATGGCGCGCGCCCACCTCGCTTCCGGCGCGGATATGGTCACCGTCGCGGTGCGTCGCGTCAATCTTACCGACCGCTCGAAGGAATCGCTCCTCGACTTCATCGATCGCAAAAAAATCTTCATCCTGCCCAACACTGCCGGCTGCTATACCGCCGACGAAGCCATCCGCACCGCCCGACTGGCCCGCGAAGTCGGACTCTCGAATTGGGTCAAGCTCGAGGTCATCGGCGACCAGCAAACTTTGTTTCCGGACACCGAGCAGCTCATCGAAGCCACGCGCGTGCTCGTCAAGGAAGGTTTCGTAGTTCTGCCTTACACCAATGACGACCTCATCGCCGCTCGCAAGCTCATCGACGCCGGCGCCGCCGCCGTTATGCCGCTTGCCGCGCCCATCGGCTCCGGCCTCGGCATCCAAAACGCTTCCAACCTGCGCATCCTCCGCGAGCGCATCACCGAAGTTCCGCTCATCGTCGACGCCGGAGTCGGCATCGCCTCCGACGCCGCCGAAGCCATGGAACTCGGCGCCGACGCCATCCTAATGAACACCGCCATCGCCGAAGCCCAGGACACCGTGCTCATGGCTGAAGCCATGCGCGACGCCACCTCCGCCGGCCGCAAAGCCTACCTCGCCGGCCGCATGCCCAAGCGCCTCTACGCCGCCGCCTCCAGCCCCCTCGCTGGCGTGGTAAGGACGTAACGGCGGCCTTCAGGCCGCACGCCGAACCTCTCCGGGCCCGCTAAACCACGGCAATCCGCGTCATCCCAGACTTGTCGCTCCATGTCGCTTGCGCGCCTGCGAGGAACTGCGCACCCTACGCCAAGCAGTCACATCCTCAACCAGCGAGGCGCAACATGAAGAACTTCAACCGTTTGGCAGTTTCGGCCCTGGCCCTTTCGGCGGCCATTCTCTCTGGCTGCGCCGGAGCCACCCGGCTTCCTATGCGTGCCAAGGGGCCTGCCGGCGAAGCCCTGCAGAATAAAAAGCTCGATTTGGGATTTCTCGACGCACCCGGAACCCAGCGCGACGATGTCGTCAGCCGGCTGAGTTCGGTTGACACTTCGTATTCGAATCCGCGCCTCTTCTGGGGACGCTGGAGCGAGTCCAAGTGGGGCTATTGGTGGTTTATCGCCGGCAACAACGACGCCGTCGGAGACGCTAAACGCATCTGGCACATCCACAACTTGCTGGTCAGTTTCGACGAAAATGGAAATGTGCGAAAGAAAGAATTATTCAACGAAGACAAACCTTTGTGGCTCGAGCTCCACAGCCGGCTGGCGGACGCGCTTCCGCTCGACCTATCCCAACCTATGCGGATAGAAGTGTTTGGTCCCGGCAGGCTGCAAATGATGACTCTCGGAAAAGAGTCGATTCAATTCGATCTCCGGAAAGGAAAGACGCCACATCTCGAGGTTTCACCGCAAACGATTGTGCGCATCAGCCACGGCTTTCTGGGGACCCCGGCCAATCCCGCCGTGACCTGCCACACGCTGCACCTGGCTGAGAAAAGCCCCGTGGGGAAGAACATTCTGTTTTGCGCTAGCCCCGCCAATGTTGCGGCGACATTCCAGTACTTGCAGCAATACGGATCACCGCAGCTTCGCTGGGATTGAGTTTGGTTGGGTGCCTATTTTGACGGTTGCACGACGCCAACCTTGTTTACGCCGCTGCACGCGATGTACACGCGGCCGTCGGGAGTGGCCACCATGTTGCGCACCGTCCCTCCGCCGGAGGGAATCGTGGTGCGCGCAAACTGCTCCGTCTTCGGATCAAACCGCACCATGGTGTTCGGCTTCATCCCCGATTCGCTGAACCACACCGCTCCGTCCGGCGTGATCGTGATTCCGTACGGCGCTGATTTTGCGCCTCCCGGCGACGCCCACATTTTCGCCTCGCCGGTGGCGGGATCGAGCCGCCCCAAATTCCCGCCCTCATAGTCCGTGAAATAAATTTTATCTTCCGCATCGATGGCCATGCGCCGCGGCCGCGCGCTTTCCGGCAGCTTGAACTCCGTAATGGCCATGGTCTGCGGATCGATCTTGGCCATTTTGTTGGCGCCGAATTCGCAGAAAAACGGAACGCCCTTGCTGTTGATGGCGATGCCGTAGGGAAGCGCGCGCTGTCCTTGCACCGCTCTCAAGTCGATTTTCCCGGTGCGCGGATCGAGCCTTCCCACCATGCTCCCCACCTGCACGGTAAACCACAAAATCCCGCGCGCATCAAAAACCGCTGTGTGCGGATCTTCGGCCTTCGCGTCCGGCATCTTGTACTCCGTCACGTCGCCGCTTTTCGGATCCAGCTTGCCGATGTATCCCTTCCCGTTTCCCGTAAACCATATGTTCCCGTTGGCGTCCGCCACCAGCCCGTGCGGGCCGGAATCCTCAATCTTCAGCACGTACTCCTTGAAAGCGCCGCTGGCCGGATCCAATCGGCCCAGCTTGTTCTGCAATTGCTCGGTAAACCACAGAGAGCCATCCGGAGCCAGCGCCGGATCATGCGGATGCGCGCCCTTGGTCGGCACATCCCATTCCTTAATGGTGACCTTGAGTTCACCAACAGCGGCTCCCGCCGCAACGCCCAGACCTGTCCTCATACGCTCTTGAGCATGCTCTTCAGCAATACGGGCGCGTGCCAGGCTTCGCCTGTAAGGACCGGAAAGCATCAAGAGAACGGCGCTCCCGAAGAACAAAATCGTCAGAACAGTAATGGTTCGGTCAGAGATCCTAGGGCTGCCCATTCCAACCTCCAAGTGGCACAGGCAATTTGCCTGTGCTCTTACGATTGAGATCGATCTTGCTCACGATACTCCAGGCGGACTGAAGAATGAAATACCAGCAGTGACCCGTTATTTGGCCAACGAACCCAGCAACACACTCGCGCCATTCCAAAGAATTTGCACGCCAATGCACACCAGCAAAAACGACGACAACCGCATGATCACGCTCATCCCCGTCGCGCCCAGAAACCGCGCCAGCCTGTCCGCGAATCCGTAGCACAAGAACACGCTCAACGCGATCAGTAAGGAGCCAATCACAGCGCCCACGATCGCCAGCAGACTCTCCGGCAGGTGCTGCGGTGCATTCGCACCCAATGTGATGGCCACGGAAATCGATCCCGGCCCGACGGTCAGCGGCAGCGTCAACGGATAAAACGCGTGTTGGAGGACATCCTGCGGGTCCATTTCCCGGTGGGCTCTTCCGCGGTCATCGTCGTCTCTTTGCTTCAGCAGCGACCATCCCGTCGAGATCACGATCAACCCGCCGCCCACTTGCACCACGGGCAGGGAAATCCCGAAAAACGCCAGCACATGCGTGCCCGTCAAAAATGACGCTATCAGCAAGATAAAACTATTTACCGCAATCTGTCGCGCCAGCAACCTTCGCGCCTGCCCGCTATAGTCCCGCGTCAGCGTCAAAAATATCGGGCTGCCGCCCAGCGGGTTCACGATGGGGAACAGCGCGCTAACCACCAGGATTGTAGTCTTGACCGCCTCGAGCAAGCCCCCTCCTGCTTTTTGCAGCGCCGAGTTTAGCTTGCCCGGCAAGAAATCGTACTTTGATTTTAGGCGGACGCTGCGTTTGTCGGTGCGCTCTTCGCTGGCGCGCTTGGTGCAACCCGCGCGGGCACACGTTCTTGCAGCTCCACGCGAATTCCGTTCTTCGGCCGCAGGGTGATGCTGGCCAGCGGCTCGATGCGCTGATTGGGCGCCAGGCGCATGCGAAAGCGCTGCGCGATGGTCGCGAGCAACAACGTCGCCTCCATCATCGCAAAGCCGGCGCCGATGCAAACGCGCGGGCCGCCGCCGAAAGGGAAGTACGCAAAGCGCGGCAGCTTCGCTGCTGCTTCCTCGCTCCAGCGGTCAGGATAAAAACGATCCGGCTCGCTAAACCAGCGCGGGTCCCGCTGGGTTACCCACTGACTCATCACAATATTGGAGCCGGCGGGCAAAGTGTATTCACCTACTGTAAAGGGTTCCAGCGTTCTCCGAAAAATCCGCCACGCCGGCGGATACAGGCGCAGTGTTTCGCGAACCACACGGTCCGTGTATTGCAGTCTGGGGAGATCGGCCGCGCAGGGCAGGCGTCCTCCAAGCACGGTCTCGAGTTCGGCATGCAGTTTTTCTTCGACATCCGGATGCTGAGACAGCAGATACCAGGCCCAGGACAGGTTCAGGGCCGTGGTCTCATGGCCGGCGAGCAGCAGCGTGATCACTTCGTCGCGAAGCTGCTGGTCGCTCATCGAATTGCCTTCGTCGTCGCGCGCGGTCAGCAATAGGGTGAGCAGATCCTTCGCGCCGCCAGCCGCCGGCTCGTCCGCGGTTGCTGCGCGGCTCTCGCTGCTCATGAGTTTCTCTCGTCCGCGCGCAATCAATCCGTAAACGACGCGATCGATCTCGCGCACCGCGCGAAAGTGGCGCGCGCGGGTGGGCGTGGGAAGGCCCAGAAAAAACGCTATGGAGTGAAAACCGGAGGAACTGAGCATGATGGCGTCCAGCGCGGGCTCGATTACCTTCATGCTCTCGCCCAGATCGCTGCCAAAGAGGGAGCGCAGCACGATGCGCAACGTGACATTCATCATGTCGTTGTGGATGTTGCGGGAATCTTCGTTCTTCCATCCTTGCAGCAACCGCGTAGCTTCTTCGGTGGTGATGTCGGCGTAGCGAACCAGGCTTTCGCGATGAAATGCAGGATTGCTCAGCTTTCTTTGCCGCCGCCAAAAATCGCCGTCGCTGGTGAGCAGGCCGTTTCCAAACAGTTCCGGATTGGAGCGCGAGGTGATCCCTTTGACGAAGTTACCGGTTTTTCCGAGCAGCACCTGTTCGACGTGCTGCGGGTGAAATAGAAGGTAAAAACGAAAATCGAAGAAGCGGTAGTAGACGATGTCGCCGTAGTCGCGGGCCCAGCGCGTAAGCGTCCGGGTGGAATCGCGGCTGGCCATGAACGAAGTGCCTACGATGGGAAGTCCCCGCGGGCCTGGCGGCCGGCGAGGAGCTACTGGGGTTGCGGCGGCGGACATGAGCAGGGAACTCCTTTGCGCAACGTCACTCATCATACCCTACACACCGAAAACGGGTTCCGCGTGGCCTAGGGGAGGTGGTTTTGGGGAACACTACGGATTCGCTGCTGGATGGCGACGGTCACGACACGTAGCGCTGATACGTCGTTGGCGAAACCATCGGCGGGCGGGATTATGAACTTGATTCGCGAAACAGTTGCTCTAGAATAGTGACTACAAAGAAGGCGGAGCGGGCGTCGTACAATGGCAGTATAGAAGCTTCCCAAGCTTCGGACGTGGGTTCGATTCCCATCGCCCGCTCCATAATTCCTGGGGGTCCGGCCCGGACACATAGGTGACAGAACGTACCGGCTACATAGGTAACAATTTTGAGTCAAAGGGTTGTCGAGCATCTGCAGAGCCTTTTCCTCCAGATCGATGTATCCGAGATCGTAATCCATAAAGCTGACCAGCCAAATACCTTCTTCGAATCGCAACGCCCAGCGTGGACGAAGACCATCTTGGCAGAGGTAAGAACATCTGGGAAAATGACAACTCATAGGAGGCAGTCATGGCAACAACAAAAGTGGCGATAGCGCCAATGAAGGCGGCGCAGATTCCCAAGGCGGGAGCCGATTTCGAAATTGTCGAGCGCGAGATCCCCAAGCCGGGTGCGGGAGAAGTGCTCATCAAGGTGCAGGCCTGCGGTGTGTGCCACAGCGACATGTTCACCAAAGAAGGCGCTTGGCCAGGCATTCAGTATCCCCGCGTTCCGGGTCACGAAGTCGCCGGCCTCATCGATGAACTGGGCGACGGCGTTTCCGGGTGGACGAAGGGGCAGCGCGTCGGCGTCGGCTGGCACGGCGGCCATGACGGCACGTGCCTCCAGTGCCGGCGCGGAGATTTTGGCAACTGCCGGAATCTGAAAATTGCCGGCATCAGCTATGACGGCGGATACCAGCAGTACATGGTGGCTCCCGTGGAGGCCCTGACCGCGATGCCGGAAAGTCTAAGTGACGCCGAAGCAGCGCCGCTGCTCTGCGCCGGAATCACTACCTTCAACGCGCTGCGCCACAGCGGCGCAGGGCCCGGCGACCTTGTTGCGGTGGTCGGCATCGGCGGTCTGGGTCACCTCGGAATTCAGTGGGGCAACAAGTTCGGTTATAAGGTCGCGGCCATCGGGCGCGGATCCGAAAGCGCGGCGCTCGCCAAGAAACTCGGAGCGAGCGTCTACATCGATAACAAAGTGACCAACGCAGCCGCGGCATTGCAAAAATTGGGCGGCGCACAGGTCATTCTGGCGACAGCCCCAAGCTCGAAAGCGATGTCCGAGGTAATCGACGGCTTGGCGCCGAACGGCAAGCTCATGGTCGTTGGTGCGACGATGGATCCCATTGAGGTCACACCGGTACAGCTCATTTCAGGAAGTCGAGCCATTCAAGGTTGGGCCTCCGGAACACCCGCCGATGCCGAGGACACACTGCGCTTCGCCGTACTAACCGGCGTGCGGCCCATGATTGAAACCTATCCGCTCGAAAAAGCGGCCGAGGCTTACGCCCGCATGATGAGCGGCAAGGCACAGTTCCGCGTCGTTCTGACGATGTGAAGTGGACCGGCCGCGCCACGGCGGTCATTTTGGGGTCTGTGATCAGCCGGACTGACGCCCCGACAGTATTACCTCCAAACTTTAGGTGAAGGATTAGGAGCGGTATCCATAACTTCGGATGTCCCTTTCCCCGCGTTCAACGATTCGTTTTTCCCAGGCGCTCTCGGAAGTAGCCCTTCCAGCTTTCGGGCAGGGCCGCAACTCGCAAGGCGCGGTGTACGGAAGCCACATCGTCATCGCCGTACCTTTTCGCCACGTACAGCCGAGTAATTTCCGAGACAGGGACGGCGTTTGGGTCGCGAGCAATCGCTTTGATCTCGTCACCGGCGCCGACGTCACCCTCGCGCATGACGGCGAAGTAGAAACCCGTGCGGCCGCTGGCGAGGAATCGCCTCACCATATCGTCGGATTGAAATCGGATACCAAGCTTGTAGCAAGGGAGGCGAGGCTGTGTCACGACCAGTTGCGCGGAACCAATAGCGAACTGGTCGCCGAGGTGGACCGCGGATTCCAACAATCCGTCGGTAGTGAAGTTTTCTCCAAAAATGGCCATCGGCAAGTCGCGGCCTGGCAGCTCGCCCTTCCAGTAGTCGTAGTGCGCGATCGGGTAGCAGTAGACGGCTTTGTATTCCCCGCCGTGAACGCTGAGGTCCGCCTGGCGGTCGCCGTCCAAATTCAGTTTGCGCAACGCGACGCGTCCTTGCACCGGCTGTTTGTAGATTGCGGTACTGACGCTTCTCCCGTGCCAAATCACTTCTCGGGGAAGCCCAGTATTAACGGAAACTAGTTTCATCGCCCCTCGTCCTTACCTAATGATACCTAACACGGTCGGCTGTGCGCCTAGCCGCGATCGGTCCTGGGTGATCGCGGGAATCCGCCGTGCGATGGCGCGGTGCGCGTCCAGGCGGACGTTGCCCTCCGCACGGCGTGGGTGACTTGCGCAAGTGCATGAATAAAGTGGGAAGTGGCGGGTCTTTCGCATATGCTGTAGAGGATGACCCGCCCCTCCAGTCAGGAACGCCGCAAGAAGATACGTACAAAAGTCCCGCGGATGATACGCGTGCGGCCGTCGGAGCCAACTCTGGAGGATTTCGACGAAATTCTGCCGACGTTAAATGCTGCGCGAAACAGCGTCTACTTTGTTCCACAAAACGGCATTTTTGCTCCGAAGATGCGCGTGTTCGTGACCTATCCGTACGCCAGCGATCCCGGTTCCATCAATCAGGAATTCCTGGGAGCGGTGACGCGCGTCGACAAGCTGCCGGGCGACAAGCAGGGCGTTGCCGTGGAATTATTGATGCCCATCTTTGTAGGCACGCGAGAGACGATTCGCTGAATCAAGACAAGCAGCCTGCGCTAGCCGTCGAGTCGGCGCGTCCTTCCCGGAGCCGGCCCCTCTAATGACCGAGAAAACAAAGGGTTCACGCGGACTCTGGCTCATCGCCGCGTTCAAGCTGGTGAAGGGGCTCGGGTTGCTGATCCTCGCCATCGGCGCGCTAAAGCTGCTGCACAAAGACGTCGCCGCGGAAGTGGAGCGATGGATTAATTTCCTGCGTTTCGATCCCCACAATCACTACATCGAAAAACTGCTGGCCAAACTCGGGAGGATCGATGAACGAAAACTGGAAGAATTGAGTGTCGGCACTTTTTTCTATGCCGGTCTGTTTCTCGCCGAGGGTATTGGGCTGGCTTTGCGGAAACGATGGGCGGAGTACTTGACGATCGTATCGACGGCCTCGCTGCTCCCGCTGGAGATTTATGAAATTACCAAGCTTGTGACCACCGTGAGAATCGTGCTGCTGCTGATCAACATCGTGGTGGTGGCGTACCTGGTCATCGAAGTGCGCAGAACGCGAAGTGCCCGGCACGAATAATCTTTCCGGCGGTTACTTCACTTCGCGGACGTGCGCGATCAAGTTGCGAATGCTGCTGGCCAGCTCCGCTACTTCTCCTTCTCCCTGAATATCAAAATCAATCTCGTAGTTGCCGGCGGCCGCGTGATCGACGGCTTCCTTCAGACTGAGCAGAGGCTTCACGACCTGCCGCGGGAGAACGAAACTGATCCATACGCTGACCAGGAAGGTGATTGCCGACACGATGCTGAGCGACCACTCCGCTCGAGAGATGAGGCGCTGGGCCTTGTGGTGATCGCTTTCGATGCGGCTCCAGTTCCTCGTCTCGAGTTGGGAAGCGAGATCCAGAACGCCCTGGCCGGAATTCTGTAGGTCCACCGTGATCTGGCGCAGGGCGGGATTTCCTTCCTGGGCCGTTTCGGAAATTTGCGTGTCGAAGGAATCGACGCGATTGCGTAGTGCGTCGACCAACTGCGCGCGACTCTTGTAGCGCGCGTTCTTCAGCAGGTCGTCGAGATCGTGCTCGTAGGCCACCACCACCGCGTTGATGCGGTCGGCGGGAGCCTGGCCAGGCTCCCCTACCAGCGCGACGGCAGTCTCAAAGCGTTGCCGGTATTGATGCAGCGAGTCAAGCGCTTGTTGCGTAAGCCCCTGATCGGAGGGATTGAGCTCGCGAATGGCGCTCAGGATCTGCTCGATGCGCCCCAGCGATTCGTGCGCGGCCTGCAGCGAGGCGGAATCGTTAAGCAGCAGGTAATTACGCTCGGAGCGCCGGGTATCGAGCATCTCGATGGTGGCTTGCTGAGCGAGGGTGGCTGCCGGCGCGTCATAGCTGACGATGCGGTCGATGATGAATCCGACCTGGAAAAGGTAGTAGACCGCCAGCACAATCACCGGCACGAGAATCAAGCGCACCACTGCCAGGCTATAGGCGATGCGCCGCCGCAGAGAACTCCCCGGCGCGAGCACACGGAACGACCGGCGTATTCGGGATTGCATGAGCCAACCCTCCTGCGGCAACTTGCAAGATAATATGCCAAAAGCAGGGCAGGGAGGCTCCGCAAGGGCGCCGCGGAAGGGCAGGCCTCGCCCACCGATGGAGTGCGGCGAGCGAGGCCGGTGCTGCGAGGGGACAGACTTCAGGTCCCGGGCAAAGGGCCCGAGCTTAGGGTCCAAACTTAAGGCCCGAACTTAAGGCCCGGACTTACGGATTGATGTCTTCTTTCTTGTCGAGCTTGGCGATCATGCGCTGAATTCCCGGCTTGGCGAAGTCGGGCGCGGTCGGTAGAGCAAGCTTCATTTCCTTGCTGGCGGTGTCATAGTCTCCCTTCGCGGAAGCCATGCGCGCGAGTTCACCGTGCGTGTACCACTCATTCGGGTGCTTTTTCACGTTGATCTTGAAGACGGCGAAGCCTTCGTCTTGTTTTTTCTGCCCTTGCAGGCTGCGGCCATAGAAGTGAAGCTGCAAGCCGTTGGCGGCGTCCAGCGCTTTCGTCTTCATAGCCGCGGCTTCCTGCTTTTTCCCCTGCTCCTCCAGGATCATGGATTTGCCCAGTAGATTCTCGAAGCGCTCCTCGATTTGGATCGACTGGTCCTCCCACTTCATGGCCTGGTCCAGATTGGTGTTGGCGTCGATCAGCCAATTGGCCGCTTCATCGAAGCCCGCCCAGGTGAAACCGCCGGTGTTGCGAAGCTGGTGTTGGATGCTGCGCAGCACGAGGGCGTTCACGTCCGCGGACACCTTGAACGGGACGGCCAGTTTCTCCCAGCGCAGCGTCACGGCGACGGAGTCCGGCTTGGGATCGTCGAAGGAATAGGTCAAGGCTTCCACAAACTCCGCGGGATGCGCCTTCACCGCGACGCGCAGTGCGTCTTCCTTTTCGTCATAGCTGAAGCTGCCCCAGGACGTGGAGTTTTTGGAGAAGATGATGGTCCATTGGTCCGCGGTGGGAAGGGTGTGCAGGCCGTAGGTGCCGGCGGGCAATGCGTGGCCTTCGACGGACACGTCGTCCGTAAAGGTGATGGTCGTGTTTTCATTAGCGCCGGCGCGCCAGACCTGGCTATAGGGAACGGCCTTGCCCCAGATTTCGCGTCCGCCCACCAGTGGCCGGCAATAGTTGACCGTGATATCCGTCAGCCCGATGCGCTGCGTGGTGATGGCGCGCTGGCTGATGGTGGGAAGGCGCAGCTCGATCGCCTGCCCGCCGTTTTTGAACTGCGCCCGCGCCACGCCGGCGAAACCGCTAACAGCCAGCGCAAGGCCCGCACAACAAGAAAATAGTCGCCGCATGAAGACACCCTCCTCTTCGATTTGAGAATCGCTCCTGGAACGCGATTCCAAACACTCCTGCGCGCATAGACGGCTGGCGCAGCGGACTCGTGAGCAGGCTCTTGTCTTTTCGCGCCGGTTCCAAAGCCGAGGTATCGGGTCAGTTTCCGATAACGCGCGACTTACCGGGAGTTAGAGGCGCTTCCTGACCTATCGATGATAAAACATAGCCTGAACTGGCCTCTCCTGGAGGTGTGAAATGACAGAACTGATTGCAGAAACGTCGCCGCAGCGCAGAGCCAGGATTGCCGGTGTCCTTTATTTACTTTACGTCCCCCCACCAGTAATTGTCGGCGAGTTCATTAAAAGGTTTGTTGTGGAAGGCGACGCCGTAGCGACAACGAAGAATATGCAGGCCGTCGAGTCCCGAATTACTCGAAGTAATCAACGTGCCTGATTAGACGCGGTTATCGTACAAGTGAAATAGGCCCAGATCTCAATGTCCGGTTAGACGACTAATCAGGAGTTGAGGAGAGCAGTCGAACAAGCTAGCTGTTAATTGGAACCCGCACCTGCGAACCAATTCGATTAGCGCTTCGGGATGAACAACATGCTGCATGTACCCTCGTCGTTGCCCGGGAATGCGAAACAGCCTAAATTGAAGGTGAAACGGTGGTTTCTAGTCACCGGCACACCGTTCTCCCGAGGGGGTACAAAGAGCCAAGCTCCAATAATGTTTTGGATCTCATTCTCAACCTGAATGGTCGGAGCTTTTCTGACTTCAACGTGACCCACAGTGCCATCCTTAGCGACATCAAAACTAGCGTCCACAACGCCTCTGAATCGGAGCGTGTTTGGGACAGCAAAGGCACCCGAAGAACACAGGATGCAATCATCAAATAACCGTGACTCATTAACGACGGTGGTAATCGGACGGCTAATGTAGGGCCGGGGCGGCGCTGTGTCTTTTGTCTCGACCAGAGCACACTTCAATTTAATTCCGGCGACGCAGATGTTACCTTTGGCGAGAGCCCAGGAAGATTGAAGAGTTCCATCCGCTGGAACAGCTAGGTAAGTCGGTTTTTCTCCATACAAACTCGCAATAGCCCCGTCGTAGAGGAAACATCCCTGCGAAGTGCACGAAGTGAACTCGTTTGGTGAACGCGTACCATGAGACCAACTAATTCCGTCAGAGGAATGCAAAACTACGGGGGCACTATAACCGCCGCTCTTTTGCCTTTCCAGATATTCGATTCCGAAAGCCCAGTATTCGGAGTTCCGCGAAAACAAAGTCCCCGCAAAAGTGTTGTCTAAATGAATGGTCTTCCAGGTCTTGCCAGCGTCCTGCGTGACAAAGAAGTAGTTTTCTCCCTCTTTTTGATGAAGCGCAATTGCGGCGCGATTAGCATTTAGGCGGGCGAACGACAAGACCTCGAAATAGTCCTTTTTGGAAGGGTCGGTCTCAAATCCGATGACAGGACTCCAATGGACGCCGCTGTCATCAGTCATTTCCACCCTTAGACCAGTTTGGAGCATTCCATTCCTGTCATCCGCGAAAGCGATTGCATTTATCGTGGACGTTCCCAAGGAGCTTGATATCCATGTTTCCCCACCGTCGGTCGTTCGCAGGAAAGCGCCATTGCTGCCGGACGCAAAGCCATGAAGTCTATCCGCGAAAACAATACCGAGTAGAAGTTCGCCGTCGGCCTTCTGGTGTTTCACTTGCCAGCTTCTCCCCCCGTCATCCGACTTGGCTATCATTTCATCGGCACCGCAAACCCAAAGAGTGTCGTCACTGTCGGTCAAACTAGTTGGTCGAAACGGTGTAGAAGCGGTCCACCAAGGAGAAGGCGGTGTTGACATGATTGTTGTGGAACACGCCAAAAACACGAGCGCAACGAGTATGAGAATTTGGACAATTCGGCTGGCGGACATTTACTCGCATCATACACTAGGTCGATTCAACTCCTGATTAACGCGGTTACCGGAAACTGGCCCACTACCAAGGCCGTTGACAACATGGGCTTTCGTTTCTTAGCATGTAAATTCATTTTGACTCTGTTTTGAACTACGTTTGGAGCGCTCCAAAAGAGTTGCACATCGTTGTGTAAAGCAAAATTCTTATGATTACAGTAACGGACCTGACCAAGAGGTACGCCCGCCACACGGCTGTGGACCACATCTCCTTCGACGTCCACAAAGGACAGATCGTCGGATTCCTCGGGCCCAATGGCGCGGGCAAGACCACCACCATGCGCATGCTGACGTGTTTTCTTCCGCCCACATCGGGCACCGCTAAGGTCGCCGGCTTTGACGTTCTCGACCAATCCTTCGAAGTGAAGAAGCGCATTGGCTACTTGCCGGAAATGCCGCCGCTCTATCCCGAAATGCGCACCGTCGAGTATCTGCAGTTTGTCGGCAGCTTGAAGGGCCTTTCCAAGACGGAGCTTCCCAAGCGCATCGACTACGTTTGCGAGCGCTGCGCGATTTTGGATGTGAAAGACAAGCTGCTCGGGAAACTCTCCAAGGGCTATCGGCAGCGCGTGGGTCTGGCCCAAGCCATCATCCACAATCCCGACGTGCTGATTCTCGACGAGCCTACTTCCGGCCTCGATCCCAAGCAAATCAACGAAACACGCGAGCTGATCAAGAGCCTCGCCGGCGACCACACCATCATCTTGAGCACGCACATCCTCCCCGAAGTCGAGCAGACTTGCGAGCAGGTCATCATCATCAACAAAGGCAAGCTCGTGGCCACCGATTCCGTCAGCAATCTGCAGAATCGTGCGCGCGGCGCGGAGTCGCTGCTGGTCGAGGTCGGCGCGCGCAAAGGCCCCGTCGATCCGGCAAAGGTGCAATCGCGCCTCGAGCTGGTTTCCGGAGTCACCCGAGTCCATCTCAAAAACAAGTACGACAATCGCTCTGTCTTCGAAGTGGAAAGCCGCAAAGGCCTGGTCCGCGGCGATCTCTCCCGCGCCATCGTCGAAGCCGGCTGGGACCTCAATGAATTGCGTCCCGCCGCCATCAGTCTCGAAGAAGTCTTCTTGCAACTGACCGGCGACACCGCCGCGGCGCCCGCCGAAGAACCCGCCGTAACAGCAGGAGTCAAGTAGATGCGAAATGTTTGGATTATTTTCCGCAAGGAGCTGCGCAGCTATTTCGTTTCGCCAATAGCGTACCTGCTCCTCGCGATGTTCGCCGTCATTTTCGGCTTCTTTTTCTGGAACATCCTCGGCTTCTTCATTCGCGAAGGCACAGAGGCCATGATGAGTGGCCAGATGTTTCCGATGAACCTCAATGAAAGGGTCATTCGGCCTCTCTTGTCCAACATCAGCGTGGTCGGTCTCTTCCTCATCCCCATGATAACCATGAGGCTCTTCGCCGAAGAGAAACGCACCGGCACGATTGAATTGCTGGCAACGTCGCCGGTTAGCGACATCCAGGTGATTCTCGGCAAATGGACCGCGGCCGTCGTCTTGTACGGTGGCATGCTGCTGCTGAGCGCGTTGAACTTCGTATTTCTTTTTAAGTATGGACGTCCAGACTGGAAGCCTTTGGCCATTGGTTATCTAGGGCTGCTGTTGCAGGCTGGCGCGCTGCTGGCCATCGGCACCTTTATCTCCACGCTGACAAAGAATCAAATTATCGCCGGAGCGGTCACCTTTGCGGTTTGTTTGCTGCTCTGGATTTTGGAGTGGGTAACCGGCTTCGATACAGCGGCTTGGGCGCGCGTGATGGCGTACATGTCGGTGATAACGCATTTTGAGTCGTTCGCCAAAGGCCTGCTGGATTCCAAGGACGTAATTTTCTACGTCACCCTGATTTTCCTCGGACTGTTCCTGACGGCGCGCTCCATGGAATCCCTGCGGTGGAGGACTTAAGTGAGCATGCAGTTCCTGAAGGCTAGGCAAACCAAGTACGCGGCGTATGCCGGCACCTACATTGCCGTGGTCCTCGCCATATTGGCCACGGCCAATGTGCTCGCCAACCGCTATGACAAGTCCTTCGACGCCACGAGCAACAAGCGCTACAGCCTCTCCGATCAGACGGTGAAGATCGTCAAGGGCCTGAAGCAGGACGCGACAATCACCTATTTCGACGGGCCCCGCGGGTTCGCCCCTGCAAAGGATCAACTCGATCTCTACTCCAATCTGTCCCCGAAAGTTCACGTCAAGTATGTGGACCCGGACAAGGACCCCATGGGGGCGCGCGCCGCCGGCTTCAAGAACAACGGCACAGCCATCGTGCAAGTCGGCCTCAACAAGAATGAAGCCAAGAGTGTGACCGAAGAGGAGATCACCGGCGCGTTGATTCGCGACCTCAAGAACACCACGCGCACCGTTTGTTTTGTAACCGGCAGCGGTGAGCATCAGATTGACGACTCCGGGCGCAATGGTTATTCGCGCTTCAAGGATTTGCTGGGAAAGGACAACTACGCCGCGAAGTCGATCGACCTGTTGCAAAAGGCGGAAGTCCCTGGCGAATGCACCGTCCTGGTGGTGGCCGGACCCAGGGGTGACTATCAGCAACCGGCGGTCGACGCCATCAAGAAATTCGTCGAAGACGGCGGTCGCGCCTTGTTTCTGCTCGATCCGCCGTTGAAAATGGGCCGCTCCGAAATCGCGGACAACGATGCCCTGGCCGGCGTCCTGCAGGATTGGGGCGTCACCACCGACAAAGATTTGATTCTGGACCTGAATCCCATCGGGCAGCTTTTCGGCCTCGGCCCGCAAGTCGCCTTGGTCAGCAGCTACGACGCGCATCCCATTGTCAGCGAAATGAAGGGCGTCACCACCGGGTTTCCGCTCTCGCGCTCGATTGACGTGAAGAGCGGGTCGAAGACCACGGTCCAAAAGCTCTTCAGCTCGTCGGAGTCCAGCCTCGCCACCAACAAGCTGAATTCTCCAAGCGTCGACCCGAGTGATCCCAAGAACAAAAAAGGCCCCATGACCGTCGCTGCCGCGGGCACCTACAACACCGGCAAGGAAAACTCGCAGGGCCGCTTCGTCGTCATCGGAAGTTCCGACTGGGCCGCCAACGGTTTCATCAATTTCAATGGCAATCGCGACTTGGCCCTGAATGCCATGAACTGGCTTTCCTCCGACGAGGATCTCATCTCCATTCGTCCGAAAGAGCCAGAGGATCGCCGGATCACGATGACCAACGCCCAGTTTCGGTGGGTGCTGATTAGCAGCCAGTTCATACTGCCTCTAATCGTGATCTTTGCCGGCGTTTCGGTGTGGTGGCGCAGAAGGTAGCAGACCTCGCGATGCGCTTGTCACCCTCAGGACCAAAGTCATGAAGAGCAGCGGATTGATCATCGCCGCCGTTGTGCTCGCCGCTCTTACCGGGGTGCTTTACTGGTCCAATCATCATCCCCCTTCCGTGGACACTACAAAGGCCTCCCTCGATACTCCGCCCAAGATTCTTGCGCTGAAGCAGGAAGACATCTCCAAGATTGCGATCCGAAAGAAGGGCGGGGAAGAGCTGGACCTCGTGAAGGGCGACGCCGGCAAGTGGCAGATCACCGCGCCCAAGCCGCTCGGCGCTGACCAGGAAGCCGTATCCAGCCTGCTCTCCACGGTCTCTTCGCTTAGTGCCGACCGTCTGGTGGAAGACAAAGCCGGCGACCTGAACCAATACGGCCTCGCACAGCCCGC
>Ga0210406_10001135_pt1 | contig 33869 bp, 25 predicted proteins | sample IncBWC30MmetaG_FD_155454 | JGI IMG/M metagenome (GOLD analysis project Ga0210406, IMG submission 155454) | Forest soil microbial communities from Barre Woods Harvard Forest LTER site, Petersham, Massachusetts, United States - Inc-BW-C-30-M | ecosystem: Environmental > Terrestrial > Soil >... | reverse complement strand
TTTTCTGTGTCTCACTCGTCCTCAGCTACGTCCGCCTCCGGCTCCGCTCCGTCATGGCCTCCACCCTCATCCACGTCAGCTACAACGCCACCATCTTCATCTTCGCCTTCATCGTGACCGGCGGCTTCCGCCATCTCGACAAGATCACCCACTAGAGCCACGCGAACCTACTTAAGCGGATAAAGCTTCATCTCCCTGAAATAAACCTCTGCCCCCTCAGACTGAAACAAAATCTTCCCGCTCGCTGGCGACGGATTAGTCCCCTCATTCACCAGCTTCCCATTCACATACTGCTTGATATCGTTCCCCTGCGTCACCAGCTCCAACACATTCCACTCTCCATGAGGCTTCTCCACCTCTCCCACCGGATCGCGAAAACCCACCACATTCTCCGAAGGCCCTTTGCCAAAGCGATCGATCTTCATCGCCTTCCCTGACGGCCCTGTCACCCGAACACCATCGTTGCCCGTCAGCGCCGCTCCATCCGTCATCCAGAAATCGCCGGTCCCGCCTTCCAAAATCTGAAACTCGATCGATTGCGGCCAAACCTTCTGCTCGCCCTGCACGTTATACAGTATCCCGCTGTCGCGAGCCTTACCCTCGCGGCTTCCATACGTTCCCTCGCCCCACTTGAACTCCGCGCGCAGATAAAAATTCTGATACGTCTTCTTCGTAATGAGGTAGCCGAACTCCTTCCCCGAGACATGGATCACGCCATTCTCCACCTGAAACACATGCTCAGGATCGTTGTTCAGTCCCGTGCCTGTAAGAAACGTGTCGAAGTTCTTCAAATCCGAGCCATCAAACAAAACAATCGCAGACTTGTGCGCCGGTATCTTAGGGGACGCCGCCTGTCCCAGGGCATTCACGCAGGGCACCAGCGCCAGCATCGTCATCAAGGTTGAGATAGCTCTTCCGCTACGTTGCACAGACTCTCCAAACAGCCGATTTTGAAAATTTCATTTTAAACCCGAAAACATCACACGTCAGCAAATCTCCCGACTAACCTGTCGGAACATAGCTTTTGAAGCCCGCATTGGCCATCCCGCGTTGAGCCTCAACATTCTTCATGAAGGTCTCCCACACAAATCCCGTCCGTGCGTTCTCCGCCATCAGCATGGTGATGCCCGTGTCGATGCCGACAATATCCGTGTCATACCATTTCTTCAGCGGATTGAAGGCATCGACGAAGCCATAGCGGCTCCATGCCTGCGGATAACGGCTTCGCATGTTCTTCAGCACTCGCATCGTGGCCTCCGGAAGAAACGGCAGCGAGCCTCCAGGAGCCGCGGGCACCACCGTTCCATCGATAGGGCCCATCGCCGGCGGCCCACCCCAGATCACATAGCCCTTGTCCGAGTCCGACGCAGTAATGCCCCAGAGATCATCGCTGTAATCGGGAAAGCTCTTGCCCAGCTCCACGCAGAAACGCCTGTGCACTTCCGTGGCGGTCGCCGAGTTCTGAAAATAATCCGCATATTTATCCCGCTTGCCCCGGAAGTCAAACCACGCCTGCGAGTACTGATGGACAAACAACGGCGCAAACGAGCCGATGTACCGCAGCCCGTCATATTCGAACGTGGTCCGCTTCCATGCCAGCCACGCCTCCGGCCGCAACGGGTGAGACGAAGACCCCATTCCCAGCAGATAGATCATCATCAATTCGCTGTAGTAGTCCCACTTGTAAGGCAGGAAGCCCGTCTCCGGCGTCCAGCCGTGGGGCAGCAGCGTCGTGTCTTCTGAGAGCCACGTCCAGTCCACCCGGTCAAAGATTGCATGGGCAAGTTCGATGATGTCGCGATCCTGAAAGTGCTGGCGGCAGGTAAGGATGCCGCAAAGCAGGATTGCGGTGTCGACAGAAGAGACCTCGGAGTCCCAGATTCTCTCGCCTGTATTGATGTTCGCGAAGTGAAAGAAAAATCCGCGATGCGTCGGCAGCTTCCTCCACAGAAATACCAGAGTAGCGATAACCCGCAGACGCGCGTCCTGATGAGAGATAAAACCGCGCTTTTCCGCAATGCAGATTGCGCTCAGGCCAAAGCCGGTCGACGCGATGCTCGCGACCACGCCGGTGTCGTCGATTCGCACGTTGCAGCGATCTTTTATCAAGCCCGTCTGCGGGTTGGCTTGCTCCCAGAAGAACAGGAAACTGCTGCGTTCCAGATCGTCCAGAAACTGGTCATCCTCAGGCGAAAACGCGGTCGGCACTGGCTGAGGTGCCGCTTCCCCGCGCCGTTTGTCAACCTGCCGCGCGGCTGCATGCGCCCACACAGGAAGAGCGCCCCATCGAGAAAGCGGCCACCCAAGAGAGACGCCGGCCATCTCGCGCAGTAGCTGGCGCCGCGAAGTGCGATTCTCTATGTCATCTACACTTTCATTCATGCTCATTCAAGCCATCCGCATTCGCCTCGGAAAACTGATTCAAGGCGACCATGTACTGAATAATAGATGCACGGATGCGCCCAATAAGAGCGGCGGCCGAGGCAGCATGTGCCCCCGCTTGAGCGTCCAACTATCTACCGGTGTGGAATGACGGCAAAGAAAGTTGTCTGGACGATCCTCGCAGTGGCGGCAGTCGTGGTGATTCTGCTTTTGTTGCGCGCCCACCGCTTGGAATCTATCAAAGTGCGGCGATCGATCCCGATCGAAGGAGCAGTGATCCAGCGCGATGCTGACACCAAAAACGAAGTGCCGATTGCAGACGTTGTGGTCACAGCATCCGATGGCGTAACCAGCGCTACCGCCCGGTCAGAAGCGTCCGGATATTTCAAGCTCGTTCTCGAAAACGGACTATTATCCGGAAGCCCCGTCATCGTCAGTTTCCGCCATCCGAATTACGAACCTCTCGACCTGAATGTGCAGATAGGACGGTTGCAGACTCCGGAAGAGCTATATATTGCGCCCATGATTCCGATCCCCCCGAAGACCGTCACTCGATCCAGCCGTCCCGAAGCGGTGGTATCCAATGTCCGGGTGAGATATACGATCAACTCCCGCACTGACACCAATGTCGGCAGCGCCGTCAGAACGTTTCAGGTTGTCAATGCCGGAAATGTGCCCTGCAACCATCAGGCCCCATGCTCCCCCGATGGCAAATGGAAAGCCTCCTCGGCGTCCGCGGCGCTCGATGCCGGAGCCGACAACACGTTCAGCAACGTAAGAGCCTCCTGCATCGCGGGGCCGTGCCCGTTTACCCGGATCGACTCAAGCGGATTTATTCACGGCGGCCGCAACATCAGCGTGTCCGCCCTCAACTGGTCGGACACGACGACCTTCCTCATGGAGGCCGAGGTCTATCACACTGCAATCAACTCCAATGTTCGCCAGTTATACCCCGTCATCTTCGGCCGGACGCTCAACTTTACCCTGCCCCCCACCCAGGAGGGCGTTAGCCTCGAGGCCGAGATCGACGGCTCTCCCATGGTCTTCCCCCTAGGCCCAACTCCCGATTTGAGCTGGGCCACCTGCACCGTCCGCACCGACACCGAAAAAGAGAAAACCACAGTCTACGGTTGCGAACTAAAACCAGGCTTTAGGTTCTGACCCGATAGGACTGCAGAGCAGTCCGCCCACAAGAAGGGTCATCCTGAACGAGGCGCGTGCAAGCCACACTCGCAAACTCGAGCCGTATCTTGCCGCGTATTACTACTCGAACTCTACATTCCAATCTCTATTCTTCCGCCCACGGGTAGGCCGCTCTATAGTGACTCGCCTGCGACTCTGGATCCGCCGTTCAATCCGACGTTCAGCGACCAGCCCTACTACGTCATCCTGCCGGCAAAATGATCGATTGCAAAAGAACCGTTTCGGCTCGGCCTCGTTTATGCGATACAAGTGGAAAAACATTTGTAGATTCTCAATACAGGGATTCCACAGAACCGTCGCGATGTAACGGTGCATTCACGCCTCCTTGATCGGAAATTAATAGGTACCGCTATAGCTTCATTGCTATGCGAAAGAATAGATTTTCACCAACACCTCGACTTCTGGCGGCCATCCTGTTTTTCTTCACATGCACCTACCTCCAGGCTCAGTATGAGAACGGAAGTTTAGTGGGAACCATCCGTGATACCAGCGGCGCAGCGGTCTCCGGAGCATCCGTAACCGTCACGAACAACGCTACGGCGGTCACGGCGAAGACGACGACGAACAGCGATGGCGACTATGAACTCCCGTCCGTCCACGTCGGCGTCTATACCATCACAGCGAATGCTCCTGGCTTCACGGACACAGTAGCCAATAACATTACCGTTTCGGTTGGCGGACGCCAGCGCATCGACCTTTCTCTCAAAGTGGGCGCAACTGAAACTACTGTCGAAGTCTCCGACGTGGCCCTGCAGCTTGAGACCGAGACCAGTGAACGCGGCCAGGTCATCACGAACTATCAGAGCGAGGCGTTTCCGCTCGTTACCCGCAACTACTCCGACCTGCTGGGCCTGATCCCAGGCTCGCGTCAAGCCCCTACCGCAGCGACGACCAGTTCCATCAACTCACTCGTCCGTGCCGGCTCCTACAACGTCAACGGCCAGCGCAGCATGTTCAACAACTTCCTGCTCGACGGTCTCGACAACAACGCTTACGGCGAGAGCAACCAGGGATTCGACAACCAGATCATCGCCGTTCCGCCCGACTCCGTCGCCCAGTTCCAGGTTGTAACAGATAACGAAAGCGCCGAATATGGCAGGTCCTCCGGCGCCACCATCAACGTCGCCTCACAGAGCGGTACCAATCGCTTCCACGCCACTGCGTACGAGTTTATTCGCAACACGGTCCTGAATGCGGCAGGCTTCTTCAAGCCGCTCACGGTCGGCAGCACCGGCATCACCACTCCGTTCAAGAAGCCCACCTTCAATCGCAACCAGTTCGGCGGCAATCTTGGCGGACCCATCGTCAAGGACAAGCTCTTTTTCTTCCTCGACTATGAAGGCTTTCGTCAGGTGCTCAAGCCCCTCAGCGTTCTCACGCTTCCCACGCAGAACGAGCTCAACGGTATCCTCGTCCAACCCGTCAGGAACCCTGTTACGGGCGCCACCTACGCCGCCGGCACCGCGATTCCCTCCTCGGCGATCAATCCTCTCTCCGCACAGATCATAAGTTACTTCAAACAGTTCTCAGCAGCGCTGCCGGTCAGCGGTCTCTCTACGGGGACTAACCCCACCGGCCTGGCATCGGGCGACTACGCCGTCCAGGTACCCTTCACCGATAACGCCGACAAGGGCGACCTCCGCCTCGACTGGCAGATCAATCCCGTCAACTCGGCCTTCATTCGTATCAGCGACCGCAAGGAAAACGGCGTCAACTACCCCAGCATTCCGATCCCGCTCGATGGCCAGACCAACGGGAACATTCGTATCCTCGACCAGCAAATTGCCCTCGGCTACACCCGCCTCATCGGCGCCAATAAGGTCCTCGATGTTCGCCTCGGCCTCGACCGAACCAAGGCTGGCAAATTTAACCTCTCTATCGGGAATACTGCCTTCAATAACATTCCCGGCCTGCCGACCGGCAATGCCGTCGTCGCTGGTGGCCTTCCGTCTATAGGTATTACGGGTTTCACCGGCTTCGGCCGTCAGAGCACGAACCCGCAGTGGCAGAATCCCGCCCTGATCGACCCCAAGGTCAACTTCACCTGGGTCAAGGGCAGGCATTCCATGAAGTTCGGCTACGAGTATGAGCATATCTGGATGGCGGTGAACGACAACAATCCGCTCTACGGTTCCTTTGGCTATGGCGGCGGCTATAGCCTCTGCACTGCCGCGACTTCTCCCAACTGTGCAAAAAACATCAACGGCCTGCCAGCCTCGACTGCCCCGGTCAGCGACACCTATTGGGCGGACTTCCTCTTTGGAACCACGAACGCATATTCGCTGGCGAACTTCTACGTGGCGCACCTCACGCAGAACATACACAACATCTATGCGCAGGACGATTGGAAGGCTCTCCCAAAGCTGACCCTCAACCTTGGTCTGCGCTGGGAGTACGGTTCTCCCTACGCCGATCTCTATAATCGCATCTCCAACTTCGATCCAGTCTCGCAGACCGTTCTGACCACCACACCCGGAGCCGTCGCCGGCAATGGCATTACCCCTTTCTCCGGTAGCGGAACCTATGGTAAGACCCTGGTCAATCCTGACTTCACCGACTTCGGCCCGCGCGTTGGCTTCGCTTACTCGATCGATCCGAAGACGGTACTTCGTGGCGGGTTCGGCATGAGCTACGCGCATTACACGCGCGCCGGCTCCGGCGATATCCTGGGGATCAACGCTCCCCAGGCACAGTTCGCCTCCGTTAGCCAGATAGTCCCAAACACCACCAACCACTGTACGACTCCGCTTCCTGCACAGATCATCCCTATCGGTGGGACGACTCCGTCGTGCTACGCCACAGCTGACCAGGGATACCCGAGCGGCCTCGTAACCAGCTTCAATCCAGCGACCGACAACATCACTTACATCCCTAAAAACACCAAAGACAGCTACGTTGAGAGTTACTTCATCAGCGTGCAGCGCACCCTGGCCAAGAACACTCTGCTCGACATTGCCTACGTCGGCAATCACGGGGTCAAGCTGCAGGGATTCCTGAACGCCAACCAGAAGAATCCCTCCGCCGGATTCAACCGCCCGTATGCCAACTGGCCATCGGACATCACCGCTGCCGTGAATGAGTTCTACTCGAACTTCAACTCACTGCAGGTCAAATACGAGCAGCAATTCGTCGCCGGGCTTACTCTTCTGAATACCTTTACCTGGGAGCATGCGCTGGACAACGCCAGCGCCTCGCTTGAGGGCAACACGCCCTCACCGCAGGATGGCAACAACATTCGCGCAGACTATGCCCAATCGGACTACAACCTGCCGATCGCCAACATCACCAGCCTCGTCTACGAGCTTCCCTTTGGGCGCGGGCGTCACTTCGCCAGTTCGAGCAATGGCGTGGTCAACGCCGTCATTGGAGGGTGGCAGGTAAGCGCGATCAACACGATGCAGGCTGGTACGCCGTTCAACATCACCTACGGCCCCAACTCAGCGCAAGCTGTTTCGCCTCAGATCTCGGCGACCTATCGTGGCGCCAACGAGTATCGCCCAAACTATGTCCCCGGCCAGAAAGTAACTCAGGGACGCAATAACCGGGCGGCCAACACGGGTTACGTCAACTACATTAACCTCAACGCCTTCGTCCTTCCGCCCATCAAGGATGCTGCCGGCAATGTGCTTAGCCCCTTCGGCAATGCCAGCCGCAATCCAGGCCGCACCCCAGCGTTCTACCAAACCGACCTCGCGCTCAACAAAAGATTCGCGACTCCAATCGAGAGCCTGAAGGTGGAGTTCCGTACCGAGTTCTACAACCTCTTCAACCACACTAACCTCTACCTTCCCGGCACCATCAGCGGAACGCAGGGCACAACGGCAGCGACCGTCGGCACTGGCGGAACCCTCGCCGCGGGTAGCATCGTCGGCGGTGTTCCCAACGGAGGCGGCCAGATTACGAGCACGTTCGAGCCGCGCATCCTTCAGTTCGGACTCAAGGTGATCTACTAACCCTTCGCGTACGAAGAGATCGACGTCAGTCCGTATCGTGCTGACGTCGATCTCTTCGACTTGTGAGCCGTACTTTAAAAGATAAGTTTCACGCCGAATTGAATCTGCCGTGAGCTTGTGGATGTGGCTGTGATCACGCCCGCGGTCGAGGACAAGCTTGGTGGGGTATAGGTGCCTGACACCAGCGTCGGTGACGAGGCATACGTGACCGCGTTCGGCGTGGTGAAGTTCGTGTGGTTCAGGGCGTTGAAAAACTCCGAACGGAACTGCAGATTCAGACCTTCTCGTAACTGAGTATTTTTCACTAACGCGAGGTCGAGTTCCTTTAGTCCGGGACCGACCAGCGTATCCCGTCCAAGATTGCCGACTGCTCCGCCGGTGATCGCCCCGCTGCTCGATAGTGTAGAAAGCGGTGCCGAGAACGCACTGGGATTGAACCACTGCGTCACTGTATGAGGGTAGAGCTTGCCGTGAAAGTTTGGATTGACGTCTGGCCTGACAGGATTTCGCGTATCGCCAGAACCGGTCGGGTTGTAGCCGAGCTGGGGCGAGAAGGGGAAGCCTGACTGCAGGTTTGCAATTGCGCTAAAACTCCAGCCGCTGACTGCCTTATCGGCAAATGGGTTCAGCCGCGAGATGAACCGCCGGCTGCGCCCAAAGGGCAGATCATAGGTGCCGCTCAGAGCGACGATGTGGCGCACGTCCGTCGCAGCGGGGCCGTAATCGAGGCTCAACTTGCTCGGTACTGAGACGAAAGCAGGCGTGTTAGCTGAAACGCTTGTGTTCCACGCCGACCCGTTATCGAGGTTCTTCGACCACGTGTACGCGCTCCGGAACTGGAGCCCGTTCGCGAAGCTTCGATGCAGATCGACTTCGAGAGCGTCGTAGTTGCTGACCCCCTGCGAGACCCACGACGTTGTGTTCGCGACCAATGGATTTGCTTTGCTGGTCGTCGGATAAAAAACCGTTCCTGCTGCTAGATTCGCTGGGCAGGCAGGATTCGGGCAGGTTACAGTTGCAGGCTCGTTTTGGTCCTCCGAGAGAATCTGATGGTAGCCATGAGAGCCGACGTATGCGATCGTGAGCGACGTATTGGCCGCCACCTGCTGCTCTAGCTTAACGTTCCAGGAGAGAACTGCAGGCGTGGCGATATCTGGCTGCACATTCGACGGAGAGATCAAGTTGCCTGCGCTAGCCTGCGTCGCCTTGGTGATGTTCAGACTCGCGACTGCCACATTGGCCTGGCTGAGCGTGGTGTTGAAGGGCGCGGCCTGATCCAGACGATAGTCGAGATTGTCGAGCAGTGAGTGATGAAGCCCGAAGCCTGCCTGGATTGCCGTCCTTCCGTTGCGGAACGGATCCCATGCGACGCCGACGCGCGGTTCGGGAAGAAACTCTGCACGGTTGTCCGTCAGGCCCGAAGAGCCTACAGTGGGCGCCGTGTTGATGATCCCGTTTGTAAAGCCGTAGATTCCTGCCCTTCCCTGGGATTCGTTGAAGCCGCTAGTCGACTCGAAACGAATGCCTGCGCGCAGTTCGAGATTCGGCAGCACACGTATGGTGTCTTCGAGATAGCCTGCGCCCATAGTCGAGCGCCAGCCAAGTTCGGTCGGATTCGGCACAACGGTGAAGGTTTTCACGGTGCCCTGCAGGAACGTCGTGAGGCTCGCAAAGGAGGCTTGTCCAAACTGGTTCTGTGCGAGATTGTCGTTTGATTGCAGGCGCTGCACCCAACCACCCGCTTCGATCTGGTGTCTGCCGCGTGTGTAATAGATGTGGTCGTCGAACGTGAAAAGATTGCGTGTCGTGGAGTTGTTCGAGCCTACGTTGGCGCCCGCGCCGGTTACCTGCGACGCTCCGTTTGAGGCCGTGCTGCCGGAGATCACGATTGCCCCGATCGGTTTACCCGCGACCCAGCTCGTGATGTCTGAGCCTGGCAGCGGCGTCGACGAACCGAGAAAGAAGAAGCTCGCACGCGAGAAGCCTACGCGGGCTGTGTTCAGCAGGCGAGGGGAGAAGACATGCTGCTCCTGCACGCTTGCAACGTGCGCGCGCAGACTCTCGTCGATGACGGACAAAGGGTTCTGGGTCGGTGTATTCGCGGTTGAATCGTCTACGGTGTACACGGCGAAGAGCAGATCGTTTGGACTCAGGTTTACATCGAAGCGCGCCGTTCCGAAGTCCTCGCGGATGTGTTGCACCGGGCTCGAAAACGCCTCGGCGATGCCTGTGTTGAAGCCCGTCGACGGATCGAGAAGCTCAGGTCCATTTTGCGCCGGCCATAGGCTGAAAAGCGGCGCGACGCCCTTGCCCAGCGCAACCTTCGTCAACGCGCCTGCCTTCGCATCGGGAAGATAGCCCAGTCGTGCGTTGCTGTCTGGCACCAGCGTCACGTCCGAAAGACCGAGATTCTGACGATAGCCTTCGTAGTTGCCGAACAGGAAGAGCTTGTTCCGCTTGATCGGGCCGCCCAGGGACAGGCCGAAGTTATTACGCTGGAACTCCGGAATCTTCTGCTGATCGAAGTAGTTTCGAGCGTCCAACGCGGAATTGCGCAGAAACTCATAGGCCGCCCCGTGCAGGCTGTTTGTGCCGCTCGCCGTAACGATCGAAATCTGGGCACCCTGTCGTTTGCCATAGCTCGCCGAGTACGTGTCCGAGACTACGTTGAACTCACGTACTGCGTCGACGCCCAGCAACTGGCCGCTGGTGCCGCCCGGCGTCACGTTGATCAGCGATGCGCCCGTGTACTCTATTCCGTTCAACAGAAAAAGATTGTCCTGCGGGCGTCTCCCTGAGATCGCGAACATATTGCCCACGGACGAGTTTGATGTGCCGATTCCGCCGGATCGCTGACTTGTGTAGTTCACAGTGGCCGGATTGAGCGTGATCAGCTGATCGTAGCTGCGACCGTTCAGCGGCAGTTGTTTCACCTGGCGCTCATCGACGAGGCCCGAGGTCTGCTGAGTAGTCAGGTTTACTGTAGCGGGGGTATCGACCACGTTCACCCGCTCTGACACTCCGCCAACCTTTAGTATCAGATCCACTTGCACGCTCTGCCCCACTGTCAGCGAGATCCCGCTGCGTCGCTCCGGCGCGAAGCCATCGGCATTCACAATAACGTCATAGCTCCCCACGGTAAGCGACGGCGCACCATAACGGCCTTCGCTATCGGTGATCAGCTTTCGCTCTGTCCCAGTCTCGACGTTGTGTACCACGACGACCGCGCCTGAGATGCGGCTGCTGGTGCTATCGGTGACGGTGCCGCTGATGGAGCCGCCAACCACCTGCGCCCATGCAGCGGCGGTGGAGAGGAGAAGGAGCAGCAAGAAGACAGCACGGAAGGCCGAGGAGAATAAGGTGCGGAGGAAAGAAGTCAAGGTGGTCTCCTTTAGATTGGCGACTAGATAAACTCCCCGGTATGGTCTCGGGGGCCAATTTTGAAATATGGGGAATTTATGAGGTTAAAAAGATTTCGAAGCGTTCAGGTGAGAGAAATCGATCTCACGATCAGCGAGTCATCAGAGACAACAACACACACGCGCGGCATAACAAGCCGTGCGTCGAGAGGTCGTGATGAAGCGAGTGATCATAGTCGAGAGAATACTGTGCTCTATTCGAAGCAGTGAAAAAGCGAAACCCACGCAGCGCCTTATGGTTTCAAGAGGCGACTGCGTGGGTTGAGAGGTTCCTAGAGCGAATGTTTCGCCCCGATCAGCGAAACATTTCAGAAGGTTCACCTGCCTGCGCAGCACCGGCGGCGTTGCAACAAGAGCAACAGGTGCTTCCGAAGGCGTGAGTGAAGATCTTCATCGCTATCTGCAAACCTAGACCGCCTCTGGCGAAGAGTCAAGAGGCGGCGGACGGAAAGTTCAGTAACTTCACGCGGAAATGCGGCCGATACGTTTGACAAATGGCCTTTACTCGTTCAGGCTTATAGCAGATGCATTTCTCCACCGCCAACACGGCTTGTCGCCTGTCCAGCAACCTCTGTTGCTGTATGGCTTGTCCGTGTGTGCGCGCGTGTTGTAGATAACTTCCTTTTATCTCAATACTCTTCCTAATAAAAGCGCCCACACTCTGAACTCCAGATCTGTGGGCTTTCATTTTGCGCTCCAAATCCGTCGTCTCCAAATCAGGGAAACCTTTATGGCTTCGTCCGCAACCATCGAACAACTTGAACAACAGGCGCTCTCCGCACCCCGCCTGAGCCACCTCCAACGCCTCGAGGCCGAGAGCATCCACATCTTCCGCGAGGTCGCTTCCGAGTTTCAGAAGCCGGTCATGCTGTACTCCATTGGCAAGGACTCCTCGGTCATGCTTCGCCTGGCGCAGAAGGCATTTTTCCCTGGGCCCATCCCTTTTCCTCTCCTGCATGTCGACACGGGCTACAAGTTTCACGAGATGCTCGAATTCCGCGACAACACAGCACGCTCGCTGGGCCTCGACCTCAAGGTCTGGCGCAACGAGCAGGCCTTGGCTGATGGCGCCAACCCCGTTCGCCTCGGCACACAACGCTGCTGCGGCCTGCTCAAAACGACCGCCCTCCTCGATGGCCTCCGCGCGTATAGCTTCGACGCAGCGTTTGGCGGAGCCCGCCGCGACGAAGAGAAATCCCGCGCCAAGGAGCGTATCTTTTCCTTCCGCGATCGAGCCGGCCAATGGGACCCCAAGAACCAGCGCCCTGAGATCTGGAACCTTTACAACAGCCGCATTTCACCGGGAGAAAGCATCCGCGTCTTCCCGCTCTCCAACTGGACCGAGCTCGACATCTGGCACTACATTCTGCTCGAAGAGATCCCGATCGTGCCGCTCTACTTCGCCAAGGACCGGCGCATGATCGTGCGCGGCGACAGTCTCATCCCAGTCGAGCAATCCTTCGTCCAGAGACTTCCAGGAGAAGAGCAGTGGGTTCGCTCCCGCCTGCGTTCCCTCGGCTGCAGCCCGTGCACCGGTGCCATCCGGTCTGATGCCGACACCATTCCGAAGATCATCGCCGAGCTTGTAAGCTTCCGCTCCTCCGAGCGTGCGAATCGTGTTATCGACCACGATCAGGATGGTTCCATGGAGCTTAAGAAACGCGAAGGGTACTTCTAATGGCCAGCCTTAACCCCACTCGTGCAGGAAGCGCGACGGCCCTGGCTGAATCGCTGGAGAGCCTAAAGCCCGACCAGACAGTCTTTGCCATCGAGGAGTTTCTTGCCTCAGAACAAACCAAAGACCTGCTCCGCTTCAGCACAGCCGGAAGTGTCGACGATGGCAAATCCACACTCATCGGCCGTCTGCTCTACGACTCTCGCAACGTCTACGAAGACCAGGTCCGCGCCGTCACTGGGACCATCGCCGCTCCGGGCCAGAAGCGACTCGCTATCGACTTCGCCCAGCTCACCGATGGACTTCGCGCTGAGCGGGAACAGGGCATCACCATCGATGTTGCTTATCGCTACTTCTCTACCCAGCGCCGCAAGTTCATCATTGCGGATACCCCTGGCCACGAACAATACACACGCAATATGGCCACAGGCGCTTCCACCGCAGACTTGGCCATTATCCTCATCGATGCGCGCAAGGGCATCCTCACGCAGTCTCGTCGTCACGCGTACATTGCTTCCCTGCTTGGCATCCGGCATCTCGTCGTAGCGGTCAACAAGATGGACCTCGTCGAATTCTCGGAGGAAATTTATCGCCTGATCGAGATTGATTTTGCCGCGCTGGTCAAGCAATTCGGCACCGCCAGTCTCGTCACCATCCCAGTGAGCGCTCTCGATGGAGACAACGTTGTCGAGCCCAGCCTGCGCACCCCGTGGTACACCGGTCTCACGCTGCTCGAACATCTCGAACACGTCTCGGTCGGCACCGTCGACGCCAACAAGGCCTTCCGCCTGCCAGTCCAGCGCGTCATCCGTCCCGACCACAACTACCGGGGCTTCGCCGGCCAGATTGCTGCTGGTACCATCCACAAAGGCGATACGATTGTTGCTTTTCCCTCGGGTCGCACCAGCAGGGTCGACTCCATTACCACCTTCGATGGCGACCTGGATGAGGCCAGCGCGCCGCAATCCATCGCCCTAACCCTGGAGGAAGAGCTGGATATCAGCCGAGGGGACGTTATCGCCGACCCGACTCGGCCTCCAGAGTCCGCCACCGAGTTCGAAGCAGCTCTCGTATGGTTCGACGAATCGCGACTGGAAGACCACAAGCCTTACCTACTCAAGCACGGCACGCAGACATTCAACGCGCGCATTACCCGCGTACTTCACCGCACCAACATCCAGACCCTTCAGCATGAGGCCGTCCACACCCTCGGGATGAACGACATCGGCGTCGTCGAGGTAGCGACCACCCGTCCTATCTTTTTCGATGCCTACGCCGACAACCGCGCCACCGGCAGCTTCATCCTCATCGACCCCGCAACCAACGCCACTGCCGCCGCCGGCATGATTCGCCGTAGCCTCAGCGGCGACACACCCTCGGCGGAGCTGAGACAACACGCTGCCCTTCTACTTCTTCAAGACGCCGCATGGACGAGCGAAGTCGAACAGCTTCTTCTCGACCAGGGAGTCGCCGTCGTACGAACCCGCGTGACATCCAGGCGTCTTTGGCAGTCCCTGCTCAGGATCGGCGCTATTGTCCTCCTCGAAGGGATCGCACCCGAAGCCGCGCACGAGTTGGCGAAAGACCTTCCGATCGAAGTCCTCACCGCCTTCAATTACGCGCCAGAAACGTTCCTCCAGCAACTTCGGGAAAAAGGAATTCTGCTCCCGCAGAAAGCGAGGCAACAGTGAGCGAAATGATAAACCTGACAGCCCCACCCACAACCCCAAGCATCGAGTACAAGATCCGTGCAACCGAACAACTCATTCGGCACGAGCTGAAGCAGACGCATGGCGATGTTTGCGTCACCAACAGCTTCCAGGCAGAGGACATGATCGTCCTCCACATAGTCCGGCGCACACTACCCGATGTTCCCGTCATCTTCCTCGACACCGGCTACCACTTCGCCGAGGTCTACGAATATCGTGACCGCATGGCGCAGGCCTGGTCGATGAACCTCATCAACCTTCTGCCCGAACTCACCGTGCCCGAGCAGGAGACGCAGTTCGGCATCCTCAACCAAACCGATCCCAGTCGCTGTTGTGGTCTGCGGAAGGTCAAACCGCTCTTTGCCGCGCTCGATCGCTACAAGCTCTGGTTCACCGGCCTCCGTCGCGAACAAGCCAAGAGTCGCGCTGCACTGCAGCCAGTCGAGGACTTTGCGCTGCCCACTACCAGGACCATCCGCAAGATCAGCCCGCTTACCGAGTGGACGGCGAAGGATGTCTGGGACTACGCCCGCCAGAACGACATTCCACTCCTCCGTCTCTACGACGAAGGCTACTCCAGCATCGGCTGTAAGCCCTGCACCAGCCTGCCCCTCGACCCCCACGACCCCCGCTCCGGACGCTGGGGTGGCAAAAAGCAAGAGTGCGGCATCCATCTGCAGTCCACGTAAAGCGCACTCGGAAAGCGTACCGAAATGGATTTTGTCATCGGATTTTGCATCGCCGTTGTTATCGCGCTAAGTGGAGTCGGCGCCGGAGTCATTACCGCTCCGTTGTTAATTCTCTTCTTGCATGTCCCTGTCGAGATTGCCGTCAGTACTGCGCTCGCCTACTCTGCCATCGTAAAGCTAATCGTCGTGCCGGTGCAGGTTATCCGCAAGCAGGTCAACTACCGTGTGCTCGGTATCATGCTCCTTGGCGGCCTCCCGGGAGTTATACTTGGCTCCATCCTCTTCAAACATGTCGCAACGCAAGGCCCGAAGACAGCACTTTACTTCGTACTCGGAGCAATCATTATCTTCACCTCGGGCTGGCATCTCGTTCGGCACTTCCGCCCTGCCGGCATTACGCGCCCCGCCACTTCTCGCTCCAAATGGATCGCCGCAATCATGTTTCCGATCGGGGCTGAGGTTGGCTTCTCCTCTTCGGGCGCCGGCGCACTGGGTACGATCTCGTTACTCAGCCTTACATCTTTGACTGCCGCGGAGGTCGTCGGCACGGATCTTGCCTTCGGGCTTGCCCTCGCGCTCGTTGGTACCGGAGTTCATATGATGGGCGGAGGTTACGATGGCCTGCTACTTACTAAGGTTGCGATCGGTGGCGTAATCGGCGGAATCGTCGGTAGCGGCGCCGCACCAAAAATTCCGAATCGCAAACTCCGCTTCGCCCTCTCCCTCTGGCTTATGGTGATCGGTCTACAGTTCTGCTATCAGGCTGCAACTCATTGGGCTAAATCGGAGCTAGCTGATCCTCAGAGCTATCGAGGCACTTCTTCTGCAACCCAGCGATAAACAGCTTCTCTGACATGTGATCATATGTGGCCTTTTAGACGTGCATTAGTCTCGAAACGGAACTATTGAAGATCGAGCTTTCAGGTCTTCCCCTTGAAAACCGCCACGTCCGAAAGAACGAGCACATGGCGGACAGATGAGGTTCAAGAACGGAACCCATGCGAAGACGATTGCAACGGCGACGAGCGGGATAACAACCGCAACTATGTAGTCAGGCATGTATTTTATCTCCGAACTACCGAATAGACGATACGGTTTCGACCCATTAACGTCATCTCGGTTTCTTGCGGATAAACTTGCGTTACTATATTGAATTAGTTTCCAGGGTCGTCGACTTAGTTTGCCGAATGACACTGTCAGCGTGAAAACCCTCAGTTCCTTCGACGATATCGAAGACGACTTCTTCCCCTTGTTTTGAGACTTTTTGTATCCATCTTTTTGGAATTGAGCTTAAATAAACGAACACATCATTGCGCCATCTTGACCAAGGAAACCGCAGCCCTTGACACTGTTAAAACCATTTCACTTCGCCTCTACATTGGCCCATCGAGTTCACCTTTAAAATTCATTCGATATCAGGCTGTCGTTCGGCTGATGCTGCAAACACATAGCTCCATCTAAAGACACAGCGAGAGAATGGCTAGTCCGACTGAAATCAAAACGGCAACCTTGTATAGGTCCAGTCCCAGAACTTCGTCGTCTGTAGGATCTTGATCTTCGGCGCTCATTTTTTCTCGAGAAGGAACTCCGTTCCTCACATCGAACGTTGCGAAGAATCCCGCTCCGAGCAAACCTTCACTGATATTTGCACACATTGAAAATGTCCTAGTGCCATCTGAAATCGACTTCAAAGGGATGGTGACCCGGATCCTGGGATCGTTTCAAAACAAACAAATTCAGGGAGCAGTTCGTGTTGCGAATCAGGGGTTGATGTCCTCCAGCAGCTCGGTTTTCGCTTTGATAGAGAACAACGGCCGTTCGCCATGTAAACTTTTGAATACAGGGCTCGGAGGACACTCAGTGAATTTCGCAACATTCGATGCCTCCTATGTAGATAAGCTACGTGCGGGAGATGCACCGACTGAACAGCATTTCATCACCTACTTCAGTGAGCTCATTTTGTTAAAATTGCGATCGAGGCTGCGCAGTCGAGAACAGATGGAGGATGTGAGACAGGAGACATTCTCCCGTACGCTTTCGTTGATACGTAGTGAAGGCGGTCTTCGCCATGCCGAACGACTGGGCCCGTTGGTTAACTCAATCTGCAATAACGTCTTGATGGAGCAGTACCGTAGTTCCACCCGCGTTGAGGCATTGGAAGATGAAACGGCAGCGGGACTGGTCGAGACCAGACCCAACGCCCTGAATATTGTGATCTCTGAGGACACTCGCAAGCTTGTCCGTCATGTCCTGAATGGCCTCAGTGAGCGGGACCGTAGCTTGTTGAAGGCGGTTTTTCTTGAAGAGCGGGATAAGGACGAGGTATGCGGAGAGCTTGGAGTAGACCGGGACTATCTCCGGGTGCTTCTCCACCGAGCAAAAGCTTCATTTCGCGTGATGTATTTCAAGCAGGTAGACGCAAAAAAATCAGGTTGGTAATTTGGTTAACGACAGACGCCCTTCAGAGATGAAATGGCGTTTCTCCCACCACCCTGAGCCGCGGAGCTAGCTACGATTCGCTCGATGAGTCTTCCGAAAACGGCACTACTGGCTACGTTTCGTTCTCTGACTAAATGAAGGACCCGACGCTTTAGGACGTCGGGTCTCCGGAGTGAGAACCAAATAAAGATACCTCAGCCCACCGTCCGCCAAGCCTTCGGCAGCGGTTGGGTAAGCGCAGAAGTAACGATTGAGATCCACTGGTCTGACTCCCGTTCAAGCCACTGAATCCGCCGCTCATCGAGCTCCGCACTGCGGCATTCGCTACGAAGAGATAGTGTGACTCGATGAAGGCGCGTTTCACTTTATTTTCATAGGAATAGTTGCCAAACCGAGGAGTACCTGATCTGAAGACGCAAGACAGGACAGAAAGTTGTCCTGTTCGCGCAAGGGACCCTCTGTTGATTGGGGGGAGAACCCATCAGATCAGTCTGTGGTTGCCTGCCAAAAGGATCTAACCTGAGGAGCCAGCGTGTCCAATAAATATTCCGCCGCTTTGTTCAGAGCAATCTGGTCTGCTGAAACGGGCGTGAGAGTTGCCCCTATTTGTAGCGCAGTTATCGCGCTGATTGCTGCCATGCCGGAAAATTTACCGTTCCCCCAGGAATGTATTTCCCAATTTCCAATTTGACTTTTCTTATCGACAACGCTTTTGTTTCTAATTGCAACCTGAGCGACAGTAGTTCCTCCTGGCATAGGAAAGGCTCCTTCGAATGTTTAAATCCCCTACTCCTGATGGTGCAAACGAGATGTAAATCGTTTCACTCGAAAAATTCAAACGAACTATTTTGCGCCTGGGCAGTCGTCGAAATTGGTGTTGCTCACCGAAGGCGGCGCGTTATCTTGCCCCAGGTCGATGGAGCCTAACCCATGGTGAGTACTAAGGTGCTGTGACCGCATGTATAGGTAACCAGCGTAGATACTTGTTGGGTGCTGGTTCTGACTGTATAGCTGAAGAGTGAGCAGAGGCATACGACTTCAGATTGAACTCAAGCAGCGAGATCGACAGCAGATAGATCAGTTGTTGGGAGGCGGGTTGCAGGCGGTACGCACGACATTGCGCGCCTTGGCCTTGCGCCAGATGGATCAGGGGCAGTCCACGCCTGCGGTGGGCGCCAACCTGGGGCTTTCCGCCAAGGCGGTGTGGCAGATCGGCAAGCGGTATCTTGATGGCGGACTGGAGCGGGCGGTGTTCGATGCCGCTCGTCCGGGCAAGGCTCCGGCTCTTGATCAGCAACAACAGCAGCGCATTATCGCGGTGGTCTGCTCGCCGCCTCCGGAGGGGCGGGCGCGTTGGACGGTGCGGCTGCTGACCGAAGAAGTGATCAAGCGCAAACTGGTTCCGCACGTCGGCCGGGAGACCATCCGGGTGCTGCTGGAAAGCCACGACCTCAAGCCGTGGCGGGAAAAAAATGTGGTGCGTGGGGAAGTTGGACGAGGAGTATATCGACAGGATGGAGGACGTGCTCAAGACATACGAAAAGCCTCTCTCTGAGCGCGAACCGGTCATTTGCGTGGACGAAAAGCCGGTGGTGCTGCATGAGGACACGCGGTCTCCAATTCCAATGCAGCCTGGGCAGGTCACACGACGGGATTATGAGTACAAGCGTTGCGGCACGGCTAATGTCTTTGCTGCATTGAGCCCAAGGCAGGGGTTCATTTCACCAAAGTGACGCCCACCCGCTCGTCGCCCGAGTTTGCCGATTTTCTGTTGGGCATCGCCGAGCACTATCCCGCCGCCCACACCATTCATCTGGTCATGGATAACTTGAGCAGCCATACCGGCAAGGCGTTGGTGGACCGCTTCGGCGAAGCGGACGGCGGATGTTTGTGGGAGCCCTTTACCGTGCACTACACGCCCAAGCATGGAAGCTGGCTGAACCAAGCCGAGATCGAGATTGGCCTCTTCAGCCGCCAGTGCCTAGGAAAACGCAGGATCGGAGATATCTCCACGCTGCGCCGCCAAGCCAAAGCCTGGAATCGCACCGCCAACCGCGACAAGATCACCATCAAGTGGAAGTTCACAAGAAAGCTGGCACGCCTGAAATTGAACTACTCATTCAAGCGGTCACGGTACTAGTGTCGTACCGTCTTTCATAGCGGCGATATCTTCGTGGCTGTCCCCACCATCCCGCCGCTGCATCGCTTGGCGGAATGCCGGCAAGAGGCTGTCTGGCAAGTTGACCCAATCTGTCTGTTAACGACGTCCGTACCATGGAGACGCGTGTCACCGATCGCCTTGCCGCCCGTCGTAGCCGATGCTCCTTGCGGCCCTCGGAAAGGGCTGTGAAGCGGCGGATGCGTCACAAAAAATTAATCTCAACAGGTTACTTTTGTTATTGTAATCACTCTGTAAGTCGTGATACAGATTGACATACACTATTGATGGTTACCAAAACGGTACGATAGTAACAAAACATTTTCCTCCCAAATCGAGTTGTCTGAATGCAGCTCTACCGCAAGGGCGCCAACGTTCTGCGGCATGCAATCGAACATTGCAGCCTAATTTGCGACTTAACTTCTTTTGATGATTCAACTCCTTCCCGTGGTGCGTAGAGCGCTTCAGCATTGGCAGTCCCGCAATCACTAGCTGACCTTTGTTTGCTTGAAATTTCGAGAAGCGTAATGGCTGTCGTTGTCGTGACAGGTAGCTGGTTTTGTCTTTCTGCCGCCTATTCCGTTCGCAACGGGCTACTTACCTAGGTGTGTCTATTCGAATAGCAACCTGGCAGAAGGTATTGAAGAAAGGACGAGTGATGGACGAGTACGGGCATGATTCGTTTCCACTAACCGTTGCACAGCGTGGTCTCTGGATGACCCAGAAGATAACGCCGGGGGCCATTCTGAACATCGCCGAGGCCGTGGAGATCTGCGGCCCCATCAAGCCGGAGATTTTCCGGCGGGCACTAGATCAAGTAGCGGCCGAGGCGGAACAGCTGAGAGTGTGTGTGATCGAAGAGAATGGCAAGCCGCGTCAGGTCCTGCGGTCGATCTACCCGGGCGATTTCCCGTACGTCGATATGAGTCGCGAAGCGGATCCACGGGCTGCGATCCAGGCCTGGATGATGCATGAGGTGACGCGGCCAGTGGATCTGCGCAAAGACCCGTTGTGGGTGTCTGCCCTGTTGAAGGCCTCTGACGATTGTTACTTCTGGTATCAGCGGGCCCATCACATCGTCTACGACGGTTACGGCGGCGGGCTGGTAGCACGGCGTCTGGCGGAGTTATATACGGCTTACATAAGAGGCGAAGCTCCGGAACCGAACCGTTTCTGCACGGTCGAGGCGATGGTAGAAGCGGAGGGCAACTATCGCAACTCTGACCGCTTCGATCGCGATCGCGGATATTGGCGAGAACAGCTTGCACAACTGCCCCAAGCGGTGACGCTATCGCGAAGTGCGCGCAGACATGGATTGAGCAGTGAATTACGGCGCAGCGTTGGTTACTTGTCCGCAGAAAGCGCTCGACAGCTGGCTGAGTTGGGCAAGAGGACCGGCGCCAGCCTGCCGCAGGTCTTGATCAGCCTGATCGCGGCCTACTATCAACGCGTGACCGGCGTCAGGGACTTGGTCTTCGGGATGCCGGTGTCAGGTCGCATCAACGGAGCGCTGCGGAACTCGGTGTCGGTCTCCGCCAACGTCGTGCCGATTCGGCTCTCCTTCACGACGGAGATGACCGCCGCCGATCTGTTCGCACAGGTTTCCCGTACCGTACGTTCCGCTTTGCGCCATCAGCAGTACCGCTTTGAAGATATACGTCGCGATCTTGGGCTGGTTGGCCAGGAACAGAACGTCGCGTGGCTTGGCGTGAATATCGAGCCATTCGATTACCGGCTCAGCTTCGATGGGGCTACAACCCTCTCGCACAATGTGTCGAACAGTTCCGCCGAAGATCTGATGGTGTTCGTATACGATCGCGGAACTGATGCCGATCTGCGCTTTGACCTGGATGCGAATCCGGCTTTGTACGACGCAGCTGAGTTGGACGAGCACCGGCGCAGGCTGCTGCGTTTGATCGGACAGGTGCTGGCCACACCCAATAGGCCGTTGCGAGAGCTTGACATTCTTGGCGACAAAGAACGTCAGCGACTCCTCTGTGAGTGGAACAACACGGCGGCGACGGTGCCGGAGATCAGCGTCCCCAAGCTCGTCGAGCAATGGGCTGCAGTGACTCCGGAGGCGGCAGCGATCGTGTTCGAGGACGTCGCGGTCAACTATAGCGAGTTGCATGAGCGCAGCGTGCGACAGGCCCGCTGGTTACTTGCGAATGGCGTTCAGCCAGGAGACATCGTCGCGGTAGCGCTGCCGCGCAGCGAACAGTTGCTGATTGTGCTTCTGGCGATCATGCGTACGGGCGCGGCCTACCTGCCAGTTGAACTGGACAGCCCAAACGACCGCATCGCGCTGGTACTGGAAGATGCCTCGCCAACGGTGCTGATCGCTGAACAGCAGATGCATGCACGTTTCGCTGGTAGCAGCTTCACTCTGCTGCGGCCGGAGTGTGGAGATGAATTGCTCTTCGGAGAGGAGCGTGAGCGTGACCTGAGCACAGCGGAAGGCGTTGCCTATGTTCTCTATACCTCCGGATCGACAGGACGGCCCAAGGGCGTGGAAATTACGCATCGTAATCTTGGCAATTTTTTGCATGGCATGCAGCAGCAGTTAAGGCCGACAGCGAGAGCTCGTTTTCTGGCCGTGACTACGGTGATCTTCGATATTGCCGGTCTTGAGTTTTACCTGCCCTTGATGGTTGGAGCGCGTGTCGTTATGGCGAGCAGCGAGGCATTGCACGCTCCGCGGGCGCTGGCGCGCTTGATTCGCCACAACGGTGTGACACATGTGCAGGCCACGCCCTCACTGTGGCGTGTCCTGCTCTCCAGTTCTGAAACCAGGCTGAATGGTGTGCATGCTCTGGTAGGTGGGGAGGCGCTGAGCGCTGAGTTGGCGGCACGGCTCAAGAGCATGGCAGCGCACGTGACCCAGTTCTATGGACCGACCGAAACCACGGTGTGGTCGACCGCGTTTGAAATCGAGGAAGTTGGCACGGTCGCACCACCGATTGGGCGGCCTATCCTCAACACCCGGCTCTACGTCCTGGATGAAGACCGGGAACCAGTGGTTACCGGTGCTATCGGCGAGTTGTACATCGGTGGCGCCGGTGTGGCGAAGGGTTATTGGAAGCGCCCGGAGCTTACAGCGGAGCGCTTCGTTGCAGACTCGTTCGCGAGCGATGGCAGCCGGATGTACCGCACCGGAGACCTGGTGCGCTGGAGTGACGCGGGCCTTTTGGAATTCATTGGCCGCGCGGATGACCAGGTAAAGATCAATGGCCACCGGATCGAGTTGGGCGAGATCGAGAGCCAGTTGCTGCAGCACGCCGCGGTTGCCGAAGCTGCGGTAGCTGCGCATCGCGACGCAGACGGCATGGCTTCGCTGGCTGCGTATGTGGTGGCGAAGAGCGGCTGTGTGATCGAGACGGATGCGTTGCGTGGGTTTCTGGCCGGCCGGGTGCCCACCTATATGATGCCGTCGAGCTTCGTGTCGCTCGATGCGATGCCCTTGACGCTGAATGGCAAGCTCGACCGCAGGTCTTTGGCAGTGCCGGAGCGAGTTGGCCGCCTGGAGTATGCGGAGCCGATCACGCCAATCGAGAAGAAGCTAGCGGCGTTATGGCAGGAGATTCTGAACGTGGAGCGGGTGGGCTTGCACGACAATTTTTTCGAGCTGGGTGGCGATTCGTTGACCGCAGCAGTGATGTCCGCCCTTTTCCCCGAGCATCTGCAGGTAGAGCTGCCGCTCGGCAGCGTGTTTGAAGCTCCTACAATTGCGGATCTTGCCGTCCTGGTCGAGCGGCTCAGCAGTGAGAACCTTGACCCGATCTCGGTGATGCTAACGCTGCGCAGTGTAAGCAAGAATGCGCATCGCCCGCTCTTCTGCATTCATCCGATGGCCGGCATCAGCCTGGGCTTCTCCAGCTTGCTGCGGCATCTTGATCCATCCATGCCGGTTTACGGCCTGCAATCGCGCGGGCTTAGAAGTGGTGAGCAACTGCCGGACAGTATTGAGCAGATCGCTGCCGATTATCTAACAGAGATCCGGCATGTCCAACCCGACGGCCCATATCGGCTGGTCGGCCGATCTCTGGGTGGTTTGATCGGCCATGCCATTGTCGAGCGGATGCAGGCTCAGGAGTTGGAGGTGGAGATGCTGGCGATGATCGACAGCTATCTCTTCACGGGAGATGAGCTTGCCGGCCCCCGCAGCGAGGCCGAAGAGGTAAGGGCGGTGATGAGTTTTCTGAATACCCATCCGCTTGGCGAGAACACGCCGCAAACTCTGAAGGAACTGGCGGCGATGCTGGTGCAGACCTATGATCCACACTCCATTCCGCTGTTTCAAGAGATCATCCGCGACAACCCGCAGTTCATCGATAGCCTATGCGCGGTGATGATCAATCATCTTGCACTGGCGCGTCAATATGTGCCGGGAAAGATTGACGTTGATCTGTTGTATTTCCAGGCTATGGAGAAGAAGGGCGAGCTGGATGTCATTGTTGACCGTAGCCCGTCGGCATGGCGGCGCTTCATCGGAGGAAGGATAGAGGTGCACGAACTGGCCTGTCACCATGAGGGCGTGCTGGATCCGGTGCCGGCAGCTCAGATCGGCAATACACTGCGGCAATGGTTCTCGATGCCGCGACTGCAGCGGGCGCCAATGGCCTCTCCATTAACGCGAAGTGCGCCAGGGGAGATGTCGGTAGCATGAGCAAACCTATAGTAATTTTCACGATCGGCACGCATGGAGATGTTCGTCCCTGCGTTGCGCTGGGCCAGGGACTGCATCGAGCCGGTTATCCGGTACGCATTGCTACCAGCGCGAACTTCGCCGAACTGGTGCGGGAGGCAGGCTTGGAGTTCTATCCGCTCACTGCCGACTTTCAGGCCATGCTGGAGGCTGATCGAACCATTACTGATCGAGCATTGAACCTGCGCGCGATGGCCCGCATCTTTCGTGAACGCTATGCGACTTGGGCAACGAATTGGGTGGAGGAAGGGCTTGCGGCCAGCGAGGGCGCCGGGCTCCTGATTGGCGTCAGCAACAGTACTCTATTGGCCAAAGCTCTCTCCGAAGCTCAGGGGATACCATTCGCCATCGCCCGGCTGCAACCGCTGACTCCGTCGCGGCAGCTGCCGCCGATGGTCTTGAGCGGCTCTTGGCATAGGCTGCCTGGCGTGCTGAGTCTCGGGGCTCACTATCTGCTCTTCCAGATGGTGTGGGGCGTGATGCGACCGGCGATCAATGACATCGTTCGTCCGCAGCTAGGTTTGCCACGGTATCCAAAGTTCGGTCCGTATCTCTTCCAGAGCGCCTTGCATCGAGCGAAGGTAATCAACGGCTTCAGCAAGCATGTCCTGCCACGACCGGTGGATTGGCCGGAGAGCTCACGGGTGACCGGCTACTGGTTCTTGCACCAGTCTCACTGGCGGCCGCCCGACGCCCTAAGAGAATACATGGCGGCGGGACCGAAGCCCGTTTACATCGGCTTCGGCAGCATGGTGAGCAGCAATGCGACGTCATTTACCGAGACAGTTCTCGCTGCAGTAAAGAAGAGCGGACAGCGGGTTGTGCTGGCCTCGGGCTGGGGTGCGCTGTCGGGCGAGGAGGGTGCCCGGAGCGAGCAGATTTTCTTTCTACGGCACGCCCCGCACGACTGGTTATTACCGCAGATGTCGGCGGCAGTTCATCACGGTGGCGCAGGCACAACGGCCGCGGCTGTGCGAGCCGGCATTCCATCGGTCATCGTGCCGTTCTATGGCGATCAGCCCTTCTGGTCGCGGTGCCTCAACCGGCAAGGCGTTGCGCCGCCTGCTGTGGACCGCAAAACCATGACCGCGGATACACTGGCTTCCGCGCTCGAGGCAACGCAGCATCCCGCAATGCTCCAGAAGGCGGTGGCACTTGGAAGTGCAGTGCGAGCGGAGGATGGTGTCGGCGAAGCTGTTCGCTATCTGCGGGAATGGGGTCTGCTGCCATCGGTGACCGAGGACGCTGTTCTCCAGCCGTTAACGAGGGAGACAGCATGACGCAAGATGTTTCCACCAGCGCGAGCGAGAGAAGGAGCGGCGCGAGTGCGCCGTTACAGCGCAACATTCGATCGAGGAGGCTCTTGCTTTTGGAACGGACGATGTACCGCGAGGGACGCACTCCATTCACCAGCGTTTTCACGATCCAGCTGTTCGGCAGGCTGGCTGAAGGACGGCTGCAGCAGGCCCTGTTTCGTCTGCAGGCGAAGCATCCGCTTCTACGTTGTGTGATTGAGGATGGGGTCGACGGTCCACGTTTTGTTTTACAGAACCGCCCCGCACCCATCCCCTTGCGCCTTGTCGAACGCAAGAACGACGACCACTGGCAGACCGAGGTGCGTCGCGAGTGGGTAGCGCCGTTCGACGCGAGTCGCGATCCGTTGGTGCGGCTGGTTTGGTTGCGAGGCGGCGAAGTCAGCGAACTGATCCTGGTCGGGCATCACTGCATCTGCGACGGCCAGTCCGGCATGACCCTCCTGCGCGAATGCCTGAGCGCCTACGATGAGCCAGAGAAGGATCTCGGAACCTATGATTCGCTCGGCGCAATCGAAGACGTTGTGCCTGCAGCGCTGCTGAAGAATCGAAGCTTCCGGCGCCGCATGCGCTGGAAGATCGGCCTGCTCCGGCTGATTTTTCTGTGGGAGCGAAGAAAGAAAGTGCGATCAGCCTCTCCGATTCGCGGGGACCAGATGTACTTCCATCGATGGAGTCTCGACAAGGCAGCCTCGCTGCAATTGACCGAGCGCTGCAGAGCAGAGGGAGTCACGGTATTCGCTGCGATGAGTGTGGCCTTTCTGCAGGCGTTCCGCGAGGTGCGTGGAACGCAGGCTCTTCGTAATATCTACACGATGGTGAATGCGCGCAGGTTCATGCCGTTATTGCGGCCGGATGCGATGTTCGGGATGGCTCCCGGTGTGAAACTCAGTATGAAGGGAGTGCCGCCGCCGCAGGAGATGTCAGCCAGCAGCTTTTGGACTTGCGCGCAGGCGATCAAATCCGACCTTACCCGCCAGGTCGATGTTCTAGGCAGAGACATCTATGACTACCTGGTGGGAATGGAGGCCATGCACGGCATCTACGGACGCCTCATCGGCGATACCAAGAGTGCTCTGACAGTGCGCCACGTCACCATCTCGAATATGGGGCGGCTCGAGTTCCCGCAACGCTACCAAAGCTTCTGGGTGGAGACCATCTACAGTCCGCTGGTGATGATATCGCCTACTCCCGCCAACACCGTCGTCATCTCCAGCTTCGCCGGCCGGATGGAATTAGCGATTGTCTCCGATGAGCAGTCATTGCCTCCTGATCAGGCGAGGGCGATTCGATGGCGGGCGATGGACATATTGCGCGACTGCGCAGAATACCCACCCAGTTCAAATTGGGGCTCGCGGACCAGCCGTCTGCGTGTGAGGCGAAAACAAGATGAATAGTTATGGTCTGATCTTCGTACTCTACGAGCCCACCGAGGAGTTTTTGGAAAACCTTGCCAGGGCGCGCGCGTTCTGCCCCAATATGGTCGCTGTCGATAACTCGCCTGAGGCGGATCTCCGGCTGCACGACTTCCTGCACGAGCAAAGCATCCAGCTGATCTTCAATCGGAACAAAGGGGGACTCGCCGGCGCTTACAACCGGGGAGCTGAAGTGTTGCTCGAGCAGAATTGCGAGGTGATCTTCCTGCTGGACCAGGACTCCGACATCGATGCGCTGTTCTTTGAGAACATGATGCTCGCCTGCCGCGCACTCGGCACTGGCGAGTTCCTGGTCGGACCCAAGATCTACGAGATCAATCTTGAGAAGTGTATGCCGGTCTTTCAACCTGGCAAATATCTCCCAAAACGCCTCCGCATCGATGACCAGACCGAAGGCATGTTTCCCTCGTTGTGCATCATCTCTTCCGGTTCGGCAATCTCTGCCGCGGCGTATCGCAAGCTGGGCCCTTTCCGGGAAGACTATTTCATCGAGTACATCGATATCGAATACAGTCTGCGCGCCGTGAGCCAGAGCGTTCCCGTATACATGAATGCCGCAGTAACCATGCGGCAGACCACAGGGAAGATCGAGCGGCACGGCGACAAATACACCACGAACCATGTGGCGTGGCGTCGCTACTACGGCGCGCGGAACGCGGTGCACTGTCTGTATTTGCACCGGGAATCCTGGGGACTGCATTGGGTGAGCGGGCTGCTGGCATTTCTGCAGGTGTTGCGCGTGCTCCAATACGAGCCGCAAAAGGTGAAGAAGATCACTGCGATCACGTGCGGCTATCTCGACGGGCTCTTTGGCCTGCTCGGCACCTTCGAAGACCGGCATCCGCGTATTGCCGTCTTCTGCAGGAGAAGCGCCCCCACGCGGATCGCGATGGACAGCCGTTCGTCGGTAAGAGCGACCGGAGGAGAGGCATGAGAAGAAAGCTGTCCGCCATCGAGCACATGATCGACGGCAACATCGTCTACTTCGTACGCCTGGAAGGCAGCATCGACCCGGAGCAGATCCGTCAGGCGCTTGGGCGCGTTCAACGAAAGCATCCGGCATTGCGCACCTTGATTCGTAAGGAGCGGGACGGACTGTACTACGAAGAAGACTGTGCACCGGAGGTTCCGCTGCGCGTCCTTCGACGAGTCGAGGAGGATGACTTCCGGCGGGAGAGCCAGCTTGAGCTGACAACCGTATTCGCCTTTGACCAGCCACAGTTCCGCGCAGTCGTGCTGCGATCGGAGCGCGAGACCGACCTGCTGCTGGTGACCTCGCACCGCATATGCGATGGCATGAGCATGCTCACCATTGTGAGAGAGGTCTTGCGCGCACTCCACAAAGACGAGGACCTGATCCCCTATGCACCGATCACGACGCGAGACATGATCGGCGATTACCATCCTCCGCAGCCGTGGAAGCGCAAGTTAGCGGCGAGGCTGGTGAATGGATTCACGCGACTGATTCCATATTCGCGTCGCGCCTCGGAGAACAAGGAACACTGCCTGGAATGGGGCGCAGACCGCGCATTGTCGGATACGCTGAAGCAGCGCTGCAAGGCAGAAGGCGTCTCGATTCATGCCGCGCTGGTGGTGGCGCTTGACCGTGCTCTGTTCACGGTCTTGGGAAAAAAGAAGGCGCCTGCATTGATCGAAAGCCCGATGGACGCACGACGGGGGCGTCTTGCTGCGTTGAAGAGCGACATGCTGTTCTTCGGCGGCGGGAGTCTCGTAATACCCACGGGACGCTCCCCGGAGGTGGACTTCTGGGCGCGCGCACGCGAAATTAACGAACAAATCCGCAGAGATATCGAGCGGGAGATGCTCAATATCCCCGGGCGTTACCACTTCGCCGAGATGCTTCGGCCTTTGCCGAGCGCGCAGATGCAGTCGATGGTGCGGCTGGGAGACGCACTGAAGATGAATGGCAGTTGGAACCGTTTCGCGCTCTCCAATCTTGGCAATGTTGTGGTCAGCAACAGCGAAGCGCCATTTCGGGTCAAAGACCTGCGCCTGTACGTGCATTCATTCAACATCAGATTGCTTGGGCTGGTCGCCTATGCGCTGAACGGCGAAATGCGCTTCTACTTTGTGAGCGACGAGAAGTGTCTGAGTTCTAAGCAGGCAGCAGGGCTGAAGCGTGAGTTCATGGCTATGCTCCGGCAGCAGCTCATTCCGGCGGAGGAGAGCGCCAAAGAGGCTCTCCTTGTTTCGAGACGTTTGCCGGATGAGTTCGATCCCAAAGCGGTGGACGCACCTCTTTTCGTAATGCGCAGTAACGCTCCATAGCCCTTTGTCTATGGACATTCTCCGGAAACACGACCAGAGACAAACCTTGCCTGAGGAGGGCTCATGATTCGAGTACGCAATCTTACGAAGACCTTCAAGTCTTTTACCGCCGTGAAAGGCATCTCATTCGACGTCGAGCAGGGGGAGATCTTCGCCCTCTTGGGGCCCAATGGCGCCGGCAAGACGACCACGATCAAGATGCTGACGACGATGCTCAATCCCAGCAGCGGAACGATTGAGATCGATGGAATAAATACTGTCCGCCACCAGATGGCCGTAAGGAAGAAGTTCGGAATCGTATTTCAGGATTCCAGCCTGGATGACCAGCAGACTGCATACGAAAACATGGAGTTGCACGGGATTCTCTACGGGATGCCAAGGAACCTCCGGGCAGGGCGAATCGAGGAGCTACTCACGATCTTCGAGCTATGGGACCGGCGCAAGGATTTTGTGAAGCAGTTTTCCGGCGGTATGAAACGCCGGCTTGAGATCGCCCGTGGACTGCTGCACATGCCGAAAATCTTCTTTCTCGACGAACCAACCCTGGGCCTCGATCCGCAGAGCCGAAGCCAGCTTTGGACACACGTGAAGTATCTAAATGAGACGGAGAACACCACGATCTTCCTGACCACACATTACATGGACGAGGCCGAACGCGTCGCGCACAGGATCGCGATTATCGATCACGGAGAACTGATCGCGCAAGGCACGACCGCCGAGTTGAAGGCGCAGACAGACACCGAATCGCTGGAGGGCGCGTTTCTGACACTGACCGGCACAAACCTCCGCGACGAAAGCGCAAGTTCCACTGAGCAGGGACGGGAGATTGTCCAGATGTTAGCGAGCAGCCGATGAACGCGATTTACATACTTTGGCTACGTGAAGTAAAGCGTTACGTGCGATCGCGCGTACAGATTATCTTCTCACTGGCGCAACCGACTTTTTACTTGTTAGCTTTCGGTTTCGGCTTCGGTCCTGTCTTCGAGAAGGCCGGAGAAGGAAGTTACCTGCAGTTCCTCGCGCCTGGCGTGGTAGGTATGACCGTTCTCCTCAGCTCGATGTTCTCCGGCATCGCCGTGCTCTGGGATCGCCAGTTCGGATTCCTCAAGGAAACCCTGGTAGCGCCGGTGCCTCGAATCTATCTCATGATAGGACGCACGCTCGGCGGAGCAACCATAGGCATCTTCCAGGGAGCTTTGATTCTTCTAGTGTGCATTCTCGCCGGGTTCCGGCCACAGCACTGGATGAGTCTGGTGCCGGCATTCAGCTTCGTAGCCATGATCGCGATCCCATTCGCCGCGCTTGGAATGACGCTGGGGTCGATGATCAAAGACATGGAGGGTCTTAACCTCGCCTCGAATTTCCTGGTGATGCCCATGTTCTTTCTTTCCGGCGCCCTTTATCCCCTCAGCCATCTATCTCCGGTCCTGAGCGTGGTGACGCACATCGATCCGCTCTCCTATGGAGTCGATGGTTTGCGAGGAACACTCGTCGGTCTTTGGCACTTCAGCTACTTCCTGGATAGTTTTTTGCTATGCTCCCTGGCGGCCATATTCCTTATAACGGGCGCCTATTTCTTTTCAAAAATCGAGATCTAGACAAGAGCCGCACTACCCCGATAATTGTAGGAGATATCGTTGAGCAACATCCTTATTTGCGCCTTCCCGAATCCAGGCCACGTAACTCCGATGTTGTCGGTCGGCCTCCATCTGTCCGGTCTAGGCCATACCGTCACGTTTCACACTGGGGAAATTTTTCGCTCGCAGGTCGAGACAGCCGGTCTTCAATTCGCAGGAATGACTGGGAGAGCCAATATCGACTACAGGAAGCCAGGGAATTCTTCAGAAATGGGAAGCCTGCCCGAGAGGGATAGAATCCTCAACAATTTGAAATATTGGTTTATTGACCCGCTTCCCGATCAGCATCGCCGCTTGCAGCAAATTTTGGAAGAAACATCGGTAGATTTGATTCTGACATCTTCAATGTACTTCGGTTGCTTTCCGATGGTATTAGGGCCTGAGGAAACTCGACCCCCCGTTATAGGCTGCGGAGTGACCCCACTGATATTGAGGAGTATTGATTGTGGACTTACTTCACACGATGCCACCCCGGACGGTCGCAAACGGAACCAGGAAGAGCATTTTTTACTTGAGAGAGCCTTTCAGCCAATTGCCGATCAACTGAATCTCGCACTCGCTAAGTGCGCCGCTCCCTCGATATCCGGTTTTTGGGCCGACTCGATATACACCTTGCCCGATTTATTTCTGCAGTTCACCGGCGACGCCTTCGAGTTTCCGCGCAGCGATATGCCGTCAAAGGTGCGATTTGTCGGGCCTGTGTTGCCGAACGAATCAGCCTCGTTCAGAGAGCCTGCGTGGTGGAGCGAGTTGGACGGATCGAAACCAGTGGTCCTTGTAACTCAAGGCACACTCGCAAACTTCGATTTGCAGGAATTAATTCAACCTACGCTCACCGCCCTGGCCGATGAAAATGTTATTGTGATCGTGGCGACAGGGCGCGCCGATACAGGAGACCTCATTGCTCCTACCAACGCAAAGGTCGAGGCTTTCGTTCCTTTTGTTCGACTCCTGCCAAAAGTGGATGTGATGATTACGAACGGCGGATATGGTGCTGTGCAACAGGCGCTCAGTTTTGGTGTTCCGCTTGTGGCTGCCGGTGACACAGAAGAAAAGGCATTTACTGCCGCCCGGGTAGGTTGGACAGGCGCGGGTATTAATCTGGGGACAAGGCGTCCCGCCTCGGAACAGATTCGAGCTGCGGTCCGTTCCGTTCTGACGGATTCGCAATATCGAGAACAGGCGCAAAGATTGCGGACGAATTTTTCTCAATATGACGCATTGGCCGAAATCGCCCGAAGCGTCGATACCTTGACTGCGGACACAAGAGACATCTGTATGACGGATACTCCGCACACTATCGTCTAGGGTGGGCCGGGACAGCAAAGGGAGTCTCATAGAGTTCCGGCGCATTTGGTCCTACTCATCTAGAATGCCGCCAACTCGCACCCGAACTGCTGATGCCCTACTTCGTCGGGGCACTAGTCGTGGACCTGGTTATATAAAGACCTTGCCGTTGGCCCTCTCCTCAGGCCTCGCTCGCCCTAGCTTTTTTGTTGAAGGCGGACATAACGTTTAAGGAAAAAAGCCCTCTTCGCGTACGCAGCGATCGTGTCATTGCCACAGCCTCAGCTCTCCCTCCGGCGATTAGAGTTTCATGCCCTGGTAACTTGCAAGGATAGCTAGTGCCTATGTCGCGCGGCACGTAAATGATGTAAGTGTGGCGCAACAACAGGCAACGGCGATCATGGCCTCTCGGGCGGTCTGCGGAAGCACATGCATGGAGCCATGCGTACAACTTCCGGGCATCACCAGATCAGCTTCGCCGAAACCTGCAGCTGCCTTGAAGTGGTCGAAGTGCTGGTAACCACCCCGGCAGAGCTTGACGGTGGAGCGGTCGCCGACGAGTAGACGACGAGGTTCGGCGTGTTGAGGTTGGTGTGGTTCAGAACATTAAACGCATCGCCGCGAAGCTGAAGGTTCAGCCGTTCACTTATCTTCGCCGTCTTCCAGAGGGAGGTGTCCCACTCCGTCAGCGCCGGCCCGTTCAGGCTGTTGCGCGCGACATTGCCGTACGTTCCCGCCTGCGGCACTACGAACGCATTGGGATTGAAGTACTGATGCGCTGTGCCGGTGATGACTTGTCCTCGGAACGCCGGGTTCCAGGAAGGACGCACCGGATCGCTGGTGTCGCCATTGTTCGATGGATTGAAGCTCAACTCCGGCGTGAACGGATATGGATTGAGCGTTGAGCTAATCTTGCGATAGTCAATGCCCACCTTGATAGAGTGTTTCCCCAACGAGACGCTAAGAGCGTCGACCACGTTCCATGAGTTCATCTCGTTGCTGGTCGATAGTGTTTGAAGCGAGGCGGTTCCAATGCCCGCGAAGTACAAGTAAAAATACGGTTCTGCGTTTTGCGACAGGCCGGGAGCCAATGACGATGCTAGGTCTATTGGAACGGCTCCGCCAAAGCCGTCCAGTTCGGCCTCTAGCGCCGAACTGGAAGTTGCATATCCCAGTCGAAAATCGTTGCTAATGGCGGAGGTGAGTTGATAGGTAGCTCCAAACGTGTAGCCCTGATTCTTAAACTGACTTTTTGTAAGCGAGGACAGCGTTCTTGAAGCGCTCCCGCTGGGAGTGTCGCTGTAGCGAAAGAAGAAAGCTATCTTGTGGTTCAGTATGTGATCGATGCGAATGCTACTTGAATCGATCTGGCTCGGCAGCGAATAGGATTCGATGAACTGCGCCAAGCTGGGACTTGCAGTTGTTCCATAATCAATTGCTCCAGGGGTTGGCAGGGGATAGGCATTTAGGATCGGTTTCAAAGTGGCTTGCCCGATGTTTTGTACCAGTGAGGAGTTAGTGTAGCGCAGCTATCGTTGTGTTTGATCGGACCAGGATTTCTGTACCACGCCTAGA
>Ga0210406_10001134_pt1 | contig 33886 bp, 31 predicted proteins | sample IncBWC30MmetaG_FD_155454 | JGI IMG/M metagenome (GOLD analysis project Ga0210406, IMG submission 155454) | Forest soil microbial communities from Barre Woods Harvard Forest LTER site, Petersham, Massachusetts, United States - Inc-BW-C-30-M | ecosystem: Environmental > Terrestrial > Soil >... | reverse complement strand
TCTGCTGAGGGCAAATGAAATGGACGTGTGTATCGATCCCGCCGGCGGTCACTATGTTTCCTTCGCCGGCGATTACTTCGGTTCCCGGGCCTATAATAATGTCCACGTTCGGTTGCACGTCGGGATTACCGGCCTTTCCAATTGTGGCAATACGCCCATCCTTGATAGCAATATCCGCCTTGACGATGCCCCAGTGGTCTAGAATCAGAGCGTTGGTGATGACCGTATCGACGGCACCTTCACGGCGTGTTCGCTGCGATTGCCCCATCCCGTCGCGGATGACTTTTCCTCCCCCGAACTTCACTTCCTCCCCGAAGGTCGTGAAATCCTTTTCCACCTCAATGACGAGGTCGGTATCCGCGAGGCGCACTTTGTCGCCAACTGTTGGGCCGAACATTTGCGCATAAGCGCTTCGACTCATTTTGTGAGGCATCGTTGGTTACCTCGAACACCGCAAACAACTCATTTCGATCGGATGGTCGCCAAACTTCCCATGACAGCCTGGTTGAATCCATAAACCAATCGCGCTCCGCGATATGGAATGAGCGAGACTTCTCGCGATTGTCCCGGCTCAAATCGAACTGCTGTTCCGGCAGGAATATCGAGTCGGCACCCGAGCGCCGCGGTGCGATCGAAGCTGAGCGCTGCGTTGGTTTCGGCAAAATGGTAGTGACTGCCGACCTGGATCGGGCGGTCGCCGGTATTCGCGACGTTCAAGGTGATCGCCTCAGCTTCCTCGTTCAGAACAATTTCTCCCGGTGCTGCAAAAATCTCTCCTGGAACCATTTTGTCGCTCCCTATCGGATCGGATCGTGAATGCTGACAAGTTTCGTGTTATCGGGGAACGTGGCCTCCACCTGCATTTCGTGAATCATTTCCGGGATGCCCTCCATGACCTGAGCGCGAGTCAGGACCTTGGCGCTTTCCGACATGAGTTCTGCAACCGACTTGCCGTCGCGCGCTCCTTCGAGCACAAAATCCGTTATCAGCGCCACGCTTTCCGGGTAATTCAGCTTGACACCTCTAGCAAGCCGCGCCCGAGCAACATGGGCCGCCACCGCAATCATTAGCTTGTCTTTTTCTCGAGGCGTTAAATTCACAAAATCTCCAATGCTAAGTCGACACTCAGCACGACCACATTTTCGGCACCTGAAAAGGTCCAGGAAGAAATCGGTTGAACTGCTGGAGCACGCTTCGCAGCGCTGTCCTCAGATCGTGGGAGTTTGGCGCAGCAAATCGGCCGACCATCAGTCCGCCAACCAGCGTCGCGGCACAGTGGCAGTGAAGGGAAGGAGCGAGATCGCGCACGAGTTCGAGAGGGGTGCCGAGGTTTGTCCCGAAGTAAACGAGCGTCGCAAGGGCAGAGCAGTCCGATAGAAGCGCTTTCCGACCTAGGTGCGGTAGAACTTCGTCGGTGACGCGGAAGCTGTCTGCCCAGACGAGCCTCCTGTCTTTCACGATCCGCCAGCGCTCGATGATGTTTCCAACAGAGAGTCTCTCGCCATAAGCGGCGCGGCCGAGTATCAACCATTCCAGCGCGAGCAGTTCGGTACCCGAAGTAACCTCGACCTGCGTTTCTCGAGAGAGCCTCGCGCGATCGAAGACGATAGTTTCCTGCGGCAGCCACGCAAGTTTGGCGGCGTCGCGAACTTTCAAGTTTGTCCTAATTTGTGCGGATTCCTTAAGGGCTCGATAAACCTTTTCGGCCGCCTGAGTTGTCATCGCAATGGACGCGTCTTCAATCGCAGTCACACTTGTTTCAAGTCGATCACCTCCCGCAACACCGCCAGAGGTGTTGAGAAGGACGGCCTCCTCGACTCTTTCGCCAGAGGTTCTCGGAAAAAGGACGCGCAAGGGAGATTCTTGATAAACGTCCATGACGCGGGTGCCTTTCCGAGAGCTGCCAAGCAGGATGCGACACGAGCCTTCCGCTCTCTGCAGGTCTTTGTCCGAGAAATTGTGTGCGCTAGGCGCAAGCAAAACCGAACTGTCCGTATATTCCATAAAGACGCTGGCGATGACGTGTTGAACAGCAACCGCATCTGCATCTGTGCCGATGGTTCTAGTAGCGCGACCCAAAGTGGTGCGGCTGGGAGGCCGCTTCGGGACAAAGCTCGGTCCACCGATGCTCGTAGAATCCCATAGCGGCCATTCATCGAATCCGTCCAGCCGAGCAATTAAAAGCCGGCCAGACCCTCAGGGCTGTTGTAGGGGATGGCGACACTGGTCACTTCCTCCAGCGAGCCGTCTGGTTTGGTGGCGTAGCCGACCAGCTTCGAAGCGTTCCCATAGATCTGATACAGAAAAGCGCCGTCGGGCGACACCCAGTTGTCGCTCGGACCGCTGCTGACGTCTCCGCAAAGCCCCCTGAAGGTCCCGTCGCCTTCGACTTGGGGGCACGCAGGATCCTTCGCGATTTCGAGTCCTGTGCCGTTGATGTGGTACGTCGTGATGTTGCTGTACCCGAAAACCGTAGCGAACAAGAGCCGGTCATCGGGTGACACGGACAACCAGCAAAGTTCAGCGATCTTGCCCCGCTTCGTGTTGAGCGGCACGACCTTGTCGACACCGATTCTGCCATCTTCGTCGATTCGGCCCAGAGCCACTCCATCGCCGACTGCATATCCAATGATGAATGTATCTGGCCGGTTATGCAGGAACGCAATGTAGAACGGAGAACCGCCTCCTCCATCTTGGAAGGAGCCCTCGCCGAGCGTGCCGTCGGCATTAACGCGATGGACGACTATGCCGTCGGGATCCGGAGCATTCGAAGCGACTGACCGTGGTTTGCCGTCCGGCCCGTCCACCCAGAGGATTGGCGAACCATCCGGATACGTGCCGGAGATCGCGATGGGCACGTCGAACGTCGTGCCGACCATTAGAAATTTCCCGTCTGGTGAAAGGACCGCTTGCGTTGGCACACGGTGCGGCTTGTCTGGCGTGTTACACGTGTACTTCTCCGTGCGCGGGGTCAGCTTGCCGTCGCTCGAGACCGACATAATGCGGATGTGGTCAGGTCCGAACGAGTGCACTACGTACAACATGTCCTTCGAAGGCAGGTATGCCAACGATTTGGCCGTACCGCTTTTTCCTTCTACGGCATTCCCGGTCGGCTTAACATCCAGCAGTTTCAGACGGCCGTCAGCGCCGACTGCGAAGCTGGAAACCGAATTGTCCCCGCCGTTGGTAGCGAAGAGGAACCTGCGATCCGGCGAGAGGATGACGCTGCCCGCTCCTTCAAACGAATTTGGTGCGCTCTCCTGGCCGCTGATCGGTTTGTAGGTTCCCGACCCTGCACCACTAGTGGAGACGCGTTCCACCTCCGTGAGGGTGCCGCTGGCGGAGCGGTGGTAGTGGATGATCGTGTTTTTGACCTCGTTAGTTTGCATATACAAATGGCCACTGCGTCCATTCGTGCTCATTCCAATGTTCTCCCCTTTTGTCATGCTCATCTCCTTTGCCATACTTCTTCTCCTTGTGCTCTTTTTGAAATTGGATCCACTGGAAGCGTCTGCAGGTAATCCAAACTATTTCGTTTTGTCTCCATCGCGAAGAATCGGGTAGAACTGGATCCAAGTCATGTCGGTTTTGGCCACGAAAGATTGGTGGCAGCCGGCACACTCGGCTGGAGAGGCTTCTTTGGACCATTCGGCATAGGGAAGCGGGTGATGCCCGAAGTTGAAAAATCCCCAGCCGTTCGTGGCAGCAAATCGCTTGCTATCTTTCACGGTCACATCCATTCCGTTATATTCGCCGTTGAAATATCCTCGTCCGGATGGTTCCGTGCGCGAGCCGTCAGGAAGAGTGGGGTTCAAAACGCGCGTCAATTCCTTGACGAAGACGGTACCTTCGGGAAACGAACCGGTCTTGAGATATACGTCGAGGTTTTTCTCTTCGACGTAGACGTGGTGATATTCCGGAAAGCCCGCCTTGCCGTTGTTGAGGCCATTGGGAGTTAAAGGAGCGCCCACAAAGACCCAATGACGATAACCTTCTGGCCGCTTCAACTTTCCGTCCGCGTCGAACACTGCGGTTGATTGCGGAGTGGCAGCCGCGACGCGGTTTGGTTCACTCATCAATAAACTCGCGGTAACGACGACCAGCCCCAAGATGACCACCACCAAAAGTTTTCGCATGCTCGGTCTCCTCTTACCTTTTCGAAAATGACCCTCGTTACGCGGCAGCTCTTACTTCGCGCTAAGGACCGGATACCCTTGCACGTAAATCCAGTCCGTTCCCCTTGCGGGGATATGACACCCCAAACAGTCTTTTTTGTAGTCCGTTGCAACCTGTTTGTCGGGGGCGTCGGATTTGAACAAAGCCCATCCCCAGCCGTCCCCCCAAAGCGCATTCTGGGAATAGCGCCCTTTCTCATCCTTGATCATCACGAACCAGACTTTCGTTCCAGAAGCCCAGTGCGCGTCGCCTGTTGTCATTTGTCCGTGGTCCGTTCCGAACACTTCCTTCACCAGAACGGTTCCATCCGCAAACTTACCGGTTTTGCGATAATTCTCTGCTGAGTTCGGGGACGCGTAGGTCATGTGCATCTGGTTGCCTTTCGGATCGAGCACCATGTACGTTCCGAGCGCCTGGAAATGATCACGAACGTCGCCCGGCCTGCGAATGTTTCCCGCTTTGTCGACCAGATCGAATCCGCCGTAATTGTTCTGAGGTTGGGGTTTCACTTCCTCGTAACCGGCGAGAGCCAATAAAGAGAGAACAAGGATCGAGAGCCGCACAGTCATATCTACACCTTCTTCCGACCGATGGGAGCGGTGACGCACAATGCACTGCATAACCCGCGCCGCTACTTCCATAGCTCATACTGCAAGCGCCGGGCCAACGTCAGAGAGAGCTCTTAGTGCGAGATCGCTGTGAATCAGCAATTTTCGAGAATTGCGTGTCAAATCGACTGTCGAGCCGAAGTCTCCGTGTCGGAGTATGACGCCATTGCGACACTCAAGCTTTGAACATCCAAGGCGAGAGAAATTTGTCAAGCAACATCGCTCAAGAGTGGCGGAGACGGATAGGATTCGGAGCTGGAAGCTTTTCTGTATGTGAGTAGTTGTTTGCAACAAAACGTTCGATTCGAAGAAGTGTTGTGTCGCGCTGCCTACTTGTGGCTCGGCTTACAGCCGAAATCCGAGGCTCAAAGTAGCTGAACCTCGGCGCAACCGCGGTATCCTCATTGCACGACGGCCTGCCGAGAGGGATCAACGTCGAAGTTCACATTCAGCGCATTCGTCTTGGATTGCCACGCTGGTCGTGAGATTCCCAACTTCTTCATCTTGGAAATTAAGGTGGTTCGCTTCAATCCTAGCCACGCAGCCGCACCGCGGCGCCCTCCTACAACCCAGCCCGACGCGTGCAAGGCCCGCAGGATCATGGCTTGTTCGGCCTCCCTGAATGTACCCGTCGGCGCGGAATGCAACGGGACTGGGTATGTGTTGACCAGATTCGAATGGAGGGAGTTCGCGTCCAATCCGGGGAAGGGATTAGCAAGCGTCTCGTCGTCCGAGCCGATTACCGCTCTTTCGATGAAGTTCTGAAGCTCTCGCACGTTCCCCGGCCAAGAGTACGCCCTGAACAGGTCCAGCGTTTCTTCTGGAATGTTGCTGATGTGCTTGCTCATGCGCCGCGAGAATATTTCGACAAAGTGCGACACCAGAAGCGCAATATCCTCCCGGCGTTCGCGGAGGGGCGGCAATACGACGGGAAAGACATTTAGACGATAATAAAGATCGCTGCGGTACCGATCGTGTGCAACCATCTCGCTCAAATTGCGATGGGTGGCGGCCACCAGGCGAACATCAATCCTATGAGTCTTGCCGCTGCCCAGACGTTCGAACTCTCTTTCCTGGAGGACCCGCAACAGCTTTGGTTGCAGAGCCAGTGGAATATCACCGATTTCATCGAGGAAAAGAGTTCCCGCATCGGCCATTTCAAACCTGCCAATTTTTTGCGTGAAGGCGCCGGTGAAAGCGCCCTTCTCATATCCAAACAGCTCGCTTTCGAGCAGATCGAACGGAATAGCCGCGCAATTCAGCTTGACAAAAGGGTGCGCGGAGCGTGGGCTGGCCTTGTGAATGGCCTGCGCGATCAACTCCTTGCCGGTACCGGTCTCTCCGAGAACGAGCACTGTTGCATCTGTGGGTGCCACTCGTTCCACCGCTCCGAGCACCGATTTCAGAGCAACGCTGCTACCTATGATTTGGTCAAATCTGAGCCCACAATCGCGGTGATCGTACGACGGAATACTGTTGATATTCTCCATGCGGCCCCCGTTTCGCCAAGCTAAGAACGCCGGTAATCACATGTCACGCCGACCGCCCAAGTGTTTCCTTGACAGTGCGCATTTTGGAAGGACCGCGTTCTCAGAATCAACCCCAAGAGGAGGGAATTTGCGGTGCTTACATTGTATGACTTCACGCTCCGAGTTTTAGTGGAGAGACTAGAGCGACGCGACGGTTTTCTTAATCTTCGAAGTGCTTTCGGCCGAACAACCGCGCATCGATCGACCACGCGCCTGGTCCGATCATTGCCAGAGTGGCGCCGAGGGTCGCCAACATGATGGAAATCCATGGATCGCCGGTGTGAGAGAAAGCGATGTACAACTCAATGATGGCGACTAGCATTCCAGTCACCGGAGTCCACAAACCCACGAGGACAAATATTCCGGTCCCCGCGCCAATCAATCGCAGTGCAGCCACGCTGGAATGAGGTGCCTCCCCAAAATAGCGAATTCCGTCGAGAAATAAAACGCTGGCTGATAGAAGCCGTTGCAGCAGAAGTCCAATGCCCGGCCAGCCGTTGGCAAACGTCGAGAATAGCCTTTGCAAATCCACCCCTTTGCAAACTTGAAATTACACTTCAGGGTAGTTGGGATGAAAGGGGTTGAAAACCGCTATAAAGCGGATTGCGCTATCCGCTTTTTGGTGGAGTAGATGGAGCGGGAAGCTCGATAATCCCCCGGCTTAGCGCAATTGTAACCGCATGCGTCCGGTCGTTAGCGGCAAGCTTCGACAGAATGTTGCCGACGTGCGTCCTCACAGTGGCTTCCCCGATGGAAAGCTGATCCGCGATCTGTTTATTGCCATTCCCAACGGCAACTAGCCGCAGTACTTCGATTTCACGCGCGGTCAGGTCGTCATCTGCGGCGTGATCGGCAAGTTCGGCAGCAATCTCCTGGGGTATTCGCTTCTGTCCGGCATGAACTGCCCGGATGACCTCCAAAAGTTCTCTATGGACGTGGCGCTTCAAAATGTACGCTCGGGCACCGGCTTTGAGTGCGGCCAGGACCTTCGCATCGCCTCTGTAGGTGGTCAGCACGATGATTCGCGCGTCTGGGAACTCACTCCGAATTTGTTTGATTGCCTCTATTCCATTCAACTTTGGCAATTCCATATCCATTAAAGTCACGTCAGGTCGGTGCAACCGAAACTCTTCGATGGCTACCGCTCCATCTCCCGCCTCCGCCACTATGCTCATGTCCAACTCCGCTTTAACAAGCGCGGCAATCCCTTCGCGCAACAAGGGGTGATCGTCAACGGTGAGTATCCGAATCAAGTTGGAATCGGCGTTCATGAGTTCATCTGCGAAAAAACCTAAACCTCGGCCCAACGTGTGAATTCTTGTACGCAACGGTTGCCGGAATGCGCAGCTGAACTTCCGTGCCGGCGCCCGCTTCGCTCCATATATCCAAGTGTGCCCCGATTCGTACGGCTCGTTCCTTTGCACCGAGGAGTCCCCAGTGCCCTGGACGTCTTCCTTTCGTGAGCACCTCTGGGTCCATGCCCTTCCCGTCATCGCGGATCCGCAGACGAAGCTGTTCCTCATCGTATCGGACTTCAGCTTCAACCCGTCGCGCGCAAGCGTGTCGAAACGCATTTCTGAGCAATTCCAGGGCTATTCGGTGAACCTCATCCTGCAGAATCGGAGCCAATATTTGTCGGTCCCCTTCCACAGTGAGGGCAAAAGTCGCCGCGGTACCGTCACGATTTGCAGTGGCTTCCAGTTCCTTACCAGTTGCCATCAGCAACTCTTCCAGATCGGTGCTGGCGGCCGGCGTGGGACGCAAATCGGTTATGGCATCCTGGCTTTCAGTGATGGCCTGTTCTGTCCTGCCGATTGCTTGATCGAGAGCTTCCATTGCCTCTACTGGGCGACGTGAGAATAGGTTCCGGGCCGCCTGGAATTGGAAGAGCAATCCGTGAAGGCTCTGCAGCAGGGTATCGTGCAATTCCCTCGCGATTCGGTTGCGCTCCTGCAGCCGCGCGTCCAACCCCGCTGCGAACTGACGCTGCAGTTGCCGCAGCCGGAATTGGTACAGCGCCCAAAGCAGGGCCAAAAAACCCGTCACGCACAAGGCGCGAAACCAGTTCGTCTGGTAGTAGACCGGTGCGATGGAAAACTGGAGCGTATCGCCGGCCTCGTTCCACACGCCGCTGTTGTTGGCTGCGGCCACGCGAAAAACGTAATCTCCCGGGGGGAGGTTTGAGTATTGCACCTCGCGGTCGTTGGTGACCTCCCGCCAGTTGCGGTCTTGCCCTTCGAGCCGGTAGCGGAAGCGAATTTTTTCCGGGACGACAAAACTGAGCGCAGTGTAGTCAATCATAAGATCGCGGACTTGGGCTGGGAGGCGTAATCCGTTCGACGCAACGTAGGTTTTGCCATTCGCGGTGATTCGCTCGATGTGTACTGGTGGTGGCACTTCGTTGAAGGGAAGGTGGCGCGGATCGATCACGCTGAGACCATCGTAGGACACGAACCATATTCTTCCGTCCGGGGATTTCGCGACGGGAGCACCGGCTCGGTCGCTGGAAACTTCGTGCACCATTACTCCGTCCGAGAAGTCGAAGACGGCGGGGTGAACCATCTGCTTCGCGGCCTGACCCCTATCCTCTGCGGCAGTCCAAGCGTCCATTTCAGAGCCCGCCAGGCGCAGCAGCCCACATGGCGTATACAACCAGAACGAATGATCGTCGCCTTCTATCATCCACTGAATCGCATCGCAGGGTAACCCGTTCTCGCGAGAAAGCGTGGCGAAATGCCCATTCTTCATCCGGCTCAAGCCACCATCGGTTGCCGCCCAAAGCGTGCCGTCTCTCTCCACTTGTAGATTGCCGACACTGCCGTTGGCCAGTCCGTCCGCAGCTGTGTATGTCTCCTGAATGCGGCCGTCGGCGAAATGGGAGATGCCGCCCCTATAGAATCCCAGCCAAATACCGCCTCGCAAAGGATCCGCCGCCAAACTTAGCGCAAAGTCTTTATGGCCAAGGCCGATCCAGGGAATCTGTTTGACGAATTTGCTATCCCTCAGCTGAAACAGTCCCTTTTGCTGGTCGGCTATCCATAGATCCCCAGCCGAATCTTCACCAATCCTGTCCGTCGCATCTACGCCAGCCCTGCCCACGGAAACAAATCGATTACCCTCCAAATATCCGAACTGCCTCTCGGTGGACACCCATATTCGCCCGCCACTGTCCTGAAAAAGAGAAGTCGGGGCCGATCCATTGAGCTTCCCATCGTGCTTGTCGTACATGGTGAATTGCCCTTCACGCCCCCGATCGAGACCGCCAGGCGTGGCAGCCCAAACACTTCCATCTCTATCAGCAAGAACCGACCATGCCAGGCTATTGGACAAACCGTTTTTGAGAGAAAAGGTAGCAACTGCTGTGGCCCGGAATCGGTCCAGGCCGTCCGAGGTTGCAGCCCAAATGTTGTTCTCTCGATCTTCAAAGAGTGCGAGGACATCATCGCTAGACAGGCCATCTGCTTGTCTAAAGACGTCCGCTTTTCCGTCGTGGATATGCACAAGGCCCGCGTTGTAGGCGGCGATCCAGAGGCCGCCATCATGGTCGCGGAGCAGTCTTCTAGTCAGGAAGGGCTGCACAGTGCCAGGTAACGGATATGCTTCGATCTTTCCGGCAGAGAACCGCCGAAGTCCTCCCTCGATGCCGATCAGTAACTTACCGCCGTCGTCTTCGGTGAAACCTTCAAGGGGACGAACTCCGATGGGTAGTGGATAGAACTTCGGCGGACCAGGCCTCCACTTCCAGATCCCGGTTCCCGTAACCGCCCAGAGATCGCCCTTCCTGTCCGCATACACACTGTGAACCATTCCTAGGCCCAGGCTGCCATCCTTCCCATAGCAGCGGACGCCGCTCCCTCCAATCGCGCAGAGCGTTTCCGGACCGGGAAAAGTGCCGATGGCGCCGCCGGACCATATTGTCCCTTCACCATCCTCGCAGAGGGCCCAAATCAACTGTCCGTCAATCTGCGGATAGCGCGTAAGTTTTCCGTCCTTCCAGGACGCAACCCCGTTCGTGGTGCCAATCCACAGCGCCCCATCTCGCGCGACCAGCAGGTTGTAAACAGCACGGGAAGGGAGATCCTGCCCCGTCGGCGGTTGCCATGGAACCGCGCGTACGCCATCAAAGCGATACAAACCGAATTCCGTACCCAGCCACAAGTAACCATCGGGCGTTTGCGCAATTGCCCAAATCGTTCCCCGGGTAAAGCCATCACGCACTCTCCATACCGTATGCGCGTATTGACGCACGTCGAGTGAAGGATCTAGTGCAAGCGCGGAAGGACACAAGAGAAGCAGGCTTACCGCGCCGACGACGCAAGCTGCGATTTTGATCCGTGTTTTGTCGTACGCTGGCATAAGTCGCAACCCATTTCAGCCCGATTACCGTTTCAGGTACAGGTGTGTATCACTCCCGGAGAATATACAACTGCATATACCGTCCCGCCATATACGTTATGTCTTCACGGTTTGAAAACGTATCGGTCGGGACCGCAGACTCAAAACTGTGCCTGTCTGAGGTTCTTGTCACTCTCCAATTCCGAATCAGAAGCTGAACTTGAGCGCAAACTGAATCTGGCGCGAAGTGCCGGCGCGCGTAGGCAAATGCAGCACGGCGGGGAAGACTGCGTCCCCGCCTCGAAAAGTTGTCAGCAAGCGGTCGGCCGACGGGCAACTATCTAGTGGTGCCTTCGGTTTGCCTCACATTCCCGTGCAAGGGGGGGCCACCAGGACGGCCCGATATTCATTGGACCCGCCCAGCGTTGCCTGATTCCTCCAGCGGGGCAGTTTGCGGATATTGAAAGTCAGGGTGAGGAAACAAGTTCGGGGCAGTTACTCAGGTGCCTGTTTTCGGCTCAAGAAGAGATTTCACAATTGAAACTGACCCATAGTCGATTCATGAGAAGGAAGTCCAGTTGGTAAGCACTTGGTAAGAGTTCGAGTGCAAATGAGCGACTTCAGCGCAACTGAAGAGTCTCTAACACAAACAAAAGAAATGGATCAGTGCGAACGGGTCAGAGTGAATTAGCAAACCGCCGTCCGCCTTTGGATGGCGATTCCTCGCATCGACAAAGCGAATCCGCCCTCCAGCTTCCTAACGTTTTCCTAAGACTTTTAACAAAATCCAAGACCTCAGATTTCCCAATGACACTGGCAAAATGATTTTGAGTCAAATCGGCCATTGATTTCATTGAACTTGCGTTTTACCATCAGCACTGAGAATTTCTTAGGGTGCTCGGACAGAATCCCCCCCCTCTCCGCCATAGCTAAAATACCCAATGTTTATGCGGGTTCCAGAGCCGTGCTACTCATTCAGATCTGTTTGTAATAACTGGTTAGTATACAATTTAGAAATGCAGCTGTAGCGGAAGGGTGGAATTGATAGCCGCTGCTCTAACCACCAAGAAACTCGCAACCCTCGGATCAAACTCCCTTCTGGATTTGCTCAAAGATAAGGAACGATACGCCGGATCGAAATTCCTCCAGCACGTTAGCCTCGACCCGATTGACTGGAAGCTATTTGACTATAACGGTAAATTCATTCGCCGCAGCACGTTCTGAAAACGCGGATCCTGGCGCCAGATCCGAAACGCGAGCGAATCGTAGTATTTATCATTGCGAAGCCGTAGCATCCCGCAGGATTACGACATCGGAATGTCTTTGCTCTCGCGTAAGGAAAAGATTCTTGCCATCCGGCAAGAGTTCGTAATGCCCAAGTTGTTGGGAGGAGAAATTTGTGATCTGGTGTCCGGGCCCGCCCTGAATTGGCTGAAACCAGAGGTTGTCCACGCCATTTTCCGTAATCGAATATAGAAGAGCTTTCCCGTTCGCAACAAAGATTGGAGGGCCCGAAATCCTCGGATCAGGATCGAGCAAACTTGGCGATGAAGTCGCGGCGGCACCGAGCGGGACCAGCGCGATTTTCTGATGTCCGCTCTTCTCGGCCTGGCTTTCCGACTCTGTCACAACCATTGCTAACTGTCGTGAATCTGCAGAAATCCCGAACCACGCGCTGTTGAGATTGCCTTTGACGTCACTGTTGGGTACAACTTCTGCTGTTCCTCCTTCCGCAGGCACTCGCTTCATTTGACGCGAGACAAAATCAGCGTAGTACACCAGCTTTCCGTCGGAGGAACATACGGGCATCGCATCAAACATTCCTGAAGACAGCTGCAATGGGTTCGAACCGTCTGCACCGATTCGCCACACCGTCACCGCAATCTTGTTCGCCTGTCGTGCGAAGCGATTAAAGACTAGATACCGGTGCTCTTTGGTGCCAACCTCTGTAGCCGCACCGCTGCATGCCCAGGGATAAGCAAAATATCCTTGGGGATCTACCAGCACATCGCCGACGTAGTTCCCATCAAGCGTTAAGCGACTGATTTTTCTCGGTCCTGCCACATACAGTTCGCCGGCGCCAGCGAGGCCCCAGTATCGGTAGTCCTGCTCGTTCTGGAAAAGCGGTACAAGTTGGCGTTTCATATTTCCACTAGCATCGACGACGAAAACGGTCCTGATAGGCCTGACGCGAACTGTCGCAATAGTTTTTCCGTTCGCCGACAGGCTAAGTCCTTGGTAGTAGTTCGTGTCCTTTGTTATTTCGCGAAATTTGCCGTCCGGAACGGAAAGGAACCCAATTTGCCAGCGGTCAAACCCAGTGCTGCGGCTCGAGTACATCACGTAAAGGCCGCTGCCGTCCGGCGCCCACTTCACCTCTTTGTAGGACCGCTCCTGCGAGGCATCGCCAACCTCGGAATGTCCCGAGGCCACCTCCACAAGCAAGACTTTGCTAAGAGAGTCTCCACCCGAGCTTGACGTTACTGCTAGCAATTTGCCACTCGGCGACCACGCCAAGTGTTCCCAGCCATAGAAACCGATGGGTTGGGCGAAGGTCACGAGGACCTTTTGATTGCTGCCGTCGGAATTCGCAACGAGGATCTGGACCTTCCCCGGTTCGGGGCTATCCTCACGCGCGTACGCTATGAGCTGGTCGTCGGGCGCGATGGACGCTTCTACGCTGACATTCCGCACGACAGTTTGCGGGCTGCCGCCTAAGACAGGTGCGCGCAGGAGAGTTCGGATTTCGCTGTTTGCATTCTGGGCCGCCAAAAAGTACAGGTAATTTCCGTCCGGAGAAAATACAGGGCCAGTGTAATAATCCGAGCCTTGGGCGACAACCTGTGTAGTGCTGCCTGTCGCGATGTGCTTCAAAAAGAGCCCGCGTTTGCCCTTCTGCTCAATGATGCTGAGGATGTACTTGCCGTCCGGAGAGATCGCCGCTTCCACGGAGTCTCCCGTGTCGGTCGCCTGTGTGATTGTGAAGTCTTGGAAGGGCACTACCGGACGCCTGGCAGGGAAGAAAGAATGAATCCCATAGCCTGTCACTAGGAGCAACATCAGTAAGCCCACGAACAGTATTCCTTTGTGGTGTTTGGCTGCTTGCGGTACCGCAGCCAGACCGAGTGTCGCCAGAAAATATCTCCGGTTGCGAGTGGGGGCGGACGCGGGTGAATGCAAACGCGTAACTGGATTTCCAGCAGGCACCACGACTGGACTGAAGCCCTGGCCTTTTCCAAGATCTGGAGGCTCGTCTGGTGGACGTTCAGAGATGCGTTCGTCAGCGGCTGGTGAGCCGGGGGCGGTATCCATCGCCACTGTTGCGATAAAGCGATAGCCGCGACGAGGAAGAGTTTCAACGTAGCGAGGCTTTTCGGCATCGTCTCCGAGCGCGGTCCGTATTTGATTGATGCAGAAATTTATCCCGCGCTCGAAGTCCACGAAGGTGTTGTCACCCCAAAGGCATTGCTGGATTTCCTCGCGTGTCACGGCTCGTCCAGCATGCTTCGCAAGCAGTAGGAGAACTCGGAGAGGTTGCGGATGCATCTTTAGCGAGACTCCGGCCTTGCGCAGTTCTCCATTCACCGCGTCCAGTTCGAACGCGCCGAAGCGAATCAACCTGGAAGGTTGGGCCGGTAAGGCCATAAGAACTCCAGCAGGATGTTGAGGAATTGTATCACCAGCGTATGGGCAAGAATCACGAACGACTCTCCAGAATCGAAACGCAGGCATTTCGCGAGTCTTCAGATAGATGGACTCTAACAACCCTCTAACATGAATCTGAGGCAGCCTGTCATTGTCATTTGGCGATACCGCCGGCAATGTTTGCGATAACCGCTGCCGTTAGCGCCGGTGTTTCTAGGACGGCTGGACAGGTCGGGCGATGCTGAAAACATCGAGTGCTCCAATGCGATGGGATTGAATTCAGCCGGTCCTGAGTTGAATTACGGATTGAGGGAGGCACATATGCTGAAGCGCGGAAGTATGGTTCTCGGAGTTGCCCTGACTCTGATTAGTGGCATCACGGTTAAGGCGCACCAGCTCGCGGGCACACCCGGACCGAGTCCTGAGCACAAGAAGCTGGCGGCGTTCGTGGGAACATGGGCGGACGAAGCCGAAATGAAGCCGGGTCCGTTCGGGCCCGGCGGAAAGCTGATCCTCAGGGAAACCTGCGAATGGTTCACCGGTGGTTTCAGCATAGTGTGCCATACCGAATCAACGGGTTTTATGGGCGATCTAAGGACGCTCTCGGTCTTGAGCTACGACCCCGAAGAGAAGGTCTACAGGTTCTATGAACTTAACAGCATGGGGCGGAGCAGCACAGCGAAAGGCATCGTCGATGGTGACACCTGGACATTTGATGGCGAGTCGAAGATGGGCGACAAGCTGGTCAAGACTCGGTCCACGATAAAGATACTTTCTCCAGACTCAGCCGTGTTGAAGTCCGAAGTTTCAATGGAAGGCGGCCCGATGACCTTATTGATGGATTTAAAGGGCAGCCGCGTGAAACAAGTCCTGAGTAATTCCAATTCCTGTGTGCATGGCGCCAGCGAAGGGTGGCCGTTTGAATGGTTTGAATGCTTTCAAAATTTGCAATCCCGATGAGATTACGATCGCGGCAAGAGTGCCGCAGGTCGAGCTAGTCTCGTGCCCTTTCAATCTGGGGAGATGACGATATGACCTTTATGCTTCGCACCAGTTTGCTTCTCCTCGCGTTTCTCGGTTGCGGGTGCGTTCGAGCAGCTCAAGTTACAATCGAAAACCCCAAAAAACTGCCAGTGAAGGAGGAGGAGGTCAACCTCCTATACACGATGGTGTGCCGGCAGGTCGCACAGGATTTTCACGTTCGCAACTACAAAAATCTTGAGTCTCCGTTGACCTTGGTGCTGGGTGAGGACCGCGAACGTTACGTGATTGACCATCTCACCGGGGCTGGCACTATCTATTTGCTTCAGTGGGATGAGGCGCACTTTGCCAGTGCTGCAGTAATGATTGCTTTCCATCACGTCCTGAGTAACGGCCAGTTCCAAGATGAAGTGAAGAACGTGCTAACACGATTCTCGAAGATAGTGCCTGAAACCATCAGCGCAGCAAGGAACCGCCGATAAGGAAATGGGCGCAGACGCAATTCAACGACATTCTGCCTGGCAGCTTAGCCTGTGGTTCGCCAAGACTCCAGCCGGGCGTGAAATCAATAACATAGCTTGCTGCCATCCCACCACCGTTTTGTTATAAATCCTCACCATGCTTCGTTTCGTAGGGCTCTTCTTCGGAATGCTAGTTCGCCTCTTGCGCGGGCGGCGAAGTCTCCTTATCGAGAATCTCGCTTTGCGTCAACAACTCGTCGCGCTGAAGCGTCGACATCCTCGCCCGAGCCTCGGCCTCTTCGATAAGCTCTTCTGGGTAATCGCTCGGCGGGTCTGGTCGGCTTGGAAGCAGTCCCTCATCATCGTCACGCCCGAAACCATCGTCCGCTGGCACCGGACAGGCTTTCGTATGTACTGGCGGCTGATCTCCAGAGTCCGGAGGCAGGTCGGAAGAAGACCGACGCCGAAGGAAGTTCGAGAATTGATCTTCCGCATGGTCGTTGAGAACCCCACGTGGGGAGCACCGCGGATCCATGGGGAACTCCGCATGCTCGGTTTTGAACTTTCCGAGAGAACCATCTCCCGTTGGATGAAACGGGCGCCGAAAGATCCTGACCGGGCCAAGCGCTGGCTGGCCTTCCTTCGAAACCATCGGGAAGCGATTGCAGCGATGGATTTCTTCACCGTGCCAACGATTACGTTTGGCGTGCTCTACGGCTTCTTTGTTATCAGTCATGATCGGCGGCGGATCCTGCACGTTAACGTCACGAAGCATCCGACGAGCGCTTGGATCATCCAGCAGTTGCGCGAGGCGTTTCCGTATGAAGCCTCTCACAAATACTTGATCCTTGATCGCGATCAGAAGTTTGGGTTCGAGGTGATCGCAGCGGTGAAAGCCACCCGGATTATTCCCAAGCGAACGTCATTCCGGAGCCCCTGGCAGAATGGCATCGCGGAGCGGTGGGTGGGAAGCTGCAGACGAGACCTCCTGGACCACATTGTTGCGCTGAATGAACGCCATCTGAAGCGATTGCTCTCCGAGTATATTCGTTACCATCATGAAGACCGCACGCATCTCGGACTTGAAGGGAACACCGGACGGCAGGATTCGTTCCGGAGGTTCGGGTCGGGTCCTTTCTGAGGAACGACTCGGCGGACTGCACCATCGCTACAATCGAGCGGCCTAGTCCGGATCGACTTTCCGCTGGTCCTTAATATATATGTGCGCTCCACGCGCACTCGGGTTCGTGCCCTCCAGAGTCTTCGCGCTGTGTCGAAGCGAGGATCGTATTTCAGGCCTACTCTATCAGAACGGTCCCGTTTTGGTGTCGGCTGAACTTTTGGCGACCTGCAGCTGGCCGCGTTCCGCGTATCTGTAAGAATCAAAGTAAGTTATTTGACTTTGCCTATAGTAAAGAAATATTATTTGCTATTCGCGAATCGCGAATATAGAATATGGGCATGAACTTGAAGCCTCAAGACGTTGTCGTTGCGTTGAAGCTATGTGGCTATCCAAGCGGGCGGCCACCGATGTCGATTGTCGCGAGCGATCTCGGATTGAGCCCCTCAGAAGTTCATGGAGCAATTCAGCGGCTCAGAAGTTCCAAACTTCTGCATGGTTCGGCGCTGCAAGACAAACCCAATATTTCGGGGCTCGTGGAATTTCTGGTCCACGGATTGAAGTACGCATTTCCCGCGGAGCACGGCGAAGTGACGAGGGGCGTTGCAACTTCGTATGCTGCCGAACCGCTCAAAAGTGAAATTGCCGTCTCGAGCGATTTGCCACCAGTTTGGCCCTGGCATGAAGGTGATACCAGGGGCGTAGGGCTTGCGCCGCTCTACAAAAGCGTGCCTCATGCGGCGTTGCGTGATTCCGCGCTGTACCAACTTCTAGCGCTGGTGGATGCAATTCGCGACGGACGTGCACGCGAGCGAAACTTGGCGGAACAGGATTTGGTGCAAAGGCTGAAAGCCGGTCATGGCCAATCCTAATCTTCAACTGCTAACGGATGCGGCCAAGTTATTGGCGCCGATTCTCGGAGAATTGGTGTTTGTCGGCGGGTGCGCCACGGCGCTGTTGATTACCGACAAGGCGGCGGCAGATGTGCGTCCAACATTCGATGTGGACGCAATTGCGGAAATCACGTCCTATGCCGGTTACACCGACTTCTCCGAACGTTTAAGGAAGCTCGGGTTTCAAGTAGATACGAGTGAAGGCGCGCCGCTCTGCCGCTGGCGGCAAAAAACGACAACGCTTGATGTGATGCCACTCGATGCAAAGATTCTCGGATTTTCGAACATATGGTATCGACCCGCGATGGACCATTCCGAAGAGCGTGAACTGGAAAAAGATGTAAAGATTCGATTGATCACGCCGGTATATTTCTGCGCTTCGAAACTCGAAGCTTTTGCGGGCCGTGGTAGGAATGATTTTTCCGGGAGCAGAGATCTGGAAGACCTGATTGCCGTTGTCGACGGCCGCGCAGAATTGGTGGCCGAAATTCAAGCTGCGGCGAACGATGTGCGTTCTTACCTCGCGAAGGAGATCAAAAGGCTGCTCTCGATTCGCGAGTTTAGCGATGCTCTTCCAGGTCACGTTCCGCCCGATGCCGCCAGCCAGGAAAGAGTCGGCACAATTATTTCGCGGCTAGAAGAGATTGTTTCGCTATAGCCTTAGGTCCACCCACAACAATCGTGGAGGTTGGGTAGATAAGGGCGGGTCGGCTTGAAATTTAATCCGCGAGGCCATTCTGGTCGGCGACGGTTTGGAAAACCGCCGCAGCGCTAGCCTTAATAAGGCAGAAGTCTGTCGTTACAACGGTCTGTGCAACCGTTGCGCTCCGGAGTGCAATGTGTTGAAAACCGCCGCAGCTGCTACCTTTATAAGGGGCGATGGACTTCCTCCGAGGCTTGAGAATCGCCATACGGGCCAGGGGATCTTGTATCTTCATATGGATTTTCAAATGCAGGTGGCGGCCATCGCCCGATCGAGCGCTATGACTTTCAGAGGAATGAAGTTGTTCTTATGCGCCGATACATATTTGCCCACCGCCTTCGCGACATCGGTGCGACACGACCTGCTCGGACGGATATCTGCGGTCTCCGTCAATTCGGGGATCAGTTCCGATCCCAACTGCTCTAACTCCGGTCGAATAGTGCCGGCGAGGTCAACTGGCGTGTGATCCGGCGCTCTGCCGACGCCACGCCATTCTGCCAATAACGAATACTGTATAAGCTTGTTGGCTTCGATCTGAGACCGGAAAAAATTTGACACCTCAGCCTCATCCAAGCCTCGCGACTTACCTGCCTTAATGGCGCTCGCAATGATCTGTGCCTCACGAGCTGTGTCCTCTACTGGCGCCCGCTGTCCCACTTCGCCAACGCGACTTGCTCTGCAAAGCTGAGCCTCCGGGCAGATGTCTCGACCGAAGGATATACGTTTGGTTGGGGAAGCGTCGAATGGGCGCGAGGCCATCGAACAGTTCCGGTCGCACCGGCCGGACGTCACTTTGATGGACTTGCAAATGCCAGAAATGAACGGAATCGATGCCCTGATTGCGATTCGGAGCGAATTTCCAGAGGCGCTGATCATTGTGTTGACGACCTACGCGGGCGATGCGCTGTGCAAGCGGGCGATGAAAGCCGGCGCGCAAGCGTATATCTTAAAAGGCAACGTGCGGAAGGATTTGCTAGACACGATCCGAGCTGTTCGCAAGCAGGTGGCCTCGTCCGCTGGATTCGGCAACGTCGACGTGATGAGGCGCGCCTTTGTTCGGCTGTTAGGGATCACTCCGCGCCGCTATCGCGAGCTCACCGAGCATTCGACCGGCGAACGATGGCACGACGACTGATGTCCCCTCGCCGGCGCTTCAAGGCCAAACTCAAACTCCGAGTTACGGGAACTCGGGACTTATGCCTCCAGATTGGTCCCGTCAAACGCGCATCTCGTCGGTGCTTGATCTCCTGACGAGATGCCGACTCCTCTATACTGATCCGCGGAGTTGACCGAAGCCGAGCTCATGTCCAAGATGAACAAGGTCGTCATTACGGAGTTCGGCGACGAAAGCAAACTCGCGATCGTCGAAGACGATCTCCCCGATCCTGCTGCCGGAGAAGTTCAACTCTCGGTTGAATATTCAATTGTTTCAGGATCCGACGTTAACATGCGCCGTGGCACTTATCCTTTTCAGAGAGAGGCCCCACTTACACCGGGTTACAGCGTCCTCGGCAAGGTGCGCGTCAACGGTAAAGGCTGCACAAAATTCAAAGTCGGCGATCGCGTTGCGTGTCTTTCAAAATACGATGGCCAGGCAGAGTTGATCAACCTTCCCGAACGATTTCTAGTGCGCGTTCCCGACGGAGTTGATCTGAAGGCTGCTGTCTCTCTGGTCCTCGACTGGGTCACGGCTTACCAGATGCTGCACCATGCCGCTCATATCAAGTCCGGTCAGAAGATCTTTGTTCATGGTTTGAGTGGCGGGGTGGGAGTGGCGCTCCTTAGTCTCGGACGGAATCAGGGAGCTCAAGTCTTCGGCACAGCTTCATTATCTAAGCACGAGGAACTTCGCAAACTCGGGGCTGTTCCCTTCGATTATTCCAATAAAAACTGGATCGCCGCCATGCAGGAACTAGGCGGAGTGGACGCGGTCTTCGATCCACTCGGCTTCGAAAGCTTTGACGAGTCCTACTCTGTCCTGCGGAAGGGAGGCATCCTAGTGGGTTACGGCATGAACCTCCCAGCTTTGACGAAGAGAGCTCGCCCTCCCGCGTTTCCAGCGATCCTCAAACTATTGTCCAAGAATCTGTTCTTCTGGTCTGGCAAACGAACCACGTTCTTCGGCCTCCGCCGCTCGTCGAAGAACTTCATGCCTGATCTGGAGTTGCTCTTTGAATGGCTTAGGTCCGGAAAAATCTCCGTGCCGATCAAGGCTGCCTTCAGGCTTGAAGAAATTCAGAAGGCACATCGGGAATACGCCAGCAGTTCGCGCATGGGCTCCATTGTGATCGAGATTAGCCGATAGTGGCTGCGAGGCTATCACCCAGGCGATAAAACAGGCATTCAAGGCAACGAACTATCATAGCTTTCGACGAGCCTAAGACTTCACGGGACCAATCCCGCCGTGGAAGCGGGATAGCTGCCGGTTCGCCGACGATCCTGGAAGTGGAGATCGGTCTCCCCTGCGGCGCTGCTCGGCACCCAAGCGATCATAGGGCAAATTCGAGGCGGCTGACCGCGTCGGCTGCTACGTAGCTTGCTCGGCCTTCTACCTTTATCGTCCAGGCGTGCGTTTCGCGCGCGGAACCGGGCCCAGCGCTTCGCGTACTACTGTCGGGTAGTGGGACCAGTCGGTGGGAAGCACGGCCGGCGCCTCGTGCGCCAACTGCAAAAGCCCGCGGTGCAGCGTACGCTAAAACAGCCTTCGCTTTGGCCAGCGGTTGTTCGAGCCCGAGCTCGCGGTAGCAAACTTCAAGGTACTCAATTCGCGCCGACGCCACACGGTTCAGCGCACGCCTTACAACCGGGTCCTCGGCGGCCTCGGCGAGCGCAGCGTACAGGGAGCGTGATCTTGGTGACTGCGAGGCCGCGTTGAGCATTAGACAGAGCCGCTGCCGCGCATCGGTGACAGCCGAGAGCCCTGTGATGGCCTCCGTCGTGGTCCGCGCGGATCACGTGCAACCCTGAAGTAATCCCAAGGTAAGAGTTGCCGACAATACGCCCAGAGTCTGATATTTCTCGCACCGGAGCACCTCTCAGCGGTCTCACTTGATTGACTTGATTTGGACTGCTGCCTAAGATGTCGGGACAAGCGAACAAATGGGGGGAAATCATGAGCGCGGATAATGGTCCCCGAGACAACGGCACACAGGCCCCTTCAGATATCAGTCGACGGGAAGTCTTACTAACCCTCGGCGGAGTGGCCGTCGCGGTAGGCGCTGGGGCAGCTACTTGGGGCGGGCTCGAGTTGATGGTGAGCAACCGCCAAGCTGTCGATGTTTGGAGCAAAGGTGTTTGTCGCTTCTGCGGCACTGGCTGCGGCGTAATGATCGGCATGAAGGAAGGCCACGTTGTGGATGTTCGTGGAGACGAGCTCGCTCACAACAAAGGCGTCCTGTGCATCAAGGGCTCGATGCTGCCGGAACTTACACGGATTGGGGGGCGCCTCACCTCGCCAAAGATTCGGAGAGACGGCAAGCTCGTCGACGCGTCGTGGGATGAAGCGATGAGCCTGGTTGCCGCGAAATTCTCGGAGAGCATCCACCAATTTGGCCCTGACTCGGTGGCATTTTACGGCTCTGGGCAACTCTTCACGGAAGAGTCCTATACGGCGAACAAATTATTCAAAGCCGGCGTCCGCACCAATAACGTCGATGGAAATCCGCGACTGTGCATGGCATCGGCGGCCACCGGATATATCTCCACCTTCGGAAAGGACGAGCCGCCTGGCTGTTATGCAGATGCCGATTTCGCTCACTTCTTCTTCCTGATCGGAGCCAACTCCTACGAATGTCACCAGCCTTTATTCGAGCGCATCCGACAGCGAAAAAGGGCAAATCCGGATACGGTAATCGTTTGCGTCGATCCAAGGCGAACCAAGACTGCAGAACATTCTGACATTTATCTTCCGGTCATCCCTGGAACGGATCTGCTGCTGCTCAATGCGATGGCTTTCGTCATTTTCGATGAGGGGCTCCAGGAACAGAGCTTCATCGACAAGCACGTGCGCTTCAGTGATGGCGAACACGACGTTGATCAAGCGACGTTCCGCAAGTTTTTACAGGCCTACGCTCCCGAAAAGGTGGAGCAGGAGTTAGGAGTGTCGGCCAACGATATCCGTCGGGTAGCCTATCTCTTCGCCAAGTCTCCCGCGACGATGTCGCTGTGGACGATGGGCCTGAACCAAAGGACCCAAGGCACATTCCTCAACAGCATGATCAATGGGCTACACCTGGTGACCGGGCAGATTGGCCGTCCCGGCGCCACTCCTTTTTCTTTAACGGGTCAACCGAATGCCTGTGGCGGAGTCCGAGATACCGGCGCTCTATCGCACGCTCTTCCCGGCGGACGGTTGGTGGCCAATCCAGACCACCGCCGTGAGATGGAAAATATTTGGAACGTCCCGAAGGGAACCATTTCCGATAAACCTGGATTTGATGCAGTTAACCTGTTCCGCGCGATGGAGGACGGACGTGTCAAGGCGGCACTCATCATGTGCACAAATCCCGGCGCGTCGCTTCCCTCCGCCGCTCGCTACCAGGCGGCGATGGAGAAATCTTTCATCGTCGTTTCCGATGTGGTGGAGGACAGCGAAACGCAGCGGCACGCGCAAGTGGTGTTGCCGGCGGCCTTGTGGATTGAGAAGGAAGGCGTGACCGGCCAGGGAGAACGGCGTTACCAGTTTACGCCCAAGCTTCTCAGCCCGCCTGGTCAAGCGCGCAGCGACTTAGAAATCCTCGTCGACCTGGCCGATCGACTGGGCCATGGCAAACTCATCGCTGCCCGCACTCCGCGAGCTGTCTGGGATGAATGGCGTGAAGTCTCTTCCCATAGTCTCTACAACTTCAAAGGCATCACTTACGACCGCTTGGCGAAGGAGCGGGGATTGCAGTGGCCCTGTCCGACGGAAGATCACCCCGGCACGGAGCGCCGGTATGTCGAGGGCGACGATCCGTTCGTAAGCAAAGGGGCGGGCATCGAATTCTACGGAAACCATGACAAGAAGGCGGCTGTCTATCTACGGCCTTACGTGCCTTCTCCGGAAAAGACGAGTGCGGAGTATCCGCTGTATCTAACTACCGGTCGTGTCCTGGAACAATTTCACACTGGCACGTTGACCGACAGGATCTCCGAGTTGCATCAAGCGACAGGCGATGCGATGTTCGATCTGAATCCTGAAGACGCTCGGAGGCTTGGTGTGCAGCCTGGCGATCGGATCGAAGTGAAAAGCAGGTATGGCTCAGTCATCGGCCGCGCTCGCACGACGGAGGTGTCCCGCCTCGGCGTAATTTTTGGCGCATTTTACGATACGAAGCTCCTGGTCAATCGTGCAGTGGCCGACAACTTCGACCCGACTTCGAAGGAACCGGAATATAAGGTAACCGCCGTGTCGGTAAGGAAGGCAACGGCGTGAACTTCGACTTCCTACAGATTGTCATGTTGCTGGGAACGCTCATCTGCGTGCTGGGCGTGATTCTCTGTATCCGCACTGCACGGACCCGCTTCGATCATATCGAAGCAAAAGGCACCGACGTGAACATGGGAATCGCGCGTGTTCCGGCCCTTGCGTTTGCAAAACTAATGGCGTTCGCCGCTTTGATTGCACTTCCGGGGGGCGCGGTCTTTCTTGCAAACTACCACACGTTCGAAGGAGTCCACCAGGTCCGCGGCTGCGCCAGTTGCCACGTAATGTTACCGATGGTCAACGACATGAGGGATCCGAACAGTGGGACATTGGCGGCCCGCCATTACAAGAACGGATGGATCGCAGAGGACCAGTGCTATCACTGTCACAGCGACTACGGCCTGTCCGGAAACTTGGAGGCAAAAATGACGGGGTTCCGGCACTTGGCCCGCTACACAACCCGGACGTATCACGAGCCGATCGAGGCCCGAGTGAGGTTCGATAACAAGAACTGCCTGAATTGCCATGCCGGCACCCTCAAGTTTGAAGCTGTCCAATCGCACAGGACGGCCCATGAGCAGCTCGTCTCGAATCAGATGATCTGTCTCAACTGCCATGGCCAGTCGCATCCGACATCGGTGCAGCGAACACCTGGTTCCAAAGACTACGCGAGCCTAACGGAGGCGATGAAATGAGACTGCTTCGCTGGGAAGCTCTTTGCGCCATCGTGGCGTTTGCTCTGACGCTGTTGTTCATTCTTGTGCCGGGACCCTATCCGATGGCTATCTTCACTTTCATTGCGCAGCCGTTGTTTGCGATCGCGGCGATCGGGTATCTCCGCAAAGTGTTTGTAGATCTTCGGAGACGTCGAAGTCTTTGAGGACAAGGCTGGGAGTTTTCCAGGAGCGCAGCGGGTTGGCCGTGCTGACAGCCCTCGTTGCTCTGTGCTTGAGCCCGAATCGAGGAGCTCCAATAAATCTGCACGCAGTGTTCCGCGTCACAAGCAAGACCGACAAGTTCAATGGCCCTTGCTGCCTGTTGCGGGCGGTTGACGAGCAACTCTGACGTAACGCGATTAGGTAAGGGTAGCCGACGATGCAGAAGTTATCGCCTAGTCCTCGAATCGAAATGCGGAGTACCGCCACTTCGGTGTGTAGCTTCTTATAGACCCGCGTGAGTGCTATTCTTGAGCCGCGCCGTCCCACAATCTATCCGGGCTAGCCTAAGCGCACTTAGGCCGCATGGGAGGTGTTCATGGCTGTCCGGCTCGAACACGCTAACCTCAATGTACGCGACACCGAGGGGATGATCCGTTTCTTGCAAACGGCGTTTCCTGAATTTCGGATACGTGGCGAAGGCATATGCCATGGCATACGATGGGTTCACGTGGGTACCGATGACACCTACATTGTGTTGAATCCAGCGAAAGCAGATTCCAAGAGACATTGGGTGCCGTACACTGGCGAACCAGGGGTGAATCATCTCGCTTATGAGGTGGAAGACGTCGAGGCATTGTGCCAACGAATGAAGTCCGCGGGGTACAGAGAGTCGACTCCGCCCAACGCACATCCATACCGCAAGCGTCGGTATTTCTATGATCCCGAGGGCAACGATTGGGAATTCGTTCAGTACCTCTCTCAGGATCCGGCTGAGCGAAATGATTACAAGTTGCCGGATCGATAGCGTCTGCTCGAAGCATCGAAGTGATGAGGTCTGAATGTCAGCGAATCAGGCGCCAGCTGCCTTCATTACCGGACTCTTCGAAACGCACCTGCACGTGAAGAATCTTGAGCGCTCAATGGAGTTCTACGAGAAGACCCTGGGCCTCGAACTTGGTCTGAAGGAGCAAGCGCGACACGTCGCCATCTACTGGATAGGCGGGCATGGCAAGACCGCCTTGGGTCTTTGGGAGAGACCGCCCTGGGCCTCTGAACGAAACGCTGGAGACCAGATCATCACCCAGCATTTCGCCTTTGAGGTTGACCTCGCCGATCTGGACCGCGCGGTGGCTGCCCTCAAGCGGGATGGAATCGAGTTACGCAATTTCTTCGAGGAAATAACTGACGTGCCCAGCGTGTTCGGTTGGGTACCAGCCGCCTCAATCTATTTCAACGATCCGGATGGGCACCTCTTGGAGTTCGTCGCCAAGCTTCCAGACAAAGCAAAACCTGAGATTGGGATTGTGTCGCTCATCGAGTGGAACCGCTTGATTCAACCCCAAAACAGTAAAGCTGGACGGACTCTCCCCCGAGACAGGACACCAGAATTCAAGTAAGGCGCGTGGCCTTGTGTTCTCGTCAGGCCCAGCCTAGCGCGGCCTGTTTTGCGGTTGGCCTTTTTCATTCAGCCGCAGGAAACGCGCCGCGTTGTTGTAAAAATGTCCCGCTTCTGCGCTTCGCTCAGAAAGTCCGCGGACTCGACAGCTTCAATTCCGGGCGGTTTCGTTCTAACGGGCTATGCGGAAGTAACGTTGTCAATGAAGGCGGTGAGGCCCTCAACCGTTTTTTGCGACCGAGGGCCTTTGTTGTCTGTCTCTCACTTTAGGATTTCGCCTTGAGCGCCTCTGGAAGTATTTGGCTTCAAGGCCCGCTTTTGCACCTGGAGCAGAAAACTGTAGTTTTGCGCTCACACACCTCGCACAAAACCGCCAAGCAAAGCGCGTCCGATGACAACTTCCGGGTTGCCGACCATCCGGGAGTTATCGTGGTGGCTCGAACCGAAATGCCAAGTCCAGCCACTGCTGCGCATAGCGCGTTTCTTCCATGCGGTACCGGTCCTACTACTCTTGGGTCTTGACTTCTGCCAGCCCACGAGAGGACGATTTGGCCACCGAAGATTCTCTTCTCCCCCTAATACACCTTACAGGAGGTTATATGAACCGATTGCTTCACAACCCAATCGCAATCGCTGCCTTAACAGTCTTGGCGCTTTTCGTTTGTGTCGAGCGCGCCCGGGCGACAGACATCAGCGGAACCATTTCCAGCACGCTGACGATATTCGACGACAGCCAATTGGTGGGCGATGTCACGTGCACGGTCCCGCTGGATATGAGCGGTGCAAATCCGTGCATTGCCTTCGGGGTGGATCACATCAAGCTGCGTCTCAATGGGCACACTATCGCGGGACCAGTTGTCCCTCCGACCGGCTGCAGCCTTCCGAGCGATTCGAAGTTCGGGGTCGGCATTTACGTGAACGGCCAGACCGACGTGAAGATCGAAGGGCCTGGAGTGATCCAGCATTTCGAGCGCTGGGGAATCCTGTTGCTCTCAAGCACCGAAGTCACGGTTAGGAAGGTCACCGCCAATCGCAACTGCTGGAGTGGCATGCAGACGATCGGCACGTCGGATAGCAACTTTGAAGAAGACATTTGGATCAACAACGCGGCTGGTTCAAACGGAGCCGCTTGCGGAGGGATTTGTCTCGTCAACAGCAACAAGAACCGGATGCGCAAGTCCGCATTCTACGGAAATGGCAGCGTTGACTACTCTAGTGGGAATGTCGATTTCGGTGTCGGTTTCGAGGGTAGCAGCAGCGAGAACCGAGTCGAGGGGAACGATATCGGCGGGAACACTAATGGAATCTTGTTCTTTAACACCTCCAGCGACAATGTTGTCCGCCATAACGTCATTGCAGGTAACCCGGCCGCCCAAGTCATCAAGACTTTTACCGCCGCCAACCAACAGGGAGCCGACATCGCTTTCCGGTCTAGCTTCACCGGTGCGAACAACGAGATTACGGACAACTTCTGCCTGACTTATATACAGGGTGCTGGCCCCGCAACCGCTCCTTGTCCAAATATAAGAACGGAAGGAGTCGAAGAGGCGGACAACCGGTTGACAAGCCCGCTGAGTAGTGAGAAAGGACCAAACGGCCCGAGAACAGCGCCGTCAAGGTTCCGGATAGCGTCTGCGATTGCGTCGCTCTTGGCGGTCGCTCTTGGGCTGAGCGTTCTCTACACCCGTGTTACGGTCTGAGTCCGCGCCCCGCTTCGGTGATACAGGTCGAGCATCCACACGAGCGTTTCACGTTGCGTGGTGCGGACCAGCCCAGCAGTTTCTAATACCGCTGCCATCCGCTCCGGCGCGTGAACGAATGCCCGAAACTTCTTGCCTGTCAGCCACAGCCAGAAGTTCCCAAATGCAAACATGGTCCGAACGTACCAACGGTCACGCGGATAGGTGAAAGCCAGTACTTGCCGCGTCCGCGCTGCCGCTGCCCCGAGTAGCACCTCGGCATCAGGGTAGCAGCACACAACGCGGTCAAGCGTGACCACGTCGGCGTCGGGCAGCGTGCCTGCGATTGCCGCGAAATCGCCAAGGACAAATTGGGTGGAACGTGATCCGTACTTTAATCCGACCTCGCGCCGGGCAACCTCCAAATAAGCGGGTGATGCTTCCACTATGGCCGCGCTGGCTACACGGGTGTCTGCAAGCTCACAAGTGATGACCCCAATCCCACCCCCGACATCCAAGAGGTGTTGTCCCTCTAATGGCAAACGCCGGATTTCTGCGAGCATGAGCCGCGTAGTTGCGTCCGCGCCACGGCGTCGGTAGCGCCGTAGATCACGTTTAGCCACTTTGGAATTGAACAACGCTTCTGCAGCACAATACCGAGTGCAGCACATCGTGTAGAACTCCCGGCCAAGTCGGACGTGCCCCCCTATTTTAATCTACCGTTTGTCGCTCGTCAGTATTGTGCCCGGATCACGGGCAACTCTGACGTAACGTGATTAGGTAAGAGTTGCCTACCACGCAGGAGTCAGCGAGGACAACCGCGTTTTTCAGGATTTACCCAAAAAGGCACACCGCTCAACGGTGAGGTCATCCCTATTGTTATGATACCGATCTATGAAGCTTACAACTCTCGGAAATGCCGCTGTCGTTTTGCTTTGTCTGTTATTCCCGATGAACGACCGAGCCAGCGCTCAGATCATTGCGGTCACGGCAGGAACACTCATTGACCCGGACACGGGAACCGAGAAAACCAAGCAAACCATTCTGATTGATGGCGGAACGATTGTCGCTGTAGGCTCGGACTTGCAAATTCCTAGTGACGCCAAACGGATTGACCTGTCGCACGAAACTGTCCTGCCCGGTCTGATCGACGCGCATACCCACTTACTCGCAAGCGTGGATGCTAAGTGGGATTTAGGCGATTTCTGGATTATGGCTATGCAACGCCGCGCAGGATGGCGGGCGATTCAGGGCGTACAACATGCGAAGGAAATGCTGGAAAGTGGTTTTACCACAGTTCGAGACGTTGGAGATTCGGGGGACCATCTCGATACAGACCTCGATAAAGCCATCCGATTTGGTTTGGTTCCCGGACCAACAATGGTGTTTTCCGGCAGGATAATCGCTCCGTTCGGCGGCCAATTTTGGGATACCCCGGCAGACGCTCGCCTCCTTGACAACCCAGAGTACCGTTTCGCTGATTCGCGCGACGAAATGCAGAAAGCGGTGAGGGAAAACATCTATTGGGGAGCGCGAGTTATCAAAATCGTGGTGGACGGACAGACTTACGCATACTCTGCAGATGACATTCGATTCATCGTTGCTGAAGCCGCTCGTGCAGGCACGAAGGTCGCGGCACACGTTCAGACGGAGCGCGGAGCACGCGCGGCAATCGAAGCGGGCGTCGCCTCGATCGAACACGGATGGGTGCTGACTGATGAAGACCTTGCTCTAGCCAAGAAAAACAATGTGGTGCTCGTGAGCACGGACTTTACAGTAGCCGAGCTAATTGCGGATGGCATGGAACCGGATGCTGCCAAGCGAACCCACGAAAAATACGTGGCGCGCCTAAAACGAGCGTGGGATGCGGGTGTGGAAGTCGTCTTCGGAACCGATGTGATGGCTGACGTAAAAGGCCGCAGTAGGGGAGAATTGGCTATTGAATACGTTGACAGCTTCCGTGAAGCCGGAATCAGCCCATCGAATATTCTGCGGTCTATGACGACCCGCGCGGCTGCACTGCTCGATGTAAACAAAGTTCGCGGCTCGATTCATGCAGGAATGGCCGCGGATTTAGTGGCGACACCCGTAAACCCACTACGTGATATTGATGGTTTGAAGAAAATTAACTTCGTGATGAAAGATGGTCAACTCTATCGCACTCCATAAATGGAAGCGCTGAGTCCCCAAACCCGACGTCCCTATGATTTATATCGTTTGACCGGATGACGTTAGTGCTCTATCGGAGGCGCGTTTTCACAAAAGCGTGAAGTCCGGGCGAGGTGCTCTGCGCGCGTTCGATAGAGCCGTTTGAAGGTGGGCGCTGCACGCGAAGCGTCCGTCGCGCCAGCGACTACGTTCAAACGGGCAAACCGGAAGTTATCAGCTCGCTCGTTGGGTTAGTTCCGACAAACGCTTGTGTTGATTGAATGTGGGGCGAATTTACCAGATGGTTGGCAACGCGGAATTAGTGCTGGTGACGCCATCAGAGTGAGGAAGAGTCGCAGTTTTTTGCTGAACACTTGCTGAGCAATAAACTGCAAATGAGGGCTTCCAGTGCGACCGAGAAGGTTGTAACGCTAACAAAACAAATGAAAATCGGTTCGTGCGAACAGGTCAGGGTGAATTAGCAAACCGCCGCCGCTTCATTTTTCTCTCCCACATCGCGGCTTAGACGGGTCGTCCGGAAGAGAGGGCCCCGTCTTGCGTGCTACTAATCTTGCTACTAATTTCGGGCGATTTGAGGCTATTTCAAGTCCTTATGAATGCTGAAGATAACTTCAAATCATCTGGCCCCGTTGAAAACAAGAGACATACCAACTCTGACCAACTCTCACCTGCTCCTCAACAACAACGGTTGCAATCCCCCCCTCTCCGCCATAGCTAAAATACCCAATGTTTATGCGGGTTTTAGCGCCTTGCTACTACTTTTCCCATGATTCGGCCGATTTAATATATACGTCTAGTAAATAGTCGAGAACTTGGATTACACGATCTTGAAGAAAACGCGACAGACCCGAGAACCGTTGGGTTTCTGCTTACACGATTTTTATGCGGTGTCCTAAGCAGAAGGCCGCAAGTCGCAAATAGGGTCACTCCATTCCCAGATTCGGGCACGTTTTGGCAAACCTTCACCGCGTCAGATGCGGTGTGAACGCGCGTACAACAGTCTAGGGAACCGTTGTGATTTCACATGCGTTGCTTCGAGACGGTCTGTAGACCCCGGGAATGTATCGTGTACGTTGGCGACTTCATGCCAACGCATAGTCGATTGTCGCCACGTTGGTAACCCTACTCTAATAGAGCTAGCGAACTTCGACGATAACTAGGGACACGTCGTCGGCGAGGGGACCGTGCCTCCACGCAGCCACGCCGTCGAGGATCGTCTTCTGCATATCCGCGAGTGGAAGCTTTGCCGATTGCAGGACTAAATCTTCCAGACCTTCGACGCCAAGCATATCGTCGAGGCAGTTGAAAACCTCAACGAGGCCATCGGTGTACAAAATGAGGCGATCACCCGGCGATAGTTCAACTTCAATGGATGGCTCGGACGGTGTAGTTTCGGGGAGACAACCGAGGATGCCGTTTCGCGACTCAAGTCGGCGGAGGTTGCCATTTGAGACGAGTATTGCCGGCGGCTGGCTGGCGGCAGAAAAGCTTAATCGGCGTCCATCATGGCTGAAACGGGCTGCGGCCATCGTGAAGAAAAACCCGTCGACCGGGATCCGAGTATGTACGAAATGATGAAGCTCCCGCAGCAAGGTTCCTGGCTCGATTTTGCGTCCCAGTGCATGTAGGGTTTCAGAATAGATGCGGTTAGCCATTAACGCCGAACCGACTCCATGTCCGGAAACGTCGGATAGGACAATGCTGAGAGAATCGTCGCCTTGCGGGAAAACTACGCCAAAGTCCCCGCCAATGCTGCGGGCTGGGCCGTAGTACGCCTCCACGGCGAGGTTTTTCCAAATTAGACTATGCGGCGCAAGGGATTGCTGCACATGTGCGGCGAGGGCGAGTTCGGCATCCATTTCATCTTGCCGCTTTTGAAGGAGTGAATTCGATTCGCGAAGCTGCTCCTCGATACCCTTTTGCGCGCTGATGTCGGTCACGATAAGCAACACGTACTCCTGCTTGTCAGGACCCTGAATAACCCGGCCGCTAAAGATCGCTGGGATTTTGATGCCGTCTTTCCGGGGCAAGTAGAACTCACTGCGATGCTGGCCGTAACGGTGGCCCGATTCGTGTTGCCGTTTGATATAGGGAAGGTCTTCGCTGGGGAAAATCGCATCGGGCGTGCAGCCTTGAATCTCGTTGCGCCCGAAGTGTCCCATGCGCGTGAGCGCTTCGTTTGCAAAAATCACCCGAAGCTGATCATCAACGACGACTACGCCTTCGTTAAGCTCTTCCAGGATCGTCTCCATCTCGCGAAGCCAATCTGGAGTTTCAATCGTGGTATTAGGCATAGTTTTGCTCATTGGCATAGCGATTCCCCTTCAGGGCTACCGGATCGCTTGCGCAGCCCAGTTTTCGAGAATGGCGTGGGTCGCGGTCCATCAACCGCGTGATCGTGGCGAACAGAAGACAGACCGATACTCCACACATCAGCACTCCCGCCATGCTCTCAAGAGGCCCTAAGAGTCTCCACGTACTGGGAAGGGTTACATCGCCGTAACCCACGGTGGCGTAACTGCTCGAAGAAAAGTAAAAGGCGAGTTCCCACGAAGGAAAGCATTGCAACCGGTAGAAACTCGCCCACAGAAGGATCACGAGCCCATGGAGAATAATGATTGCGATCGTCGATTTCACTACCAAGACGGCCGAGCGAACCGGACCAAATCCTTGGGCGCCCTTAGCTGTAACCCCCCGTAGCCACTCAACGAGCGCAGCAACCCCGGCACACTGCAAACAGAGTGTGAGGACTAACAGAAGAGCAGCGGCAGAGGCTTGAGGTATGAGTGTCATTTTCATTGCTTTCAGGTTGTTTGCGGAACGGTTTTAGCCGCTTCAAGAACTTCGTCATGCATGGTCGAGTCCTTCGCTTCCCAGCGAATGATCTTCAGGTCGAGCACGAATATGCTGTAAAGGACCGGCACTAAGAGCAGAGTGATAAAGGTAGCGACGCCAAGTCCACCGATCTGCGCGTAACAAAGAGGCTGCCACAGAGGACCGCCTTCGAGAGCAAGCGGGAAAAGAGCCAGGATCGTTGCTCCCACTGTGATCATTACAGGGCGAATTCGCTGGATGCCCGCATCGGCCAGCGCTTGGGCCAATGGCTCGCCCTTTGCGTGCATTTCCTCGATGAAGTCGAACAGCACAATGACGTGGCTGACAATCACGCCGATCAGGCTGGCGATGCCGAGAAAAGCCATGAACCCGAACGGCGTATGCATGATCGCGAGGGCGATCAGAGAGCCGATCACGCCGTAAGGAGCAGCAGCGAATACCAAAAGAGGTTTGACGGCGTTATTGAATTGAACGAGCAAGGCCAAGTAAATCCCAATCAAAGAAATCAGCAGGACGATTTTGAGATTTGCGAAGCCGTCTAATTGCTTGGCCCTTTCACCACCAATCCGCAGCTGATATCCGGGCGGAAGATTTTTCTGGAACTCCTGCAATTTTGGAATAATCGGATCTATTACTTCCGATGCGAGAACTCCAGGCTGTGGATAACACAAGATGGAAATGGTGCGAAAGTGTTCTCGCCGCGCGATACGACCGGTTTGCAGGAGGTGCTCCAAATTTGCGACCGCCAGTAGAGGCACGCGGTTATTCGTCTGCGAGCTGTAAACATAAAGGTTCTTGATGTCGGCAAGCTGACCGCGCTCCTGCATGCGAAGGCGCGCCACCACAGGAATGTTCTTGTTCCCTTCCTTGAACACGCCTACTTGGGTTCCACTTATTGCTGCCGCTGACGCGCTTGCGACATCGGCGTTGGAAATGCCCACCACATTCGCGCGGTCAGGGTCGATTTGAACCTGCAGCTGAAGATTGTCCGGAAACCAGTCATCCCGAAGAACGGAAATGCCCGGGGCCTGGGCCACGATCTCCTGGGCTTGGCGAGCGATCGTTCGCAACGTA
>Ga0210406_10001132_pt1 | contig 33897 bp, 33 predicted proteins | sample IncBWC30MmetaG_FD_155454 | JGI IMG/M metagenome (GOLD analysis project Ga0210406, IMG submission 155454) | Forest soil microbial communities from Barre Woods Harvard Forest LTER site, Petersham, Massachusetts, United States - Inc-BW-C-30-M | ecosystem: Environmental > Terrestrial > Soil >... | reverse complement strand
ATCGCGATGGTATTCCAGAACTACGCGCTCTATCCGCATATGACGGTCGCGGAGAACATGTCGTTCGGCTTGCGGCTAAAGCACTATCCGAAGGCCGAGATCAAAAGCCGGGTGACCGAGGCCGCGCGGATGCTCGACATCACCGATTTGATCGACCGCAAGCCGAAGCAACTCTCCGGCGGCCAGCGCCAGCGCGTGGCGATGGGCCGCGCCATCGTGCGCAACCCGAAAGTGTTTCTGTTCGACGAACCGCTCTCCAACCTCGACGCCAAGCTCCGCGTGCAGATGCGGATCGAAATCAAGAAGGTGCACCTGAAAGTCCGCACGACCACGGTTTACGTGACCCACGACCAGGTCGAGGCGATGACATTGGCCGACCGCGTCGTGGTGATGAACAAGGGCCGCATCGAGCAGATCGGGACGCCCAACGACCTCTACCACCATCCGGCGACACGCTTCGTGGCGGGCTTCATCGGCTCGCCCGCGATGAATTTCCTGCCCTGCAGGCTCGAGGATGCCGGCGGCAAGCTCAATATCCGCCTCAACGACCGGATCGCCTTTCCACTGCCGCCAGCGCGCGCGGCGCAATATCGGGGCGTGTCGCGGACCGACAAATTGCTGCTGGGCATCCGGCCCGAGCATATCGCGGAAACCAGGCCGCATCCGCAATCGGGTGTCGAGAGCTTCGATGCCGTGCTTGACGTGACCGAGCCGATGGGAATGGAGACGCTGGTCTACTTTACGCTGGATGGGACCCAGGTCTGCGGGCGGGTCAATCCCAACGCCGGCGCCCACGATGGCGCCCCGTTCCGCGTGGCCGTAGACCTCAATAACATCCACCTGCTAAACGAGGTGACCGGCGTCGTCATTTGACGACCGCAGAAAAGAAAAACGCCAGAGTTAGGAAATGGGTCAGGAAATGGCGACCAACAAGAAGAAAATACTCGTCACTGAATCGATGTCGCAGCAGGGACGCGCTCTCCTCAACGAGCGGGAAGATATCGAACTCATCGAATTCCCCAATATGATCTCGGCCAAGGATTTCGAGGCCATGCTGAAGGCGCAGGCGCCGGTCCACGGCGTGGCGCTCGGCTCGACCGGTTTTGGCGAGATCGAGCTCGAAGCCTCCAAGGACATGAAGGTCGTGACCCGGATCGGCGTCGGCTACGACGCTGTCGACGTGCCGGCGCTGTCCCGTCGCAAGGTGCCGCTGATGGTCGCCGGCACCGCCAATTCTCCATCGGTCGCCGAACAAGCCCTGTTCATGATGCTGATGCTCGCCAAGCGCGCGGTCGAAATGCATTCCATCGTCAAGCAAGGTCAGTGGGCGTCGCGGCTCGGCAAACTGCCCTTCGATCTGTTCGGCAAGACGGTGCTGATCGTAGGCTTCGGCCGCATCGGCACGCGCACCGCCAAGCGCTGCCTCGCCATGGAAATGAACGTCCTGATTTACGATCCCTACAAGGCGGCCTCGGAAATCAAGGCGGCCGGCTGCGAACCAGCCGGCGATCTCGACACCGCACTGCCGCGCGCCGACTTCGTCAGCATCCATTGCCCGAAGACAGCTGAGACGGTGGCCATGTTCAACGCGGCGCGTCTCAAGCGGATGAAGCCCTCGGCCTATCTGATCAATACCGCCCGCGGCGGTATCGTTGAGGAGAAGGCGTTGCATGAGGCACTGGTGTCGGGACAGCTTGCCGGCGCAGGCCTTGACGTTTTCGAGCAGGAACCGCCGGCGATGGGTCATTCGTTGTTCGCGCTCCCCAACGTCATCATGGCGCCGCATGTCGCGGGCGTGACGCGGGAAGCCGTCGACCGCATGAGCGAGCAGACCGCGCGCAACATCCTGAGCGCGCTTGACGGCGCGCCGATCCGTCAGAATGTCATAAATCCAGACGTGCTCGGCTGATTTCTGGTGTGCTAGCCTTCAAGAACGGCCGACAGTCGGCTGCGACGTTTCACGTCAGCGGGTATCATCATGGCGTTCAAGGAATATGGCAGCTATGACGCGGTCGGCCTCGCCGATCTCGTCCGCAACAAGCAGGTCAGCGCCCGCGAGCTCTTGCACGAGGCGATCGCCCGCACGGCGAAGGTCGACCGAGACATCAACGCGGTGGTCGTGAAACACTACGACTATGCCGAACGGCAAATCGACAGGGGGCTTCCCGACGGTCCGTTCAGCGGCGTGCCGTTCCTCCTGAAAGACCTCGAACTCCTTGAGGGAACGCGGACCACATCGGGCGCGAGCATCTACAAGGATAATGTCGCCGATCATACCGGCACCCTGGCCCAGCGCTTTCTTGCCACCGGCGTCGCCATCTTCGGAAAAAGCTCAACTCCGGAATTCGGGTTGATGCCGACCACGGAACCGCGCCTGTTCGGTCCGACCCGTAATCCCTGGAATCTCGCGCATTCCTCTGGTGGTTCATCCGGCGGTGCGGGTGCGGCGGTGGCCGCGCGCATTCTCCCGGTCGCGCATGCCAGCGATGGCGGCGGCTCGATCCGGATTCCTGCTTCCGCCTCCGGCGTGTTTGGATTGAAGCCGACGCGGGCGCGCAATCCGATCGGCCCCGACCGCGGCGAAGGTTGGGGCGGATTTTCCATCGGTCATGTGGTCAGCCTCAGCGTGCGCGACAGCGCCGTGATGCTGGACGCGATCCACGGGCCTGAAATGTCGAGCCCTTACGTCGCGCCGCCGCCGGAGCGGCCTTACGCGGAGGAAGTCAAGCGCGATCCAGGACAGTTGCGCATCGCCTTTACCGATAAGTCGCCTTACGGCGATGCGATCGATCCCGAGATTGCCGGCGCGGTTCGCGACGTAGCTCACCTGCTGGCGAAGCTCGGTCATCGCGTCGAGGAGCGCGCGCCCGCGCTCGCCGCCGATCCGGCGGCAGTGATGGCAACCATCGTGAGCGCCAACACCGGGCTGAACGTGCGGGTTGCCGAGCAACGCTTCGGCCGCCCCATGACCGACAAGGATTTCGAGATCCTGACGCTCGCGAGCGCGCATAACGCGCAAAAGGCAAGTGCGACCGACTACGTCGCGGCCCAGCTCGGCGCGTTCAATATCTCCCGCGCGCTCGCCGCGTTCTTCCAGAGCTGCGACGTGTTCCTGTGTCCGACGCTTTGCCTGCCGCCGCTGCGCATCGGCGAGCTCAATTCGATGTCGGAGGACCTGTCGCACATCGCTCCGATCCTGCGGCGCTACATGCCTGGAACCAGCATGTTCAATATGTCGGGACAGCCGTCGATGTCGATGCCGCTGGCATGGAGTAGCGCGGGATTACCGCTCGGCATGATGTTTTCCGCGCGCTTTGGCGGTGAGGCGGCGTTGTTTCGTTTGGCGGGACAACTCGAGCAGGAACGCCCCTGGCGGCAAAAACTGCCGCCAGTTTGCGCATAAATAGCCAAAACTCAGCCGCATTCGGGATGGTGAATCGAGTTTGGGCTGAGATGTGGCTCCGCGCCCCGCTTCGCGCGAACAAGGGGAGAATGAGATCTTGAGTCAAAGTGACCCGACCGATCACGTGCTCGCGGCGATCGCGAGTATTTTTGATTTCCAGCGATCCCATCGCGAGACAGACAAGGCCGGCCTCGAGGACAACGCCGTCACCTTGGTGCCGCAGGAGGCCGACGGCTATTCGAAAATCGGGCCCGGCCCGATGGCGGCCATTCGCTTGAAATGGTCGGTCCGCCTGGCCGACGACGGCGCCTATTACGTCGATGAGACGATCGGGGAAAATTCCGTGGCTGTCGTCACGGGTCCGATCACCAAGGATGCCGCGATCAGGTTGGTGGACGATCGCGAGAGCGAAGCTCGGCGGCTATTCGAAGAGCTCAAGAGCGAAATGGCCGGACGAAGCACCGCAGCCCTCGTACTTCAGAATAGCAGCGGCTAGTTCTAGCCGGCTTGCCGCATCAGATCATTTCTGAAGGCGACATGAGAGCCATAAGCGGTTTTATCGCAGAAAGCGCGCAATTTCCGAAATTGACCGCGGAAGAGGTCCGCCCTTAAACTGGCTGGCGAAGCCGCGTTGAACCAATCCGGCTAGCTTGCGACTTATTGATTGAAAGTGATCTAGATCACGTTGCGTAAGACGGCTGACGCCTAGGGTCCGACGGGGATCTGCGCTCAGGAGGTTCAAGATGAAGAAGCTGTTGGCTATCGCCGCGTTTATGCTGGCGAGCACCGCCGCACAGGCTCAGTACACCTTCGAATATGGCGGCCGCACCATTCGCATCGATCCCGACCGTGGCACCATTTCCATTCCTGGCGTCTACGACAACACCGGACGGCGAGCCAAGCGCGCCCGCGGCGACCAGGACAGCGATAAATCGCGCAAGCAACAGACCCCGCAAGATGCAAAGGCCGATCCGCAAACGCCGAGCCCGGCTCCCGCGCCGGCTGAGCAGGCGGCGCCTCCGCCCGCGGCGGCAATCCCGCCACCGCTGCCGGAACCTGCGACCACGACCGCCAACAATGCGCCGGCGGATACCGCTGTCGCGCCGCCTCCGCTGCCTCCGCTTCCGGCTCCCGCGCCACCGCTTCAGCAGGATGCGGCCCCCCCGCCAAGGCCTGGGCCGGCCCCGGCCGTCGCCGCCGTTCCTCCGTCACCGCCGCCGGCGGCCGCAGTCCTTCCCGCCCCTCCCGCGCCCGCCGCAATTCGTGACGCGAATTCACCGCTCGGCATCTGGTTGACGGAGGAGAAGGAAGGCAAGGTCCGGATCGAGCAATGCGGCGCCAATCTCTGCGGCTACTCGGTCGACGCGAAATCGAACAAGAACGGCGAGCAGGTTCTGATCAACATGAAGCCCGGCAAGGATTCCAAGTGGAGCGGACGGATCCTCGATCCGAACTCCGGCTCTACCTACGATTCGACGATTGCGATGAAGGGCACCGATACCCTGCGGGTCCAAGGTTGCGCGTTTGGCGGCATGTTCTGCGGTGGCCAGACCTGGACCCGCGTGAATTAGCACACCGGCAGCGTCCCCAAGCAAAAACGCCCCGCTCTCCGGCGCGGCGTTTTGCCTGCGCCTCGGCTCGGAAATGTGCGCGGCGTCACGTCGCGTCGTGTCCGGACCGCAATCTGTTCACCGGGTCGCTTTCACGGTGCCCGAGTAACTCCCACGAGTGACTCCCATCACATTCTCCGGCGAAGCGCCGTGTGATGTTGCCGCTGTCCGAACAACAGGGGGCACGTCATGGGACATTTCAGGAAGCTAATTTTCGCCAGCCGCGTTCTGGTTCTTCTGGCTCTGCCGGCCGCTACGCCGGCCGCGGCCGCGACATTCGACGGTAACTGGAGTGTCCAGATCGTTTCGTCGAACTCGGCCTGCAACGCCGGCACCAGCGTCTCGATCGGAATCAGCAACGGCCAGGTCGCCTCGAACAACGCGATGGTCGCCGCTTCCGGCCGCGTTGCCGAAGCCGGCAGTATCAGCGTCACCCTGATCAGCGGGATCAAGCGGGCTGTCGGCTTCGGTCATCTCTCCGGCGCGTCCGGATCGGGCACCTGGCGCGCCGCCTTGTGCTCGGGCACCTGGGTGGCGCAACGGATCTAAACGGCGGTAACTGCGAAGCTGGCAGCCGCTTACGCCACCGCTATCGCGGTAATCTCGCTTAACCTTCCAAATCCATCTGCAGGCGCGGGAGCGCTCGACCAGAAATCGATTGGGAAGGAGCGAAGCCTGCATGGCGCGCGCCCATGCGTTCGTAAAAGGGAACCGCGCCAGGATCGGCTTCAATGATCATCTGAACCGCGCCGAGAGCTCGGGCGGTATCGATTGCCCACTCGAACAGCAGACGACCAACCCCTGATCTCAGCAGTGCAGGCTCGACAAAGAGTTTCAACAGGTCCGCATCGACGTCGGTGACTTTGACCTGAGCCAGCCCAGCAACGGCCGTTTCGCGTTCGGCCACTTGGAGGTGGGTGGACTGGAGTTCGGCTGGACGCAGCGTCAATTCCGTTCGACACGCAGTCATGAATGCGTCGTCGTACCCCCAAACAGCTTTTGCGCGGAGGCACAGTTCACTCAAACTTGGCAACTCGTTCGGTCGGGCGTCGCGGAGCTTGATCACCGGGGTATTCTACCTTGAGCCCGTGAAGCGGCTCAACAGAGTCACTCCCAAGTACATCCTGTCAATGTCGGCCGTCACGAGACCCCTGGCTATTCTCCCAGCTTTGCGGAATATTCCGCGTCGGTCACGTGCTCCATCCAGGTGACGTAACTCCCGTCGAGCGCTTCCTGCATCGCGATGTGGGTCATGCCGTTGGTCGGCGAGGCGCCGTGCCAGTGTTTTTCGTTCGGCGGAATGAAGACCACATCGCCCGGCCGGATTTCTCTGATGGGCCCGCCCTTGGCCTGAACCCGACCGACGCCTGACATCACGTAAAGCGTCTGTCCAAGGGGATGCGTATGCCAAGCGGTGCGTGCGCCCGGCTCGAAGCTGACACGGGTCGACGCGAGATGTGCGGGCGCTGGCGTTGCAATGATCGGATCCTGCCAGACCGTACCGGTGAAATATTCCTTCGGCGCGCGGCGCGTCGGCCGCGAGCCCGCGAGATGGATATCCATGGGTCGTCTCCCTTTCTGTGTTACTTGCGCTGTCGCTTGGCCGGTTATTTCTTGGAAGCCGCGTAGCGCGCCTTGGTCTCGGCATTCATGGGATAGAGGCCGGGCAACGCTGCACCATTGTTCACCTCGTTGACGATCCAGGCTTCCATCCGTTCCTGCTCCGGCCCTTCAGTCAGGATATGATCGAGCTGCGCTTGCGGGATCAGCACCGCGCCGTCCTCGTCGGTGACAACGATGTCGTTCGGGAATACCGCGACACCGCCGCAGCCGATCGGCTCGCCCCAGCCGACAAAGGTAAGGCTCGCGACCGAAGGCGGCGCCGCAAAACCGTCGCACCAGACCGGAAGGCCGGTGCCGAGCACGCCCTCGACGTCGCGCACCACGCCGTCAGTGATCAGCGCCGCGACCCCGCGCTTGACCATCCGTGCGCACAGGATATCGCCGAAGATGCCGGCATCGGTGATGCCCATGGCGTCGACCACGGCGATGCAACCTGCCGGCATCGCCTCGATCGCCGTGCGGGTGGATATCGGCGACGACCATGATTCCGGCGTCGCCAGATCCTCGCGCGCCGGCACGAAGCGTAACGTGAAGGCCGGTCCGACCAGCCGCTTCTGTCCGGGACGCAGCGGCTTGGTGCCGCGCATCCAGACGTTTCGCAGTCCCTTCTTGAGCAGAACCGTGGTGATGGTGGCGGTGGATATGCGCGAAAGCGTCTCGATGGCGTCGGGGGTCAGGGACATCTGGAAAGCTGGCTCCGGGAGGGATTGGCGGCTCGCATCTTGCGGCGCGGGGCAATCGCGTCAAGGGCGGCCATGCGTGGCGGGATTCGCCGGATCATCTTTTCGGTTGCTCGTTGATTAATTTATTGAATTTGCAGGGTCATTTTACACGAAGCGAATTCCACTCCGCAACAAAACGAGTTAGCTTGAGGGCCGTGAAGAGTGCATGAGGCCATGGCCGTAACCCTTTCTCCGCCCCGGCTTTTGCCGAGTGGCGATGCCGCCATTACGGTGGAATTTTCCCGCGATATCGACGATGCCGCCAACCAGCGCGTGCTGGCGCTCGATCGCGGCCTAAATGACGCGCCGGTTTCGGGCGTCATCGAGACCGTGCCGACCTATCGGTCGCTACTTGTGCATTATGATCCCGTCCAAATCGGCTTCGATGCCTTGGGCGAGAGGCTCCTCTCGCTGGCAAAACGCCCGCTTCCGCCGACAATGAAATCCCGGCGCTGGCGCATTCCGGTCGCTTATGGCGGCGAGCATGGCATCGATCTCGAAGCCGTCGCCAGAGCGCTCAAAACCACAGCTGAGGAGGTTGTGGCGCGACATGTCGCCTGCGACTATCGCGTTGCCATGATCGGCTTCACGCCGGGATGGTCTTATCTCAGCGGACTGGACAAATTCCTGTACATGCCGCGACGGCAAGATCCGCGGCTGCTGACGCCTGCGGGCACCATCTCGATCGGCGGCGTCCAGGCCGGCGTGCAGTGTCTCGCCGGGCCCAGCGGCTGGCATCTGTTGGGCCGCACCGCCGTGCGAACCTATCAGTTGCACCGCGATCCCATCTTTCTGCTGGAACCCGGTGATCGCGTTACGTTTTCTCCCGTCGACGCCAAGACGTTTGCGGAGCAGGATCGGGCCGCCGAAAGTGGCGAGATCGTCGCCGAATTGATGGCGTCATGAGCAAGCTCGTGGTGACTTCGATCGGGCCGGCAAGCTCCGTCCAGGACGGCGGCCGGCCGGGTTCGCAGCGTTACGGTCTGACCCCAAGCGGCGCGGTGGATCGGCTCGCGCTTGCGGCCGCCAATACGCTGGTCGGCAATGCGTCGCTTGCCGCTTGCGTCGAGATCGGCCCGTTTGGTGCGGCGTTCACCGCGCGCGGCGGTAGGGTGCGGATCGCGCTTGCGGGCGCTTCGCGCAACGCCGATATCGCTGGACGTGTGGTCGCCATCGATACGTCGACAACGCTCGCAGATGGCGAGACGCTGACGCTCGGCTTTGCTCGCGGCGGCGCATTCAGCTATCTCGCGATCGCGGGCGGCATTGCGGGCGAGCCGATGTTCGGAAGCCTGGCGGTGAATGCGCGCGCAGGCCTTGGCAGCCCCTATCCCCGTCCGTTGCAGGCCGGCGACGAATTGCAGACGGCGGCCGCAAGCAGCACCCCCGAACAGCGGATCGAGCTTCCCGCTGCCGAGAAGGGACTGATCCGCGTCGTGCTCGGCCCGCAAGACGATGAATTTTCTGACGATGCCAAAAAGCTCTTCCTTGGCAGCGAATGGAAGATTTCGGCAACCAGCGATCGCATGGGTTACCGGCTGGAAGGCCCCGTCATCAGGCACTTGCACGGCCACAACATCGTCTCCGACGGCACCGTGAACGGCAGCATCCAGCTGCCCGGCAACGGCGCGCCGATCGTGCTGATGCCGGACCGCGGCACCAGCGGCGGATACCCCAAGATCGCCACCGTGATTTCGGCCGACTTCGGCCGTTTCGCGCAGATCCCACCCGGAACCGGCTTCCGATTCAAGGCGGTCAGCATGGCGGAAGCGCAGGCGGAAGCGCGAAAGTTCGCAACACTGTTGCACACCCTGCCCGACCGCCTGCGCGGAATCGAAAACTTTGATCTCAACATCGAGGCGCTGCAGCATGCTAATGTCGCCGGCCACGCCGTCAGCGCGGTCGATGCCGGGACTTGGCAATAATTTTTGGCAATGACCTAAAGATCCACTCAGCCCAAGATCCACTAAAGCTCAAGCGGACAACCATCATGACAACAATCGATCTCAACTGCGATCTCGGCGAAAGCTTCGGTCCCTGGGAAATGGGCAACGACGCCGCCATGATCGAGCTTGCGACCTCGGTCAATATCGCCTGCGGCTATCATGCCGGCGATGCCGATATCATGCGCAAGACGGTGGAGCTTGCGAAAGCGCGCGGGGTGAGCATCGGCGCCCATCCCGGCTACCGCGACCTGCACGGCTTTGGCCGTCGGCCGTTTCCCGGCATGAAGGCTTCCGAGATCGAAAACCTCGTCGCCTACCAGATCGGCGCGCTGCAGGCGATCGCGACCGCGGCCGGTCACAAGGTCACCCATGTCAAGGCGCATGGCGCGCTCTCCAATGTCGCCTGCGAGGACGAGCCGACGGCGCAGGCGATTGCAAACGCCATCAAGGCAGTCGATCCCAATCTGGTGTTCGTCGTGCTCGCCAATTCAATTCTGGTGCGGGCCGGGGAAGCTGCGAACTTGCCGATGGTGCACGAGGTGTTTGCCGATCGCGCCTATGAGGACGACGGTTCGCTGGTCTCGCGCAAGAAGCCCGGTGCGGTTCTTCACGACGCAAAAGAGATCGCGCAGCGCGTGGTGCGGATGGTGCAGGACGGCGCGGTGGTGTCGGTCACCGGCAAGGTGATCAAGATGCGCACCGATACCGTCTGCATCCATGGCGATACGCTAGGTGCGGTCGATATCGCGCGCGGCGTGCGTCAGGCTTTGAAGGAGAGCGGGATTGACGTGGCGCCGTTCAAGCGGGCAGCATAGCAGCTCAGAACGGATGGACCGACAGTGTGCCGAACACCACGCCGGCTATGATCGCCAAAGCGCCGTAGAGCGCGGCAGTATGAATTCGGGTATCGGTTCGCCGGGACAAGGCGCGCGCGTAAAGGTGTATCCGGGCTTCCGCCGATAGTTCGCGCATGGTCGATCTCCAACGCCCCATCGCGAGTAAAGGAATACTGTTCACGGCGGGATGCAAGGCGGCGTCGGAAATAGCGATAGGAATCCTTCAATGGATTCCGTTCCCAGTCAAAAATTCTCCGCGCGGGATTCGAACGAGAATTTTATTCGACTGCATTTGAAGCAGATTGGAAGCACTCAATAAACGTCCTGCTGGAACTGGCCCTTCTTCTTGAGTTCCCCAACGAAGCTCACGGCCTCGTCGGTCGAACGCGCCCCGAACTGGGCGACGATGTCGACGAGGGTGCGTTCGACATCCTTCGCCATCCGCTTGGCATCGCCGCAGATGTAGATATTGGCGCCCTCGGCGAGCCAGGTCCACAATTCACGGCCGACCTCGCGCATGCGGTCCTGCACATAGAATTTCTTGGTGCCGTCGCGCGACCACGCCAGCGACAATCGCGTCAAGAGGCCCGATGTCTTCATGGCGTTGAGTTCGTCGGAATAGAAGAAATCGCAATCGCTGCGCTGATGACCGAAGAACAGCCAGTTCTTTCCCTGGGCGCCGGTCGCCTTGCGGTCGAGCAGGAAGGCGCGGAACGGCGCGATCCCGGTGCCGGGCCCGATCATGATGATCGGCGTCTTCGGGTCCGGCGGGAGCGCAAAGCCATGGGCCTTCTGCACATAGACCTTCACTTCGTCGCCGGGGTTGATGCGTTCGGCAAGGAAGGTCGAGGCAAGTCCCAGGCGTTTGCGTTTTCCCACTACGTAGCGGACGCAATCGACGGTCAACGATAGTTTTCCGGGGGTTGCATTGTGCGACGAGGAAATCGAGTAAAGCCGCGGCTGCAGCGGCTCCAGCGCTTCGACGAACGCTTCGGGGTGCGGGCGCACATTAGCGAATTTCTGCAGCACCGCCATGACGTCGAGCGTGGCCGCGTCGCCATCGGGGTCCTCGCCTTGCGCCAGAGCGCGCGCCTTCTCGCGCTGCGCGCCGCCGGTGAGGTACGAGAACAGCTCGAACAGCGAGTCCGGCGCGGGCGACAGCGAAACATCCTCGGTCAGCACATCGCGCAACGTCTTGCCCCTCACCTCCGTGGTATGGGAGGCGCCGAGCAAGGCAATGATCTGATCGACCAGGCCGAGATGGTTTTTGGCAAAAATGCCAAAACTGTCGCCGACGACATAATCGAGGCCACAGCCAGAAAGATCGAAATCGATGTGCCAGGTTTCCTTTTCCGAGCCTTGCTTGTTGAGCAGGCGGCGCGACACGAAGGTTGCCGCTATCGGGTTGTCGCGGGAACGGCCGGGTTCCGCCATCCTGGTAGATACCGCAACGGCTGTGGATGGCGCGGCAGCCGACGTCTTATCCAGTTCCTCATGCAGCGACTTCAGCATCCGCGCGGTTTCCTTGCCGCCGGGGACGCAGAGGTTGAGCCGCGCCTCGCTCTTGCTGGCGATCGCATCGGAATAATCGTTGCAATTATAGCCGCACTGGCCGCAATCCTGCTGCGCCATCGCCGCCATCATCCGCCGCCGCAAGGGACGGCCCTCCGCAAGCTTCATGCGGTCCGCAATCGGCATGGTCTGATTGTGCCACGGCGCTTCGCCATCATCGCCGCCGGCGGCCGGGTCCAGCATCGCGCTGGTCTGCTCCGGTGACAGCGGCGTCGTGCCGTCGAGCCCGAGCATTCCGACCAAAAAACCGTTCAGCCACAGACGCTGGGTTTCGGAGAATGGCGCATTGGCCGGAATGATCTCGATCCGCGGCGGGGTAGTCATTTGATTCACGGTCATGCCTCCGCTTCGGCCAATTTGCGCAAGGTCTCGCCGTCGTGGCGGCGAGCGAAGGTGAGGAAAGTCTCATTGGCCGATCCACGATGGGTCAGGTACGCCTTGAGCAGACGCTCCACCGTCTTCGGCGTGTCTTCCGCCTTGACGTCGCGATAGACCTCCTGCCCGATCTCAGCATCGGGTCCAAACCCGCCGCCGGCATAGAGGTGATAGCCCTCCACCGCATCGTCCTCGGTTGCACCCGGCACTTTCGCCGCGAGCAAGCCGATGTCGCTGATGTAGTGCTGCGCGCAGGAATGATGGCAGCCGGTGAGATGGATGTTGAGCGGCGTGTTAATGTTGAGGCGCGTTTCGCACCAGTCGCCGATCTCGGCGGCGTGGCGCTTGGTGTCGGATGCCGCGAATTTGCAACCGGTATTGCCGGTGCAGGCGATCAGCCCGGCGCGGATCTGCGAGGCCTTGACCGCCAGGCCAAGCTTGTCGATCGCGGCACTTGCCAGCGCCACGTTCTCGTCGCGCACGCCGGAGATGAGAAGATTCTGCCAGACCGTCAGCCGGATCTCGCCGTCGCCGAGGTCTTGCGCGATCTTGGCAAGCCCGCGCATCTGATCGCCCGTGAGCTTGCCGAGCGGCAGGACGACGCCGATCCAGTTCAACCCTTGCTGCTTCTGCTTGTGGACGCCGATATGCGCCATGCGGTCGAAGGCCGGCCGCGGCGCGATCGCGTTCGCCGGCGCGCGCGTAAGCTTGCGGCCGAGCTTGTCCTCGACCGCTGTCATGAACTTGTCGACGCCCATGCCGTCGAGCACGTATTTGAGGCGTGCTTTCAGCCGGTTGGTACGATCGCCGGTGTCGATGAACACCCGCACGATCGCATCCGCCACCATGGTCGCCTCTTCCGGCTTGACGATGATGCCGGTCTCCTTGGCAAAATCCTTATGCCCGGTGATGCCGCCGACGCCCAATCGGAACCAGATGCCGGGCGCAACGCTAAAGCCGTCCCTCACCTCGACCGCCGAAAAGGCGATGTCGTTGGTATCCTCGAGCACGGCGATCTTGCCGGCGCCGTCGAAGGCGACGTTGAATTTGCGCGGCAAACCGTAGAGCGAGCGGTCGTTGAGGATGTGATAGTGCCACTCGCGGGTATAGGGCCTGGTGTCGATCAATTCCTGCGGATCGATGCCGGCGGTCGGCGTGCCCGTGACGTTGCGGATGTTGTCCGCGCCGGCGCCGCGCGAGCACAGCCCGAGGTCCTGGATGCCCTCGATCAGGGCGATGCTGTGCTTGGGCGGGATCTCCCTGATCTGGATATTGGCGCGGGTCGTGACGTGGGTGTAGCCGCCGCCATAGCTTTCGGCGAGATCGGCAAGGGCTGAGAATTGCCAATGCTTCAAGATGCTGTTCGGCATCCGCAACCGGCACATGAAGGAGTCCTGCGCCGGTGCCACATAAAACAGCCCGTAATAGCGCCAGCGAAAATTATCCGCCGGCGACGGCGGCGCGTTGTGTCTCGCCTGGTCCTTCAAGCGTTCATAGGCATCGAACGGATGCTGCTCGCGCTTGAACTTTTCCTGGTCGGCCAGCTTCCTGCCCGACGCAGTGACCTTGTCCTGCGCCTTGACATGCGCCGCATCGGGTCCGGTCGGCTCGGCGTTTGCCGTGCCGGCCGCCGCGCCTGCACCGCCGAGATTGCGCCCGACGCGGGCAACCTGGAGGCCTGACATAAAACCTTCCAGATAGCGCTTCTGCTCGTCGCTGAAATCGGTGGCGGTTGGTGCTTCGAGTTTCATGATGGCAACGACTATTCCGCGGCCGCTTGCATCGCGACCGACGGCGCCGGGGCGGGCTGCTCTGCCGGCTTGAAGGTCGTGTAGAGCGCAAGCCCCGTGAAGACGAAGCCGCCGACCAGATTGCCGAGCGTGACCGGAATCTGATTCCACACCCACCAGTCATAAACGCTGACCCTGGCGCCGAGCATCATGCCGGTCGGGATGATAAACATGTTGACCACGGTGTGCTCGAAGCCGAGCGCGAAAAAGGTGAAGATCGGCAGCCAGGTGGCTGCGATCTTTCCAATCGTCGAGGTTGACGTCATCGCCATGATGACGCCGAGACACACCAGCCAATTACAGAGAATACCCTTGACGAACACGCTGACCATCCCGGCGGTGCCGAGCGCGGCGTTGCCAACGGTCTTGGCCTCGGCAACGGCAACGATGCGCGCCGCGACGCCGGCGACATCGGCCTTGCCCATGTTGGTCAACGAGATCGCGAGCAGCGCGCCGAACGCGATGCTGCCGAGCAGGTTCGCGACAAACACCCACGACCAGTTGGCTAAGACCTCGCTCCAGCTTGCCTTGCCCTCGAGCCGCGCCAGCGGCACCAAGGCGAAACTTCCGGTGACGAGTTCGAGGCCGAGCAGCACGATCATGACGAGGCTGACGGGAAAGATGAGCGCGCCGACGATCGGCTGGCCGGTGGTCACCGCGCCGGTGAAGGCGAGCACGGTTGCGGCGCCGAGCAGCGCGCCGGAAAGCGCGCCGCGGATCAAAAGGTCTCGCGGCCCGAGCGCGAGCTTTTTCACGCCGGCATCGACCATCGAGGCGACAACGTCTGAGGGTTTTGCGTAATCCATCTTGAGGCTCCAGCTGCCACGCGCGCGTGGTCACAACGAGGGAAAAAAGAACGTGCGGTCACCCGACATTGCGAGCGATCCGATCAGCCTCGTTGCTGCGGAAATCCATCTTGGACGATGGCCAGCGGTCATCACCGGCGGCTGGCCGGCAATCCTCTATTCAAATTATGTGCCAGCGCAGCAATCCTTATAAAATCATTTATAAACAATAAGATATAGATATTGCGATGCATCAAATGGATATGCGTTCATGCCTTTTGGAAAGGCAAAAGCGCAAAGAATAAGCTTCGAATCAGGATGCCTAATATTTGGACAGGCGCGGTTTGGCTGACCTAACCCGGCCGTCGCCACACCGTAAATGAAGCCAGATATCCCGCGACATCGTCCGGGTTGAACGCGGGGCCTGCGAAGGCGCCGATCGAAGCGGACGCGCCACGCTCCGCAACTCCGCCCGTGCCAAGCGCCGCGTCGTAGAGATCCGGCCGAAACACCGCTCTTGCCGTCTTGAGCGCCTCCGGACTGACCGAGGTCTGGCCCCAGCGGACCATCTGCGCATAGAGCCAGGCGGCCTGAACGGGATCGGGCCGCGAGGCCCCTTCCCTTGCGACCAACAGATAGCGGCCGCTCTCGCGGATCGTCCCGTCAGGTGAAATCTTGAGGCGGCCGTCGAGCGTGCGCAAGATGACTTCCGCATCGACCCCGATCCGCTCCGGGTGCGCCAGCATTCGCGCCACCTCGGTGCGGTTCTCGGGCTGTTCGATGAATTCAGCGGCGCGAAACGCAGCACGGATCAGGCTAGCTACGATCCCGGGGTTTTTCTCCGACCAGCCCTGCCGGATCGCGAGCACCTTCTCCGCCGCGCGCACCAGGATGTCAGAGACGAAATGCAGGATGTGGCCGACGCCGCGATCGACCGCAATCGAGTTCCAGGGCGCGCCGACGCAGAACGCATCGACCTGTCCGTTGGCGAGGCTGTCGACCATGTAGGGCGGCGGCAGCACCACCAGGCGCACGTCCTCATCCGGATCGACGCCACCCGCGGCCATCCAGAACCGCAACTGGTAATTATGCGTCGAGAACGGAAAGGTCATGCCGAAGGTGAGCGGCTCGGCACCGCTCTTTCGCCGTTTGGCAACGACGCGCGAAAGCGCAAGCGCCGTTGCCATCGGATCGTAACGGTCGCCTTCAAGCTCTGCCGCGATCGCCGAATGCAACGCCGGCGACACCGTGATGGCATTGCCATTGATGCCGAGATTGAAGGGCGCAACGATCGGCACCTTGACATGGCCGAGCCCCAAGCTTGAGGCGATGGCAACCGGCGCCAACAGATGCGCGGCATCGAACAGGCCGATGTTGAGCTTGTCGCGGACGTTGGACCAGGAGACTTCCCGCACCAATGTCACATCGAGTCCTTCGGCCGCCGCAAATCCCTTGTCGACGGCAATAATGAGCGCGGAAGCATCGACCAGCGGAATGAAGCCTATGCAGATCGGCGCGCTCATTTCAGCATCTCCGACGCGGTGATGATCGACTGCGCGATCTCGCTGATCTTCTTTTTCTCGCGCATGGCGGTGGAGCGCAGCAGCACATAGGCTTCATCTTCGGTGAGGCCCTTCAATTTCATCAAAATGCCCTTGGCGCGATCGATCACCTTGCGGTCCTCAAGCGCGGATTTGGTGCGATCGAGTTCGTCCTGCAGTTTCGCAAAGGCGTTGAAGCGGGAAACGCAGAGGTCGAGGATCGGCTTGATGCGCTCCTTCTTCAATCCATCGACGATGTAGGCGGAGACGCCGGCGTCGACGGAAGCCTGGATCGACGCCGCGTCGCTCTGGTCGACGAACATCGCGATCGGCCGCCGCACCGCCCGGCTGACCTGGAACATCTGCTCCAGCACGTCGCGGCTGGGGTTTTCCAGGTCGATCAGGATGATGTCCGGATCGAGCGCGTAGATCCGCGTCAAGAGGCTCTGCATCTCACTGATGTGGACGACGCCGGTATAGCCCGCCTCGCGCAACCCCTCCTCGAGGATGGCAGCGCGGATCGGGCTTTCGTCGACAATCACGATTCTAGGTGACGGTTCGGCGCCCATCGATCACTCACAACCCGGCAACCGCATCCATAGCACGTCACGGGCTAGCTCAAAGCCTTGTAATTATGAACAATTGGGGCTAGCTCGTGCGGATTAATCAGGCAGATGAAAAATATGCAGCAGGCCGCCGCGCCCAAAGTCAGCTTTGTTTCGCTCGGGTGCCCCAAGGCGCTGGTGGATTCCGAGCGCATCATCACGCGGCTTCGCGCGGAAGGCTATGAGCTGGCGCGCAAGCACGACGGCGCCGACCTCGTCATCGTCAACACCTGCGGCTTCCTCGACAGCGCCAAAGCGGAATCGCTTTCCGCCATCGGGCAAGCCATGGCGGAAAACGGCAAGGTCATCGTCACCGGCTGCATGGGCGCGGAACCCGAACAGATCGAGCAGGCCTATCCGGGCGTATTGTCGATCACGGGGCCGCAGCAATATGAGAGCGTGCTCGACGCCGTGCATCGCGCGCTGCCCCCCGCTCATCATCCGCATCTCGATCTGGTGCCGCCGCAGGGGATCAAGCTGACGCCGCGGCACTATGCGTATTTGAAGATTTCCGAAGGCTGCAACAACCGTTGCAGCTTCTGCATCATCCCAAAACTGCGCGGCGATCTGGTGTCGCGCCCAGCCGGCGAGGTGCTGCGCGAGGCAGAGAAGCTTGTCAGCGCCGGCGTCAAGGAATTGCTGGTGATCTCGCAGGACAGCTCTGCCTACGGCGTCGATTTGAAATACGCTGAAAGTCCATGGAAGGATCGCGAGGTCCGCGCCAGGTTTTTTGATCTCGCCAAGGAGCTCGGCGAGCTCGGCGCCTGGGTGCGGCTGCAATATGTCTACCCCTACCCGCATGTCGATGACGTCATCGGCTTGATGACCGAGGGCAAGATTTTGCCTTACCTCGATATCCCCTTTCAGCATGCGAGCCCGGAAATCCTTAAAATGATGAAACGCCCGGCGGCGCAGGACAAGACGCTGGCGCGGATCAAAGCGTGGCGCGAGCAGTGCCCTGATCTCACGCTGCGTTCGACCTTCATCGTCGGCTTTCCCGGCGAGACCGATTCCGATTTCGCCTATCTGCTCGACTGGCTCGGGGAAGCCGAGATCGACCGCGTCGGCTGCTTCAAATATGAGCCGGTTAAGGGCGCGGCGTCGAATGCGCTACCCGGCGCGGTGCCTGATGACGTCAAACAGGAACGCTGGAACGCGCTGATGGCGCGGCAGCAGAAGATTTCCGCACGAAGGCTGAAGCGCAAGGTCGGCAGCCGGCAGCAGGTGATCATCGACGAGGTCGGCCCGAGCGTGGCCAAAGGCCGCTCGAAAGCGGACGCGCCCGAGATCGACGGCACGGTCTTTCTGTCAAGCCGCCGTCCGCTGAAGGTCGGCGAGATCGTCACCGCGAAGGTCGAGCGCGCAGACGCGTACGATCTGCACGGCAGCGTCGCGGGGTTTTAGCGGTCCCAATTCGTTGGAGACTGCAACCGAGTCCTATAAAGCGAGTGAGCAGCAAAAATGCCAAAACCGCTGAAGGTCAAAATCTTTATGGACGCGAGGGCGAGCGTGATCGAACAACAGATCAATGCCTGGCTGCAGGGTCTCGTTTCGGCGAGCATCATCAAAATGGAAACAGTGGTCACCGCGGTGGCTGAGAAGCCGAATGACGCGACGCATCCCTGTATCGTTGTGACGGTATGGTATGAGCCGACGTCAAATTAGGACACCGTCCTGCCTTGATCTGCTTGACAACGCCGGCCGTTCGGCTGTATGGGCGTGCGCCATGATCCTGAACCGGACCAACCGCCGCGCCACTTTCCGTCGTCGCACCGGCGACGATGATGGGTTGCGCCGTGTCCGACGACCACGCTGAACACTTAAGAAGATCAGCAACGTTTTCGAGAAGGCCGCACCCGCAAAAAGTGCGGCCTTCTCGCGTTTCGGCCCCGCCATTCCACTCAAACCGCAGGAGAACTCGACATGACCAACGCCGCCCATCCGTTCGACGCGCTGATGGAGATCACCGCGCGCCCACCCGCCGTTTTCGTCAAAGGCGAAGGTTCGTGGCTGTGGGACGACACCGGCAAGCGTTATCTCGATTTCATCCAGGGCTGGGCGGTGAATTGCCTCGGCCATTCACCGCCCGTGATCGCGGAGGCGCTTGCCGCGCAGGCAAAGCTGCTGCTGACGCCAAGCCCCGCTTACTACAACGCCGTCAGCCTGAAGCTGGCGAAAGCGCTGGTCGACAATAGTTGCTTCGACCAGGTGTTTTTCGCCAATTCCGGCGGAGAAGCCAACGAAGGCGCCATAAAACTCGCGCGCAAATACGGCGCGCTGCATAAAGGCGGCGCCTACGAAATCATCACCTTCGAGGGCAGTTTTCACGGCCGCACGCTCGCGACCATGTCGGCGTCGGGCAAGAAAGCGTTCGAGCCGCTGTTCGAGCCGAAGGTGCCGGGCTTTCCAAAAGCAAAGCTGAACGATCTCGCGTCCGTCAAGCGGCTGATCTCGGAGAAGACCGTTGCGGTGATGCTGGAGCCGATCCAGGGCGAAGCCGGCGTCTGGGCCGCGACCGATCAGTTCTTGAAGGAATTGCGGGCGCTCACGGAGGCACACGGCCTGCTTCTGATCTTCGACGAGATCCAGACCGGCATGGGCCGCACCGGAAAGCTGTTCCATTACGAGCATGCGGAAATTACGCCCGACATCATGACGCTCGGCAAAGGCATCGGCGGCGGCGTACCGCTCGCCGCGCTGCTTGCAACGGAAAAAGCCTCCTGTTTCGAGCATGGCGACCAGGGCGGCACCTTCAACGGCAATCCGCTGATGTGCGCGGCCGGGCTTGCGGTGCTCGAACAGGTCAGCCAACGCGAATTCTTGAAAGCGACCGTCGATGCCGGCCTGTTTCTGGAGAGTGAGCTGCAAAAGCTGTCCGCGCGGCATGGGCTCGGCGATGTCAGGGGCCGCGGATTGTTGCTGGCGCTCGATCTGAAATTGCCGATCGGCGCCTCGATTGTCGCCCAGGCACACGAGGCCGGCGTGCTGCTCAACTCGCCGCAGCCGGATGCGCTTCGCTTCATGCCGGCGCTCAACGTCACACGGGAAGAGATCCTTCTGATGATCGATTGCCTTGACGCGATCTTGACCAAGGCGGGCGCCGCGCGGCAGGTCGCCTAACGGCTCGGACCTCGCCGGCCGATGCCTGAGTGAGCAGGTTCACAATTCAAACAGATGACGAGCGATGATATGCTGCCGGCGTATCATCGGCAACATGGAGTCCCAACATGAGCGATGTCGAGGAAGGCAAGCCTGTCGTTCAGCTCATTACAACCAGGTCGGACGGCGAACTTGCCGCGGATCTCAAGCGGCGATTGCTGGAAGCGTTCAAGCCCGTCCTGGAGATCTTCGACGAAGCGTCGACCGCGGGCCTCGCCATTCAATGGGACAACATCAAGCCGGTCTCGCCACGCTACAAACATGAGGTGAATGGCTTGCGGATCATCAAATATCTGTAAGCGCGAAATATTTTTGAGCGCCAAATATTCTAAAGCACTAAGGCTTGAGGATCGACGCTCCCGTCGTGTTGCGGCTTTCCAGGTCGATATGGGCTTTCGCCGCGTCCTTCAGCGCATAGGCGTGGTTGATCGGCACATGCAGCTTGCCGTTGATGACGGCGGCAAACAATGTGTCGGCGCCTTCCAGCAATTCGGAGCGCTTGCCGATATAGTCGTTGAGTTTTGGCCGGGTCGCAAACAGCGATCCGTGGTTGTTGAGTTCGGCGATCGCAAACGGCGGCACCGGGCCCGAGGCGTTGCCGAAAGAGACGAACATGCCGCGCGGCCTGAGGCAGGACAGCGAGCCCGGAAACGTCGACTTGCCGACGCCGTCATAGACGACATCGCAGAGCTCGTTGCGGCTGATCTGTTTCACGCGCGCGACAAAATCCTCCTCATTGTAGAGGATGACGTGATCGCAGCCATTGGCGAGCGCCAGCTCGGCCTTTGCTTTCGAGCCGACCGTGCCGATGACATGCGCGCCGAGCGCCCTCGCCCATTGGCAGGCGAGTAGCCCAATGCCACCGGCCGCGGCATGCACCAGCACCCGGTGATGCGGCTCGACCCTGAAGGTCTTGTGCAGCAGATACCAGACCGTCAGCCCCTTCAGCATCAGCACTGCGCCCTGCTCGTAGGTGATGTGGTCGGGCAATTTGACGAGTTTCTCCCAGGGGATGTTGCGCTCGGAGGCATAGGCGCCGAGATTGTGATAATAGGCGACGCGATCGCCGGGGTGGAAATTGGTCACGCCGGGCCCGACGGCGACGACCTCGCCGGACGCTTCGTTGCCGGCGATGAACGGCAGCCCCGGCGCCTTGTACAGGCCGGTGCGGTAATAGACGTCGATGAAATTCAACCCCACGGCGTGCTGGCGGATGCGAATCTCGCCCGGTCCCGGCGCCGGCAGGTCCACGGCTTCATACACCAGGGCTTCCGGACCTCCCACCTTGTGCACGCGCACGGCCTTGGTCATATCGGCGTCTCCCTCCGGATTCCCGCTGAGACCAAGCGAAAGCGATTTGAGGCCGGCTTGTCAACTCGCTGGCGGCGCAAACCTACCTCGGGACCCGTTTACGGTTGCGTTTGGCGAGCACGTTGAAGAACTCGACCGCCGCCGAGAACACGATCGCGAAGTAGATGTAGCCGCGCGGAATGTGAAACTGGAATCCGTCGGCGACCAGCGCCACGCCGATCAGCACCAGAAACGCCAGCGCCAGCATTTTTGTGGTCGGATGCTCCACGACGAATTTCGCAACCGGGCCCGACGACACATACATGACGAGGCAGGCGATCACGACGGCCGCGATCATGATCGCTAGATCCTGCGCCATGCCGATCGCGGTGATGATGGAGTCGAGCGAGAACACCATGTCGATGATGATAATCTGCACGATCACCCAGAAGAAGGCGCTTCGTCCTGACGCGCGATCGCCCGCTTCCTCGCGCGCCTCCACCTCGCCGTGTATTTCGTGGGTCGCCTTCGCGATCAAAAACAGCCCGCCGCTGATCAGGATGATGTCGCGCCACGAGAAGGCCATGCCCTTTAGGGTCAGCACGGCCTGTGTCAGACCGATCAGCCATACCAGGAGGCTGAGCAGCAGGATGCGGAACAATAGCGCCAGCGCCAGCCCGATCTGCCGGGCGCGCCTGGCCTGTGCTTCCGGGATGCGCGAGACAATGACCGAGAGGAAAATGACGTTGTCGATGCCGAGCACGATTTCCAGCGCCGTCAGGGTCAACAGCGCCGCCCACGCCTCCGCGCTGGTCAACAGATCAATCATTGAAGGGACTTGGCCAGCCGGATCACGGCATCGCTGCCCACGATATAGAGGGCGATCGCGCACAGCGCGATGGTGATGGGCAAGCCGACGTGGAAATCGCTCGCCAGCGCGTAAATCACCAGCACGGCCCAGACGGCGATCAGCGTCAGCGTGAGCCCGCGCAGCCGCGCCACGCGAACCGGATGCAGCACGTGGAAAGGAATGAACGTCAGCACGATCAAGGCGGCGACGGCGAGCGTCGAGGCTGCCGGCGGCCAATGCAGCAGGAACAAATAGAACGCCGCCGCATTCCACAGCGCCGGAAAGCCGCGAAAATGATTGTCGTCGGTCTTCATGCGGCGATCGGCGAAATAGAGCGCGCCGGTGACCACGATCCCTATCCCGAGCAGCGGAGCCGCCAGCGGCAGCAAGAGGCCGCTCGCGGTGATCGCATAGGCCGGCACGAAGACGTAGGTGATGAAGTCAACCACGAGATCGAGCACCTCGCCCGACCAGTTCGGCTGCACGCGTACGACATCGAGCCGACGCGCGATCGGGCCATCGAGCGCATCGATGATGAGCGCCACCCCGAGCCAGGCAAACATGGCGGCCCAATGCTCGCGCACGGCCTCGAGCATGGCGATCAGGGCGACACCCGCGCCGAGCGCCGTGAAGACATGCACGGAAAATGCGGCAGCCCGGATGGCGGGCGCGCTTTGCGAAGAATCCTGGTCCATATCCTGATTCATGGCTGCGCAGTGCTATCAGGAATCGGGTCGATTTGCATATCGCCGCTTTGTGCACCTGCGTCTGGTTTCACGCCTTTGGGTTGGAACCAGCGGCGTTTGGTGCCGTTCACGGCCAGCAGCCTTCTTCTATGGAGAAGACAAATGGATGAGCCTAACTTACCCCGCGACCTCCTGGAGCGCACCGAACGACGGTGGGCGGCGCTGCTTTCGCATCAGGCCGCCCGGCGGCCAGACCGAAGAGTCCCGGGAGAGCCGTCGCCGGATAGCACAAGCCAACCGCCCGAAAGCAAGCTCGCCCAGCCAACGCCGAAGCGGCCGGACTGGAACGGTTTGTTCTGATCGCGTTTGTTGCATCGAGATGTCGAGAGCGGATTTTCCCAGTCTGACACAGGCGCAGCGTATGATTTTCAGGCGGCCACCGCGTTCGCATTCACCTCCCGTTTGGCGAGCTGAGTGGACATGCGTGCCAGGTGTCGGAATCTCTCGCCGGTCACCTAAACCAAAGCAACGCTGGCGGCTCGTAACCTAGTTTATCGGAACGGTGAGCCGGCAAGCATGCGTCCGATCCACAACTGCCCACCGGGCGGAATGGAGAATAGAACCGCCCCGCGGGCATTGATTGTGATTGGGTCTCTCCGCCCAGTCCGCTGAAGGGCCCTCGCGCCCGCTAGGACGCGCGGCTCAGCGGGCGTTAATAGTCTGGACCGAAGCTGAAGCTGAACCCCGGCCCATAAACGCTATCGCCGGGCCTGCGATAGTAGCCGCGATCGTTGTCATAGTATCGCGGGGGAGCAGAGTACCTGTCGCCAGTGATCACGCGACCACCGTCCCGTGTAAGCCAGCATTGGCCGTCGCCCGTACAGACTACCCGTGCCTGGTGCAGCAGGGGCGAGCTGTCTCTGAGTTGAATCTCGTCAGCGGCATATACGTTCGAGGCTATGAGGGCACCGGCGCCGGCGAGTAGTGTCAGTGTCAGTTTTCTCATGTCCATCTCCTCTGAGTGGAATTCCCACACGCCCAAGAGGAACGCCTCAATCACGGCGCCGTTCCTCCAGAATCGGCGCTGTCGTCGACATCAGACGAATTCCTAAACGGGAACTCAAAGCCGGTTTCACCGGTGAGCTTAAGGCGGGCGTCATCTGCATTATTGCCCGCATTCGCTTTCGCCCGCCGTCGGCGCTGCGTTACCGGCAGAAGTGCCGCAACCCGTCCTCGCCAACATACCAGGTGCCCGGTTCACAGCCACCGCTGTAATACGCATAGGCTCCAGGTGCGGTCACGATCGCTGCGCCGGGGACAATGGCTACATAACCGGGACCGTAGTCACCGTCATAGCTGCCGTACTGCCCGCGCGAGGTGCCGCGCACGCCATAGCCACCGGTGAGGTAATCGACAAATGGATGCGTCTGACCTAGCGCGCCAGGTTCCTGGGTCGCTTCCTGAGCCATTGCTGAGGTCGCCACCACACCGGAAAGGATCGCTGCCGCGCTCATAAGTTTCAATCCTGTCATCCGTTTCCTCCTTCATCGTAACGCGAGGCGAACGCACCGCGGAAACAGAGGTTCCCTTGGCGCGGAGGACTGCCGTTCAAACGGTCGTTAGGATCGGTCCGGGAAGCGTATTCTGCGGAAGCTCCGCTGCAGCGCCAACAAGAGTGGAGCGGGTTGCGCTCTCTGGGCCGGGCCTCTCGCTCAACAGGACACGAAGGAAAATCCAGCACCTACGGCGTCCAGGACGAGGCAACCGCCGTCTGGGCAACAAGACCAGCCCGAACGGACAGGTTTCTGGTTCGGTCGGGAAGAGCCGCATTTCGATCTGTTCCCGACGCCAAGTCCGCCTCCGTTCGCTCGTTCGTACGATTGGGCGCCTTTTGATCGCGACGATTGATGGTTCGGTTGCCGGTCGCATTCGGCAACAGATCGGGACGCGACCGCGCGATGCGAGTCAAGTCGACCAAAGCAAAGCGATTTGTCGCCATTCCCATCAGCTAACCGGTCCCGCGCCCAAATCCGTGGAAACATTTGAAGATCTTGACGGCTTGAAAATGCCGTCGACAACGTCAAATGTGACGCGATGAACGATGGATCCGCAACATTCGATGTCGCCGTGGTCGGCGGCGGCCCGGCAGGTCTCGCAACCGCCATTGCGCTGGCGCAAGCTGGCGCCACCACGGCGCTGGTTGCCCGCCGCGTGCCTTACGCGGATAATCGCACCACCGCGCTGCTCGGCGGGTCGATCGACTTCCTGGTAGGATTGGCTGTCTGGCTGCATTGCCAGGACAAGGCGGCGCCGTTGCGGTCGATGCGGCTGATCGACGATACCGGCCGTTTGATCCGCGCGCCCGAGGTCAGCTTCTCTTCCGACGAGATCGGCCTCGACGCTTTCGGCTACAATATCGAGAACAGCGCGTTGATCGCGGTGCTGGAACAACGGGCTGCGGAATTGCCGGGCCTGACCCGGTTCGATGACGAGGCCGATGCGATCGACCCCGACGATGCGATCGTCGCCATCCAGACCGGCAGCGGAAAAAGATTGTCCGCGCGCCTTGTCATCGGCGCCGACGGACGGCAATCGCGCTGTCGCGAGGCCGCCGGTATCACGGTTCGCCGCCGCGAACTCAATCAGGCGGCGCTGACCTTCAACGTCGGTCATGCGCGGCCGCATCGCGATGTCTCGACCGAGTTTCATACACCGCAAGGTCCCTGCGTGTTTGTGCCCCTGCCCGGCGATCGCTGCAGCGTGGTGTGGGTCGCCCGTCCAAAGGAGGCCGAGCGGCTGTTTTTGTTGAGCGACGATAAATTGTCCGAGGCGACCGAGCGGCAATCGCATTCGATTCTCGGGCGTGTCCGCGTCGAAGGTGGACGTCACCTCTTTCCGCTTGCGATCGAGCGGGCCGCTCAGTTTGCGCAACGCCGCGTCGCCCTGGTCGGCGACGCCGCGCATGTGATCCCCCCGATTGGCGCGCAGGGCCTGAACCTGGGATTGCGCGACGCCGCCGATATCGCCGCCATCGTGCGGGAGGCATTGGCGTCGGGCGAGGACCCTGGCGCGCCGCAATTGCTCAAGCGCTACGATTGGGCACGGCGTGGCGATGTCATGAGCCGCACCTTCGTGATCGATTGGGCGAACCGCTCGCTGCTGCACGATTTCCTACCGTTGCAATCGCTGCGCGCGGCCGGATTGCATTTGATCGGTTCGGTCGGTCCGATCAGGCGGTTTGCCATGCGCGAGGGGCTAGCGCCGTCCTGGCGATCTACGCCTAAGGATTACGGGTTAAATCGGGCCGCCACCCCTAGCAACGGCCACAATGATGGTCTATTCGACAAGCCATGATCAAGGCGAGAACCGCAAAATTCCAGATCGGGCAGATCGTGCGTCACCGGGTGTTTTCGTTCCGGGGCGTGATCTTCGATATCGATCCGGAATTCAACAATACCGAGGAATGGTGGCTGTCGATCCCGGAAGAGATGCGGCCGCACAAGGATCAGCCGTTCTACCATTTGCTCGCGGAAAATTCAGAACAGGAATACGTCGCCTATGTTTCCGAGCAAAACCTTTTGCCCGACGATTCCGGCGAGCCGATCCGGCATTCGCAGGTCGCCGAAATTTTCGTGAAGGACAAATCCGGCAGCTATCGCCCGCGCAATCCTTCGCTCAACTGATTCCGTCAATCAAGATTTTCCGTCATTGCGAGGAGCAAAGCGACGAAGCAATCCAGCTTGCGGTGGCCGCCCATGGATTGCTGCGCGGAGCCTGTCATCTCTACGCGAGCGCTATTGCGCTCGTCGGGGCGCGCATTCGCGCGACCCGTTGGCTCGCAATGACGACTGAACAAAAAAGGCGCCGGACCAGGCGCCTTTTTGTTGTCGGCTGCGATCGACCGGCTGCTACTGCTTGGCTGCAGCGCCACCCCCGGGCTGAGTGGACTCGAGCTTCTTGCGCGCTTCCTCGGCGCGCTTCTGCAGCTCTTCCTGCAGCTTCTTCTGGTTTTCCTCGAACACTTTCGGATCGGTCGGCGGCCCGTCATAGGCCTTGGCAAAGCCGCTGCCGCCGGTTTCCTGCAGCGGCAGCGGCAAGGTCAGCGGCGCGCCGTTCGCGTTGATCGCCTGCACCACCAGATTCTGCCCCCTCTTCATATTGGCGAGCATTTCCGGGGTCACTTCGTAATCCGACATGCAGCCGTTGGCGAAGCAGATCACGTAAGGCGACTGCGCAGGCGCATTGTTGTCAACGATCACGCGGGTTCCGTGCACGAGCTGCATGCCGAGCGGCAGCGTGACGCGCAGGATCTTCTTGGGTTCGCCTTCGGGCTCGATAATGACGGCCGCGATGACCGGCTGTCCGGACTCGATACGTCCGTCCTTGCCGGTGAAACAGATCTGCTTGGCGTTGGCGTCCTGGCCCTTCAGGCAAAATTTGGTCCACGGCGCATAGATGAGCTGGGGCATCTGGTCCTGCTGGGGCTGGCCGCCCGGGGCGGGCGCCTGCTGCTGGGCTTGCGCTGCCGCCGGGGGGGCCGGCTGCTGCGCCGCGGGCCCGGGAGCCGCCTTTGGCGCTGCCTTGGGCGGCGCCTTGGCCTTCGGCGCCGCGGGCGCGGTTGCCGGGGCCTGGGCTTGAGCCTGATCCTGGGCTTCGAGCGCAAAAGGAACGGCCAGCGCGGTTACCGCCAACAGCGCGAGAAACCGCCCACGCGGCCGGGCCGACGCGGCCAAGATACGGAAATTCATTGCGGAAAACCCTTTCTGAGCGGGAGCACCCGAAACCGTTGCAGGCGCCAACATCTGGCCGCTTCGCGCGGCTGTCTCCTAGGCAATTGAGGCGGATACGTGACAGGCCCTGCGATCTGGCTCGATCGCCCGCTTTCATACAGCGACGAACGAAAAGATCAATGCCGACAGGCATGTTTGGGACAGGCGATCCGCCCGATGCAAGGGCCTATGCTAGAACACGCCAGTGAGCCGTTCCGAATCAAATCCGTGCGTTCCAACGTTAGCTTTTGGGCGCATACAAGTTCGCGCGCTGATCGGCTTCGTGATGGCGCTCGGGCTCTCGCCCGCGTTGGGCATGAATCGGCTGTCGGCAGCGGAAACCTACGCTATTGCGATGCATGGCGCCCCGGCCCTGGCGGCCGATTTTACCCACATGCCCTACGCCAATCCCGACGCGCCCAAAGGCGGACGGCTGGTGTGGGGGCTCTCCGGTACCTTCGACAGCCTCAATCCCCTGATCGTCAAAGGGCTCGCCATCCAGCAAATCAGAGGTTTTGTCGTCGAAAGCCTGATGGCGCGCGGCTACGACGAGCCTTTCACGCTTTATGGGCTCCTGGCCAAGAGCATCGAGACCGACGACGCCAGGAGTTACGTCACCTTTCGTCTCGATCCAAAAGCGCGTTTCTCGGACGGCCGGCCGGTGCTGGCCGAGGACGTGGTTTTTTCATGGAACTTGCTGCGCGACCACGGCCGTCCCAACCATCGGCAGTATTACGCCAAGGTGACAAAGGCCGACGCGCTCGATCCGCTTACGGTCCGCTTCGACCTTTCAGGCGCCAACGACCGCGAATTGCCGCTGATCCTCGGTCTGATGCCGATATTGCCGCGACATGCCACCGATGTCGCAACGTTTGAAGAAACCACGATGTCGGGCCCGGTCGGTTCCGGTCCCTACCGCGTCAGTGCGGTCAAGCCCGGCGCCAGCGTGACGCTGACGCGCAATCCCGATTATTGGGGCCGCGACCTGCCGGTCAATCGCGGATCGTGGAATTTTGACGAGATCAGGCTCGATTTCTATCGCGAGGCCAATGGCCTGTTCGAGGCCTTCAAGCGCGGCCTCTATGAGTTCCGCGTCGAAACCGAGCCACTGCGCTGGCACGACGGATATGATTTTCCCGCCGCGCGCAAGGGCGAGGTGATCCGCGACACCATCAGGACCGGTGTGCCGCAGCCTTCGGAATTTCTGGTGTTCAACACCCGCCGGCCGGCCTTTTCCGACATCAAGGTGCGGCAGGCGCTGACGCTGCTGTTCGATTTCGAATGGATCAACCGCAACTACTTCTTTGGGCTCTATGCCCGGAGCCCGAGCTATTTCGCGGGCTCCGAATTGTCGGCCTATGGCCGCACCGCCGATGATCGCGAACGGGAGCTGCTCAAACCGTACGCGTCGCATATCGAACCCAATATCCTCGACGGCAGCTACCGCCTTCCCGTCAGCGACGGTTCCGGGCGCGATCGCGCGGCGCTTCGCAGCGCACTGAGCTTGCTGTCGCAGGCCGGCTACGATCTCGACGGCACGGTGCTGCGGCAACGCGCGACCAAAGCGCCGCTTTCCTTCGAAATCCTGGTGACAACGCGCGACCACGAGCGGATCGCGCTCGCCTATCAACGCGACCTGAGGCGTGCCGGCATCGAGGCGTCGGTCCGCGTGGTCGATCCCGTTCAATTCGATCAGCGCCGGCTTGCCTTCGATTTCGACATGATCCCCAGCCGCTGGGATCAGTCGCTGTCGCCGGGCAACGAGCAGTCGTTCTACTGGGGAAGCGAGGCCGCCGACCGTCAGGGTACGCGCAACTATATGGGCGCCAGGGACCCCGCTATCGACGCCCTGATCGCTGCCATGCTGGAGGCGCGCGAGCGCGACGCCTTCGTCTCGGCGGTTCGCGCGCTCGACCGCACCCTGATGTCCGGTTTCTACGCTATCCCTTTGTTTAACGTCGTCGAGCAATGGATCGCGCGCTGGAATCGGGTAGAACGGCCGGCAACCACTGCACTGACCGGATATCTTCCGGAAACCTGGTGGCAGAAGCCGGATACTCGATCGAAGTGATGACCCCGCCCAACGCATCGCCAACGCTCGACGCACTGTTTCAACGGATCCTGGCGCGCAAGCCGGACGCGCTGGCGTTGCTCGATCCCCTCAACAAGCACCGCATCACCGGAGGGCCGCCCAAGCGCCTGACCTACCGCGAGGCCGATCGCGCCATCTCGGCGCTGGCAGCCCACTTCGTCGAATCCGGTTTGCCGGCCAATTCCATCATCGCGGTCCAGTTGCCGAACACGATCGAATTCGTGGTGACGGTGCTGGCGGCCCATCGCGCCGGTCTGGCGGTCGCGGTGCTGCCGCTATTGTGGCGCCAGAGCGAGCTTGTGGCTGCGCTCAATCGCACCGCGGCCCGCGCGATCGTGACATCAAGCAAAATCGACGGGGTTAGTTACGCCGACCTCGCCATGAACGCCGCGGCCGAAGCCTTTTCGATCCGCCATGTCTGCGGCTTCGGCGACGATCTGCCGGACGGCATGGCATCGCTCGACCGGGCGATCGCCAAGCCATCGGCCACCGCGCGCGCGGTGATCCAGGACGGCCGCAAGGCGGCAATGGTTTCCTTCGACGTCACCCCTGAGGGTTTTCGCCCCGTCCCGCGTACGCATCTCAGCCTGATTGCCGGCGGTCTCGCGCTATCGCTTGAGAGCGACGTGCCGCAAGGCGCAACCGTGATGTCGGCGTTCGCACCAACGTCGTTTGCCGGGCTTGCCTCGTCGCTGGTGGTGTGGCTGCTCTCGGGCGGGGCGTTGGCGCTGCATCATCCGTTCGAAGGCGATGTGCTGGAGCAGCAGATCGGCGAACAGGCATGCGACACGCTGATTGCACCGGCGCAACTGGCGTTGCGGCTCGGCGAACTCAACCTGGCGGCACGTCTGCCGAGCCTGCGTAACGTCATCGGACTGTGGCGCGCCCCTGAACAGGTCGCATCGAGCCCCGCCTGGGTTGGCCAGCCCGCGTCGCTGACGGATGTCTATCTGTTCGGCGAAGCCGGCCTGTTCGGTGCACGGCGGGCGGCCGATGGCGCGCCGTCGCCGATCATGCCGGGACGGCATGGCGCGCCGCGCGAGCTGCCGGGTTCGTCGATCGCGGGCGAGATCCTGCTGACGGCAAGAGGAACGTTGGCATTGCGCGGACCGATGGTTGCGGTGGCGGCTTACGCTCCGCCACAGCCGCCGGGCGACACGCTGACGGCCCAGGCGCCGCGCGATTACGTCGATACCGATTATGCCGCGCGGCTCGACCGCTCAACCGGCGCGATCTGCATCACCGCGCCGCCCTCCGGTGTTGTCGCAGTCGGCGGCTACCGCTTCCTGTCGCAGGACTTGGCCGAATGGGGCCGGCGGCTCGGACACGGCGCGCTGTTGACGGCATTGCCTGATCGGCTGAGCGGCCATCGCCTCGCCGGACGCGCTTCGGACAATGCGCGGGCCCGCGAGGCGCTGGCGGAACTAGGGCTTAACCCGCTGATGGTGGAGGCGTTTCGGGATCGCACCAACGTGCCTTGAGGAAACCTCGGAGCGGTTGTGTTGACGCGGCATTAAGCCCCGCGGACTAGGATCACGTGCTCTTTGATTTGCGCGTCCGGTCCGAGTTTCTCAGATGTCCCAGCAAGGCCCGATCCTCGTGGTATCGAATGCCGGGCGGCCGGCATTTGCGACCGCGCTCAATCAAGCCGGGATGTTTCCTGTGGTCGAGACCGGCTGGGCCGACGCCTGCCGCGCGATCGAGCAGCTGCAGCCGGCTGCGGTTGTCGCCGCTGCATCGGGTGCGGTTGAACGGCACTTGGCAGCATTGGCAAAGCAGGTTGCCGCCCAAAATCCCCATTTGCCGCTGGTCGCCATCGATCCGGAAGGTGCGCTGCCGGAAAACGCCATTCCGTTTTCGCAAAATAGCGGCGATTTTACCCGCCTGATTGTGCGCCTCAACGCAGCGCTTCGGGTGAGGACGCTGCACGCCACCCTGATGCGCCGGCTAGACGAGAATCCCGTTGGTCGAGTTCCGCTCACCAACACCGATGCTGCGCGCGACGCCACCGTGCTCCTGATCGGCCGCGGCGCTGGCTACCCCGCGCTTTCGGTGTCGCTCGGCGAACGAATGGGTCTCATCGGGGCACTGAGCATCGAGGCGGCGGCGAAACACCTCAATGCCCGCGACATCGACGGCATCGTGCTCGGCGAAGGCTTTACGGCGCGCGTAATGGATGCCTTCCTCACCGTGCTCTCCGAGGACTCGCGTTTTCGCAACCTGCCGGTCGTGCTGACGTCGCAGCACCTCGCTCCCGACTACGATCTGCCAAATCTCGAAATCATATCCGGCGAGCCAGCGCTGGTCGCCGCCAATGCGCTGCCGTTGATCCGCCAGCACGCCTTCGAAGCGCATCTGAGCCGCGCGCTGCGATCGATCGACGCCGGCGGTCTGCTCGACCCGCGCAGCGGCCTGTTGACGCCGGAGGCGTTCAGCCGCGATTTCGCAACCGCCGTGTATCAGACCTCCTCGCGCGGCGGCGGCTTGTCGGTGGCGCGTTTTGCCTTCGATCCCAGCCATGAACGCGCCCAGCTCGACGGCGCACGGATCATCAGCCGGCTGATGCGGCAGATGGATTTCGGCGCGATCCAGCAAGACGGTTCGGTCATCGTCGTCTTCGCCGAGACCAATCTGCGCAACGCGCACATGATCGCGCGCCGATTATTGAGCGTGATGCGCCATACCAGCCACGGCAAACGCGACGTGCGGTCGGAACCGTCGGTCACGGTCGCCACCATGATACCGAACGATTCGGCGAAGTCGCTGCTCGCGCGACTCTACGACGAAGCGCGCCGCGCGGCGTCGTGACATCGATATCGCACAGCTGCGCAATGAAAAACGACCCGCGGGAACGCCGATAGGCGCGGTCGGCGTTGTTGCAGCAAGCCCATTGTTCAACTAGCTTTCCAAATTCTCGGAGAGGGGTTGGAACCGTGGGGTCGTTGAGGTTGGTGCTGGCGTTCGCCGTTGCCGGCGGTCATGCTCTGGGCGCGTTCAATTTTCCGAACATATTTCTGGCCGGCGGCGAGGCCGTCCAGATATTTTACATGATCTCCGGGTTTTTGATCGCGCTGATCCTGCGCGGCAAATATGCCGCCTCGGCCAACGGAAACTGGATCTTTTATTCCAACCGTGCAGTGAAGATCTTCGTGCCTTATCTGGCGCTGCTTGCCGCAACCGTACTGCTCTCCGCACTATTTTATCTCTTCACAGGCAACGCCGTATCGCTGAATTCGTTTGTCGTGGAAGGTTCAACCATGAGCCTCGGGACATGGTTGTTCGCCGTGCTGACCAACCTGTTCATCCTCGGCCAGGAATGGGCGTTCCTGTTGATCTATCGATCCGGCGAATTGTTCTTTTCGCTGCATGCTTTGGATCAGCCGCAAAACGCCGCACAATTCACGATCATAGCTCCGGCCTGGAGCCTTTCGATTGAACTGGCATTTTATGCGATCGCCCCGTTCATCCTGCGGCGAAACGTGCTGGTGATCGCGGTTGTCGCTCTCGCAAGCAGCTGGCTGCGTTTCGAAGCGTACGGTCGGGGATACTATAGCGCGGCTACCGACTGCCGCTTCTTTCCGTTCGAGTTAAGTCTCTTCTTGTTTGGTTCGCTGAGCTACTTTTTGTATGAGCTGCTGAAGAAAAGAAACTTGCACCGTCCGGCGTTATCGACTTGCTTGATGGGGCTGCTCGTTGTGCTGGCTGCGCTGCATCCCCGCTGGGTTGACATCAAGCCCTATCAATTCTTCGTCTTGGTGGCGCTTTTGCTGCCGGCCCTGTTCGATTTTTCGGTCCGGCACAAATGGGACAGGTGGTTGGGCGAGTTGTCCTATCCGCTCTACTTGGTTCATTGGCCAATTCTCGGATTTGGGTTCGCCATTACGCAACTGCCTCACATGGGTTCGCTCGGACAAACACAGGCCTATCCCTATATGCTGATCGCTGTTTCACTGATTGCGGCCTATGCGATCAACCAATGGATTGTCATTCCCATCGACTCCTGGAGGCAGGCGCGGGTTCGCAAATCTGCAACCGAGCCCAATAAGGTCGCCATACCGGCGGCGGCGCAGCCGGTTGTACGACGAAGCGCGCCGCGCGGCGTCGTGACTCCAAATTAAATTCCGGTCGTTTCTGTTTGCATTCCAAACGAAGCATTCCCCGCATGTTGCCGAGCGTCGTGGGTTTGCCATGCGGCCCCAAGATGCGGGAGCATAAAACGGCAAAGAAGGTGCAAGCGCAGCAA
>Ga0210406_10001131_pt1 | contig 33898 bp, 43 predicted proteins | sample IncBWC30MmetaG_FD_155454 | JGI IMG/M metagenome (GOLD analysis project Ga0210406, IMG submission 155454) | Forest soil microbial communities from Barre Woods Harvard Forest LTER site, Petersham, Massachusetts, United States - Inc-BW-C-30-M | ecosystem: Environmental > Terrestrial > Soil >... | reverse complement strand
TGGGCGACGGTCACAGCCAGGGCAAAGGAGTTCGCCAGTTGGGACTGGAGTTCGGTTTTCCAGGCATGACAGCGGCAGCTGTTGCTACCGCCAGTATCAGCCAGAATGAGCAGCTGGCGGGAACCGGAATAGCGAGTGGAACCTTCCTGGTGCCACCAATGAGCGATGGCATGAGCGGCAAAGGCGGGAGTGTCATGGGAAACGCCAACGACGAGGGCACCGCGATTTTCCATAACATCGTAAATCCCATAAGGAATGGCGACCCCAATGGAATCGGTGCGGAAGTCGTGATCATAGACGCAACGCGGGGCAGATTCCCAACGACAGCCCGGATTTTTGAAATTGCCGACGAGCTCGCGTTTTTTGCTGTCGACGCTGACGATGGGCAGATGACGGCGTTGAAAACGGTCGCGCAGCTCGGCCAGATATTCGAACTGAAGATTTCGGTTTGGACTGGAACTGGTGGAGATCTGCTTTTGATTGACCCGCAGAGAATAGCCCATGTCATGGAGCAGGCGGGCGACGGTATTGGGAGAGACGGCAATGCCGAGTTTAGCCAGCTCTTCCGCGATGGTAGTAGTAGTACGGCGAGCCCAGCGTAAGCCGCTCATGGGATCGCCCGCGGTATCGTGTTCCAGCAGGCAATGGAGAACGGCGATTAGGTCGGGCGTTTTTTTTCCGCCGGAGTACGACCGCCGCCGGTGCGGCGAGATCGGCCGCTGACCACATTCTGATCCAGCAGTTGCTGCCGACCGCGGGCTACGGTGTGTACGTCCAAGCCCAGGAAATCGCCGAGCAGAGTGTCCCCGCCGTGGCCCAGGCGGATGGACTCCAGCCCGGCAAACAATCGGCGCTGTTGTTCATCGAGCAGGCCATAGAACAGGAGGATGGCGGCCTTGAGTTCATGGGGAGAAGCCTGGAGGTCGGCGGAATGGACGGCTACAGGAACGGTGTGAGCGCTGCGCCGGGCGAGTACCTGTTTGCGGCGAGGGACGGATTCGATGTGGGTATAGAGAAACTGGCCATCCACCTCCATTCGAGCCAGGCGCTGTTGCTCGATCAGATGGCGGAGAGGCTGCTGCACTTCGGCGTGCAGGGCATCGGCCAATTCATGGGCGTAACAGCCGTTGGCAGACTGGTGGACGAAGGTTTCTAGGGTAGCCAGCAGCGTGCCATAACGGGAGAACCAGACACCTTCATGCGACCACAGTCCGCGATCGTCGAAACGAGCGATTTCGGCCAGGGTGTAGAAGCGGCCGCGATGAGTGTAGCTGGCGAGATATTGAAGCTGCTTCAGTTTCCGAAAGACAGTGAGATCGGTGTCTGTGCCGAGGACGCGTTTCAGCTCAGGCAGATCGGCGATCTTGTTACGACGGAGATGTTGGCGCAGGGCGGAGGGATCGAAGGAAGTGGGTCGCATAATGTTAGAGTTCACACTCCTTGCACGGGATAGTGATAACTATAACATAATCAACTCGGCCCTGACGGGGATATCGATCGCGTCCTTCGAGCCTGTGGAGCCCATTTTAGAGGCAGGAATTGCCATCATAGAGGCAATTCATGGTCCCAAGCGCCGAGCGATTCTTCGTCCAAACGGATCGTACTTGAAGGTCACTGTCCCTGTGCTTGGCACCGTGGCCGAGACCATCCGGTTCTCGAAATCCCAAGTGTAGCTCTTTCCGCTGGCATCGGTCAGCGTGTTGCCGTTGTTGTCGTACGTGTAGCTGCCCGACGAGTTCGACGTCAGCTCGTTCGACGAGTTGTAGATGTAGTTCGGCACTCCCCAGGGTCGTAGCTGTAGGTCGCCGTAGTACCCCCCTTTCGGTTACCTGCGTCAGCTCGTAGATCACAGGCATACGTGGGTCCTCCTCGTCGTTGTAGTTCTCGTTGAAACGGCAAGAATTTCGTTGCCGTGCGTTGGGAGCGCAGTGAATAAGCCGGGGTTGATTGACGGGGTACGTCGATATAACAGAAGGCAGCCAAACGAGTCGCCGAGTTCATTGGTCTGACGGGGCTAACGTTCCTAATCGAGCCAACACGTTGGCTGCAGGAACGTGCGGGCGGATCGAGCTTCAATCCGCCGGGCCGGAAGTTTTAGTTCAGATTTCTTCCGGTCTTTTCGGCTTTCCTAGCCGCGCATCATGGAGCGAAAGCGATAACCTGGTAGGCCTTGTTTACGTTAGAACCCACACTCTGTGGGAATTTCGGATCAAACTTGGCGGCATACTTTGCGATTAGAGAATCAGACACGCGTTTTTTGGCTTGGTCCAGCGTCGCGCCATCGGCGTAAGCGGCGGCGGTCTGGTCGAGCAGATCGCCGAAGTATTGCTTCCAGAGCTCGAACGTTTGTTTGTCCCGCATGACGTCGCCGTGGCCGCCAATGGCGTAGTCGAAGTCGAGCTTCTCCGCGACATCTAGGGTCTTGATCCAATCGTAGGGGTAGCTGTCGCCCATGCAGGGAGTCCAGCCGTGAAGCGCGTCGCCGGTGACCAGGACTTTTTCCCTTGGGAGAAAGACGAAGACGTCGCCGTCCGTGTGGGCGCGGCCGAGCCAGAGGATTTCAACCGTACGGGATTTGCGGTAAAGGATGAGACTGCGGTCGAAGGTCATGGTTGGCAGAGTGATTTGCATGCTCTTGAGCTCGCCGAGATACGCCTCAGCTTCGGAAATGTCTTTCTGGGTGGAAGCTCTCTGTTGGAGAGTGGAGGCTTTTTGCAGGTCCGCTTTCAGCTGTTCGATCGCGGCGGGCATGGTCGCTATTTCGTGCTTCACACGAGGGATGCCCCGCTGTTCGATGCTGGTACGAGTGGCCTCGGAGGAGATGATCTCGACGCCAGCGGGCCAAGAGCTGGGATACGCTTCGTTGCCCTGGTAGTGGTCCCAATGAAAGTGGGTGTTGACGACGAACTTGACAGGCTTGGGCGTGAGCTTTTTGATCTGCTCGATGAGGGCGCGGGCGGCGGAAGGCTTGGAGTGGGTGTCGACGACGAGGACGACATCGTCGAGCAGGATAATCGCAGCGTTGCAATTGACTTTGTAGGCGGGCTTGGCAATGGCCGCGTAGACGCCGTCTGCGACGGGCTTGATGTCGAACAGGTCGTCTGCCAGGCAAGCGGCCGGCAGAAACAGGAAGACGATTGCAACGAGCACGCGGTTCATGGGGCACCCCCCGGGCAGTACAAATAATGCGGCTAGAGGGTAACACAAGGTTTCGCGCCCACAACATTGTGGATAGATCGTGGACGTATTGTCGGCCACCCTTACCTTGGGATTTCTTCCCCCTTGCCCGTCAACCGTCCGCGAAAGGTCGACAACGAAGTCCTATTGAGCACCTAACGATGCCGGCACAAACGACAGGGTCTGAATTGTGTGGATCTTCTGGCCTGGTAGAAGCAAGTCGAGCAGCAGGTCTTGTGCTGTGGCCGTCGAAAACTCCAAATCATAAGTTTCGCCCACAGTAATCGCGAGTTGCGCCTTACTCGGACGCGCGGCGCCAGCTGGCGTTCAGCCCCATCTTTCGCCGTATTCAACCACTCCACGGGGCCGTTTGTGTTGCCAAGCGACACCACAGTGTGGGCGATGAGCGCCGCCGAAGCTCTTCTCCTGGAATGGACTTTGCGCTGCACTCCCCAGGAAAGTGCGCTCGAACAAGGTTGGCTGTTGGTGGAGATGGAACAAAGTTTCGGCTATGGGTGTCGTTTTTCCTTATTGAGGGCAGTGGCCTTGCTGATTATAAAAGACTTCCATGCATCGGACCTGCCGGAATTTTTCTTTATTGATTATAGTTTTTCCTTCATTAATAGAGTGCGCGTGAACGGATTCTGTCTGAGAAAAACACTGCTACATTCTTGACTTCACGTGACTTCCCTTCTAACGTCGTCTGCTCTGTTTCCTTTAATGAATTCACTTTTTCCTTAATCAGGGCACAGGGAGATAAACCTTGCTTTGGCGCGGAGATAGGCGAAGTGGACCGGCTGCCGGAAGCTTGCAGTTGGATTCGGTCTTCTGACAGAAGGACCCTTCGACGCCGCCTCGCGGCATGACCGCTAATCCAAAGAAACACCGTATTTTCAGCGGACTGACATAATTAAGGCAAAATTCCTGCCCTCATTAAAGATAAATTTCCCCTGCAAATGCGTCACTGCCTTAAATAAGGAAACACGACATCCTAGTTGGGGAAACAGTGCGCCTTTCACGGCGCACTTTTTCGCTAACTGGCGTGCGAAGGGCATTTCGAGCGTCTAAGGCGATTTCTTCAGATCAATTCATACCGCTTCAGACTAGCTCCATGGATGTTTTGTCTTTTCGGACGCATGATCGCAAACGTATTGCGAACGGAGCATTTTTAAGAAGAACATCCGCTCTTTTCGAAAACAGCGCTGTAACAGGTAGAAGGAAAAAGCCAGTTCACTCAGCCCATGGGAGGAGCAGCATGCCAATGCAGTTTCAGGATTTCGACAGTTCCTACCTGGATCGGCTTCGTTCCGGCGATTTCAGCACCCAACAGCACTTCGTGGCTTACTTCGGCGAACTGATTCGTCTGAAGGTGGGCAAGCGTTTGCGCTCGATTGCAGCAATCGAAGACGTTCGGCAAGAGACCCTCACGCGCGTCCTGAGGCTTCTCGCCGAACAGCGCATCCATCAGCCGGAACGCCTCGGAGCCTTCGTCAATTCTGTTTGCAACAACGTATTACACGAGCATCATCGATTGGAGAACCGGGAGATTTCGGCTGCTGACGGATTCGTCGATGCCATCCCCGACCGAACCATTGGTGTCTCCGACGCCATCGCCCTGCGGCAAATGCAACAAAGGGTTCGGCAGATTCTCGACGAACTCTCGGAAAAAAATCGCTGCCTGTTGAAGGCTCTGTTCCTTGAGGAGCGCAGTAAACATGAGGTGTGCCGCGATTTTGGTGTAAACCGCGAGTACCTCAGAGTCCTTGTTCATCGCGCCAAACAATCCTTCAAGTCGCACTATTTGCGACCAACGCGAAACGTACCAGCGCGGACTTACTCTGCCCGGATAGCGTCGTTCCTTGCGCACCAGCGGACTCACCGCAACGAAGCATCCCTCGTTGTTCGTGCACCTACAATGAGGTCATGAGTCCTCCCGTTGCGATGGAGTCCCCGGCAACAGGAGCACCGCTTCACCAGCCGCGTGGGGGACTTCACGCGTTCAATTGTTCAATTTCCAATATCCTCTCAAATATCCTGCTGCGGGATAGCGTGGGTCACGCCCCCGCCACTGCTCCCGCTCCGGGTTTCCCCTGCTGGTGCGGGCTTGGATTCCTCTATGTAGACTCCGAAGTCCTCGACGTGCCTGATGGCGGCCTTGAGCGACGCCTCGGCTGTGTCGCAGGCGCTCCGAAATGTCATGCCGTCATTCGTGGAGACGTCGTCGGAAAACTCAAAATCACCGTCGAATGGCTCGACGGTCGTAGACAAGAATCTCGTGTTCCGGAATCTGTTGGTGTAGTTCGAATGCGGGCCCAGGAACATATCGAGGACGTTGCTGGTAGTGTCGTGCCAAGCCTTGAACATGGGGCTCTTGTAGTTCGTGACGCGAACCGCCTTGAGCTCGACAAGCTGCCGCTTGAGCAGCCTGATCGCCTTCTGTTTGTAGTCTTCGTATACCACCTTTCGATTCTCGGGCAATCAGTCCAATGGCGCAACTCAAAATCTCTCGACGGCCTAATCCTTCTTCTTCGCCGCGCCTTCGAGCAGCCTCATGCCCTCCGAGCGTCGCCTGAAGGAAACACACAGACAGGTTGAGCACACACAGCGAATTTGTTGGTTTTCACACGGCGTAAGACGCTGTAGGCTCGATTCCATGCAAACCTGTATCGAGTGCCATCAACCTGTCTGCAAGCACTGCGGACTGACAATCGAACCTTCAAATTTCGCGGAGAAGCCCATGCTCGGAATGCTCGGAGAACCATTGCTCGGGAAGGTTCCCGCAGGCTATTGCCAGACCTGTGGCGCTCTGTTGAAGAAGAAAAAGCGCCAGCGGTTATCTGCCTTTAAATCGCCAGCAGTTTTTTGGTACATAAAAACAGTGTCTGGTGCCAGCAGACGACGTCTAACAACGTCCCCTACCCCAGAGTACCCTCAATTCGAATTTAGGCTTCTAGAACGCATTTCTAACAGAGAAACCTGCGTTGCCGCACACTGTGCCGCCCGCCCGTTTTCCCCCAGGTAAGCTCGGCCCGAAGGGTGCAAGAATAGGCTTTGCCCATAAATAGCAAAAGGCCCCGACTCTTCAGTCGTCAACGAGATCGTCGCCAAACTGTCAACCGACATTAGAAATGTCCCCTTTTCGTAGAAAAGGGAATGTTCGATTTTAGTTAATCTCCCGTAGTCGTCGGGGCTGTGGGAAAGTGGTAATCCCGCGTTTTTTGCGGGATTTCCAAGCGAGGTGGGAAAGTCGGCTTTTGGACTTTTCCACCTCGCGGCTTTTCCACAGCCCGTCGCGCCGTCATTTTTTCCGCTGCTCGTCATCACCGTGATCTTTCTCCATCGCCCGCCAAGCGGACACTTCCTGTGCTATCTCAATCGGACTTTCATGTATCAACGACACGGGCGGTGTTCCAGACGTGATCCAGGGGGCGCAACTTGCGATAGCCCTGCCGCCAGGGGTGATCCGCGCTGGGCGTGGGCGGCTTTTGTTTCTGGGCCTTGGGCTCTCCGGATGTTACCGCATGAACCGGAACTGGGGCCTGGAATCTCATCCCAACTCACCGCCCGATCGCGATAGCGAATCTGTAAGCGCCCGTCTTCCCATTCGCACACCGTGACTTTGCCCTTGGCCGGCGCATAATGCCGGGCCTGCGCTTGCACCTGAAAATATCGGTTGTCGTGCCGCACCACCCAGTCGTTGCCGATAACTCGCACGGTTTCCAGATGAAAAACGTCCTCCAACTCCGCGGCCCGCGGGGCCGCTCGATGATAGTTTTCGGGCTGCGCCGGGTTTCTCCGAAACCGCCGATTGTGTTCCGGCAGATAGGTCTTCTCCAGAAACGTGTTGGCCTCCGCATGCGTCTTGATTTTCTGCAGCCGCATTTTCTTCACCAGCCGATCCTGGTGGGTGCCGTGGTTTCTCTCCACTCGACCTTTCGCTTGTGCCGAATTGGCAGCAATGATGCGGATCCCCAGCCGTTGGCACATCTGCCCAAACTGCGTCACCGGCACCACCCCTTGCAACTGCTCCTTCGTGCTCGCCTCACGCACATACACATTCTTCCAATCCGTATACAGCGCCACCGGTATGCCGTATTTCTTGACCCAGGCGCGCAACACTCCCGCCGCCGCCCAGATCGTCTCCTCACTCCCCATCCGTGCCAGCGTATCTCCGCTGGCATCGTCCACCATGTTCATCAAACACCCTCGCGGCCCTCGTTCCTCCAACCAGGGGTGGAAACTTCCATCCATCTGCACCAACTCGCCCACATGCTCTTTCCGCTCTCGCCTCTTGCGGTGCAACCGGCGCTTTCGCGCTCGACTCCATAGCCCTTCGGCCAACATCCACCGCCGCAGGGTCTGCGCATTCACTTCCACTTGATCGTCACTCGCCAAGTGCTCGGCCGCGAGCGTCGGCCCGAATCGCTCTCCTTCCTCCCCGGAATACTTCTTGCCCACTAACCGCAACACTCGTTCTCGAAATTTCCTCGGCTTCCTGCGGTTCGACTCCCGCCCCGCGCTTCCGTGCTTCAGCCCTTTGGCCCCCTCTTCTCGATAGCGCTTGGCCATGCGCTTGCCCTGCCGATAGCTCAGCCCCATCATCACCGCGGCGTTTACCAGTTTCAGTTCGCCGCTTTCCACTCGTGCCAATATCCCCGCTCGTCGCATCTCCTTACTGCTCATCGCTGTCCTTCCCAATCTGGCCTCCTGTGGAGACCTCCAGATTAGGGGACATTTCTATTGTCGTAACTTCGTCGCATGGGGACATTTCTAATGTCGCCGCATGGGGACATTATCAAAGTCGCGCGACACGAGATCGTCGCCAAACGAATGGTGAAGAAGCAACAGATGAGATGGAACCGGCACACCGTCCAGAGTTTCCTCGACGTTCGCGTTCATGTGCTGAATGGCACCTTGGAAAATGCATTTCGACATTTGCACCAGGGTTTCCGGCCAATTGCGGAACCGCTCCAGGTCGCGGCCGCAGCGTGATCACCCCACAACTTTGCATGCTCTCCCGCGCTTCGGCCCACAATCTCTTGGGACTCAGCTACTGCTCAACTATGATGAGCAAGCGGGTTGAAGATTGCCCCTGGTGAGAGCAATGTTGGGTCTACCCCATGTTGTACGCAGAACCATCGATCCGCACCTCCAAACAAGACGGTACAGCCACCCTGGGGGTCAAGAGGCCCTCGCGGCGGTTTAGATCCGTGAACTGGTTGAGGGGGATCACTCGTGAGGTCATCAGTTTAGTGAGACTTGGCGCAAAGCTAAGATGTGAAACGTTTTGGGCCGCGCGCCAACAGGAAGTTGGCGATCGTAGACGGAAGCTGTAGAGTGAAGATTCGTAGGGGGTGGTCTCGATGGCCACACGGCATCATCTGGATACGTCACAGGTTGCTCCTTTACTGACCGCGTTGGTTAAAGAGCCTTCCGCCGACGCACGAAAGAAACTCTTGAAGGCGGTCGTGAGGCTGCCCCTGCACCCCGAAGGCTGGATTGGCGTCGCTGCGACAATATGCTATCTGCTCGAATCGGGTGCTTTTGCCTTTCTGCATGGCGGGGAGCCGCCATCGCTGCCGCTGGAAGACGTTATCGCAGAGGCTGCGTTTGTGCCGGTCAGGCAAGTACGTGACGCGCTACGAGGTATTCTTTCGCTGGAGCACCCCGCCGCACGTAAAGCCGCGGCACGAGCCCTTGCGGTTGCGGGCGATCCCAGCGGCGCCCGGGAATTACTCAGACAGCTTCATGAAAGCGATCGTAACGAGCGCTACGAGGCGGCGAAACACATATACCGGCTCCGCGACGGAATCAAGCCATTCGCCTCGGAGTTAAATCGCATGTTCGACGGGGAAAAAGAGGGCAGCATTAAGCTTTGGCTGGCGTTGTCGCTGGGGGTAGTTGGTGAACCAGAGCGGCTGGAGATTTTGTTTAACGATGTCCAGCAAGGTAAGTGCGACCTCGTTGAATTCTTTATAAACCCTGCTGAATGCGAACTGGCGGAACCGATCCCGCCGGCCATCGTACCGATACTAGAGCGGCTTGCAAACAACCATGATCAGGAACCCGCCATACGCGATCTGGCGGCTCACTTGTTCGATCTGTCCCGTCCGGCCAATCGGAAGGAGGAGCCCGGGCCGCCGGACGATGGGGATGCAGCGCAGAGCGCACGGGTATCCAGGCAGGTTGAAATTGTATTGGACGAAATGGTCGCGAGTTCTGAAGGGGACGCACCAGTAGGCGACTTCGCCAACCAACTCGCGGATATCATGAACGACGCGCGTGGCCGGTTCTCACCGGATGTAAACAAATTGTTCGGCTACTACCGCAAGGCGCGCGCCTTTTATGCACTGAGAATGGAGTTGGCTTGGGCACTGTCTCGCGCACCATTGGGGGCCGTGGTCGAGCTTGTGGCCTCGCAGTTGGGCTCAGACGACGCCGCCGAACGTGGCGAAGCCGCCGAGTTGCTTGAGCTCGTCGCTCGCTATCGGACGACAGTATACGCACCGTACTTTGGTGGTGGAGGGTGTGGGGGTGTGGAGGCTGGGCCTAGTGACGTCTCTGTAGAGCCTGAAACGACTCTCGATTTCCGCGATTACGGCCTCACGGCCCGGGGTACTCCGCCCGGTTACGTCGGGGGCGGCGCTTCGTGGAATGAAACCATGGCTGTTCCTGCGGTTCATCTTGCCGCCGCCGTGCAGCAAACTGCAAGGCCGGGAGATCGATTCGTTGCGGCGTTCGCAGCCTATGTCCAAGAGCAAGAGAAGAAGGTCCTGGAGGAAATGGCGAGGCGCTGCCCGCATTCCGAGCCGCAACTCGATATGAAGGCGTGCCGATGGAGACTCGGGACCCCTGTAACGATCGTGGCTGCTGGCGAATACTTGTCGGTGGATCCGCCAATCGAAGAGTTCGTTTGGGAAGGTGGCCGGATTGTCAGATCTTTCGAGATAACGGTGGCAACCAACGCGCCTCTGGGTAGCACGGTGTTGAAGTTCAACGTCTACATCGCCGAAGCGAGGGTGGCTGCACTGCCGGTTGAAATTCAGATCAACACCCACGGAGTCGCCCCACGCGAGACACGAGTATCCACGCAGCCGCCCCGGACCGCGTTCGCTTCGTATTCCTCGGCGGACAAGTTGCGGGTTCTCGAGCGTGTGAGCGAAATCAGTCTCAGCGCAGGCATCGACATATACCAGGACTGCCTCGATTTGCGCCCCGGCGAGCAGTGGAAGCCCGCGCTAGAACGTGAGATTCAGGCCCGGCAGTTGTTTTTCCTGTTTTGGTCTGCCCATGCCAAGGCCTCGGCGTGGGTTGAATGGGAGTGGCGCACGGCGCTCAAAGAAAAAGGACTTGACGCGATTGAGCTTCGACCGTTGGAGCCGGTCGATCAAGCGCCGCCCCCCGCGGAGCTCGCTGCGTTGCATTTCAACGATCCCATCGTGATGATTCGCGAATACTATGCGCGGCAGGCCGCGAGACCTCCTGTTTGAGCCAATGTGTCTGTAAAGTTAAACCTTGGAGATGCGCCCAAACGCACGTTAGCCGCATGTCGTTTGTAGCCAGCGCCAAATAGACGACCAACCAATTGCTGAGGGACAACCGTACGATTCAACGCGAGCCGTGGATGGGAGCAATATCAGTCGATGAATTCATTCATGGCATGTCGATATGATCGGCGCGACTGATGCTGGCCTACAACCTGAATTGCTGGCTGATGCTCTTCAATCGCGAGGAAGACCCCAAGGCGGAAACTCTTCAACACACCACGCTGGCGACGGCACGCTTGCGGTTCTTGTTTCTCACTGATCAGTTGACGACCGTACGTGTACGTCCGCGTCACGGAGCCGTTCACGATCTCGTCCATGACCTGCGAATAGCCCCTCGGATTCTTGTCATCCACGAGATATTTCGTCGTAGTGCTACCCATGGTCTCCGAGACGCGGTTGCCGTCGCCATCGTAGACCATTCTAATCGGTGAGATCTTCCGGCTTATCCCGAAGGACCATAAGAGGCAGCTGTAATACAACCCACGTGATTACAGCTACGGCGATCTCTCTAGCATTCAGTTTCCGCATAGCGGCTGCGAGGCCTCCAGCGAAAAGGAGGATAACGTAGCCCAAGGCAAACCAGCGACTTAACCCGCATCTAGCCAATCGCCTTATCAGCGCAGCTGTCCACATTACGGTGGCCGCAGCGGCAAATACACTGTTCAGCACATAAGACAAGCCAAATGGCCTGGCGTGTACGACATCGGCACCGACCTTACTGAGGAAATACGCGTGCACCACCACAAGCGACGCATATTCCCTCCGTTTGCTCGCTAGTTGCATAGCTTTCTATTGTTTACCTGTTGGCTGCGGCAGTCCCGCAACGAACCCCAGGCCCTCAGCGACGTAACAGAAAGTATTTGCCACCGCGGTCGCCGGAGTATCGGGGCCTGACCGAAACTCCCTAGTCACCTGGAAAACAAGACAAGCCTCGGCCTCTATGTACAAAAGGTCCTTAAAAAGCGGGTCGGCGTTCAAAAAACGGACTACAGGCAGCACAACAGATTCATAAATCGAAGCCTCCTCTTCCGCGTCATTTCCTGTCGGATCGATGCGGTTGATCGGATTGTTCCGAGCGTAGGCGTACTTGTGTAGTGTGGCTGGATCAGCAGTCTTCCCAGCATAGGAATCCATGGTCTCGAACCTGCCCGTTAGTGCGTTGTAATACCGCGCCCTGAGGTTGTAGAAGCTGAGATTCGGATCCAGCCGCTCGCCGCTGTACTGACAAACGCCAACAAGGATCGGCCGTACTGCTGGTAGCTGCGGATTTACAAACGCTGAAAAAGTCATTTCTCTCCCTGACGTTGTCGGATCTGAGTAATCGCCTTGTCAGCTTCTTCTCTGATGGGAAACCATTGCGTGCCGTTATCCGCCCGCGTTTCCGATCCTGGATCGAAGCGCGCCACATCCTCTAACGCTGGAATCATGTCGCTCGCTCCGTACGCACCGAGCGCAATCACGGTCTCCCCCTGCACGACCGCGTCCTGATCATGCAACCCCTTCACAATTTGCTGCTGCACTAATGCAACCTCTCCAGTTTCTATCTCCCTTCTTCCTTTGGCCAGCGCCTGGACTAACGTGGGGATAGCCTCCGCGCGAATTGCGCCAATGTCGCTGTTTGCCATTTGCAGCAGGCAGGGGACTGCTAGCTAGTCTTGCGTGAGCCGCAATCTTAGCCCCAAATTCAGAGTCAGGATTGTACGCCTCGTGCACGAAGATGCAGACCTGGCGCGGATTGCTCCAGTCTGCAAAAGTATCAATAAGACCGCCAAGTTGACCGAGGTATTCAGCATCTCCTTCCTCCACATCCCTTTGTTTCGGCGTATCAGGCTGTGGCGGCGTTCGATTCTCCGCCTCAAGTGCCTTGTTTTCCCGGTCCAGTAGCTCAAGCAGTGCTTGCCTCACCTTCGGGTCGCGGTCAGCTTCAGGCTTGGACCGCAGTTGATTGAAAGCATGTTCTCGTTCGAACGGGTGGTCGGAACGCAACTGCTGAAGCAGGACATTCAGCTCTGCTCCCGGAGTTGCGTCCGTCTGCGCCCAGCAAGTTACCGCCAGCAGACAGACCATCAGAATGGAATAGCCTGCGTTAACTGATCTTTTGCAGCAATTCAAAACGCGAATCTCCATCTTCATCTCCTTCAGGGTTCTACCAGCCACTATTAGGACATGGACTTCGCCAATCTACCGTGGCCGATCTCATGACCGAGGAAAGCTCTCGGAAATCCATCCTTAGTTGAGAAGGTACGCGGCCAGCCCCCTGCAACAACCACCTGCTTCGAAGCAAACAACCAGCCGTTACCTTGGATTGATCGCGCCTGCACGATTCCAAAATACTCTGCTGTTGGCGTGCCGAAGCGGCTTGACAGCAAAGAATAGACAGACCGAAACTCCTGGACCACCGCTGTCGGGGATGGCCTGAATTCCGGAGTTAGAAACAGTTCGAGCCGAAGGCCGCCGATCTGCTCGCTGACGATATTCCAATCTCTGTCGTATGAGAGTGTCAACGCGAAAGTCCGCCTAATCGTCTTGCAGTCGACAACGCGTTCGGCCCCTTCGATACGTTCTGTCTGCGGAAGACTCGTGGAAAGCTTATACTCTTTCGGAATTCTCGCTTGGACTCTGGCCCTCATTCAAACACCAGCGCATCATTCACTGCGTTTTTCAGATCCTGCTCAGAACCCAAGTACCGCTCTGTCGTCAGGATCGATTCATGCCCCAGCAGAAACTTAATTTGTTCCAATTCCCCGCCCTTCGCGCGGCAGAGCTTCGCCGCCGTGCGCCGAAGATCATGCGGCGCCAGCTCGCCGATCCCGATCTGAGCCGAGTACTCACGCACCAGCTGCCACACCGCGCGCTCGGTCAACGCGTCTTGCCCACTCGGCCGTTCGCTAGCACGCGCCGGAAGATCGGTCCTTTCTCTATCCCTGCCCACCTCCAGCCACCCATCAATCTCTTGCTTCACCCACAGCGGCACCGCCACCGACCGCGTCTTGTTTCCCTTCCCCAGGAAATCCAAAAACACCCAGCGGCCGTCGCGCATCGCCAGATGCTCGCAGTTCATGCGCGACAATTCTCCGCGGCGCAGTGCGCACGTCACCAGCACCGCCAGCAGCGCGCGGTCCCGCATGCCGCGAATGCTGTGCGGGTTCGGCGCCTGCAATAATGTCCGGGCTTCTTCCCACGCCAGCCAGCGCCCCAAGCGTCTGCCCTTTTGTTTCACGCCGGCAACCGTAACAATCGCCTGCGCCGTTTCGCTGTCAATGTAACCGCAGCGGCTCGGCTTCGGTCGCCAGTTTGCGGATCGCCGCCAGGCGTTGATTGATGGTCGAGGGCGAGAATTTCAGTTCCCCGAGCCAGGTCACGTAGCCTTGCACCGACTCGCGCGAGATTCAGCGCCTCAAAACCAGGGGAGTGGATCACGCCAGAAAAGATCAACGTACTTGAACTGTTATTGAGTTGGCTTGTTACCGGTACGACCCCATCATTGGCAGCTCCTCCGAACTCCTGTTCCATGTTGCGGGTTTCAAATTCAAGGGGAGCGGGTCGCGGAACGCCACCCCGCAGGTGTTGTAAATTACCGCGCGGATGTTGAAGGAATCGGGATCGTACTGCCCCAAACAACTCGGCGCAGTCCCCATCGAGCCTTCATTCAAACACCAGCGCGTCGTTGACTGCATTCTTCAGATCCTGTTCCGACCCCAAGTAGCGTTCCGTCGTCAGAATCGACTGATGCCCCAGCAGAAACTGAATTTGCTCGAGCTCCCCACCCTTCGCGCGGCAGAGCTTTGCTGCCGTGCGCCGAAGATCATGCGGCGTCAGCTCGCCGATCCCGATCTGCGCCGAGTACTCACGCACCAGCTGCCACACCGCGCGCTCGGTCAACGCGTCCTTGCCCACTCGGCCGTTCGCCAGCACGCGCCGGAAGATCGGTCCTTTCTATCCCTGGCACCTCCAGCCACCCATCAATCTCCTGCTTCACCCACAGCGGCACAGCCACTGATCGGGTCTTGTTTCCCTTCCCCAGGAAATCCAGAAAGACCCAGCGGCCGTCGCGCATCGTAAGATGCTCGCAGTTCATGCGTGACAATTCCCCGCGCGGTTCCCCCCTGCACCGAAATTGAGGAAGAGCCTAATTAAAGAGAAACGACAGCGACTTGGTGAGGAGAAGACACGAAACGGACTGACCCCTGAGGAGAAGCGCCTCCCTCGGGGAGACGCGTTGGTCCGCTGCCTGTGGTCGGTTCAGATGGATCGATTCAGCACTCGGTTAAGGCGCTGGACGAATGTGGCTGGGTCCTTTAGTGGGACGCCCTCGAGAAGGAGGGCCTGGTCGAAGAGGAGCCAAGCGGCGTCGGCCACCCTGGCATCTTCAGGATTGGCGAGCAGTTTCTTGATGATCTCGTGGTCGGGGTTGATCTCGAGCGTTGGGCTGGGCTCGGGGACCTCCTTCTGGCCCATGGCGCGCATCATGTGGCGCATGCGGGCGCTGGGTTCGTCCTCGTCCGACACAATGACCGATGGGCTGTCGGCGAGGCGGACGGAGGCGCGAACATCTTTGACGGCTTCGCCGAGGGTAGCCTTGATCTTTTCGAGCAAGGGCTTGAGCTCTACGGTCTTCTCCAGGGTGGAGTCGTCCTTGAAATCATCGCTGGTGGTGGACTTGTTGACGGCCTTGAGGTCGATATCGCCGTATTTAGGTATGGAAGAGAAGACGATCTCGTCGACGTCGTCGTCGAGGATCAGTACCTCGATGCCTTTCTTCTTGTAGATCTCGAGCAGGGGCGAGTTGCGGAGCATGCTCTCGGAGCCGCCAGTGACGTAATAGAGCGCCTTCTGCTCGGATTGCATGCGCTCTTTGGCCTCGGCGAGCGAGGTAAGGCCTTCGACTTTCGTAGACTTGAAGCGCACGAGGTCGAGAATGGTCTCGCGGTTGGCGAAGTCGCCGTAGATGCCCTCCTTGAGGGGACGGTTGTACTCGACGATGAACTGCGCGTACTTGTCCTTGTCGTTGGCAGCGATAGTTTTGAGCTCGGAGAGGATCTTCTTAACGCTGGCGGTCTTGATGCTGGTGAGCACCTTATTCTGCTGCAGGATCTCACGCGAAACGTTGAGGGGCAGGTCCTCGGAGTCGATGATGCCGCGGACGAAGCGCAGGTACTGCGGGAGCAGCTCTCTGGAGTCATCCATGATGAACACGCGCTTGACGTAGAGCTTGATGCCGCCTTTGTAGTCAGCCTGGTAGAGGTCCATGGGGGCCTTGGCCGGAATGTAGAAGAGGGTGGTGTATTCGAGGGTGCCTTCGGCGCGGGTATGAAACCAGAAGAGCGGGTCTTCCCAGTCGCCGGTGACGGACTTGTAGAACTCTTTGTAGTTCTCATCGGTGAGCTCGGACTTGGGGCGCTGCCACATGGCGGAGGCGGCGTTGACCTGCTCGGTGACGCGGGACTTGGTGGACTCCTTCTTGTCGGCGTCCCAGTCGCTTTTGTCGTAGGTGAGGAAGATGGGAAAGGCAATGTGATCGGAGTACTTCTTGACGATCTCCTGCAGGCGCCTGCTGCTGGCGTACGGCGCGCCATCGTCGTTGAAGTGGATGAAGACGGTGGTGCCAGCGGTGGAGCGGGAGTCGTTGCCAGTAGCCTCTTCGATGTCGAAACCAGTCTTGCCGTCTGACGTCCACTTATAAGTCTTGTCTTCACCTGCCTTACGGGAGAAGACCTCGACCTTGTCGGCGACCATGAAAACGGAGTAGAAGCCGACGCCGAACTGGCCGATGAGGTTGGAGTCCTTCCTGGCATCGCCGGAGAGCTGGGCGAGGAAATTCTTTGTGCCAGAGCGGGCGATGGTGCCGAGCTGAGCGACGAGGTCTTCCTCGTTCATGCCAATGCCGGTGTCGGAGATGGTGAGGGTCTTCTTACCTTCGTCGAGCTCGAGGTCGATGCGCGGCGATGCGATGCCGTTGCCGACCATCGCCTTGTACTTTTCGTCGATCAGAGTGAGGTGACGCAGCTTGTCGAGCGCGTCGGAGGAGTTGGAAATGAGCTCGCGGAGAAAGATCTCTGGGTGGGAGTAGAGCGAATGGACAATGAGTTCGAGGAGCTGCCCTACTTCAGTCTGGAATTGTTGCTTGGACATAGCGTCTTTAATTATGGCCAGAAGCGGCAGCGAGGTAAAGAAGGGTCGAGCCGGCATAGCTGCTGGTACTGGCAGCAAGTCTGCGATTTTTGCTCCAAGGACACACGAGGCTTGCTTTTTCAATCAGTTACGAGGGCCCAAATCGCGTGTTTCGCCTCCTCGCGTCCGACATCACCATGCATTGAAAGCACGTTCCTGGGAAGGCTTAGACTTAGAGTAAATTTCTACACGGATGCTGCCGGTACCCCAGGAAGCGGAAATTGAACAGCAGATTGTGGACTACGAGCAGAGGCTGCGACAGCAATTCGTGCGACTCGAAACTCGCGATTTGCCGTCCTGCAACCGTGCAGAAAATTCAAATTTACTCTAGCGATAGCAGAAAACTTACGAGCAAACAAAAAGCGAAACAAAGTCTATAATCTAGCATGTGGGCGGCGAACGGGCATCGTCAACGAGAATGCGATACGCAGGAAAGATTTGCTGCGAATGCAAGATGCTGTTGCCACCGCCTCATCGGGCCGGTGAACGGCTATGCCAGAAATGTCGCGGGGACGCAACTAAGCACCGCGTTTACATGCAGTTCGTTCTTATGAAGGGTTGGCTTTGTCACTTCCTCGAAGCTGACCTTAAAACGCCGCTTCCCCGGAAGGTCACGGTTCGAGACAAGCTTTTCGAAATGGCGGAGCGCAGCGGCGTTCATCTCAACCCGGCCGGACGGTATTCGATTCAGAAAGCGATAGAGGAAGGGCGCGGCGGCATATGGTTAGAGCTTACTGAAGAGCAATATGCGAAACTGAAGCGTCCGTAGCGGGCTGAACCCCCTGACGATGAAACTGGACTCAGTTTTGCAAATAGCGTTGAGGAGTTCCATCTAAATTCTGCGTTTAACAAATCGTTTTCCGGTCCCTAAGTACACGGAATTTACATCGAACGGGCTCGTCCGGCTTTTAAGTGCAGCTCGACACAAGTGGTACAGCTCGACAGCGAGGGCAGGTTGAGTTCGGTCCTGCGCTCACGTCCCGCAGAAAGTCCGGCTGACGCTCTCCTCGGGGCGAGCTGGCGTGGTGTACTGCTCCAGTTCCGGCCTGTGCTCGTATGGGCGTGACACAACGTCCAACAATTGTTCGAACGGCTGGAAGTTCTGCCGCCACATCGCCGCCTCGAGCGCCGCCTCCACAAGGTGGTTTCGGGGGATGAACGCCGGACTTTCCATTCGCATGGCAGAAGCGCGCGCCTCCGCCGGGACGGCCTCCTCTTCGAGGCGCTGGCGCCATACGACAGCCCAGGAATCATAAGCACCTTGGTCGGCGAATAGCGCGCGTACTCCCGCATCGCGTTCCGGCCCAGCTGCAGCATCGCACAGGCGGCGGAAGGTCAAGGTGAAGTCGGCGCCATTGGCGGCCATACATTCCAACAGGTGTTCGGCAAGCGCTGCATCGTCCGCGCGCTCGGTAAAGAGTCCAAGCTTGCGTCGCAGACCGGCGGTGCGAGCCGCCTCGAACTGCGGTTCGAAAGCGGCAAGGGCTTCCTTAGCCGAAGCTAGCGCGGCCTCTTCACTTCCGGTTTCCTGCTCTAGAATTGGCAGGAATGTTTCGGCGAGACGCGTCAGGTTCCAGTGCGCGGCATAGGGCTGGTTGCCATATGAATAGCGCCCCTGAACGTCGATGGAGCTGAATACCGTGGTCGGATCGTACGCCTCCATGAAGGCGCAGGGTCCGTAGTCGATTGTCTCGCCCGAGATGGAGGCGTTGTCGGTGTTCATCACGCCGTGGATGAAGCCGAGGAGCATCCATTTTGCGACCAGGTGCGCCTGCCGTGCGATCACGCCATCCAGCAAGGCCCGGTACGGCTGCTTCGCTTGCTTGGCCTTTGGGTAGTGCCTACTGATCGCATAGTCTGCCAGCCTGCGCGTCCCTTCCGTGTCGTGCCGGGCGGCGAAGTACTGGAACGTGCCCACGCGGAGGTGGCTCGCCGCTACCCTAGTCAGCACGGCTCCAGGCAAGGCTATTTGGCGCATCACTAGTTCTCCCGTCGTCACTGCAGCCAGGGCACGGGTGGTCGGCACGCCAAGGGCAGCCATGGCCTCGCTGACAATGTACTCGCGCAAGACTGGACCGAGCGCGGCTCTGCCGTCGCCGCCGCGGGAAAAGGGAGTTGGACCGGAGCCCTTGAGCTGGATGTCGTAGCGCAGACCGTCGCGGCCCACCACCTCGCCCAGCAGGTTGGCGCGGCCGTCGCCGAGTTGAGCCACGAAATATCCGAATTGGTGGCCTGCATAGGCCATCGCCAGCGGTTCGGCCCCTTCAGTCACGCAATTGCCGGCTAGGATCTCCACGCCTCGTGCGTTCGCCAGTGCACCCGGATCGAGCCCGAGTTTCCTGGCCAGTTCCCCGTTCAACTTGACCAGGCGCGGGGCGGCTACCGGCGTCGGGTCCAGTCGGGCGTAGAAATGTTCCGGCAACCGGGCATAGGTGTTTTCGAAATTGAAACGAACGGAATGGCTGTCGGGAGAAGCAGCGGGCAACCTGATCGGGGATGCATCTGATGCACTCATGTTCTATTCGATGTTGAAACATTGTTCTCGTTGCGGTTCAGGTGGCGGGAGGCCTATTCTCGTCCGGCGCCTGAATATAACAAGCGGCTGTCGCGCAACACTAATTAACGAGAATTGTATGATCGGCCCGTGGCATGATACCGGTAGTTTCCGAGCCATGACTCGCAAACATGGAAATCCGAATTGGGGACATTCCATCGCGGCCGCCCCTGCGCTCGCTACTGCATTCGAACTACAGGTCGTCCAACTGCAAGCGGACCAAGTGACCTACACCGCCCGTGGATTCCGGAATAAACAGAACTTCATCAATGCGATCTACTTCCACTGTGGGGGGGATCTCGATCCTTGGCCCACTAAATAGCCGGAAGCGCCATTTTTTTACGAATCGCGAACAAGTCACACCAAGTGTTTTGTAGCACCAAAGAGTTAAATGCAGGTCTTTCAAATAACGAACGAAGCGACATGGGATAGACCCAACTGAGAGATGCAGCATGAGCGCGAGAGTTCCAGCGTGAGACCGTGGGACGTTGTCAGACTCTGAATCAGCTTCTACATTCGGAGAATCGACAATACACCGGATCTTTACAGTTGTTTGCTTCTGAGAACTCACTTGGCACCCGCCCTGTCCCCAGATCTTTCGTCCGGCGCGTTTCGGATTCCGCAGAAAGAAATCGTTTCGCTCCTTGAAGTATCGATTGATCGCATTTTTTGAAGCTTCTACGGAAAGGTAATCGCTATTGTGAATGATTGCTTTTGCCATCCCACTGAAGACTGATTCGATAACATTGAGGAACTGCGCACAAGCCGGCAGTGGCGCCGTCTTCACTATAGGGAAACCGTCTCGGACTGCCTGCTGATTAATCGGATTAATCTCGCTCAGATGCGAGAACAGCTTCTTCGATATGTGCCATGAGGCGGCATCCCACGACAGATAAATCGTCCGGCAAGTGCGGTATTCGGCGCGCACTAGATCCGCCATCTTGATCATCTCCTCTGTATTCTTTTTCAAGGAGTAGAAGTGGCTTATTTGGTTTCTGGATAGTTCGAGCGCAGCAGTTAAGATCAGCCAGCCTTTCGACTTTTGAACTTGCGGGATTACATAAGTCTCTCCGGGACCAACACGCTTGGTTCCGCCCTTTCGCTTAATCGCAAATGGGCCATATTCATCGATGGAAAAGAAGGCCTCATCCTCTCCCAGGTCCGAAAGGATTTGCTTGATGGCATCTACCTTCGTCTGATAATCAGGATCGTTGCTGGTGAGTACAATTTTGGCCTTCCGCCATTTGAATCCGGCCGTCTTGATGAAGGTACGGATGCGCTTTTTCGACATGCGATGACCACTCTCAGCCATAATTCGGTGAAGATCATCCATCCTCCAAGAGGTTCGATTAATCTCGTGGCAGGATGGCGGCGAGTGAAGCCAGTGAAGCAGCGAAAACAGGAACTGCGCATGTTCTGGCTCGTCTTTTGTCTTGGCGGTCTTTGTCGGTAACAGTGCATTGATGCCGCCGTCCGCAAAGCGACTGAAGTAGCCGCGGACGGTTCTGCGCGATATCTGAAGACATCTAGCAACGACGGCAACATGGATTCCCTTAAGGCGGCCGAGAACAGCTAGGGCCTTCTTGCGCTCCCGCAATCTGCCGCCTTTTATTATTCCCAAGAGGCTTGGCGCTGTTCCGCTTGGAAACTCATTTTTAATGACCAACAGAGAGGCGTGAGTATGCAGCAACTTCATCATCCAAGCCAATGCGATCTGAGAAGACGCTTGCCCGGCTCCATTCAGTTCAGCCTTGCGGACTCGGACATGCGTCAGCACAGTCGATTCCCCAACATCGCATCCCGGTATCTCGATTTGCAGCAGCTCCCAGATCTGATGCGCCGTATGTCGCTGGCCGAAGGACACTTTTGAGTTTTTGAGTCGCTATTCATGATAGCGTCGATGACCGGTATGGCCCGCGCCATTTTCGGCTGCTCTCTAGGCGCCAGCTTTCGCTTCGGCCGCACAGCGTTTTCGAGAGCTGCCCGCACAGTACGACGGTGCACATTGTATTTTTGGGCGCCCCCCCTGATGGTTCCGACTCCTTGTTCGTATTCGCGTCGAAGCCGCTTGTAGAGTTGCATTCTGTCCTCCTGCATCCCTGATGGCTGATGGCGTTCGACGTTCGTAGTCCTCAGGAGTGGTCTATAAGGCTGAAGATACGGAGCTCGGTCGTCTCGTTGCGCTGAAGTTTCTGCCGCCGGAAGTCTCGCAAGACGCGCAGGTGTCGAGCTGTACTTAAAAGCCGGACTGGCCGGGGCCTGTTATCGAGGGTGTCCGGTCAATTGGTACAAAAAAGATTGTACTTAATGACCGGATTGTCGTACTTAAGAACCGGAAACTCTCGCTTCTTCGGCTTCGCAACGCGAAGTGTTAGTTGCACACGCGTCCGCGCTTTATTCTCGCCATGTTCAAACAGCCGTTGTCGAGCTGTACTTAAAGGCCGGACTGGACCTGCCCTGTTTTCGCCGGTGTCCGGTCAATTAGTACAAAAACAATTGTATTAATTGACCGGATTGTTGTACTTAAAAACCGAAGAATCTCGCTTCTTCCGCCTCGCAACGCGAAGTGTCACTTGCACACGCGTCCGCGTTTTATTCTCGCCACGTTTACACAGCCATCATCTTCCATTCACACTTCACTCACTCTACTCCCGAACTGCTCCAAAACCCCTAATCCCTCTTCTACAGTGCAACAAGTGCAACGCTTCGGCAGCATTGATGGCACTGTCCGGTTTTTCTCGCCGGCGGCCGGGCAAGGGTCAAATCACCTGCGATGCGGTGGTGTCGGGGGTACCTTGAGGGGGAAGTGTAATCGCAACAAGTGCAATCTTCATTCAAACACCAGCGCGTCGTTGACTGCATTCGTCAGATCCTGTTCAGACCCCAAGTACCTTTCCGTCGTCAAGATCGACTCATGCCGCAGCAGAAACTGAATTTGCTCCAATTCCCCGCCCTTCGATCGGCATAGCTTGGCCGCCGTCCGCCGAAGCTTTCCGGCAAACGACAAAACCGCGCTGTGAGGATTGATGCTACAGCCGCAACAGCTGTCCGAGCGTTCGAGCGGAGCGCAACAAAACCGGCGTCCACGTGATCTTACCGTGAATTGCAGAAAGGCTTGCCGAAGTCTTCATTTTAGTTATTCACTTTTGCAAAATCGATGTTTCCGCCGGACATTGAGGCCTCAGTCTTTCTTCTTTGGAAACAGGAAATAGAGTCCGGTGAAAAGTTGGAACGCCGGCAGGCCAGTGCCATTGTGATAGACGGTAACTTGCGGCTCGATCGAAGCATTCATAATAACATCGCGAATCGCGAAGACTTTGCCAAAGCCGACACCTAAAGGGATCAAGTTTTGTCGTTAGCAATGTCAAAGCTCCACGCGCCGCTGGAGCGAAAGTAGTACCCGCCTCCGATGCTCAGAGCGGCGATTGGCTGAAACGTCACAGCCTGTGCTTCTCGGCGGGATTGCTTGCCTGCAAACGAGTGCTGCCAATTAAAGATTCCAATGAGTAAGCTTCCTGGGGAAACCGAGTAAACATCAACTGCGGCTAACTCATCCGGGAAACACGCCTCGTTTCAGCGACCCAGTCGCGGACCGGAACACGAACGATTGACAAGAAAATGACGACTCCTTGAAGATCCCATGACAATCGCTCTTGCGACACCTTATAGACTCGATTCAATCCTTAATCGGAGGAACTGACTTCACACGCTAGGTTAACTAGTCCTTTGCTAACGACCCCACCCACCAAATCCTGCCCTTAAGCAGGTGAGAAGAAGTCGATGTCCTCACTTCAGAGTCCGCGTTTCAGTTTCGCTCTGATCGCAAACTCTGATCGCAAACAAACAGCTGAGTGATCCTTATTTTTAAATCAGGAGGAAGTATGAAGGTATCCCGATGTTCTCTGAACAGTGCTCCCAGCAGTCGCTCTCCTATCGGTTGGAGATCCATTACGTCTCTCGTCTTAGCGGGACTAGCTGTTTTCGTGCTTGGCGGTTCCATGGTTGGCCAAGATCAAGATCAAAATCAAGATGAGGATGCGGCCACAATCAAAACCATCTTGACCTTCGGTACCATGATTGGTGATCCGGGAAGCGCTACTCCTGCTGCCAAGGCAAAAAATGTGATCCGCGGCTACCTTGGACCGGCTTCACCGTGGCTGATCGGTTCTGTTCAGGGCTCTCTGAAGAGCAATGGTGCACTGACGGTCACTGTCAGGGGACTGGTGCTTCCCGACAGGACGAATCCGGTCCCGTTCTTCCGCGCCGCGGTCAGCTGCCAGGATCCTGCCAACTCGACGAAGGGAGAACTCTTCTTTACCAAGACATTTCGTGCTGACGCTAAGGGCAATTCGGACATCGCAGGCACAGTCAGCCTCCCGAGCCACTGTATTGCCCCGATCATTCTGGTTACATCGCCGGCTGTGCCCGGTAATCCTGCGGGATTCTGGTTTGCGGTCACGGGCCGGTAATCCACGACAATCAAAAGCGGCAGGGGAACGCTGACACTTTCGTTTCCCCATGTTTGAAGATCTCCGGTACGAGATTATTCGAAGATCGCTTAATGCTCGGAAAAACTAGGGAGCATTCGGATGCAAACCGAAGACTCCCTAGCTTATTTCTTTCTAACTTAGCTTAGTACTCAAGAACGTAAATACAGTGACGTATAGTGTTATGGAATATGACGCGAACGCATGTAGGCTTTTCCGCAGGGGAGGTGTCCCTGTCGCGTTCTAGTCCGTTCTCCATCCGTGCTCACATCCGAAGAGGCAAAGAGAAATTGGAAATACGAAGCCCGAAAATATACGTCACCGTATCGAGATGTTATTCGAGCTAAGGTCATCCTTTTCGCTGTCCAGGGATTGTCCAACGATGTCATTGCGACGTGCTTGGACACGTCCCGGCAGACCGTGAGCAAGTGGCGCAAACGACTTGCCTTGATGCGTCTGCCCGGCCTGGACGTGCAACCTCGGTGCGGCCGTCCCGCCCTCTTTTCCTCCCAGCGTCGTCGCTCAAGGAAAGGCCCTCGCCTGTGAACTTCCTCATCGTCTGGGACTCCCCCTCTCGCGACTCTCCATCGCCGATATCCAACAGGAGGTAGTGGCGCAAGGCTTGGTGGCTGAGATCGGCGGCACTACCCTGTGGCGCTGGCTGAATGCAGACGCCCGTCGGCCTTGGCAGCATCGCAGTTGGATCTTTCCCCGCGATCCAGATTTCGCTGCCAGGGCGGGACGCATCCCGGACATCCATGAACGCCTGTCGTTTTCCGTTATTGAGTAGACTGCGCAACTCGGGTTCGGAAAAACCTACGCTTTTGAATCGCTGCCTTGACGAACCGGCGCGTCGCCTCATAACGGTCACGTCCCCGATTCCGTCTTTTGAAACGAAAAGACGAGTGTCGCTAGGTTCAATTTGTCCTTTGATATAATTCGCGTCTTCTCTCACACTCCAACCACGTTTGATGAAGGTGTATTTATGGATCAGGAAACCTACCACTTCACCCTGACTCCCCAAGATTCAACCTTGGACGAGCGTCGAATTAGAGAACTCCTCGAATCGATCACCGCCGAAGCGGTCGAGCAAGCCATGAAGGACGGAGACGAGGTAGAAGCAAAAGCGGACTTGCAAGTCGCTCCGGCCTCGGCGGTCGCGACTACCTTCGCCACAGCGCCGCTCTTGGCCAGGAAAATCAGTACGGCCGCGATCTCGCCCAGTCCGCCAAAGCCGCCTTCGCCAATAGTTGCAGCTTGCTTTCTAGTGAGATCCCCTCTTCTTTAATGCGCTCTCGAATTTCGGGTCGCCTCATGTCTGGCAGTCGCTCCTGGAAAATAGCAGGCAACTCCTCGAAAGGAAGATCCCCCTTGTCAAAGGAAAGGCCAGGAAAAGGAGAGAGTCTCAATCGCCCAAATGCAGACAGATACCGAAAGATGTAGCCTTCCGAAAATTCCTGCAGCTCCGCTACGCGTTCACCTTGGTAAAGAACGAACAGAGTTGGCGGAGGCGTCTTGTACTTGTATCGCCATATTTTCCTCATGGGCTCCTCCTTTCGCCAGGACCTGGTTGAGTATATCGGCACGTAACGCAAGCATCGTGACGAAGTCGATGCTGTAAAACGCCTGCTCTTCCCCTCGCCCGACCTTGTCCAATTCTTGGTTTCCTTGAGTTGCTCCTCTTTGAAATAGTCCTCAATGATCAGACTACCGTGACGCAGGGTTTCGTCAGCGTTGGTGAAGATCCTAGTAATGAATGCCAGAGTTCCGTCTAGAAGAACGAGGCCTCTGTGAGCCATCTTGAAGCCAAGAACCAGCCCAAGCTGGTTAATGAAAAACTTCGTGTAGGTTTCCCTTCGCCCATGTTTCTGCGCATACTTCACCAAGTATTCGGGACGAGTTGGATCGTTTGTCCGGATTACGTATTTGGTTGCAGCGCCCAGTACCTGCTTCGTCGTATCCGCGAAGTAGTCCGGGAAACTCCGCGGAAGGTCCCAAGTGAACCCGCGTTTGCCGATTCTCACGAATCGGGTAGGAACTGGAACCGTCGCGGGATACGATTTCGATGAAGACATCGAGCTTGACCTCGCCCTGAGATTTTATGCCGCGTTATCGATTCTTCGAAAACTCTATGAACAACGCGATCCCCAACCCGCCGCCCCCTGAGATTAGTGGTGTGTCAGTCTCGCTTCAGAAGGGATGTCTTCTAAGGCTTCGCTGGGTGCGGTGAGAGCCTCCTCAGTTTCACTTGGAGCGTGATCGGTTGCTGTCTGGCCGTCTCCGGCGTTCCCTCGCGAGCCGAGAAGCACGAGATCGTGCGCGACAACTTGGGTCCGGTACTTTCGTTCGCCGCTCTGCCGATCCTCCCAGATTGTGGTCTGGAGCTTGCCGTCGACGTACACCTTGGAGCCTTTGGCGAGGTACTCCCCAACGATCTCCGCCAGACGCTGCCAGGCCACGATGTTGTGCCACTCCGTCCGATCTTGCCGTTCGTCGTTTCGGTCTTTGAACCCTTCGTTGGTAGCGAGGCTGAAGTTGGCGGCCGGAGTGCCGCTCTGTGAATACCTGACCTCAGGGTCTTTGCCAACGTTCCCAACGAGAATGCCTTTGTTTACGCTCTTTGGCATTGCAGCCCTCCTGTGACTCGAAAGGGGTCAGAAAGCGATCTTGCCGCCGAATCGGGAGCCCCGGAAAGCGTGGGATATTGGAAAGGCGTTCAGGCAAGATCGAGAGGGTTGAGTGCGCGAGCCAGAATCGGAAGAGGGCTTTTTGCAGCCTATTTTTCTGGCTTTGCTGCGTTCGAATTCCGCTTAAGGTCTGTCAGATCGCTGTCACGACCTAAAGCACGCTTGTTGGTCAAAAGGTCATCCAGGGAAATGAAATGCACCGGAACACCGAAGAAACTGCTTGCCACCTTCTTTTGCCACGCATCGGAGAACTCGACGGCCGTGATTTCAGTCAGAATATCAACGCGCACGGGAGCGACTCCAATTTGGTAGACCACCTGCTTTCCGGTGAATGTTTCTGCATTTATCCCATCATGATCCAGAGGAGCCCCGAACTGTTTGAGCGCTGCCACTACTCGGATTGAATTCTGCTCTGAATTGTGTACCCACACGTCGAGATCCTTCGTATAACGCGGCTCACCGTACTTCATGACTGCGTAGCCACCGACAATCAAGTATTCAACTTCGAATTCGTTTAAGAGTTGTAGCAGTTCTCTGTAGTGTGGGTTTTCCGCCATGGTTGATTTCCTCAGCTAATTCGACCATTTCCCATGCAGCAGCAAAGATGGCTTCATCTCCCTGCTCCTGCCAAAACTCGATGTCGAATGAACGATCGGGGAACCCATGCTCCACCAGTCGTGTTTTCCACGAAGAATTTTCAGGAAAGCTCATTTCACCCTCTTCGACTCGCACTCTAAAGTATCAGGATATCAGGGTGATGGCCTCTGACTTTGTTTTCCGGCTCGACCGGCATAGGCGATTCCTGTTAGGGCCAAGCCTCGCCCTCGACCCGATCTTGTGGGCAGCAAGCTGCCGCTCGGGGCAACGAGGATGCTAAGCGGGCGATTGAGTGTTCCAGAAAGGGGATTTCAATCGACCCCGGCGCGGGCCTTAGGGGCCTTCGATAAAGCTTGCCTCTCCGGGCGGGACTTGCACCGCTGAAGCGCCTTTCGGGGCGCACTGTTGCGCCAACTGAGCTTCTGCGGTGCGTTTCAGGTAGGGCCTACTTCGATATTGATTTCGCGTTCACGGTCAAAAACGCCTCCTCTGGTTCCGGCTCAGGAAGAGCTATTGCGCCAGAACGGAGGTGAGGTTTTGGTTTTAGTGAAGCACGGACAAGGGGTTCTAGTTCGTCAAGACGCGGTGGCGGATTGCTGCCTGCATGTGGTGCTAACTGTTTCGCAGAGAGTATCGCTCGGACTTCTGCATCCGCACGCTCATGCTCCACGCGCACACGCTCCAGACGCTCCATTTCCTTTTCCTTGACGAGGTCGATTCCCTCTGTCGTCCGCTGCCTGTTACGCCTCCTCTTGTCTAGGCGTTTTTTCGCCATTCGATTGCCCTTTGCCCACGTATTAACACAATGCCAGTCCTACACAACTGTTGTAATGCTACACAACTGTCGAGAACAATTATTACTTTATCGCAGCCCCGCCAAGCAGGAATCGGGCGCAGACTGGAGGGCAGTGGCGTCGCGCCCGCTGAAGCACCGTTGACGCTATCAGTTCATCGCGCTTACCCTCGGCTCTTATTTTGCGTCCGAGGCTGGATCGCTTCCAATCGGAAGGTGGCAGTAAAAGCATCTCCTACGGAAGAACGCGAACACATCATACACACCGATAAACCGACAAGCGCACCGGGGGCAGTTCCAGAGCCAGAAACGAACAACGGCCACGAACCACGCGACGAAAGCAATGAAGAATGGGACGAACCAACAAATCATCGCGACAGTTGGTTTGAATGTAATCAGAGGCAGTTCAAAACGCAGGAGCACCCACCACAGCACAGTTGGGATAACGGTCATTCCAACAGAGAGGGAAAGCACGACTTTCTTTCTAAATCGGTATTCCCGCCACGGGTCAATCGCCATTTGATCGCTCATTCGCATCGGCCAACATGATACGCGGAAAACCCGGAGGGCACAGCTAATCGGAAGTCGATTCGGTCATCTCTCTTTCGCCGAGGGAACGTGCTGCCTTGCTGCTCACTTGACGCTATCAGGTGTGGCTGTTGGGAAAGTCCATGTTACCGGGTGGAAGGCACCAGCTTGCGGGCGGGAGGTGCATCCGCTGAAGCCCTCGCCTTTCACGGCGCACGCGGTAATCAGGTAATTTTCCTCATTGATTCTGCCAGAGCCGCCCTTCACGGACGGCGCGGCAGTGGTAACAGGCGCTATAAACGTCATCCTGCTTGTACCAAACGTGGTTAGCGCCCGCCTCCTCGCAGTCTTCTCCCTTATTGACCCACAAGCACAGAGGGCGTGGCAATACGCAGCGCAGGTTGGTGCGCCATGAGTACGGATGATTCCAATAAAACGGAAACAACATCTGATTGAATCACTCCATCGCCATTCTAGTCCTCATCAATACAGTATCGGTGCCGCGCCATTTTCCCGCCAAATCAGGCGGGTTACGTTTCATTGACCGCTCGGTTCAACCGTCTTTGCGAAGTAAAGTGTAACCAGACTGGATAGTGAGTACGTTGTCAGGCAAACAAACGGCAACCCAAAACACGTAAAGGCACTCGCTATCATGGTACCCGGAGCCATTGCCGCGATCTCTTCTGTTCTGTTCAAAGTCCCTCGCTGCTCTAAAGTGGAGGGTATGCGGAGAGCGCGTCCATGCCGAGACGGCGGGCAAGCTCCGGGTAACGACTCATCAATCTCGAGAAATTCCGCCGCGCCCTCGCGGCCGAACAATTGGGGTAGGCGCTGGAGCATCGACCGATGAGCGCCCACCTTTTCATTTTCGTAGCGAGCAGATGCTCGCGAAGCTGTGGCTTTGCACGCATTTCTGAATTTCCTCCTGCGGAGCCTCGCAAGGAATTTTCCAATGATCATGGCAATTCGGATCATCCGGCAGATTGATAGGGCCTGCCGGAGCCGCGAAGACTCTGCTCTGCCAAAGGGGCTGAAAGTCGCGGAATTGTGCGCGAGTGTGCTGGAAAGCGTCCCCTGTGGAGCAAGAAATGGACGATTCTGGGGATTTTGAGCGTTATGCCGGATGTTACGCCAACCGACGACGGCTATGACTGCCCTACTGCATGACGGCCCTACTAAAAGAGCGGGATTATTGCTTCGACGAGCGTTCCCGGTTCAGCACGAAGGATGTTCACTTCGCCACCGATCTGTTTGATGCGCTCCCTCATTCCACTTACTCCAACTCCTGTATTCTGAATCGGCGCACCCATAGGTCCGCCGATCGGCATACCCACGCCGAAATCGCGGACCCGCACATACACCCGGTCTACCTGTTGATGAACTTCTACGCGAGCGTCGTCACTTCCGGAGTGTCGATGAACGTTCGTTAACGCTTCCTGAACCACTCGGAAAACGCTGGTTTCGATTTCAGTGGGTAGCCGGGGAAATGTTGAAGGCTTGTAGTCAAAAATGATCCGCAGCTTGCTTCTCTTCTTGAACCCCTCAAAAAACACATGCAAAGCTGCAAGCAATCCTGATTCATCAAGAAGCGGTGGGTGCATTAGGTAGGAAAGATTCCGGACTTTCGATAGAGCATCCTGAGTCAAGGCAACAGCGTCAGAGCGCGAGCCAAATTCCGGGGCAGTATCCAGACTTAACTTCAGTGCCGTGAGCACCTGTCCCAAGTCGTCATGCAATTCTCGCGCGATACGACGTCGTTCCTCATCTTGTATCCGCACTAACTGTCCAGACAGCCGTTGCAATTCCAGATTCCTGAGTTCTAATTGATTTCGGGATTCCGTCAACAGCACCATTTTGGCGCGAAGTTCTTTGTTAAGTTCCTGCGTCCGTTCTTCGAGTGCTCTTCGTTCAGTCAGGTCGCGAGTGACCTTCGAGAAGCCACGCAATTCCCCGGAATCGAAACGCAACGCTGTAATGACAACGGAGGCCCAAAATTGAGTTCCGTCCTTCCTTACACGCCAGCCTTCATCCGCGAAGCGTCCCATTGCTGACGCAATTTCCAGTTCGCGCTGCGGCCAGCCGCTTTCCTTCGCCTCACGCGAGTAAAAGCGCGAGAAGTGTTGGCCAATAATTTCAGACGTCGAGTAGCCTTTGATGCGTTCTGCCCCTGCATTCCACGACATCACGTTGCCTTCGGGACTGAGAAGGAAGATGGCATAGTCCTGCACACTCTCGACGAGAAGGCGGAAAATCTCATCGCTGGCCCGTGCCGAGACTTGAAGAGAGTTCTTTGGTTCAATTGCTGACAATACGCTCCGTTTCATGAACACAGAGTTAGAAGGCTAGGGGACGTACACCAACCGCCCAATACGGCGTTTCCTGTAGGGCACCCTGCGCCCGGCACTTAGGTAAAGATCGACAGCCGACTGGATGGTGATGTGGTCTGGCTTCTTCAGAGGCTCGATGCCATTAGCTGCCAGTTCGAGTTCTTGTTCGAGCTTGCGTGCCGCTTTTGTAGCGATGTCCCAACTGCGGGTCTTTGCCGACTTTTTGCCATCCGCGCCCCACCGCAGCCAGAGCGGACATTTGCAACGCTTGTACTGCCCTCCCCTCTCGCCTGATTTTGAACACTTGCTCGAATGTCTTGCGTAAACCGATACCGTCATACGTTTTCCCCCTTATACCGATCAATACTGAGGAAACTGCCGCCTCCGGCGAAAAGGGTTCGGCAGTACAAATCCAGTACAAAAAGTTTTGGGATTCAACTCAGACAGTTGGGACTAGGGGGTTAACTTGTTGAAAGAAATGGTAGGCACGAGGAGACTCGAACTCCTGACCTCTACCGTGTCAAGGTAGCGCTCTAACCAACTGAGCTACGCGCCTGTCCTTTTGATTCTATCACTTGGGGACCATCCGAAATTTCCACCATACCAAACCGTACCAAATTTCTAGCCAATTTTACAAGCCGACCGCTACCTCCTCCCTTGCGGTCAGCTCCGAGTAGATCGCATCGAGCGTCGACTTCACGCCCGCCTCGATCGGTTGCATGTAGACGTTCACCGTGGTGTCGGCCTTGCTGTGTCCCAAAACGCCTTGCACGTCTTTAATGCCGCCCTTGGTCTGGGCCAGCGTCGCCATCGTGCGTCGCAGCACTTGGAAATTCAGCTTCGCCAACCCCAGCTTCGCGGCCAGTTTCTTCAGCACCCGGGCGCGATAGTTGTCGGTACGGATGAAGCCGTTCGTCTTTGCCCCGTTGCGCTTGCGTGCATTGGGAAAGATGAACGCTTCCGGCGAGCGATCGAAACACTCCCGCTTCCACATCCACAGTTCTGCCGCCAGCCCTTCGGGAAGGTGCACCGTCCGCAGCGACTTCTTGGTTTTGCCGAAGTCCCGCAGCTTGCCCTTGTAGGCCGTCTGGCTGACAGTGAGCGTGCGCGCGTCCATGTCGAAGCCCCTCCACCGCAGTGCAAACAACTCGCTGGGGCGGAAAGTCTCGGTCATATCCAGCGTCAGCAGGATGCAATCTCGGAGCGGTACCGACGCCAGTACTAGCCGCAGCTGGTCCCAGCTCAGCGTAGTCTTGTCTGGCGCCCGCAGACCATTGGGCAGGATCAGCTTTCGTGCCGGATTTTTCTGGACGAGATCCTGCTCGACCGCCTCCTCGAAGATCGCCTTGAAGTAGAAGCGGGCGTGCTGGACGCGCGCTTGCGACAACGTCTTCGCCAAATCGTTCAGGTGCGTCTGCAACATGACCTTGTCGATCTTCGCCAAAGGCAAGTCGCCGAGCCGTGCCAGAACGTCGTGCTCGATTTCGCTTTTGCGAATCGCTGCGGTCTCCTGTCTCCATGCGCTGCCTTCGCGCAGTGGGAAGAAGCGGTTGCGGGTAAACCAAGCGAGGGTGACGATGCGCTCGTCGGCCCGCGGTTGGGTTGTCCCACCCGTCTTCTGCGCGAGGATTTCCTCGAGCGAGTCCTGTGCCTGGTGCTTGGTCATCCTTGACTTCGCGCCCAGCTACGCCGGCCCGTCGACGGGGCGGTGCGCGGTTAGATCCTTTGCTTCCTGCGAAGCAACAATCATCGCTAAACCGTATTTGCGACATTCCTTGGCCATGGTAGGAATAGCTTCAACTTCGCGGCCCTGTGTGCTTCGTCAAAGATCACCGCATGAGTGATTCGATCGGGCCGTCCCCGACGGAACACATCCTGATAAATGCTGTAGAGAACAAAGCTCGCGTAGGCGCGCTGGACGGCTTCGCTCGCGCAGGCGTGGACACGCAGAATCTGTGGCTGCCTGCACTCGAGCAGGCTCTTTGCTCCTTGTTCACTCCGGAAAAATTCGAAGTCGTCGAGTTCTGATAGACGTGCGAGAAGTGTTTGGGTCCTGGTATCGGGACGCTCTTGTTGCCGTAACACTTCGACGAAGCGGCGGAAGGGGGGCGTCTGCAGGCCTGCGGGCACGCCTTTGCCCCAACCCATTTCCTGGAAACTTTGCTTGATGGCTCCGCGAAGCTGTTCGAGCTGCAGGTCCCCGAGATCCGGAAAAATCGCGGCAAAGTTGGATTTTCCTCATCGATGTCAGCTCCTGGCTGACAGGCGATGCAGAAGAGAATCCTCCCTCTTGGCTGGGCAAAGTCACCAGTAAACTGGGCGCTCAGCCCGCAATCTGGACCTATGAAGAATACTTGAATCGAAACACGAAGAGATACCTGGACTCCGTCGCCAACGGATCCATCTTGGTACCGCACGCGTATATGTCATTTTTCCTTCCCGAACAGGCAACCGCAGGCATGCTCAACCACTTGATCACCACTGACGCAACGCTGGGAGCGTCGACGATTGCGGTGTTCCCGATGCTCACGAAGAATTTTCAACAGGTACTGCAGAAGATGCCTTCAGGAAATTTGTCTTTTCACGTTCGCGTTTACAGACTGGCGTCACAAGAAGGATCACCTGACCACCTTAGAATGATAAAGGCCAACACGGAAGACTTAGTGACTAGGGTTTTGTCGTTGCGAGGGACTGTCTATCCTCCGCATTCACCGGTCCTAAGCCCAACTCAATGGCAGCAGCATTATGGTCCCTCAGCCTGGACTTTTTTTAGCAACGCCAAGAAAACTTACGACCCGTACAATGTCCTTACTCCTGGGCTGGCATTTTTGGGGCGTGAGCGCAGGGTATCGTTCGCCAAAACGAGATCGTGTCTAGTCATGAAGTGAAAAGTCGGGTCAATCGTAAGTGTCAGAGCAAACACATGGTTGACAGATTAAATCCACAGCCGGTGTGACTTCGACACTTGAATCCAAGAATTCTCAGCCAGCTTGGGTTACTGCCGGTTTGCCCGTCAACCGCCAAGTGGAG
>Ga0210406_10001130_pt1 | contig 33903 bp, 28 predicted proteins | sample IncBWC30MmetaG_FD_155454 | JGI IMG/M metagenome (GOLD analysis project Ga0210406, IMG submission 155454) | Forest soil microbial communities from Barre Woods Harvard Forest LTER site, Petersham, Massachusetts, United States - Inc-BW-C-30-M | ecosystem: Environmental > Terrestrial > Soil >... | reverse complement strand
AAGCCGCAGTGAATAAATACGGAGAGCCAGCGCAGACGCGGAGGCAGCCCGATTGGGCCGCCGAGAAAAAAGGAGGGTTGCTCAGGCCGATGTAGAGCCGGTTCGGGTGCGCGGCAGTGCAGGGAGGTATTTCTCTTCAAAGATGGCGCGGTGATGGAGCGCGTGGCCGGCGATGACGAAAGCAATTGCGAGAACGGAGACCTCGTTGCCGCTGGCGCTGCCGCGGCGGAGCCAGGAGGCGTCGTCGAGTGAGCGGATCAGCGCAATGGTGGCGCGGCGAATGGCGGTGAACTCCTCGAGCAAATCGGAAAGTTTGCGGGCAGAGGAGTTTGCTACTTTGACGTAATCGTCCTGTTCAAAGCCTGGGAGTGGCGTTTGATCGCCGCGTGCGATGCGAAGAATACGGTAAGCGAAGACGCGCTCAGCGTCGTTCACGTGACCAAGAGTCTCTTTGATGGACCACTTGCCGGGAGCGTACCGGAAATCGGCTTGCTGGTCGGTCAACGGTTCCAACAATAACTTCATGTCCCGGAGCTGTGTTTCGAGAATCTCCAGAAAATCCCCGTCCGGGACGAGCATCACGTATTTTCCATGGTGGGGAGCGTAGTCGTTCGACTGCGGACGCTTTTGTGTCATCATGCGGATACCTCCAGCGAAGTGCTGAAGAAAGATTATAGCGCGTTAGAGCTGGCGCGGAGGAATTGAGCGGCAAGGACACGGATGGCGGAACTTAATTTCAGGAAGATGCGAGTGGCGTTTCAGGGCGAGCCGGGGGCCTTCAGCGAAGCCGCCGCAGTCCAACTGATGGGAGATGGGATACGCACGGTGCCGCGAACTACGTTTGATGCAGCGTTCGGCGCGGTTGCCGATGGCGCCGCGGATGCGCTGCTGGTGCCGGTGGAGAACACACTGGCGGGTTCGGTGGTGCGCGTGTACGACCTGCTGCTGGAAAGCAAGCTGGAGATGTGCGGAGAAACGATTCTGCCGATCGAGCACCAGTTGATGGGGATGCCGGGCGCAAGACGGCAGGATTTGAAGGCGGTGGCTTCGCATCCGATGGCGCTGGCGCAATGCGAGCGATTTTTTGCCGCGAATCCGCAATTGAAGCGCGTCCCGGCCGAAGATACGGCGGGCAGCGTGCGGGAAATGATGGAGCGGGACGATAAACAGTTCGGGGCCATCGCGGGCCGCCGGGCGGCGGGACATTACGGCGCTGTAATTCTGCAGGAGAACATTCAGGACAACGCGGAGAATTTCACGCGGTTCGTCTTGTTGCTGCCCCCGGAGGAAGCGAAACGTTACCGGGAGCCCGGTGCGAAGAAGATTTCACTGGCGATGCGGTTGGCGCACAAGCCGGGCGCATTGCTGGCTTCCCTGGAACCCTTTGCGAATCATGGCGTGAATTTGCTGAAGATTGAGAGCCGGCCAATTCATGGACGGCCGTGGGAGTATCAGTTTTATTTGGACGTAGAGGCCGAGGAGCCGGAGCATCTGGAACAAGCGCTGAAAGAAACGCGGGAGGCGACGAGCGAGTTGCGGGTCTTGGGGAAATACTCGGCCGCGCGGCGATGACTGGAAATGAAAAACGGGGCACAGAAAATTTGTGCCCCGTTGGATTTGAACAAATGGGTTAGCAGTAGCTGCAGGCTTCGTCGCCGACGGTGGTGCCGGACATTCCGTCTTTCATGCGGCGGAGCCGGCGGCCGAGACGCTCGGCAAGTTGGTGGCGAGCGCGCCACAGGCGTGCCTTCAGGGTGTTTTCCGTGACGCCAAGTTTCTTGGCAGCTTCTCCGGTGGAATAACCCTCGACTTCGCGGAGAACGAAAGCAGTCCGCAGCAAGGGCGAAAGTTCGTCCAGATTTTCGTTGATGATCTCGCGAATTTCCGTTCCGGCGTAGACCTGCTCGGGCGTCGGGCCATCGTCGGCGAAGCGCTCGGCGGCCGGCAGTTCATCCTCGTGATGTGTTTCATCGAGGGAAACCGCGGGACGCGCTTTTGCGCTGCGGCGCTTCATGAGCGCGGCGTTGATGACGATGCGCGTGAGCCAGGTGGAAAACTGCGAGCGGCCCTCAAAGCGCTTCAGATTGCGATAAGCGGAAAGCAATCCGTCCTGCAGGGCGTCTTCGGCGTCTTCCGCATTGCCGAGCACACGAAGGGCAGTCTGGAACAACTGGCGGTGGTAACGGCCAAACAGCGCTTCAATTGCTTGAGCGTCGCCACGCTGACCTGCACGAATCAACTTCTGCTCCGTAAGTTGCGTTGCATTGATCACTTGCGTTGCCATGTCTTCCCCCCCAAGTAGCTTAATAAGAGTCATTACGCGCGAAAAGGTTACAAAATTACATCAATGGACCGGCACACTCCCCGCGCCCATCTTTGGGCGCTTCAAAAGAAAGAAGATAGGAATGATGGCGAAAAAGATGACGCCCAATAGTTTGAAATTGTCAAGAAATGCAAGCATGGTGGCCTGGCGCTCGATCATGTTGAACAACATGCCGTGGGCTTGCGCAGCGGCACCAGGGCCCGAGGATCCGCCAGATACGGATGTGGCCGCAAACCCAGTTAATGTAGTCCTCAGCGCAGGATTCATGTCATTCACATGGTCCATTAGACGCGCCTGATGTAATTGGGTTCGCCGCTCAAGCAATGTAGTGACCGTGGCGATGCCCACGCTGGCACCGATATTGCGGGCCAGATTGATGATGCCGGTGCCCATGTTGGTTTTTTCGCGCGGGACGCTGGCAAACGCCGACACGTTAATCGGGATGAAGAGGAATGCGAGGCCGAAGGACTGCAATACGCGTCCGAGAACGGCATGTTTGAAATCGAGCGAAAGATTCCATCCGGCCATGACCAGTAGCGCCGAGGCGGAAATCGTGCAACCAAAGGTAATCAGGTAGCGCGTGTCCACGCGGGAAACGAGAAAACCGACAATCGGCATGCAGAACATGATCGTGGCGCCGCCGGGAGAAAGCGCCAGGCCGGCAAGCGTCGCGGGATAACCCAACAATTGCTGGAGCATTTGTGGGATGAGCACAGTGCTGGAGTAGAGCACGAAGCCCAGGAAAAACATGGCGAGGGTGGAGATGGCAAAATTGCGATTTTTCAACATGCGGAAATCCACGACGGGCTCTTTGGACTTGAGCTCGCGAATGACGCCGCCAATCAAACCAACCAGCATCAACACCGCGAACAGGCGGATGAAGCCGGAATCAAACCAATCGTCGCGCTGGCCCTTGTCAAGGATGATCTGGAGGCTGCCGAGACCCAGGCTGATAAGTCCCAAGCCGATGTAATCAATCCGGAAGCCATCGCTGAGCTTGATCCGCTTCATGTAGGGCGGATCGGAGACCAGGAAATACGTGAGGCCGAGCGAGAGTATTCCGACGGGAACGTTGATGTAGAAAATCCAGCGCCACGAGAAATTGTCGGTGATCCAGCCGCCGAGCCACGGGCCTAGCGTGGGCGCCACGACGACGGCGATGCCGTAAACCGCAAAGGCCATGCCACGCTTGGAGAGCGGGAACGTGTCGTTCAGGATGGCTTGTTCGCTGGGCTGCAAGCCGCCGCCACCGACTCCCTGAAGAATGCGGAAGAACACCAGCATACCGAGGCTCGCTGCAAAGCCGCATAAAAACGAACTGAGCGTGAAAATAGCCACGCAGCCCATGTAGAAGCGCTTGCGCCCAAGGAGCGAAGAGAGCCAACCGGAGAGTGGCAATACGACCGCGTTCGAAACGAGGTACGAAGTAAGCACCCAGGTGGATTCATCCGCGCTGGCGGAAAGATTTCCCGCGATGTGCGGCAAGGCGACGTTGGCAATGGAAGTGTCGAGGACTTCCATGAACGTCGCAAGCGTCACCGTGACGGCGATCACCCAGGGGTTGATCGAGCCATCCGGCATGCGCAGCTTGGAGATGAATCTTTCCATAACGTTTGCTCAAAAAAATCGCACTACTTCGTAATTATCGTTGCGTCCACGTTCATGCCGGGACGCAAAACGGCTTCGCTGGCAGGAATGGGATCGAGAACAATCTTTACCGGGATGCGTTGCACCACCTTGACGAAATTCCCGGTGGCATTTTCTGGCGGCAGGAGGCTGACGACGGCTCCCGTGGCCCCGGCGATGGAATCCACATGACCGGGGAAAGTCTTGCCATAGGTGTCGACTTCCACGTAGGCCTTTTGGCCCGCGCGCATTTTGCGCAACTGGGTTTCCTTGAAGTTTGCGGTGACCCAGACGTCTTGCAGCGGGACAATCACCATCAGCCCCTGGCCTTGCTGGACGATTTGGCCGTCTTCCACTTGCTTGTGAGTGACGACGCCATCGATCGGCGCAACAACGCTGCAGTAGCTGAGGTTCAGCTGCGCGGCTTCGAGTTGTGCGTGGGCCTGATCCACTTTGGCGAGCTTGGCCTGGGCATCGGCGGAACGCATTGCCACGCGCTTGACATCGGCATGCGCGCTGGCTACGCCGGCCTGGGCTTGCAGAACACGGGCTTTGGCGGCTTCGAGTTGCGCGCGGCTGACTTCCACGTTTCGTTGGGCCTGCACGAGCCTTTGTTCATCGGCGTTCAGCGCGCTGGCGGTGGCGTCGGCGTTGGCTTTCGCAGCGTCGTATTGCTGCTTGGAGATTTCGCCCTTTTCCATAAGCGGAAGATAGCGGGCTAGGTCTGCTTTCGCGAGTAGCGCGTTGGCGCGGCTCTTTTCAATGTTGGCCTGCGCGTAGGCAAGATCGGCGGTCTGCGACTGCTCATAAGTGGCTTGGGCGCGCATCAGGTCGGCTTGCGCGCCGGCGAGTTGCGCTTGGGCGCTGGAGGTGCCACTGGCGGTGTCTTCGCTGGTGCGCGGAACATCCACACCGGCGGAGCGGGCTTCGCCTTCGGCGAGAGCGAGGGCGGCTTTGGCTTGATCGAGAGCTGCCTGATAATCCGCGGGATCGAGCTGAACGAGAACTTGTCCGGCCTTCACCGCCTGATTGTCGTTCACCATAACCTTGGCGACGCGCCCATAAATTTTGGCGGCGATCGGCGTGATGTGACCGTCAACCTGGGCGTCATCAGTGCTTTCGCGGTTATGGAAGTAAAGGTACAAGCCGAGCAACGCGACCAGAAGAATGACGCCGCCGACAATTAAGCGCTGACGGAGTTTGGAACTCACCACGGAGTCGGGCCTGAGGTCGAGCTTCTGGGTTTCTCCCCGGGGTACCTTTATGTTTGCCGCATTCTCTAGTCCAACATCGATCTCAACACTCATGGGTCCTCACTTCGCGTAAGTTTTTTCCATCTGCCCGACGGCGCGCGCGAAGTCGGCACGAGCCTGATTGAAACGGTAGAGCGCCGCGATCTGGTTATCGTTGGCGCGGGAAAGCGAATCCTGGGCAGAAATCACTTCGATATTGTTGGCGACGCCGGCTTTGAAGCGGTCGCGGGCCTGGTCGACTTCTTCCTTGGCAAGCTGCACGCCGAGATTTGCGACCTGCACCTCGCTGCGGGCGGATTGCAGGTTCAGCAGCGAGGTCTTCACGTCCAGAGCGATCTGGTTGCGGAGGTCTGCTTTTTGCTGATCGATTTTCTGCATCTCCAGATCGGCCTTGACGATTTCCGCGCGGATGCGCCCGCCGGTGAAAAGCGGCATGTTGACCGAGCCCTGATATTGATACGTAGGGATGCTGCTGCCGGGCGAGGCGCCGAAATACGCCCAGTTGCCGTCGAAACGCACCGAAGGCAGGCGCTGGTACTGCGAGGCTTGTTTTTCAAGTTTCGCGGACTTTTCTTGCGACTCAATCGCTTTCCACTCCTGGCGGGTGGACAGAGCGTCGTCGATGCTGGCTTCGACATCCGGCTGAGGAGTATCGAAAAAGCTAAGGGAGTCGGCCAGCTCGATTTTCTGGCGCGGATCGAGATTCAAAAGCTTGCTGAGTCCGAAGAGGGAAGCCTCTCGGTCATTTTCCGCTTCGATGAGGCGCTGTTTTTCGTTTTGCAGCTCAACGTTGGCGCGCAGGGTATCGATGCCGGTGCCCACGCCTTCCTTCTGCAGGTCGGCGGCTTGATCGTAGAGGGCCTGGGCCAGTTCAACCCGCGATCTTGAAGCTTCGACATTGGCGACTGAGCGTAGAGTCCCGATGTATTGCGAAACGACCAGCAGAATCACCTGCTCGCGTGTGGACAAGCTGTTGGCTTTGCTGGCATCCACATTGCTTCGAGCGGCCCGATAACGCTTCCAGAGTGAAAAATCAAAAATCGAGCTGCCGAAGGTAGGGCCCGCCGAGAAAAGCTGGTAGGGGCCGATGTGCTCTGGAAAAGGAAATTGCTTGGGAACAGTGCCGCCAAATTGAGCATCGACGTTTACGCGATTCGCGGAATCCGCAACGCGCAAATCTGCCTGCGGCAGTAGCTCGGAGCGCGTGATGTTCTTGTCCTGAATGCTTTCGGCGGCGTTAAGCACGGCGATTTGCTGCGTCGGATTCTGCTTGATGGCCAGGGCGACGGACTCTCCCAGGGTTAGCTTCCAGGTGTCAGTTGGTGCGTTGGCCGGCAAAGCGGAAGTCTTGGTCTGCGCCCCGGCGAAAGTGGGAGCCAGAAGCAAACTGAAAAAGATTACGTAGAAAATGAACGGTGAACCTTTGGATGGATCACCATCCTTATCCTTGGGGTCCTTAGGCTCGCGAGTTTGCGTTTTGCGGCCAGGGCCGATGATTTCGGTGACGATAGCCTGATTGAGGCAGCCTTCGGCAAGAAGTTCCGCACCGAGGCGATACATCTCCTTCAGGAGAACTTTGCCTGCGTTATCGATGAAGCTGACGCCACAAAGATTGATGCAAAATTTGGGGCGTGGGGAGGCGGCGGAAAGTTCACGCCAGCACTGCTCCAGCGTAGCCACGCGGGGGCCGGAGAGGGATCCTTCGACGCTGAGGAAGAGTTTTCCCCGCCTGTTTTCGGTCGTAATTCTTAACATGTGGTATGGGTCTCGCTGTCAAAGCTAAGTGCAACGAGAGTGCCATCTAGGGTTTAAGTCCATTCATAATTAACCCCTTCTATTACTTGTAGTTATAGGGTTTACTGGGAAATGGACAAGATGCTAGAACGCCAAGTAAAGGGCACATGACCATATTTTATCATAATGGATAGACATTATTTGGGCACAAGTGGGCCTTCTGAGAGACCAATGGGAAGTGTTTTCGGAGCCCCCTCGCGCTGCATACGGCATGATTTAGCTTACAGGCACCGGAGGAACATTCTTCAGACCGCTTCTAGTGGCGTACGGCGATCGCTTGCATCTCGAAATGGCCGCCGCGCAACAGGGACCCGGCGCCGATGAACGCGCGCGCGGGGAAATCCTTGGAAAAATTGGTGCGGTAGGCGGCGTTGAATTTATCGTAGTACGCAAGGTCGGTGCAATAGACCTGCACGTAAACCAGGTCGTCCATGGTCATGCCGGCGGCGCTGAGAGTCGCCTTGTAGCCGTCGAATAGAATTTTGATTTCGTCTTCGATTTTTTCGGGCGCCTTACCGGTCTTGGGGTCGAGGCCGATATTTCCAGCGAGGTAGAGCGTGTCGCCGGCAAGGATGGCGTTGCTGAACGGGGCCTGGATCGGTTTTTCGGGCAGGTTGATAGCGCGGCGCCTGGATTGAGCTTCACCCTGCGAGAATGCACCACGCACGGTGAAGATGGTCGAGAGGCCGAGGACAACAAATAAGATCCACACACGACGGTTCATGGAAAGCTCCTGATCAACAAGATGTGCAACCGGCGGCGAGTGTAAATCGCGGACCAGGCGAGGGCAAGGAAAAAGCGGAGGGCCGCATTCGAGCGAGTTTGCTCCTTTGCCAGAGCCCGCGATTCGCACGGGCGTAAAGTCGATGACCGGGGCGACTACAGAGTCGCCGCAAAAGTAACCCATGGGCTGGAAGGATCCGGGGAAAAGCGAAGACTTCAACGCAGAGGTCGCAGAGGAAGAACGCAGTGGACGCAGAGAAGAAATTCCTGACAGCGTTCTAAGGCTTAGGCGATTCGGAGGGAACAGGCGGTGAAGCAGGTATTGGCACTTGCCCGGCATCTTTTGGCGGTTGCTTGGTTTCCTGCTTTGAGAGTTCCTTGATGATTTCCGCGGTGCGCCTCAGGCTGATCTGGCACGCGGCGTCGTAAATGCGGCACTGCGCCAGAGTAAATTTGCAACCGCAAGTACAAGACTCGGCGTTGAATTTGTGTAGCGCGGCGTCGCGCTGCTCAGGAGAAAGTTTGGACATATCCACGCCGGGAAGAATTTTCGCGCGATCGGCATGCTTCAGAAAGATGTCGCCCTCATCCTGAAAGGTCTCCACCGTGGCGGCAACGGGAAGCCCGAGCAAAGCGCGCACTTCCGTTTCGTAGAGAGCGGGATTGAAGAGGCCGACGTGTTTCTGGACGACGCGGCCCTCGGAGTTGATGACAAACACGGTGGGCAGCGCGGCGATGCCCCCGTAGGCAAAGCGTGTGTCGGGATCGGCGAGCGCGACGGGGTAATTGATGCCTTCGGATGCGATCACGCTGCGAATCGCTTTTTCGTCGTCGTCATCCACCACCAGTCCAATAATCTGCAGGCGGTCTTTGTAGCGGTTCTGCAACGCCACCAATTCCGGAATTTCTTCGCGGCACGGGCCGCACCAGGTGGCCCAGAAGTTCAGAAGAATGACTTTGCCGCGGGACGCTTCGATATTCACATCCTTACCTGAAAGATCTTTGAGTTTGAACTCCGGCGCGAGATCCGGGTCGCGCACAAAACGGATAACTGGTAATTGGGCAAAGCAGGGGCCCGCGAACAGCAACAAGACGAGTGCCGAGAACAGGCCCCGGAGTGCACGTAGGAAGCGGTGTTTCAGACTTGGCGGCGGCTTCATCATGTACCTTTTTAGGAAAGCACAGTCCATCGGTTAATCCAAGCGGACGTCTCTTATCAGACCGGCCGCCTAATGCCGAGCTTGCGGATGCGGGCTTGCAGGGTGGTACGCTTCATACCTAATAATGTTGCGGCGCCCTGGGGGCCGGCGATGCGCCAGTTGGTTTGCCGCAGGGCGCGAAGAATGTGCTGGCGGTCGGCGTCTTCCAGCGTGGCAATTGGAGATGTGGAAGTGTTGGGAGAGCCGGCTATTGCCATCGGGTTGCTTGATGATTCCGAGGCACCGGCGGCGGCAGAGAAAGCGGCTGTGGCCGCTTTCAGTTCGCCAACAGGCACGCGCAATTCTTTGCCCGTCGAGAGCAAAACAGCTCTCTCGATGAGGTTCTCCAGTTCGCGGATATTGCCCGGCCAGGAATAGTTGACCAGCGCGTCCATGACATCAGCGGGGATGTATTCAACGGTCTTGTTCTGGCGGCGGCTGAAAGTCTGGACGAAATAGCGCACTAGCAAGGGCACATCTTCGCGGCGCTCGCGAAGCGGCGGCACAAAAATGGGGAAGACGTTTAGGCGGTAATAAAGGTCGCTGCGGAATTTGCGCTCGGCGACGAGTTGGGCTAGATCTCCGTTGGTCGCAGCGACGACACGCACATCCACACGCTGCGTGCGGTTGCCGCCCAGGCGTTCGAATTCCTGCTCCTGCAAAACGCGCAGCAGCTTGGGCTGCAGTTCCAAGGGCAAGTCCGCGATTTCGTCGAGGAAGAGCGTGCCGTGGTCGGCAAATTCGAAGCGGCCCATTTTCTGGGTGAGCGCGCCCGTGAAGGCGCCACGCTCGTGGCCGAAGAGTTCGGATTCGAGCAGGCCCGCGGGGATCGCGGCGCAATTTACCTTGACGAAGGTGCGTTCGCGACGCGGGCTGAGATTGTGAATCGCGCGCGCGATGATTTCTTTTCCCGTGCCGGTTTCGCCCTGAATGAGGACCGTGGTTCCCGCGGGAGCCGCGAGTTCCACTTGCGCCAGGGTGCGGCGCAGCACGGGGCTGTCGCCAATAATTTCCTCAAAGTTGAACTCGGAGCGAATTTCCTCCTCGAGGTAGAGTTTTTCGACGGCCAGCTTGTCTTTGAGCGTGTCAATTTCCTTGAAGGCCAAGGCGTTTTCGAGAGCGATGGCGACCTGCACCCCGACTTGTTGCAGGAGTTCCACGTCGGCGGGCGTGAACGCATCGGGATTGCGGCTGGCGAGATTGATGGTGCCGAAAGTACGCCCGTGCGTGGTCAACGGCACGCAACAGATCGCCTGCACCCCTTTTTCTCGCAAAAACCGCAAAACGTCGTGACGAAACCGATCGAGATCTTTGCCGCGCGTGATCAGCACCTGACCGCTGGAGAAGCATTGCCCGGCGGGCGAGCCTTCGAGCGGAACAGTGATTTCGGGTTTGGCGATCGAGGAGTTTCCTGGAAGATCCAGGTAGTGAATTTTCAGCAGGCCGGAGGCCGTGTCGAGCAGCGCCAGGCTGGTGTAGTCGTGCTGAAGGACGGGTTTGATCGAAGAGACGATGCCTTTAAACACGGTCGCAGGGTCACGGGTGCTGACCAGGAGATTGTTGATTTCGAGGAGCACCTGCAAACGGTCGCGTTCACGAGCCAATTGTTTCTGATAGACTTCCGCGGCTTCAAAATTCAAGGCGTTATCCGCGGCCACCGCCACCTGGGCGGCAACGCGCTTCATGAACTGGATTTCGGCTTCGCTGATGCCCTGCGGGGCGTAACGCCCAAAAACCATGGTGCCCAGCCGGTGATGGGCTGTGGTGAGCGGAAGAATCGCCACGGAATGCACGCCAACGGCCTGCAACTTTTTCATGAAGTGGGGATAGCGCGCGTCTTTGGAAGTGTCCTGGGTGAGGAAGAGTTCCTGGTTTTCCATAACCCAGCCGGAGGGAGAGTTGGCGACGGGCATCTCTTCCGGAGCCTCCTGCGGGATGGGATCATGAGTTACGAGAATATGGAGGCGCATTGTGTCGCGGGCGGGGTCGTGCAGAATCAGGCCGAGAAAATCGAATTGCAGGACGGAGTGGAGGCGATTGGAAAGCTCGTGGAAGAGTAGCTTTAGGTCGCGCTGCTGGGCAATCGTTTCGCTGACTTCGAGGAGGGCTTCGAATTGCCGCACGGGTTGCGTCAGGGGCGAAGAAGGGGCGATTTCGGGAGTTGTATCTGACAGCTTCGCCATGAAGACGAGAATAGCATCCGGTTCGCCGAGCTCACAACCGAGGGCGGGGTGTGCGGGAACAGGGCGGTTTTCGTATACTTTGTGCTTCGATCGAAAATGGAAGAGGAAGTTGGGCGGAAAAACGCGTGTTGAAGAAGCTGTGGAATTGGGATTTCTCTCGCCTGGCGTTTGCATTGGGAGTGGCGCTCGCATTGGCCTCGAGCGGCGGATGCGGATCCGAATCGCGGCCGGAGAATTCACAACGTGAGGAGCGCCAGAAACCTCCTGGACAGCCGCGTGGCTCAGCAAACCGCTACGATCTTTCGCGAGATGAAGAACGGGGCGGGCATACGCTCGCGAGGCATGTGGCGCGCACGGATGATGAGTTGCGGGAAAGACTTGCCCGCGAACGGAATATCTCGGCGGCTTCCACGTGGACTGACCGCGAAACTGCCGAGACAGTTGTGGCGGAGGCCCTGGCATCAGAACGCGGTCGCGTGGATAGCTGGATGCGCCAGGGATACCCGCGCGCCAATCTGGCGCTGCACTATAAGGCCGGGCGCGTGATCGGTCACAGCTTGCGGCGGGGGGATGCCCAAACGGTGGAGTGTTCCAGCGCGGTGATTGTATTGCGCGCGGACGGGCCGGCGAGTTTCTACGTGTTGACCACTTACCCGGAGGCGCGTGAATGACAGAAGACGCGAAGAAAACGAATCACTTTGACCCGGAAAGCTATCCGGCGCTGATGGAGTTTTTACCGGCGTATTTGCACGAGGATTACGGGGTAGAGTATGGCTCGGCGGCGCGGGCGTTCGCGGCGCTGGTATCGGACGCAAACGGCGACCAGATTCATAACGTAAAAGAAGAATGGCAGGCGCTGCGGCAAACTTTTGCGGGGCGGCCCTTGCCCGAAATTCAAACCGGTCTGGCGCAATTGGGATCCGCGTGGCAGCCGCAATCCGAGCAGGAGTTGCAGACGGTGGATGAAATTCTCCGGCAGGCCGAGGCGTGATATTCTTAAAAGGTTGCAGGCCCGTAGCTCAGTTGGTTAGAGCGCTACCTTGACACGGTAGAGGTCTGGGGTTCGAGTCCCCACGGGCCTACCATCGTTTTCAATCACTTAGGAAAATTCACCAGAAAACCTCACCTGTAATTCTTCAGCTGTAAAATGGTGTTTTTGATTGGCCGGAGTCGTAAAGTGCCGTTAATTGACTTGCTTCAGGGCACAACCTAAGATGACCGCACCATGGCGGCTTCCGACTCGCTCATCGGCCAGACTGTCTCCCATTACCGCATCACTGAGAAGTTGGGTGGCGGGGGGATGGGTGTTGTTTACAAGGCAGAGGACACAGAACTAGGCCGCTTCGTCGCAGTGAAGTTTTTGCCCGATGCTCTGGCGCAAGATGCGCAAGCCCTAGAGCGTTTTCGGCGTGAGGCTCGCGCTGCCTCCTCGCTCAACCATCCAAACATCTGCACCATCCACGAAATCGGCAATTTCGATGGACGTTCGTTCATTGCCATGGAATTTCTGGATGGCCTGACGCTAAAGCATCGCATCAGCGGAAAGCCCGTCGAGATCGATGTTCTGCTCCCTTTGGCGATTGAGATCGCTGACGCTTTGGACAGCGCTCACGCCGAAGGCATCATTCATCGCGACATCAAGCCTGCCAATATTTTTGTGACCAGGCGCGGCCACGCGAAGATTCTGGATTTCGGTCTGGCCAAGGTGAATCCCGCGAAACACGTGGCGGACGGCGCGGAGACTCTAGCGACCGAGGAAGACCCGGACCACCTCACAAGCCCCGGGACCGCGCTCGGAACGGTTTCGTATATGTCGCCAGAGCAGGTTAAGGCGAAGGAGTTGGACGCGCGAACGGACCTGTTTTCCTTCGGCGTGGTCCTGTATGAAATGGCGACCGGTACACTGCCGTTCCGGGGAGAAAGCTCCGGCGTGATCTTCCATGCAATTCTGGAACACTCGCCTGTCCCGCCAGTACGAATTAACCCAGACGTCCCAGCAAAGCTGGAAGAAATCATCAACAAGTGCTTAGAGAAAGACCGCAATCTTAGGTACCAGCATGCGTCCGACATTCGCACCGACCTGAAGCGACTGACACGGGACTCCGCTTCGAGCCAAGCCCCAGTCGCGGCTCCTGCAGACGTACCTTCTGCAGCGAAAGTCGAAGGCCAAGTCTCGATAATCTGGAAGCTCGTTGTGCCTGGCGTCGCGTTAGGAATCATAGCCGCGGTACTTTTTCTCTTTAACTCGCGTCGAGGTGCTCCCTCTCGCACGGAGTACATCCAGCTCACCAATTTCCCTGATTCCGTAACCCAGCCTGCACTCTCGCCGGACGGTCGCATGGTCGCCTTTGTCCGTGGTGCCAGTACGTTTCTGGGTCCGGGTGAGATCTATGTCAAGATGCTCCCATCTGGAGAGCCCGTTCAGCTCACTCATGACAACCGCCCAAAGATGAGCCCTGTCTTTTCGCCCGATGGTTCTCGTATCGCCTACACGACCCTCGACGGTAGCTTCGGCTGGGACACTTGGTTGGTGCCGGTCCTTGGCGGTACTGAGAAACTGTGGTTGCCAAACGCCTCCGGTCTTACCTGGATCGATCCCCAGCACTTGCTCTTCTCTGAAGTTAAAAAAGGCGAGCATATGGCGCTCGTCACGGCCACAGAGAGTCGAGCTGAGGCTCGGGATATCTATGTGCCCCCTCATGAGCGCGGAATGGTTCATCGGTCTTACCTCTCGCCTGATGGTAATTCTGTTCTGATGGTCGAGATGGACAACGGAGAATGGCTGCCATGCCGTATGGTTCCATTTATGGGGAATTCAGCTGGGAAACAAATCGGGCCTCGTGGCGCTCCCTGCACTGGTGCGGCTTGGTCACCGGATGGCCGCTGGAATTATATGAGCGTCCATTCCGGCGACAACTTTCATATTTGGCGTCAGCGTTTTCCAGACAGGCAACCGGAGCAGATCACTTCCGGACCTACCGAAGAGGAAGGCATCGCACTGGATCCCACCGGTGGGTCCTTCATCACTTCCGTAGGACTGCGCCAGCGAACCGTTTCGATCCGCGATGTGCGCGGTGAGCACCAGATTTCCGTTGAGGGCTACGCTTACTGGCCAAGGTTTTCTGCGGACGGCAAGAAACTCTACTACCGTATCCTGAAGGGCGGCACGTCTCCGTTTCTCGGTCCTAGCGAACTGTGGGTTGCAGACCTTGAGTCTAGCCACAGCGAAGTCCTTTTGCCAGGCTTTGCCGTCATCTCCTATGACCTCTCGTTCGATGGACGGCGGGTGATTTTTTCCGCCATTGGTGCCGATGGCAAAAGCCATATCTGGCTGGCCCCCACCGACCGTCGCTCGCCGCCGCGACAGGTTCCGAATGTTGAAGGCGACATGCCGGTTTTTGGACTTCCGGGCGAGTTGGTCTTCCACAGCGTCGAAGGCGGTGGCTCATTTGCATTTCGCGTCCACGAAGACGGAACGGGAATGCAGAAGCTAGCGTCCCAGCAAATCTACCAAATTCTTTCCATCTCTCCCGATGCGCAATGGCTGGTCATTACTGGCCTTCCTACCGGCGGAGAAACCACTTTGTCAACGCTGATTCTCCCGATGAGCGGTGGGCCATCGGTCGAGATTCTCAATGCTTTTTGTATGGCTCAATGGCAGCCTGACAGCCGATTCTTTTATCTATCGGTATACACGGGCATGCAGTCCGCGGGTGCTTATGGGAAGACGTATGTTCTTCCAATGCCGCATGGCAAAATGCTCCCCGATATTCCGGCTGGTGGATTCCCCTCGGAAGCTGCTATCGCCGCACTTCCGGGTGTCCGCGTGATTGACTCGGCCGATATGACGCCCGGCGCTTCGCCTGATGTTTACGCTTTTTCCCGCCAGGACATTCACCGAAATCTCTATCGAGTTCCGCTCCACTAGCCACAGGCAATGCCGGCAACAACCGCGAATAATCGAGTTGTTGGCCGGAAGACGTACCTGTAATTCCTACCTGTGATTCTTACCTGCTTTGCTGGTAAGACAATGGCGCTCGATACTCTCCAAGTTGTTCTCTTTCGCGTCGGTGGTAGGTTGACACGGTAGAGGTCTGGGGTTCGAGTCCCCACGGGCCTACCATATCTTCCAATAAGTTAGAGAAAAAAAAGCAAAAACCGAAAACGCTCCAACCCACCACCACGCCCATCGGACTTATCCAGACTCACTTTTCCTAGAGGCCCCGCCATTCATGGCCTTCTTCTTTGGACGTCAATGTCGTCGCTCGGGCCTTCCGAGCGATCCCGCCAAAAAAGACTCCCGCACTTTCGGCTAAATCTGGGCTCTGCCGCCGTCAACGAACAGTTCGATACCCGTGACGAAACTGGAGTCATCCGACGCCAGAAACAACGCCACCTTGGCAACTTCCTCGGGTTCCCCCATGCGTCCCATCGGGATGGTGGACACAATCCGCGCAATCACATCCGGAGATTGCCGGCTCGCCAGCGGCGTATTGATGGGACCCGGACTAACAACGTTTGAGCGGATACGACGGTCCTTCAGATCTGTAGTCCAGGTTCGCACGAAAGAGCGGATTGCAGCCTTACTCGCGGCGTAGACGCCGAAGGCGACGGTACCCTTAACACTCGCGACAGAGCCGTTGAGAATGATAGAGCCACCATCATTCAGTAGCGGTAAGGCCTTTTGCACCGTGAATAGCGTTCCCCGCACATTGATGTTGAATAGTTTGTCGAAATGCTCTTCGGTGACGGCCCCAAAGGGAACAAATTCGCCAACGCCGGCGTTGGCGAAAACAATATCGATTCGCCCCTTCACCTTAGAGATGGTCTCGTAAAGACGATCAAGGTCGGCCAATTGGGCAACGTCTCCCTGAACTCCAGAAACGTTGGTGCCGATCGCCTTCACGGCCTCGTCGAGTTCCTTCTGGCGGCGGCCCGTGATGAAGACATAGGCACCCTCTTTGACGAAAAGTTTTGCCGTAGCTAACCCAATCCCTTCTGTGCCGCCCGTGATGACGGCGACCTTGCCTTCGAGCTTTGCCATTACCTTTCTCCGTTGTTGCAGAGCTGAGACTCTCCAGCTCCGATGCTTCACTCCTGATTCGGCCCTTCGCATCCCGCGACGAAGATTCGGTCTGCCAATAGTCAGTTTGTGTGTCAGGGTTTAACATTGGCCTTCGCACCCCGTTCGATTGCCAAGAGCAAGTCGGCGGATGGGAATCTTTCTTTCATGGTATTGATAAGGCTATCTGGATCTTTGGCCTTTTTGAGCTCTTCTTCAAAAACTACTAAATAGTTTTCTGTAAAATCTACGGCAGTACTCGCGTCAAGGGGGGCTCCAACCTTGCTATGTCCAGGGATAACAACCGAAGGTTTTAGTTCTCTGATTTTCTGTAATGAGTTCAACCATTCCCCTCGAGCCTTATTGTCCGTTTCTGCGGTGTAAACGTGCATGTTATTGAACACGACATCGCCAGCAATGAGAATCCTCTGTCCAGGAATCCAAAGCATCGTGTTTTCATCAGTGTCGCCTTGGATGTTTTTAAGGACCTCTATTTTTGAGCTCTCAAATTCAATAAAATTGCCGTCGAGTTGTTCGATAGCAACAGCCTGAGAGGTTGCACCCGAGCCCAGGATCTTTTTCCATTTATCTATTTTCTCTCGATAGACCTTGTTGATTCGGTCCGCTACAGCAGAATTCGCAATAATTCTTACTCTCGGGTATGCCTCCTTAAAAACCTCAAGACCAAGAAAGTGATCGGCGTGCTCATGGGTAACGTAGATGATAGACAGGGGCTTTTTAGTTTCTCTGATTTCCTGTAATACTTTTTCAGCGCTGGTTTTTGTTAACTGCGCGTCGACCAACATGACTTCATGGGTTCCCTCGATAATGACGGAGTTAACCCAAAATTGATCGTCGGGAGAGGTGAACACCTTGATTGAAAGACCATGCCAACTAGTTGCAAATGATGCACTCGAAATTAGAAATAAGAGACTGATCATTGCTGTGACCCACAGCATTACTACTTCTCGTCCCATTGATCGGTAAATACCACCGGCGCCCACCTATACCCCGTGCCCTCCTTGTGCAACCGACCCAGGGCGGGAAAATTCATATGCGGCCCCGCGATCAAGACATCCTCGCGCGCAAGCTTAGGCAGCAATTGATTCCGTGTCGCCGCAGCCGCAGGCGGGTCGATGTCGAAGACCGCCGTGACCTCGGGATGCTGCATCTGGACGCGCAGTGCATGGACGATGTCGCCCCAAAACAAGATTTTTTGTCCCTTTGACGAAAATTCATAGCCGGTATGTCCCGGGGTATGACCAGGCAGCGGGACGAGTTGCATGCCGTCGACGATTGGCTCGGAGCCACTAAACGTGTGCCACTTACCGGCCTTGATGTACGGCGCTGCGATGGCTTGAGCACTCTGGAAGAACGGTTGCGCATCCTTCGGCGCCTTAGCAGCGATTTCCGGCGACAACCAAAAGTCGCTTTCGGACTTCGCGACGTAAACATCGGCGTTTGGAAAGACGCGCTTTCCGTCCTGAGTGGTCAGGCCCCCGACATGATCGGAATGGAAGTGCGTGACCAAAACGATGTCGACTTCTTCCGGCGTGTAGCCTGCGCTGCGGAGGCTGCCCGCCAAGCGCCCGAACGCTCCCCCACCCCACCAGGTGCCGGCGCCCGCATCGACGAGGATTCGTTGCTTGCCGGTGTTGACCAGGAAGCCCGTATCAGCAACATCCAGCATGTGCGGATCTTCGTGCAGTGCGTTTACAACACCATCCATCGTCGCCTTCGTTCCGTTCAGCCAGTGCGGATCGAACGCGGCGGTGCCATCGAATAGGGCCGTCACTTCGAGGTCGCCGACTTTCACTCGGTAGAAGCCCGGCACCTGATCACGATGCTGGGGCGCGGCATCCAGAGCTGCGTTCGGACCGGCGACAAAGCCAGCGAGTACCGCCAGAAGAGCGGCGGCGAAGCGCATCGAATTTCTCTTGAGCACGTTTCTACTCCTAACAAATGGTGCACTCATAGCTCTGCCTCCGTTGATGGTCATCATACCTTTGGTTCTCCTGGTGTATTGTTCTTTTTATATGCACAACTGAAAGCAAAAAAAGTCAATGCGCCTTTTCCCGGATCTGACCGACCAGATGGGCCAGGGTTATTTTGGCGAGCGAGCTTTCGAAGCTGTACTGAGCTTGAGAAAGAACCCCCGACATGCACTCCTTGAGGTTGCAGCTGACCGGACACCTCTTGTTGACCGGATAGGAATGAATCGCAAACGCCAGTGGCGCCGCACTGGCGCGGTATATGTCCAACAGCGTGATCTGCCGCAGAGGACGCGCAAGCACGCTCGCGCCGCTCTTGCCGCGTTTTGTCACGACCAAGCCCGCTTTCGAGAGCTTGGAGAGCGACTTTCGAACGAAGGTGTGGTCGGCATTCACACTGTCGGCCAGGGCCGCCGAGGAGATTTCCTCGCCCTGGAAGTAACCCAGGGCAGCCATGATGTGCGCGGCAACCGTAAATTGGACGCTTTTCGCTGACATACCTTCTCCCGCGCAATATGTGATGCTCAACAGCACAATCGGTTGTGCCTTTTTTTTGCGAAGTAGCACACAATAACCGAAACCGATCGGTCTCAAACGACATCGAAGGTGGTGTGCGTTTCGATTCGGGTTGCTGCATCGAGGAACTTCAATGACAAAGGAACAGAGCTTCGTCCCTGCCGATCACGCCGATCTTGATCCATTTACAAGGTCCCGGACCCGAGAACGCACCCTAAATAGGGCCATCGTCCAGGCTGACATCAGCGAAAGTTTTGAAGAGTACCTTGGGATCTTCGACGCCTTTTACGATGACGATATCGAGGTAACCAGCGACACCGGAGAAGGACCGATTCGTGGAAAGGCGCGAGTGGGCTCACTTCTGGCTAGCTTCCTGGTTCCCCTTCATGTAATGGCCGAACTCAATGGTCTGTTGATATCCATTCGACAAAGCGCGATTCCTGGAGATGTTGCAGGCGAGACGCAATCCGCGTGGACGCTCGAGTTGGTCGGTGTCTCCGGTAGGGCCTGCACTGTGAGCTGGTGCACTCTCCGGAAATGGAAGGGGTCACGCGTAGTGTACGAGCATCACTATGATCATCAGCAAAGCGGCGAACCGCTGACCTCCGATGACCTTAGCCTCAATGCGGCTACGTCAGCTGCGGAGTCTCGAAGGCCCTCATAGTGAGTCCCAACACGCGGCAAGAGCGAACAAACGACTAGGGAGATTCAGCATGGCCCAAAAAACGACTGAAGTCCGCGCGAGGACTCTACGACAAGATGCTGGAGATCTATCCGGATCGGGTCAATCCGGGGGGAGCGTTCTGGCTTTCGGCGCGTGCCGTCAAACCGTGATTTGAGCGGAGTGAAGAACCGCACATCGCTTGCTGAAGGATGGGACAACTATCATGCGTGCAATGAGAGCAGAAGGATTCAGCGGTTACAAGGATTTGAAGCTAGTCGACATTCCAAGGCCGGCACTCTCGGAGGGCCGGGTACTGGTAAGGATTACGGCAGCTGGGGTCACGCCACTTGACCACACCATTCTGTCTGGGGGATACCCACGAGCGAAAGCGCCGTTGGTCTTGGGAAACGAAGGAGCAGGTGTGGTCGAGCAGGGGGGCGGAGCGGACTTCCCTGTCGGTACACGGGTGATGTTCACCGGGCCGTATGGCGTTTCAGAGAATGGAACCTACAGTGAGTGCGTTGCTGTCCGAAGAGAGAACCTTTGCTTGATTCCCGACAACGTCGAGGATGTTTCGGCTGCCGGAGTTCCCGTTGCCTATCTGACCGCCCAAATGACACTGAGCTTCGCAGGATTTGCGAAGGGCAAGACGGTGTTGTCGCCCGCGATTGGCGGGTCGGTCGGAAACGCAGTCACTCAGATGGCAAGGGCGCAAGGCGCGAAACACGCGATATCAACGACCACTAGTCATGCGAAGGCGCAACAAGCACGCTCTCTCGGTTTCGACGAGGTGATCGACCTTTCTGCGGAGAAGCTTAGCGACGGCGTTCGCCGGATCACGGACGGTTACGGCGCGGACATCGTGATCGACGCAATCGGCGGAGAGATCTTGAGCGAGGCTCTCAGCACGCTCGCGATCGGAGGAAGCTTGACCACCTTGGGCTACTCCGCAGGCCGCAAGGCAACCATAGACGTCACAGATCTGATCTGGAAGCGCGCGAGCATGAAGAGCTTCTCCCTGTTCTCACAAACTGCGGAGGTATGGAGCACCGCATGGAGCGTCATTTTTTCATTACTTCAATCCGGTGCGGTCAAGCCCATCGTGGCAAAGGCGTTCCCGCTGACTGAAGCGGCGGATGCTCTGCGTTACCTCATTGAGGGCCGTCCCTTCGGCAGGGTCGTTCTCACGATCTGACAGCCGCCCATCACAGAGTGCAAAGATTGAAGCGAAGTACGCGTGTGTCGCCGATGTCTACGTCGCAAGGTTCAACGAGCAAATCAAAGAGATAGAGCGCTGGCGGCGTGCCTCGGGAGCAGGTTTGGAAAAATTGCTTGTGACGATTTGGCGCATTGAAGAATCGGAAGAGAGGAACCTTAATGAAGGGTCGGCTCGGGGCAGGGCCAAGCCGGTATGGGACCGTGCGATTCGTCCAAATAGAAAGTAGGCAAAGATAATGACCACAGAAATGTCGCTCGTAGATTCGGCACTCCGCGGATGGAAGGCAAACGTAGAACGTGCGGACAAGCTGTTCGGCGCTCTGTCGCCAGAACAACTTGAGAAAGAAGTTGCTCCAGGAAAAAACCGTCTGATCTATCTCTGGGGCCATCTTGCAGCGGTGAACGATGGGCTCTTACCACTGCTCGGGATTGGAGAAAGACTTCATCCCGAATTCGACGGCATGTTCATCTCGAACCCGGACAAGTCCGTTCATCTGACGGTCTCGGTACAATCGCTCAAAGGCTCCTGGCAAGAGATCAACCGGAAGCTGTGGAACGGTTTTTCGAAGTTCTCGGCCTCGGATTGGGCGCAGCGGCATACCGCGGTGTCGGAAGAGGATTTCAAGAGGGAGCCGCATCGGAATCGATTCGCGGTTCTGCTCGGAAGAGCCGCACACCTCGCTTATCACTTAGGGCAGGCGACATTGGCACTGCCAAAGGCATTGTGAACTCGCTGGAGCGTTCGAGCGAGCCGGACGCGAGAGAATCTTGCTGCACAGTTGGTGCACAAACATTTGCGAATGAAGTCTTCCGGCGCAAATGACAGCGCCCCAAGTTATTGAAAATACGCCAATGCCGGTGAGCACGAACAGGGCAGGTTGAAATAGCAAACCGCCAAAACTGCAAGTATCAACTGCCCTCCGCCGAGCATCACATTAGCCGGACTCTGCGTAATTTGGTGGTGCTCCACTGTGAACAGCGACTTGGAAGTCCTCGCAGCGCCGACTCTTGCTGTGCGATACGAAACGCTCGCCCGCGTGTCCCAAGCCATCGGAGCGCACGGCGACCCTAAAGAGCTCTTTGGCGTACTAGTCAACGAACTGCATCGAGTAGTCCAATTTGATTTCATCGGTGTGTCCCTTCGTGACCGAGACTCCGATACTTTTCAAAATTATTTCATCGACATGGCGAGTCGATCAGAGCTGGTTCCCGAAGAGCAGCTAAGGCCCGAGGAGACGTTTGCGTTATGCGTTTACGAGCGGCAGGAACCTCTGCTCAGGTCTACGGACGAAATGGATCCGTGCTATGGCCGGCTGCAAGCTATCTTGAAAAGGCTCCATATTCACTCGATCTGCGCGCTCCCATTGACGACAGCGCACCGCAAACTGGGGGCAATCACTTTCTGCAGCAAGCAGGTCGATACCTACTCGCCAAACGATATCCGGTTCGTGTCCCAAGTGGCAGATTACATTGCTCTGGCGTTCGACGACGCATTGAATTTTGCGGCGTTGCGGCGGGCCTCGGAGGAACTACGGAGTAAGAACGACCAACTGCAGCTACTCCTTGACGTCACCAATCAGGTTGTCTCAAATTTGGAGCTCCGCAATCTCTTGCGTGCCATCTCGCATGACGTCCGGCGCGTGATGCAGTGCGACTACGCCAGCTTGTCGCTCCCGGATGCGGAAAACAAGCAACTGCGACTTTACGCGGTTGACTTTCCGGAGGGAAAAGGGCTCCTGGAGGAAGACTTGGTCTATTCAATCGAGGGATCACCCTCCGGGACTGCATTTCGAACGATGAAGCCCCTGACGCTCCAGAGCCCCTTCGCCGGCTGGCTCAATTCCCCAATCGTACAGATCGCGATCCGTGAAGGTTTGAAGTCCTTCTGCTTTTTACCCTTGATCAGCCGGGATCGCGCGATTGGCGTCTTGGTTCTCGGCCGACTCCGTGACGATGCCTTCAGTCAGGCCGATATCGGTTTCCTTGGCCAGGTTGCAAACCAGATCGCCCTCGCCGTCGAGAATGCGCTTGACTACCGCGAGATTCGGGAACTGAAAGAGCAACTCTCGAAGGAAAAACTCTATTTGGAAGATGAAATCCGCACCGAAATGAATTTTGCCCAGGTCATAGGAAACAGCTCTTCTCTGCGCAAGGTGCTCAAGCGAGTGGCGACCGTCGCCCCGACCGATTCGACGGTGTTGATTTACGGAGAGACCGGCACCGGAAAGGAGCTTATCGCCCGCGCCATTCATGATTTGAGTCCACGGCAGTCGAAGCCCTTCGTCAAGCTGAATTGTGCTGCGATTCCCACCGGCTTGTTGGAAAGCGAATTGTTTGGACACGAGAAAGGCGCGTTCACAGGAGCGATCGCGCAACGTATTGGCCGTTTCGAAGTGGCAGATGGCGGCACGATTTTCCTCGACGAAATAGGAGAAATTCCTCTCGAATTGCAGACCAAACTGCTCCGAGTCCTGCAAGAGAGAGAGTTCGAGCGGCTGGGAAGCTCGCGCACACTTCGAACAGATGCACGTTTGATTGCCGCTACGAACCGCGACTTGGAAGCGATGGTGAGCGAGCAGAAGTTCCGATCCGATCTCTTCTTTCGCTTGAATGTTTTTCCAGTCCACGTCCCACCCCTGCGGGAGCGGCAGGGGGATATTCCGCTCCTGGTGCGGCACTTCACGCAGCAGTTTTCCCGACATATGAACAAGGTAATTGAGACGATTCCATCTGCGGCAATGGATGCCCTGAGCCGCTATCACTGGCCGGGTAACGTCCGAGAACTTCAGAATGTGATCGAGCGTGCCGTAATCATCTCGACGGGTCCTGCCCTGAGCGTGGATGTGACTGATCTGAAATTTCCCAAGGCCGACCCTCCGTTGGAAAAACCCATGTCTCCGAAACCAAGAAATGGAGCACTTCAAAGCGTTTTGGAGGAAACGGAGCGTCAACAGATTCTTAAAGCTCTCAAGGAGAGCGATTGGATTGTTGCAGGTCCCAATGGCGCGGCGGCACGTCTCGGAATAAATCGATCGACCCTCCAAGTGAGAATACGAAAACTCGGAATCTCGCGCGGTACTGCATAATCGCACGTCTACGTTCCTTACCTCAGCTCCCTCTCCGAACAGCCAACTTCTAACACTGCTCTGTCAATGTGCGAAGAAATTGGCAGTCTGCTAAGTGCTTGGCAGTAGCACGTGGGTACACCGATCTGACGAACCCGTCGTGTGGTCCTTATCTCATGACAAATCAAGGAGTTGCATTGCTGGCGAAGCAGGCCAAGTTCTGGCATCCGTGTTGCTTTTCTCGGTCCATAGATGAGAGGCAGATGTGCTGAAGATCACCATCACGGAAACGCCAGCAGAAAGAAGGTGGGTCGTGCAAGGGCGCTTGGTCGGACCCTGGGTTAGCGAGCTGAGAGCAACCTGGAGGAGATGGGGCAGGAGAGACAAGCGCACCTGCATTTTCGACCTTAACGATGTCACGTTCATCGACAAAAGCGGGGAACGATTGCTGCGGGCTATGTCGAAGAAAGGCGCGCAGCTCACAGCCAGAGGCCTTTACGTCAAGCATGTGCTTGAACAACTGAAGAACTCATGGGTACCGTCGGCGGAGCGAATGGGACGAAACTCTTCCGCCGATCGGCTGGCACGAACGGAGGAACAATGACTACCCATCCGATGCATCTCTTCGATTTGGACCAAAAACGCCCCGCGGGGAAGCCGGCGCGGCCTGTTCGTTTGGCTGCAACAACAAAGAACGATGTCTTTCTAAACGCGTTGCTCGATGTCCCTACGACAAAGAGCGCGCGAAGAAGCCCACTCGAGTGGGCCACCGCGACAGGCTTGCATATTGTGATTCTCGCGACGCTGATCATCGCGCCGTTGTACACAACCGGGACGATCCAACTGAGCAAGTACCAAGACACTCTCCTGATGGCCCCCCCTGCTGCGCCGCCCCCGCCTCCACCGGCGGCGGGACGCGCGGTGGCTCCGCACATAACATCCAGGCGCCCGAATCTCACCTATACGCAAGGAAAGATAAAAGCGCCGGCCTCGATTCCGAAGACGGTCTCTCTGGATAACGCAGCGGCCGAGCCGGACTTGGGAGGCGTCGTAGGAGGCGTCCCTGGCGGCGTGGGACAAATCGGCGGTTCCCTTGGAGGAGTTATTGGCGGCACGGGGACATCCGTCCCGACTCCACCACGGCAGCAGGCCGCAGCGAAGCGGATTGTTCGCGTTGGGTCCAGCCTCAAAGCGCCGCGGCAAATCTATTCGGCCCAACCGGACTATCCGACACTCGCGAGGGAAGCGCGCATCTGGGGCACGGTGGTAGTCAACGCGGTGATCGACGAGCAGGGAAACGTGGTGCAAGCGCACGCTTTGAGCGGGCACCCGTTGTTGATACCCGCGGCGTTGAAGGCCGTGCTGCAGTGGAAGTATGAGCCAACGCTGCTTAATGGCGTGCCGGTGGCTGTCGAAATGGAAGTCACGGTTAATTTTAATCTTCGAAAGTAGCTCTTACAGCGTGGCCAGATGAACTGAAAAGGAAGTCGGCCTGCGATGCAATTCAGCTAATCCGTGAAGTCGGTCAACCGAGAGCAGCTTTGATGCAAGCAGGGAAGGAGCACACTATGCCAGTAGAACTCATGGACGCGATTGGCGGAGCGAATGCGACGAGCTTATCCGCCGACCATTTGGTTGCACAGGAAGATGCATTGCTGGTTGCTGGTGCAAAAGCCGGGGACGCTCGCGCCTTTGAGCTACTGGTCCAACGGCACAAGGGGAAGATTTTTGCATTGGCTCAGCGCATGACCCGTAATCGTGAGGACGCCGAGGACGTCGTGCAACAGAGCTTCCAGAAAGCGTTCATTCATTTGAAGAAGTTTGAGGGCGAGTCCTTATTCTCCACCTGGTTAACACGGATCACCATCAACGAGGCACTTATGTTATTACGTAGAAAGCGTGGATCGCGCGAGGTGCCGATCGCGGAATCAAACGCGGAAGACGAAACTGCGCCGCCTCTGGATATTCCGGACTCGGGCCCGAATCCTGAGGATAGTTGCTTGAGGCGAGAGCAGGAGCGAATTCTATCCGCGGCCGTAAACGGGTTGACACCAGGAACGCGGAGAGCAATCGAACTGCGGGAACTTGGCGAACTGTCCACAGGGGAAACCGCTCAAGTCATGGGTCTGTCAGTGGAAGCGGTGAAGGGACGAATATTCCACGGGCGTAAGAAGTTACGCCGGATGTTGGAGCGTTATGTGGAGTCCACGCGGACGTACGGAACGCGGGCGTTGCGAACGCGGAGAGTGGTTCGCGATCGCTCACGGGCGATTCTCGAGCTTCGGCCAGTTTGTTAAAGGAACGCTCGACGAGAAGGAGGGATTGCTATGAGAAACGAACAATCTCCACCTGAGCCTGCCCCCTTGAGCATGGGCAGGGGCCCGGCTGTTTTGAGGGAAATCGTTGTCTTCATTGATGGGCGCACCGAGGCTGCGAACATCTTGAATTTCGCCGCCACACTCGCTCAGGAACACAGCGCGCGTCTAATCAGCGTATTCATGCAGCCGGGACCCACAGTTACACCGGCGGAGACGTTCGCCCGCGGTAAAGGCATGCGGAGCATGAGTGATGTGCACCAAACTGAACTCGAGCGCATTGAGACGGGCTACAAGGCCCAGTTTGAGGAGGTCGTCCGTCGTCACGGAATCCGGGCGGAGTCAGAGTGGAGATCGTTGCCCCATTTGAGCAGCGAGGTGGGCGTGCATGCGTACTACGCGGACCTGGTGGTGGTCGCCCGTCCGGAATCCGCGGGCCAGACGGCCAGCCCTCCTGGCCTCGCGGAGTCCCTCGTCATGAGTTCCGGCCGGCCGATCATTGTGTTTCCACCAGGCCGCACGGTATCCCGAGTCCGCCGCGTCCTTGTGGCGTGGAACGCCACGCGCGAGTCGATCCGCGCTGCGGCGGACGCCCTACCTCTGCTTGTGAAGGCCGAGGCAGTCGAGGTCTTGGTCGTCGACCATCAGCGCCGCCCGGAGAGTCACGGCCAGGAGCCGGGGGCAGACATCGCGCGCCACTTGGCGCGTCACGGTGCGCACGTGGAGGTACTGCGCTTGTCGTCCGACGGAAAAGACGTGGGTCGCCTGCTGCTCTCGCAGGCTGCCGCTTTCGGCGCCGATCTACTCGTCATGGGCGCCTATGGCCACACCCAACTTAGAGAATGGATATTCGGTGGAGTCACGCGGACGGTCCTGTACGAGGCGGGCCTCCCGGTCCTGATGTCCCGATGAGCGTTGGCTCCAGGGCCTCTAACGGATCATGAATGCAATGTGCGAATCGAACCCATGACGACAATCCAAAACATCCTGTTTCCTGTGGACTTTTCGTCGTCCTGCGTTGCTATGGCAGCCTTTGTGAAAAGGGCGGCGGCTATTTTCGGGGCCAGGGTGACACTGCTTCACGTCTTCGATCTCTACAGTCACGACACGATGCAACTCCATGTACGGCCGCCTTCGGAGGTTGCCGAAGAGCAGCGAAACCTTGCTCGAGACAAACTTGATTCGTTCCTCAAGTCCGAGTTTCCGCTCAGTGAGAGTACGAGAATTTTGCTGTCAGGCGACGCAGCGAAACAGATCACTCAACTCAGCCGGACGAACGGAATCGATCTCATCATCATGCCTACACACGCCGGCTTCTTCCGTAGGAACTTGCTTGGCTCCACGACAGCGAAGGTATTAAACGATGCCGATTGTCCGGTATTGACCACCCAGCACGTGGAGACAATTTCACCAAGACACCTCGAACACCGGGAATGGGTCTGTGCCATTGGCTCGGACACGGATGCCGAAAGGGTTCTTCGCTATGCCAGCCAGGCTGCGGAGGCTGTCCATGCAAATCTCACTCTCGTTCATGTGATTCCGGCGAGCGGGCCTGGCCTGACGGTCGAATTGGATTTGGAGGAGCGCCTGCAGTCAGCGAAAAAAGAGGCATCAAGCCGCCGCATCGAGGAGTTGCAAAGCACCGCTGGTTCGCACGCTCTGGTCAGCATCGCCATAGGTCCGATTAAAGATATGCTGACCGAGGAGGCACGTAGATTGGGGGCGGATGTGCTAGTGATCGGAAGAAGTCCGCACTTCGGCGTGCTGGGCCGCTTGCGGGACCTTAGCTACGCACTAGCGCGTGACGCTCCTTGTCCCGTGCTGAGCGTCTGACAGTGGGAGCGCTGGAAGTCTCGCCAAGCGGCATCGCCCGCGCCCCTCAGAAACTTGCTACAGCAGCAGCTTCAGTCGGGCACGTTTCAAATATAGGCAGCAGCCGGGCAATTTCCAACGCTTGCCTCAACTTCGGGCCGAGCTTACAAAGCATGAGCCGTCCGCCTTTGGCTTTTGTCTTTCGATGTATTTCGATGAGTGCGCCGAGGCCCGCGCTGTCAACATAATTCACGTGCTCAAGATTAATGACGATCCGTGTGGCGCCGGATGCCAGGAGATTGTCAATCATTGTGCGCAGCCCGGTGCTCTCTTCGCCGAGCGCAAGACGACCTTTGAGCGCCAGAAGGCAGATTCCATTCATCTCACGCTGTGTTATTTCCAAAGGCACCGCTTACCTCCTCATGCACCGAATACGTGGATTCGTGATTTCATCCATGATAGCTTCTGGACTCCCCAGACCAAAGCCTCTTCCATCGTATCCCGCTGTTACCGGGAGCAATAGCTGAACCGCTAGAGTTGCTTGAGCTCAAAGCGTTCTGGCACCGGGAGGATTCGAACCTCTCAAGGGCGACCGTTCCCGAGACCGTTTGTAACTACGAAACCATAGCGTTGTCGGAATCGTGGCGCCGGCCAGCAGCGAGACGGCGCAACATCTCGGAGCATTGCTCGTCGCCATTGAGGCCCTTGAGTACCGACTCGAGTTGCCCGATGACTTATTGGTCCGATTTACCAAATCCAGTTTTTCTCTCGAAATGTGAGACATTTTTCTTGACTATCCTACCCGGCTAGGGTATCCAGGTAATGTATCTACCCAGTAGGGGTAGGGTAGAAGGAACGACGCTGGTATATATGGAAATAAAACCACAAGAACCGGAACCTCCGGGTAGTAGCAACCGCCTGGAAATCTGCGACCGGCGAGCATAGCGCGAAGAATTCCTGAACGCCCGCTCGCTCTCGCGGAACACAAAAACACGAGCGAGTGGGAATCTCCGCAGAAGCTGCAAAGATCCCCACCTGACAATTTGATTTTAACTTCGCGAGTCCCTTTCCTGCGCGATCAGGATAAGTCCGTCTCGCGGAAGGAGGGGACATGCCCAATATTACTGAAAATGTGTGGAATTCCACGAGAGGCTCAGGCCTCTACTGCGTGTGGGTGCCGGTGCACGACATCGGAGGAGACCGTCTGGTGGCGATCTGGATTGATCCGGCTCTGACTGCGTTCAAATCGTGCGCTCCAGAGACCTCGGATAGGATCGGTACGGCCGCGAGTCATTTTGCAGGACGCCGGAAAGAAGATGCGGACCTGTCTGCCGGAGAACATCTGACTTCCGTCCTTCCGCGTAACAGCTAAGGAACGGAGAAGAATAATCAGAGAAACATGGAGGAAAAACTTTGGAAACACATTTAAGTAGCGACGACAAGCCTGCTCTCCGATGGGCACGGGTATCTGTCGTTCGCAAGCAATGGGCACTGCCAATTCGCGAGTAAATCTAGGGAGAGAATCATGCAGAGTGCAAAAGTAAGAATGCTGTTTTTGCTGATTGTATTTTTCGGTGGCACCTTCGCCGCGCGTGCGGAAGTCGGCGGGAAAATTACGGGTGTGGTAAGGGATCAAACCGGTTCAGTCATACCCGGAGCGGCTGTGGTTATCACGAACACGGCGACTGGGATCAAACAGACGACTACTGCTGATCAGGATGGCGTCTTCACATTTCCGGTTTTGTCCGTTGGGCAATACCAACTGGATGTAAATGTAGACGGTTTCCAACCTTACAGGAAGACGGGCCTGGTGATCGACATCAATAGCGCGCTCGCGTTGGACGTCACATTGCAACTGAAAACACAAGACCAGTCGATTGTGGTTATCGAAAACGCCGCGCAGGTAGAAACGACGGACACGCAATTGGGCCAAGTCCTGGGAAGCAAGAAAGTCACGGAGATTCCTCTGAATGGAAGGAGCTATACCGATCTGTTCGCCACACAAGTGGGCGTCACGCCACTAACGACGAGTGGCGCCGGAAACAGCACCTCCGGTGGAGGCTTTGGAACGGTACCGGTCGCCGGGGCCACGAACACCGGACAGTTTTCCATTAACGGCCAACGCGAGGACGCCAACGGATTTTCCATCAATGGGGCGAATGTCCAGGAAGGTATCGGGCAGCAGGCCGGAATCATTCCGAACCTCGATTCCATCGCGGAGTTTCGCATCCTCACCAGTAATACCGAGGCCGAGTACGGTAACTACAGCGGCGGATTGATTAATGTTGTGACCAAATCCGGCGGCAATATCTTTCATGGCTCGGGGTTTGAGTTTCTGCGCAACACGGATCTCGACGCGAAAAATTACTTTTCCACGCAGCGCTCGGTATTCCAACAGAATCAGTACGGCGGAACCCTGGGCGGGCCCATCAAACGCAACAAGCTCTTCTTTTTTGCTGATTATCAGGGACAGCACACAAAGCAAGGGCAGGATACAGGAGTAGTGGCCGTTCCTTCCTCGGCCAATCGGGCTGGCAATTTCTCCGATTCTCCCACCTTCGCCGGCACTGTGAACGGTCCTTATTTGGCCCAGACCCTTTCGAATCGTCTGGGCTACCAGGTGACATCGGGCGAGCCTTTCTCGATCGTTTTTCCAGGGAACGTCATTCCGCAACCAGCATTTGCGTTGCCGGCAACGAAAATGCTCCGGTACATTCCCTCACCCAACCTGGGAACCAACAACTTCGAGTCGACCTCCCAAGCGCTGACAATTCACGATGAGAAGGCGGCAGGGCGCATTGATTGGAACACAAACCGATCGGGCAATTTCTCCTTCTATTATTTCTATGACAAATACAATCTCGACAATCCCTATCCCTCCAGCTTCGGCGGTGCAACGGTGCCCAATCCGAACGGTGGATCATTCGACGCATCGTCGAGTGGCTTGGATCAATTGTTTGTGGTGAGCAATACAAAGTCATTTGGTTCGACACTTGTCAATGAAGCGCGCCTCAGCGCGACGCGCTTGAACAACAATCTAGGTGTCCCCCAGGGAGGCGTTGGCGCCACGCTTGCCCAGCAAGGCATCACGCCGGGCGGCCAGGGCATCATTCAGGGCGCTCCGAAGTTTGCGGGCGTGGAGACGCTATACTTCAACTCGTTTACGACGGGAACGGAGCCGTTTTTTGTTGCTCAGATCAATAACACGTTTGATGCCAGCGATACCGTTTCCAAGGTCATAGGCAATCACACCCTCAAGACAGGGTTCGAATACATCTGGTACAAGGTCAAACAGAACCCCGACCTGGTAGCCAACGGAACATTTTCGTTTTTCGGCAGCGGCAATCAGTCCACTGGCAACGGCTTCGCCGATTTTCTGCTCGGCCTTCCCGATTTCTACTCGCAACAGTCCTCCCCGGCATTCTACGAGAGCGCTGCGAACGGCGGCATTTTCGCGCAAGACAGCTGGCGCGTGCGGTCCAATATCACGATCAACTATGGACTCCGCTGGGACTACATTACTCCGTGGGCCGAGAAGCATCATCAGACCACGACGTTCGTTCAAGGCGTGGAGTCGACTACATTCCCAGGCGCGCCCCTTGGCTACCTGGTTCCGGGCGATCCGTTGCCGAATGGTTCACACATCCCCGCTGCGATTGCGCCATCACCGCTCGATAATTTCTCACCGCGACTCGGTATCGCCTACTCTCCAGCTTTTTCGAGCGGATGGTTGAGCAGACTGACGGGCGGGCCGGGAAAAACCAGCATTCGCGCGGGTGCAGGCCGCTTCTTCACCGCCGTCGAAGGCTTGACAGTAGCGTATCCAACCGGCAATCCGCCTTATGGACTCACTTACACGAGCCCCGAAGCTCCGGTGATGGCCACTCCCTTTGTCGGCGCGCTGACAGGAATGAACTACATACAGCAATTCCCGGTGAACGTTCCGCCGTACAACGTGTCACCTGCGAATCCTGATCCGAATGTGGATTGGTCGCGCTACACACCAATCAGCGGAGCGGGCAGTGTCTATTACAAGAACAAGACGCCATACACGATGTCGACGAACTTGACCGTTGAGCGGCAACTTGGCTCGAACACGCTGCTGAGCATCGGCTACATCGGTTCTCTCAGCCGCCATCTTCTTGCGGTTCATTCGGTAAGTCCCGGCAATCCTGCGCTGTGCCTCAGCTTGAGCCAGCCACAAGACGTAATGCCCGGAACTCCCACCTGCGGTCCATTTGGCGAAAACACTGTGTACACGCGGGCCAACGGAACAGTTGTCAACGGAACGCGTTCTCCATATCCAAACACAATCGGCACGGACGCCGTGTACCAGAACATGGGCAACGCCAACTACAACAGCCTCCAAATGTCGCTCAAGCGGACCGCGGGACGATTGACCTTTTTGGCGAGCTACACCTACGGCAAGTCGATGGACTGGGCCTCGAGCATTCAAGAACAGGTCAATCCCTTCAATTTCCGCAAGGAATACGCAATCTCCGCGTTCGACATCAAACACAATTTCGTCTTCAGCTATAACTACGAGCTGCCCATCGACAAATTGTTCCGCGCATCAAACCGCCTCACGCAGGGCTGGGCAATCTCCGGCATCACCCGCTACGCCACGGGATTGCCAGTCACGTTTCAGAGTTTTGGAGATAACGCGCTAGTTCAAGTCCAGAACAATGGCGTCAATAGCGTCAGCATCGATCTGCCCAACTACGATCCCGCCGCAGGGTCTTTGAATGTCAATCACGACCCGCGCAATAATCCGTTAGCCTTCAATACGAAGCTCTTCAGTCCGAACCCGCTGGGCGCGTTTGGCAATTCTTCCCGCCGTTTCTTTTACGGACCCGGTATAGACAATTACGACATAGCTCTGCGAAAGCTCACCAGAGTTACGGAATCCACTTCGCTGGAATTTCGTTTCGAGACGTTCAACACTTTCAACCACGCCCAATTCGATGGCGCAAACTCGGTGGACGGAAACATCAATGATTCCACCTTTGGACAAATCTTGAAGTCACAACCAGGTCGCGTCTCCCAGGTCGCCCTTAAGCTGAGCTTCTAAGACGGTGCAAACGTCGATGAAGTTGGAGGGCTAGGTCCCGGAATCCCTTCGTGATGCTCGATGAGTCAAACAGACGCTCCCTGTTTCAAACTGGAACGAATCTGTAGGCTCACTGCACTTGTGTTCCCGCGTTCAATCCTTGCCTCCATTTTTAGCTCCGTAACCTATAGTGTATAAACAAGTTAGTTGGAATCGGCGGACACCCTCGTCAGCCGCAATGGAGTCCCTCTTGCAACATATCCATACGACTAATGTTGATACGTCCAATATCCGTCGTCATCCGATGGCAAAAGTTATCAAGCCATAGGCCTCGCTCTTGGCGCAGGACTTCCGGCCTGCTCTTTGGGGCACTTCTGATAGCTTCCTCCGTCTTCGGACAAGACCAGCCCCCTGACTGGCAAGCGCAAGTTCGCAAGTACTGCGAAGTCCAGGATTGGAATTCGGCGTTGCGCATTGTGGATCAAGAGATCGCTCGCGCACCGCAAGATATGGACGTGCGGGCATGGCGTGCTCGCGTGCTGGCTTGGTCGGGGCATCTGGCAGAAGCGGAAAAGGAGTACCTGGAAATCTTGAAGGCCTCGCGGAATGATCCGGACAACTGGATGGGGCTGGCAAATGTGTATTTGCGCGAGGGAAGAATACCTGACGCTCTATTCGCACTTGACACTGCCGTGGCGCTCGTTCCCACCAGGGCCGACTTGCTTGCCGCCCATGCCCGGGTGTTGCGCGCCGCTGGGAAACGAAACGAAGCGCGATTGGAATTTCAGAAAGCGCTGAAGCTGGACTCCACCAGCTTGGAGGCGCAGGCAGGACTGATCTCCCTCCGCCAGGAACCGAAACACGAACTGCGGTTCGGCCAGGACACCGACCTTTTCAATTTTGCGAGTGCGAATAATGGCGAATGGACGAGCTTGGCGTCGCAATGGACGCCGCATTGGGCCACAAGTGTTGCCGGGAGTCTCTACCAACGTGGTGGCGCAGGCGCCGGAAAATTTGTGGGAAGCATCACGCGACGCCAATCGAAATGGGGAGCAATAACGGTTGGCGGGGCGATCGGGCATGACAACGCTGTAATCCCCAAGAGCGAA